>OGDF01004341.1_pt1 | contig 16258 bp, 16 predicted proteins | sample 1570141 | NCBI WGS metagenome assembly OGDF01 (sample SAMEA4370581, study PRJEB24528) | human gut metagenome | reverse complement strand
TTCTGAGGTATGTTTGAAATTCCGCTCAATTCTCAAACCTGTCTTTTCAGAATCCACCACTCGAAAGTCTCGGAAAGACTTTTGCTGTCCTGCTTTTTAATGTTAAGGAATAGCCATTCTTGCAGTTCTTGAGCAATAAAAAATGCAGCATTCGCTGCATTTTTTATTGCTTATTTTTCTTACATAAAGTATGCCTGAGCTTCTACGTACCATACGTTTTCCATCTTGCGGTCGCCCATGTCTTCTGCCTTGAAGCCATATTCTGCCTTGAGCTTGAGACCCTTCATAGGAACGTATTCAAAACGGGCCAGGTTGAACTTAGCGCCGCCATAATTGGAATCCGGAGTATCGGTTTCTGCTGCGACAGCGTTCATCTTATCAGCCAGGTAGGCTGGCATCTTGCCCATGTCAATACCATTGAATTTCCAGTGCTTGTAAATGTGACCCATGTACTGGTCAGCTACATCACTGGAGGAGCCGCCGAAGTAGGTACCGGCCTGGCTGTATACGTGATCCAGGGTGAAGGCGTAGGAGTGCGGCTTCAGGATATCTACATCGCCGAAGGTAATGCCGAAGTTGAAGCTGTGCGGCTTTTCATTGTTCAGCGGGAGACGACGCATGTTCTTCAGGTATTCGCCGTGAATGGACAGGTGATCGTTAATGTTGTAGGACAACGCACCGCCCCATGCCTTAGCAATCGGGTCTACCGAGCCGTTGACCTTAGCGCCGTAGAGGTGGATTTCATACTGCTTGGGAGCTACGAATTTATAGGAAATGAAGGTAATCGGTACATCTTCATCATCACCCCATGGCATATGCACATTGCTCATAGGATAGTAGGTACCGTTGGACCAGTCCAGGCCGCTGGCCAGGGTCTGCAGAGCCTTCGCCTTCGGGGTATTCGGGTCATTGAACTGTCCTACCAGAGTAGAGGAAATAGCCTCGGACTTAGTGTCAATTGCAGAACCGTAAGTGGCGGAAACGTAGGCCATAGCCTGTGCTTGGGTGAGGGAGCTGTTGGCTGCCATTGTCTGCTGAACCAGGCTGGCGGTGAGAGCCTGGTTTACATCATTTTTAATGTTATCGCCAAGAGTGCTCATGTTGGTGGTACGGTTGATGGAGCCGGCAATAACTTTGGACAGGGCATCGGCCTGAGCAGCGCTCAGGCCAGCCTGAGTCATCAGCTGCGGCTTAGCCATTGCGCCGGCCAGCTGGGAGGCAGCGGCCTTCATGCCGGCTACGCCGTGCATCATCGGGCCGGTGTAGTCGTAGTTAATGTTGTTGGCGCGGCCGGTGGCAATACGGAGGGCGCCACCCTTGAAGTAGTCGCCGAACTGTACGCCGATACCTGTGAATTCGCCGTCATAAGTGTATCCGGTGACACCCATACGCATGGGGAAACGGCCAATAACGATATTGTCATCGGTCGGTCCCTTATCAAAGAAGTAATGATCCTTCACTTCACCCCAGTGGTAGGTGGTGAAGAAACGGTTCAGCTTAAATTCGCTGTCGTCTTCATCAGTAGCATTAACCCCGGTAAAGGATTTGCCGTTCATGGACATATGGGTTTCCAGCTGTCCATAGAGCCATACTCTTGGGGTCATCTTGGTGTAAGAGTTGACACGGAAACGGAATCCCATGGAATCGTCGTGGTCATGGTCAGAGGCCTTGAAGATGTTATCATAGGATGGCATAGCGCTGGCACGGAAATCATATATGAATGTGGTATCCTTGAATACCTGATTTTCCAGCTTATCTACCCGTACACCCAGGTTATCCAGCTCACCGGCATAATCAGAGGACAGTTTGTCCAGTGTAGCTTTCTGGTCAGAAGTCAGGGTATCTTCCTTCGCCATGAGGCGGGCTACAATCTGTCCCATTTCATAGCGGGTAATATTTTTATTTCCTTTAAAGGTTCCATCCGGATAACCATCAATAACGCCTTCGTCGGCCAGCTGGCTGACAGCCTGGTAGGACCAGTCGTCTGGGGTTACGTCAGAGAAAGCATTGTCTGCCATAACAAAGGAAGTGGTAAGCATGAGTGCAGCCAGAGCGGCACCAAAAGGTAAGCGTTTCATGAAATTTCCTTTCCGGATGAAAATCCTTCGCTTGTATTGAAAATAAAATCAAACAAATATACAAAAATGATTTATAAAATCGTAAATTAACCTATTCATTATATCTCCGGAGAATAAGAAATGTCAATAGAAGGATAAATGTGTATATTTTATGGGATTTTTCGGAATGGATCATCTTGGGAATTAAGGAAAGAATATCCTGTAAAAGGAGGAAAAACATCATCTTTTTCATCTAATTGAGAATAGATGGAGAATGAAAAAGTTAAACAACAAGCATAATATTTTTGATAATGGGACAGGCTAAACAGGGAATGGGAGGGATGACCATGAGAGGGGTAATAGTATACAGGCAGAGCTGCATAAATTAAAGAGATTACAAAAAAGAAAATGAAGTGCAGCGCAACTCTTGACTGGATCGGAAGGCGTAGCATATACTAATTCAGCGTTAAAAAGCAGAATGGGTATTCTTCTCCCTTGATGACAGGACAAAAGAAGAAAAAAGAACCGGAAACAGGCAGTATTTTCCGGGACGGGAAAGGATGTGCAAGTTATGGAAAATCAGGTGACTCTTCGTTTTGCGGTACCGGATGATGCGGAAGCAATCCGCTCTATTTATGAACCTTATGTGCTTAATACAGCGGTTACTTCTGAATACTACGTTCCTACGGTGGAAGAATTCCGGGCGCGTATTACCAGAACTCTGGAGAGATATCCCTATATAGTGGCTCTGAAAGACGGGCAGATTATCGGCTATATTTATGCCAGTCCTTTAAGCCCAAGGCATGCGTATTCCTGGGCGGCAGAAACATCGATTTACATTCGCCAGAACGTGCGCCGCATCGGAGCAGGAAGCCGGCTATACAAAGCCTTATCGGCTATCTGTATGAAGCAGCACGTGCTCAACCTGTATGCCCGCATCGCCTTTGCTGATTCGGAAGATGAATTCCTGGTCAATGCCAGTGCCCGGTTCCATCAGGCCATAGGATTCTCAAAAGCTGCCGAATTTCACCGGGTATTCCATAAATTCGGTCGCTGGTACAACGCTATCTGGATGGAAAAACTTCTCGGTGGTCATCCCGAAGGTACCATGCCCGAAGTGATCCCCTTTCCCCAGCTCCATCTCACGGATGAAGATCTGAAAGCGTATTGAGGTAGATGAGCTGATGCGCAAAAGACCGGTATGAGATGTGAGGAATGAGGGAAAACCCGCAGGCTGAAGCTGTCTGTCAGTGTGAATCTCAAGCTCGCACCAACCATGAGCCGAAGGCCATCTTTATTCTCCCTCACATCTTGCACCCTCGATTCTCGAATCTCTCTTTTTCCACAATAAAAAACTGCACCATGAAAGGTGCAGTTTTTTGATTGTTTTTTACTTATTTATCAGCCAGCAGCTTCTTGCACTTGGCGATGTTAGCACGAATGGTATCGCAGCAGTGCTTGAACTGAGCCAGTTCGTTGTCTGGCAGGTTGAATTCAATGATGTCTTCTACACCGTCAGCGCCGATGACGCATGGCAGGCCTACATATACATCTTCTTCCCCATATTCGCCCTTGAGGCTTGCACTTACTGGGATGATCTTCTTTTCATCGTGGAGAACCGCGCTTGCCAGGGTGACAGCGATGCTGGAAATGCCATATTCAGTGCACTTCTTACCTACATAGGTTACCCAGCCGCCGCGGATAGCATCATGAGTAGCCTGTGCGCGGTCAAACTGGAAACGGGTATCGGCTGGATCCATGTCGTCCAGACGCTTGCCGTTGAAAGAAACCTGGGACCATGGGGTCATCTGTGCATTGCCGTGTTCACCCATCATATATGCCTGGATAGAGTGCGGGTCAATGCCTGTCTGCTTGGTGAGCCAGTGGTTCAGACGGGAAGAGTCGAGGCCGGTGCCTGTGCCAAATACGTGGTTCTTCGGGAGACCGGATTTTTCAGCAATCAGGTTGGTAATGACATCGCATGGGTTGGTTACATTGATGAAGAACCCTTTGAATCCGCCGGCCATAACCTTTGGAATATATTCATTGACCTGTACAGCGGTGAAGTTCATTTCATCATCGCGGCTTCCGGTAGCTACCAGGGATACGTTGCCTGCGCAGTTGATGATAATGTCGCAGTCACCCAGTTCTTCATAAGCAGCCGGCTTATACACTACGCGGCGCGGCATGAAAAGAACCGCATCCATCAGATCCTGTACTTCGCTCTTAACCTTCTGTTCATTTACATCGCAGAGGCGGACTTCATCGGCAACACCCATCATACCCAAATCAAATGCTACATGGGCACCTACATGTCCAATACCAATTATGCCGACAATTCTTTTCTTCATATAGAAAACCTCCTCTACCTGTCTTCGTGATGGCTTAGTGTTAACCATCATGGCAAAATTGTTGCGTTTAATTATACCACTAATATTGAAAGATAGTAAAGATTCTATTTTTGCATAGACAGCAATGCAGGAAATGCATGAGAAGAAGCCCTGGGCGGGGATGCTGCCAGCATATACATTACATAGCATAGAATAAATATAATATAATAAATATATAAAGCAAATAAGAACATTCCTGTAGCTGTATAAATAGAAAAGACGGAAGGCCCGCAACCTTTGCTGGTACTCTGTGTGAAGCAGAAGATTCACAGGGCGGCAAAAATGGGAGTGCAGCATAGTTAATGATTTACAACTTCAAGCTTTTTAGAAGACCGGACTACCATTTATAGGAAATCCATACGGATTTCGATTCAGTAGACTAGTAGCCAGCATGATATGTACCCATTATCCTGGACACATAAATCTAAATATTAAGCTGAACGCATGGATGCTTTCCTATATTCTACGGGAGACATCCATTTCGTTTTTGCTTGAATCCGTTCGTTATTATAATAGTCGATATATTTCTTTACGGCCTGTGAAAATTCATCAAAGGAAGCAAAGTCATCTTCGCAGCCATAATACATCTCATTCTTCATTCTTCCAAAAAAGCTTTCCATAATGCTATTGTCATAGCAATTTCCTTTACGTGACATAGATTGAGTAATTCCGTGTTCTTTCAGCGCGTTCTGGTAGTAATCATGCTGGTATTGCCACCCTTGATCAGAATGGAAAATCAGACCTTCCAGGTGCGGGTATCGTTCGAACGCCTTATTAAGCATACGCTTGATCTGTTCCAGATTCGGGCTTAATGAGAGGTCATAGGCTATTACTTCATTGGTGGCCATATCAAGAATTGGGGAGAGATAGCACTTACCCCAGGAGAAATTGAACTGGGTTATGTCGGTTGTCCACTTCCGCAAAGGCTTTTCTGCCACAAAATCCCTGTTTATGATATTTTTAGCCACTTTCCCCACACATCCTTTATAGGACTTGTACTTCCCCTTTTCCCTCGGACGCTTGCCCATAAGGCCTGCCATACGCATCAGACGATATACCCGTTTATGATTCACCTTATATCCCAGATGAATGAGTTCATGATGCACTCTCCGTACCCCGTATCGTCCCTTATTCTTATTAAAGATGGCTACTATTGTCTTTAACAGGCCTTCATTTCGGAGTGTAACAAGATCTTTTTTCCCTATTTCAAAATAATACGTAGAACGGGACAGTTCCATGGCTTTGAGCAGGTAGGTCAGTCGATATCCTTTGGCTCTGAGTTCCTGGACGATGGCTGCTTTTTCGCCTTGAGACGCGCTGTCGCCTTTTGCTCTCTCAAGGCTATTTCTTTTTTTATTACCGCATTCTCCGTCTTAAAGAATTCATTCTGTGCCTTGAAGAATTCATTCTCTTTTTTGAATAATTTATTTTCTGCCTTAAAAGATTCAATTTCTGATCTCAGGCGCATAAGTTCCTCATGCTCTGATTCCTTGTGTCTTCTTGGTTGGGTATGCTTGTGTTTCTTCATATGGGACTCCTTTGGCTTTCGATTTTTCCTGCGATCTATAAGGCCAATATATCCCATTTCCTTGTATTTGTGAATCCAGGTATTTAATCCACCAGGGCATATTCCTGCGGAAATAGCGACGGAGGTAAAGGATTCCCCGGATAAAACGCGGTTAACCAATTCGAACCGTTCTTCCGTAGTCCAGACTCTGTTCCGTTTCTTATGCTTCAGCACTTTGAAACCGTGTATTTCCACACTTCTGCACCATCTGCGGACCATCATGCGAAAACCCCTTTGGGAAATGCCTTCAGGTGTTTTCGGATATTGCCCTTTCCGATACAGGTCGACGCAATGTTTTTTGAATTCATAGGTATAGCGCATAAAAAATCCCCCTTTACTAATTGTCCAGTAAAGGGGGTACATATCAGCAAGGACAAGACTTTGTCCTTGCTCAGCAGACCTTCGGCTCCTGCTTTGCAGGGGGATATGGAATGCTCTCCTGTGAAAAGAATGACTGATGAGCTTTGCTCATGTCAAATGTCATACGTAGTCTCCACCCCTGTGCCCCTTCCGGGAGCACACAGCCCTAATCCGGAGGCTTATAGCCCACGAGCGTTAGCTCATCCATGCATCCCCCCCTGAAAACTTCCAGTGGAAGGTTTTACACACGTTTCCCACATGATTTCTTATAATTCTATTTACGAATGGGTTATTATGCGTTAAATGAATATCAGGCATGAAAAACGGTCATGAAGAGGACCGGCGAAATACTGGAAAAAGAAGCCCATGAAAGCGGAAAAACTGTAAAAAAGCTGATAAATACAGGAAAAATCAGGGGTATAATGAAATATATATGCGAATTCAGAGTAATTTGCCCATGTAACGTCCGGAGGATGCCGGGCAGGGGGTATAGATGTTTTCTAAAAGGAATCCATATATTTTTTTATTGCCTAACTGTTTTTTCTATGCTAGAGTTAGGTAATTCCTTTTTACACGATGGGGTTAACGATTAGGAAAGGAGTTGCTATTATGCAAAAAAAATCTAATGAATTCGTTGCCATCGGCTTAATGTTGTTTGCGCTGTTCTTCGGTGCAGGCAACCTGATTTTCCCGGTTTTCATGGGTCAGAATGCAGGTATTAACGTAACCTGGGCTACTCTGGGCTTCCTGATTACCGGCGTAGGCCTTCCGTTTGCCGGTGTACTGGCCGTATGTTATTCCGGCGACGATCTGCAGAATCTGGCTTCCCGTGTAGCGCCATGGTACGGCGTAGCGTTCACTGTTCTGCTGTACCTGACCATCGGACCGTTCTTTGCTATTCCGCGTACTGCCACCGTATCCTATGAAATTGCGGTAGCTCCGCTTCTGGGGCCGGCGGCTAAGAGCATTGGTCTGTATGTGTTCGCCTTTGTTTTCTTCGCCCTCTCCTGGTGGCTGGCTATTACCCCGGGCAAGATGGTAAGCCGTATCGGCAAGGTTATCACTCCGTTGCTGCTTATTTTCCTGGTCATCCTCATTGGTGCTTCCTTCATGAACCCGATGGGCGTTCCGCAGGCTCCGACGGACAACTATGCAACTCCGGTTGGCGCAGCGGCACAGGGCTTCCTGGATGGCTATAATACCATGGATGCACTGGCTGCTCTGGTATTCGGTGTTATTGTGGTACAGTCCGTTAAGATGTTTGGTAAGACCACGCATGAAGAAATCACGTACTCCTGCCTGCGTGCAGGCCTGATTTCCACCATCATCATGGCTCTCATTTACGGTTCCCTGAGCTTCCTGGGCGCCAGCTCCGTTCAGGCTATTGGTATTCAGGAAAACGGGGCTCCTGTACTGGTTCAGGCAGCGCAGTTCTATTTTGGCCAGTCTGGTTCCATCATTCTGGGCGGCATCGTAATCCTTGCCTGCCTTACCACCAGTGTTGGTCTGATTGCTTCCTGTGCAGCTTACTTCAATCTGTTGCTGCCAAGAGTTAATCATGTTCTCTGGGCTACCGTATTCTCCTTCGTATCCTTCGGCATTGCACTCTTTGGTCTGAGCACCATCATTTCCGCATCCATTCCGGTTCTGATGTTCCTCTATCCACTGACTATCGTGCTGATCCTGCTGGCACTGACCGGCAAGCTTCACGGAGGAGCACACAGTATCTATGCATGGACTATCGGTCTGACCGTTATTCCATCTCTCTATGCAGGTTTCCATACCGCAGGCATTGCCCTGGGCGGTGTAGATGCCTTCATGGCTTCCCTGCCATTTGCACACTACGATATGGCATGGATCTCCTTCTCCGTCGTGGGATTTATTGTGGGCCTTGTCGTCAGCAAGATTAAAGGCTAAACAATAAGTGTCACCGTTACTCATCGTGTAATCTGAATGAAGACCTGTCTCTTCGGGGGCAGGTCTTTTTATGTGTATATAGTATAATTAAGCTATGCAGGAAATGTGAGGCCACTCTATGGTGGCATATGTAAATAAACCTGACAGAGGAGTCATTATGAGCGAATCAATATATGCATCCTGGAAGCCTGTGCTGGAAAAGATTATGCACCGGCTGGTGGATTATCTGGAAAACAAGAATGCTGAAAAGAAAGCTTCTACCGGAGAGTCCGCATTTGAACATATCAATTATCGGATTAAGGGAGAAGAAAGCATGCGCGACAAGTGCCGGAGAAAAGAGATTCCGGAAACGCCGGAGTCTGCACTCTGCACCATTCATGATGCCATAGGCATTCGTATTGTATGCTGCTTTCTTGATGATGTGTATGACCTGGTAGATGTCATCCGGAATATACCCGGTGTCCGGGTTGCGAAGGAAAAGGATTTTATTACCAGCGCCAAGCCGAGCGGTTACCGCAGTTACCATCTCATCCTTGAAATCGAGGATGAGACCACCGATGCACTGGGAAATACGCCGGGACATTATTACGCAGAAGTCCAGCTTCGGACCATTGCCATGGATTCCTGGGCCAGTCTGGAACATCAGATGCAGTACAAGCACGAAATCAAGAATAAAGATCTTATCAGCCGGGAACTGAAGCGCTGTGCGGACGAACTGGCAGCCTGCGATGTGTCCATGCAGACTATACGGATGATGATTAAGGAAGCCTGAAAGAGGGCATTTGTGAAGGGGGAATTTATGCGCATTTTACTCGCAGAAGATGAACAGGATATGTCCCGTGTTCTGGCGGCCATTTTTAAGCATGAAGGATATGATATCGATGTGGCGGCCAACGGACAGGAAGCAGTGAATCTGGCAGAAGCCAATAGCTACGACTGTATGATTATGGATGTCATGATGCCTGTGAAAGATGGCCTCACAGCACTGGCTGAAATCCGTGCTTCAGGCGATACGACACCGGTCATTATGCTTACAGCAAAGGCGGAAGTGGATGACCGCATTCAAGGCCTGGATACCGGGGCGGATGATTACCTGGCCAAGCCGTTTTCCGTGAAGGAACTCATGGCCCGGGTAAGGAGTCAGACGCGCCGGCAGGGGGCTTTCAATCCGGGGAAGATTACCCTGGGAAATACCACGCTGGATGTGGAGGCGGCCGAAGTGCAGGCCGGAAACACCATCAGCCTCAGTCCTAAAGAAGCCGGATTGCTCCGCTATTTTATGAACAATGCAGGCAAGTCCCTGGATGAAAGTGCTGTATTCCGTCACCTGGGAGACGAAGGGGAAAAAGAGAATCAGGATGCCGTATGGCTCTATGTGAACTATTTGAAGAGAAAACTGGCGTCTGTTCAGTCTGACCTCACGGTGGAGGGGCAGCGTGGAGGTCCGTACCGGCTTATACAGAGCGGAGTGAATACTTATGGATCTCATTAAACGATTACGTCACCGGTTCATCTTTCTGGCTGCTGTTTCTATTTTCATTATCGTGTCTGTGGCCCTTCTGTCCATCAACTGGATGAGTGCCAGGTCCATGCAGGAAAGCTGTTTTAAGACCATGAACCGGATTGCGGATAATGGTGGCGTGATGCCCATGAGGGAAGGGCACTATCCGGCAGCGGCCACTACCTGGTTTATTGATTCTGAATGGAATGATGAGTCACGGGAGTCGTATTACTCTACTCGGTATTTCAGTGTCATTTTTGACCGGGAAAACAAGATAACGGACATTCACGCAGAGCAGATTGCCGCCTATACGGAAACTGAGGCGGTAAAGCAGGCACTCCAGATTCTGGCCAGCCGGCAGGATGCCGGTTTTTTTGAAAAGGATGGTTCAGATTACGGGTTTATTGTGAGAACTGATGCCAACCAGGACAAGATGGTAGTAGTAGTGGACGCCAGCCGGGAATTCATGGCCGTTCGTTCCTTTATGAACTTTTCTTTCCGCTTTGGTCTGGTTTGCATAGTCCTTTTCATTATTATCTTTGCCTCCCTGTCCAACCGGGCGATTCAGCCGTTTATCCATAATTTTGAAAATCAGAAGCGGTTTATCACCAATGCAAGTCATGAACTGAAGACCCCGATTGCCATCATTTCTGTCAATGCGGAAGCACTGGAAATGGTGAATGGAGAAAATGAGTGGACCCGGGGCATACTGAAACAGGTACACCGCCTGTCTAATCTGATTAATCATCTCATTCTTCTGTCCAAGATGGGGGAAGGCTCCCAGTTCCAGATGCAGAAAGCTCTGGTCAATATATCCGAGGTGGCAGCCAATACCGCCGGTTCGTTCCGCCTGCTGGCAGAAGAGCAGCATAAGAAAGTGGAAGCGGACGTGGAAAAGGATGTAAGGATTCAGACCGATGAAAAATGTTTTCTCGAACTGCTGAATATCTTCCTGGACAACGCAGTGAAATACTGCGATGAAGGCGGTACCGTGCGCCTTGCGCTGCGGAAAGGAAAGAAAGACGGCACCGTGGCACTGGCTATCAGCAATGACTATGCGGCGGGGGAACACGAGGATTATACCCGCTTCTTTGAACGGTTCTACCGGAGCGATGAGTCGCATAACAGTGCAAAAGCCGGCTATGGTATCGGCCTGTCCATGGCCCAGGAAATCCTGGGCATGCTGAAAGGCAAAATCCGTGTGTCCTGGAAGGATGGGCGCATTATATTCAGTATGGTCATTTCATCACTGTAAGGAGGGGAAAACCATAGAGAAAGAAGAAATGCTGCAGGATGCGGTGCTGTATGTGCATCGCACCCATATTTTCATAGATACCTGCAGCCTGCTGTCAGAGTATTCCGAAGCCTTCTGGAACCGGTGGATTCCCACCCTCCGGAAAAGCGGGCAGAAAATCATCATCATCCCTTCGGTGTTAAATGAACTCATGCGTCATCGGGATAACCGCAAGGATAAGGCACTGGCCCGAAAGGCAGAAAATGTGCTTTACCTTTTGCAGGTGCTGGAAAAAGAAAATCTGGCCATGTTGGCCGGCGTTGCAGAATCGAACTATGCAGATGCGGATTTCACTAAAATCCTGGCCTGTGCCTCCCGGAAGCAGCCTATGCTGTTGATAACCCAGGACAGGGAGCTGGCAGCAAAGATTCATCGACTGAAGAATCGCCACGCCTTAGCGGCGCGCCTTTCCGAAGGGGGCATATTACTTAAAGCCAAACCGGAAAGGAAAGAACCGTTTCTTACCAGACTCTGGCAGGGAGTCTGCTGTTTTTTCGGAAAAAAGAAAGATGACCGGGAAGCAGAAACTTGCCGCCTTTGTGGCAAATCCTGGCCGGCGTATCGAATGAAGGCACACCTGTGCCCGGAGTGCCTGAAAAAAGGGACTATCCATCACTGCAAACGCTGCGGAAAGGATATGCTGTATACCAATTATCTGAAGTACGTAGAAAAAGCAGAACCATTCGCCTACTGTGATGACTGCTACCGATTCCGTAAAAAGGTATTTCAGTATCGAACCTGTCAGGATTGCGGCTGCACCTTCCCCATTACCCAGGGAGAAGCTGAATTCTATCAGGATAAGGGGTATGAACTGCCCAAACGATGCAAAGACTGCCGGCATAAAAGAAGGAGATAAAGAAGGGCCGGCTCTATCAGGTAACCGGCTGGTAATTTTATCCATGATGTTGACTGTGTCTGCCAGTGGGAATCTCCGTGTTTCCTGAAGAGAGAAAAGTCGCTGTGAAACGAAAAATTCACAGCGGCTTTTTATTTTTATCATGCTCATTCTGTATGCTGAAGGGAATTTAACAGGCATTTTACGGCCTGGCAAGTTCTTGCTAGGATATATGGAGTAGGGTAACTGATATGTGGCAGTCACAGGGTCTGACCATACTCCCGAACTGCGTGCGCAGGGGCACTCTGTGGGTATGAGGAAAGAGGATGATATGCAAAATGAGGTTGTGGATTGGAGTCGGTATACTTTGCCTGGCAGCGGTGGGAGTGGCAGCGTATCTGCACTCACCTCGCTTTGGGCGTCCTTTCAGTCCTCAGCGTCTGGCCAGGGTGGAGGCATCTTCCCATTATATAAACGGGCATTTTGAAAATCTGAAACCTGTGCCTGTTATATCGGGGCCGGATAAGGGCTTGATAAGGGGACTGATGGATTATTTCATGGAAGAGAGGCCGGATGTGGTACCGGAAGAACCTGTCCCCAGTGCGAAAGTCAATCTGTGGAAGCAGGATCGTAACGAAGATTTTGTAGTCTGGATGGGGCATTCCTCCTTCTATATGCAGTTGGACGGGAAACGAATACTCGTGGATCCGGTGTTCAGCGATTATGCGTCCCCCATCTTTTTTGCCAATCGCGCCTTTAAGGGGAGCAATGTGTATACGGCGGACGATATTCCACCGGTGGATATTCTGGTTATCAGTCATGACCATTGGGATCATCTGGACTATCCTACGATTATGTCGCTTAAAGACAAGATTGGGAAAATCGTCTGCCCGTTAGGCGTGGGAGAATACTTTGAAGAGTGGGGATTCAGGCCTTCCCAACTTTATGAGGAAGACTGGGACAGCGATGTGGAAATTGCCCCGGATTTCCATATTCACGTACTGACGGCGCAGCATTTCTCCGGACGTCTTCTGGAACGAAATCCTACAGAATGGGCATCTTATGCATTCATTACCCCGACCCATAAGGTCTACTACAGTGGAGACAGTGGGTATGGACCGCATTTCCGGGATATCGGAGATGCGTTTGGAGGGTTTGATCTGGCTCTTCTGGAAAACGGGCAGTATGACCCGCAGTGGCATAATATCCATATGCTGCCAGAGGAAACGGCGCAGGCGGCAACGGATCTCCAGGCACGCTATGTGATACCTGTTCATAATTCCAAATTCGCACTGGCCCGTCATGCCTGGCAGGCGCCTATGCAGAGTCTGGAAAAGGCACACCGGGGAGCCTCCTGGAATCTGCTGACGCCGGAAATCGGAGAAAAGGTATCCATGCAGAAGCCGGGGCGGTTTCCGGAGTGGTGGGTAAATCGGAAATAACAAGTATAAAAAGGGGGAGATAGCCTATGAATCGATTCAAATGGGAAATAGCAGGAGTTATTGTAGCCCTTGGAGTTCTTGTTTCTGCCTGTGGAAATGGGAGTGCAAAGGCTGTGTCGCAGGACACTCCGGTGATTCCTGCAGATAAAAAGGTTTTGGTTGTGTATTACTCTGATACGGGAAATACAAAAGCAGTTGCCGATAAAATTGCAAAAGAGATGGGAGCGGATGAGTTCCGCCTGGAGCTGACAAAACCTTATACAGAAGAGGATCTGGATTATAATGATGACGATAGCCGCGTATCCAGAGAACATGAGAATCCTTCGCTGCGTCATGTGGAGTATACCGGTGATGTAGCGAACTGGAAGGATTATGACATAGTATTTATTGGTTATCCTATCTGGTGGCAGCAGGCGGCCTGGACAGTGGAGCCCTTTGTAAAAGATCATGACTTTTCAGGAAAGACGGTCGTTCCTTTTGCTACTTCGGCGATGGCGGATATAGGAGACAGCGGGAAAAATCTGGCTTTTCTGGCTGGAGGAAACGGCAAATGGCTGGATGGGGAACGATTCTCAGGAAAGGCATCTGCGGCTGAAGTTCGTGAATGGCTCCAGTCCCTTTCATTCTGAAAACAGAAAAAGCATCTTATTTAATTTATATACCAGGGAGGTTTTTATGAAAGCACTTATGATTTATGGTCATCCGCACCCGGATATGTCACTGGGAAATAAGACTATTATGGAAACAGTGAAAGCCGCAGTCCCGGATCTGGATATACGCCAGGTGGCTGAATTATATCCTGACGGGAAGTTTGACATTAAAACTGAGCAGGAGGCCCTTGCAGCAGCAGATACTATTATCCTGCAGTTCCCTGTTTACTGGTATGCCTATCCGGCACTGCTGAAGAAATATATTGATGATGTATTTGCCCATGGATTTGCTTATGGCAGTACCGGGACACGGCTGAAGGGGAAAACACTGATTGTCTCCTGTACCACCGGCGCTCCTTATGATGCATATGCAGAAGGCAAAGTACAGGGCCATACCATGGACAGCTATATGTTTCCGGCTGCACAACTGGCCAGACTTTGTGGTATGCGATTTGGCGGTGTTCTGCACACAGGCGGTGTAATGTATATTCCCGGGGTAAGCAAGCCGGAAGACAGGGAACCCATAATCAAAGCCTGCCAGGCCCATGGGAAAAAACTGGCATCCCTTCTGAAATAAGGAGAGAAAAGAGGACAACACGAGCTGAGGCGCAGCATCAGAAATCAGCTTACAGAAGAAAAGGCAGGCATGCGAAAGCTAAGAGCAGGAAAGCATGTCATGGGTTTCCTCATCTGGAAGGAAGAGAATGTATTTTCTTTCCCACAATTCCGCCATACTCAGAAATTCGCAGGAATCTCCTGAGTATGGTGGTGAAAGGATAAGGGGGTGTTTTCTGGAAAAGGGCCGAGTTTTCCTTTGAATCTCAAGCTTCAACTCTCTAACCTGCTCTTCCCCGGCTGGCTTCTCAGGATTCACTCGTTACATGGTTCATGAGCTGCCGGCTCTATATTGTCGTATAATAGAGGCAAGGACAACGTTTTACGTGTGTGCAATAAGGAGGGATACTTATGCTGAGACATGTAAACCGGTTACAGTCTGCTGTATACGGCATCGCGATTGGGGATGCCCTGGGACTTCCTGTGCAGTTTATGCCCCGTGACTCGTATCCGGAAGTGACGGAGATGATAAAAAGCGAGAAACTTCCATGGCCTGCCGGGACCTGGTCAGATGATACCAGTCTCACCCTGGCCACGGTGGACAGCCTTCTTACCTGTGAAGGTGTGGATATTCCGGATATGCGTGCCCGATTTATGGATTGGATGGACAATGGGGCGTATACTCAGGACGGAGAAGCTTTTGACCAGGGGTTTACCACCGTGCATGCCTTGACCCATGGGTGCGGGTGTACCAATGAACAGTCCAATGGGAATGGTTCGCTTATGCGCATACTTCCACTGGCCTTCGTGAAGAATCTCAGTGATGAACAGATTGCCCAGGTGTCCGGGATTACCCATGCACATCCCCTGTCCGTGGAGGCCTGCACCGTGTACGTCCATGCGGCACAGCTTATTCTGGATGGATTTTCGCTCACTGAAGCACTGGAGACAGCCAGCCTTTCTTCTGAAATTTTCTCGTATCTGGCCGACATCAGCAGCAGAAAGCGAAATGAGATTCGCAGTACAGGATATGTAAAGGATTCCCTGGAAGCTTCTTTCTGGTGTCTTCTCACCACGGATAACTTCCGGGATGCCCTCATACGGGCGGTCAATCTGGGGGATGATACAGATACTATCGGGGCTATTACCGGCGGGATGGCGGGGTTAGCCTACGGGATGGAGTCTGTTCCTGATTCCTGGATGAATGCTCTTCGGAAAAAAGAAATTATTGAACGTTGTCTTGCTTCGCAGTAGGCAGCCTTTGCAAGAGGCTTCCGGGCTGCATTTTTACAGAAAGGATGATTTATATGGTAAACGAAAACGTGCTGAACAAGGTAAAGGAAGTTATGGCAGCTCCGTCTTGTTATGAAGGACTGAAACCGATATGTGAAAACTATCTGAAAGCCGTAGGGACAGCAGGAGAGAAAGAAGCGGCAGATCAGCTCAAAAAAGCATTGAAAGCCGATGTAAATTCCATTGATGAAGTGATTCCGTTCTTTGAATCAGAAGAAGGAGAAAAGATATTTGGCAAAGATACAGCCGCCCACCTGGCAGCTGCAGCAAAGGAAGCTAAGGAAAAAGGTGTAAAATACTGCATCTGCCCGGCTTGCACCGCCGGAGGCTGGCTCCTCGACCACGAATCCGAATTCTGAAAAGCAGGTACGAGAAGTAAGACGGGTTTGAAAATTGA
>OGDF01004339.1_pt1 | contig 16260 bp, 16 predicted proteins | sample 1570141 | NCBI WGS metagenome assembly OGDF01 (sample SAMEA4370581, study PRJEB24528) | human gut metagenome | reverse complement strand
ATGTGACTTCTTTTTGAATTTGATGAAAAAGTCCTTGACTTTTCGTCTCTGGCAAGACGGCCAAATCCATTCTTGTGTCAGCGGCGGTCCGGCTTGCCCCGTTCAATCTGCCCCAGATCAAGGCGCTCACAGACCATGATGATATGGATCTGTACACCCTGGGGGAGAAAAAGTGTGCCCTTTATGCTGTGATCCCGGACAATGACACAACGTTTAATTTCTTGGTCAGCCTCCTGTATTCTCAAATCTTCCAGACACTGTATTACTGCGCCGACCAGCAGCACCACGGAGCACTGCCGCACCATGTTCACTTTATTCTGGACGAAGCACCTTCGGTAAATTTACCGGGGCTGCCCCGTGAATTGGCGACCATGCGCTCCCGGAATATCTCGTGCAGTACCATCATCCAAAACATGGCGCAGATCAAGGAGCTATACAAGGATTCCTGGGAGACGATCCCAGGCAACTCGGACACTTTGCTCTATCTGGGCGGTAACGAGGCTAGTACCCATAAATACATTTCGGAAGCTCTAGGCAAGGCCACCATCGACACCAAGACCCATGGACAGACCAAGGGGCGCTCCGGTTCCTACTCCACCAACTTTCAGATGAGTGGCCGGGAGCTGATGACCCCCGATGAAGTCCGGGCCATGGACAACCGGTATGGCATCCTCTTTATCCGGGGAGCCAAACCAGTGATGGACTTAAAATACGACCTGATGGATCATCCCGCCATCCGGGATACACCGGACGGTGGGGGACCACCTTACATTCACCACGGAACGGCGGACAAGCCCCTACCAGGGGAGCCACTGTTCCGTGCACATTTTTCCAACCAAAAAGGAGAGGATGCTACCCTATGAAACACGAAGTCAACCATATAGTATATTCTTCGGAGGGGGAGAGACGGGCCAAGAAGATCTATGCTCGTGTCTCTTCCCTGTTCCTGGCGCTGGTTTTAACGACGGTACCGGCTCTGGCGGTCAATGACCCGCTGGCGGCAGTGAATAATCTCAGCGACTTTATCTTTTCGCTCATCCGGGCCATTGGCCTGATCCTGCTGGGCTTCGGCATCTTGCAGGTGGGCCTGTCTCTCAAGAGCCACGACCCCTCCCAGCGTGCCAACGGGATGCTCACCGTAGCTGGCGGTATCGTTATTACCTTCACTAAGGAGATTCTGACCCTGGTAACAGGTGGATAAAAGCAATCTATGGGGAGAGCGCGGCGTGGTGCTCTCCCACTTTCTAACGAATGGGAGGTGTTTTGGATCGGAAGTGGAAACTGGATCGTAGACAATCTAAACTCTGCCCTGGAGATGTGGAATGAACGCCTGGCCGAGATCTGGCAGCTCATCAGTATCTCACCGGAAGAATTCAAAGGCGGTGGGGTGTGGAATGTCATCGTCAACATCAATGGGGCACTGAAAGCTGTCGGTTATGCGCTGCTGGTGCTGTTTTTCGTCATGGGCGTGGTGAAGACCTGCGGCAGTTTTGCGGAGATCAAAAAGCCGGAGGTGGCGTTCAAGTGTTTTATCCGCTTTATCTTGGCGCAAGCGGCCGTTACCTGGGGTATGGAGATCATGACGATGCTGTTCCGCGTGGCCCAGGGGATCGTTTCGACGATCATGGACTCGTCGGGGTTATCCGCCTTGTCTGCTACGGAACTACCCAGCAAAATGGTCAGCATCATTGAAGATGTGGGCTTTTTGGAATCGATCCCACTCTGGGCGGTGACACTGCTGGGATCTTTGTTCATCTGGGTGCTGTCCCTGGTGATGATCCTCACGGTGTACAGCCGTTTCTTCAAGCTCTATATGGCCACAGCCATCGCCCCGATTCCACTGGCCAGCTTCGCGGGACAGCCCTCCAGCAGCATCGGGACGGCATTTCTCAAAAGCTACGCTGCCATCTGCTTAGAGGGCTGTGTCATCGTGCTGGCTTGCGTGATTTTCTCTGCCTTTGCCTCGACGCCGCCTGCGCTGACAGAGGACAATTTAGCCGCTGCGACCATCGTATGGAACTATGTGGGCGAATTGATCTTCAATATGCTGGTGCTGGTCGGGGCAATCAAGATGAGCGACCGGATCATCCGGGAGCTGATGGGGCTGGGATGAACTGGCCCAGAACTTATTGTAGGAGGAGATGCCTTGGAAGTACGTATCAACAAGGAAGTCAGAAACTATCAGGAGAGTCTATTCTTTGGGCTGTCCCTACGACAATTTTTATTTTCTCTGGTGGCTGTGGCCGTTGCTGTGGGGATCTACTTTGGCCTGCGCCCGGTGTTTGGAAATGGGGAGATCGGCTGGGTGTGTGTCCTGGCGGCCTTTCCTTTTGCCCTAGGTGGCTTTTTTCAGTACAACGGCATGGATCTGGAACGATTTCTGCTGGCGGTGTTTCGGACCGAGGTCCTGACCCCAAAGCGGCTTTGGTTCCGCTCCGAGAATTTATATGCAACTCTTCTGGATCATGCAATTGGAAAGGAGCGACTGAGCCTTGATTAAGACCTTACAGAACACATTGAAGCAGGACCGGGAACGCTATTCTGTCCCCAAGTCGGTCCAAGACACCATCCCCATCCGCCGCCTGTGGCAGGATGGGGTGTTTCAGTTTGGTAGCAAGTATTCCAAGACCTTGCGCTTTAGTGACATCAACTACGCCATTGCCTCCAAGGAGGATAAGACGGCCATGTTCCTGCGCTATTCAGAACTGCTCAACGCCTTGGACACCGGCTCCACCACGAAGATCACCATCAACAACAAGCGGCTCAACCGCCGTAATTTTGAGGAAGAGATCCTTATTCCCACCAGAGGAGACTACTTGGACGGCGGACGGGCGGAGTACAACGCCATGCTGCTGGATAAAGTTACGGACTCCACCAACAGTGTGGTGCAGGAGCGCTACATCACAGTCTCGGCCCACAAGAAGAACATCGAAGAAGCCAGGACTTTTTTTAGTCGGACGGTGAATGACATCACCTCCCGTCTGAGCCACATGGATTCTCACTGCGAGGAGTTAGACGCCGTGGAACGGCTGCGGGTCCTCCATGATTTCTACCGAGTGGGAGAGGAGATGCAGTTTCAACTGGACCTGCGGGCCTGCATGAAGTCTGGTCGGTCGTGCAAGGATGCGGTCTGCCCGGACAGCATGGAGTTCAAGAAGGATCACTTTGTTATGGGGGAGAAATTTGGCCGAGTCCTATTCCTGAAAGAGTACGCCAGCTATATCAAAGATTCAATGATCCAGGAGCTGACCAGCTTGGACCGAAGCCTCATGCTGTCCATTGACATTATCCCGGTCCCCACAGATGAGGCTGTGCGGGAAATGCAAAACCGCCTGCTGGGAGTGGAGACGAACGTGACCAACTGGCAGCGGCGGCAAAACAACAACAATAACTTTTCTGCTGTGGTGCCCTATGACTTGGAGCAGCAGCGGAAGGAGACCCGTGAGATGCTGGATGACCTCACCACGCGAGATCAGCGTATGATGTTCGCAGTGGTTACGCTGGTCCACTTGGCGGACAGCAAGGAGGAACTGGACAGCGACACGGAGACATTTCAGTCGATGGTGCGGAAGCACTTGTGCCAGCTTACGACCCTGAACTGGCAGCAGGCAGAGGGATTGGTCACGGCCCTCCCGCTGGGCGTGCGGCGGATCGATGCCCTCCGCACGCTGACCACGGAAGCCCTGGCAGTTCTCATGCCCTTCAAGGCCCAGGAGATCCGGGACCGGGGCGGAGTATATTATGGCCAGAATGTGATCAGTAAGAATCTCATCGTGGCAGACCGACGCCAGCTCTTGAATGGCAATGGCTTTGTCCTGGGCGTGTCCGGCTCCGGCAAGTCTTTTACTGCCAAGCGGGAGATGGTGGCTCTAGCCCTATCCACCGAGGATGATATTCTCGTCATCGACCCGGAAGCCGAGTACCGGCCCCTTATCGAAGGGCTGGGAGGGCAAGTCATCAACATCTCAGCGACTTCGCCCAACCACATCAACGCCATGGATATGGAACAGGGCTACGGTGATGGGGAGAACCCTGTGGTCTTGAAGTCCGAATTTTTGCTGTCCCTGTGCGAACAGCTGATCGGTGCAGGCAAGCTCTCTGCCAAAGAAAAGTCGATCATCGACCGCTGCACCGCCCAGGTCTACCACGACTATATCCGGGGTGGCTACCAGGGCGAAACACCTACCCTTCAAGACTTCCATGCGGAACTACTGCGCCAGCCGGAAGGGGAAGCCAGGGACGTTGCGCTGGCCATCGAGCTTTTTACCGAAGGTAGCTTAAACACTTTTGCAAAGCCAACTAACGTGGACACCAGCGCTCGCATCCTCTGCTATGACATCCGGGACCTGGGCAAGCAGCTCCTACCGGTGGGGATGCTGGTGGTGCTGGACAGCATCTTCAACCGTATCATCCGCAACCGCTCTTTGGGGCGGAACACCTGGGTCTATATCGACGAGATCTACCTGCTGTTCCAGCATGAATACAGCGCCAATTTTCTCTTCACCCTCTGGAAGCGCGTGCGGAAATACCGGGCCTGCGCCACAGGGATCAGTCAGAACGTGGAGGATCTGCTGCAATCCCATACGGCCCGGACGATGCTGGCCAACAGCGAGTTTCTGGTCATGCTGAACCAGGCGGCCACGGACCGGGTCGAGCTGGCCCGGCTGCTGAATATCTCGGACAATCAGCTTTCCTACATCACCAACGTGGACTTTGGCCGGGGATTGGTGAAGTGCGGCAGCGCCATCGTACCCTTTATGGACAGCTTTCCGAAGCACACGAAGCTCTATCGCATGATGACCACGAAGCCATCCGACTTGGGGTGAGATGCCATCGAGAAGATCAAGGAAAAACCTGCGTTTTCTAGCCGGGTCAAAGAGAAAATGGCCCTGGTGCCCAAAGAGGCAGTTCATAGAACGGTAAACCAAGGTGCAGAACGCCTGCGGACCCAGATCCGGGAGGTGGCACAGGAAGGAAAACGAGATACCTTCGGTGGAGATCAGATCGAGGATCGGACAGTAGATGGGAGCCAACTGGCAGCACGGGGCGCTGTGAGGCTGGCAAAGCAAGTGCAGAAAAAACAAAAAACAGAACGGCAGCAAGTCTTTCAGCAGCAGAGAGTTTCCCAAGTGCAAATAAACAGGGCAGCTCAGGAGAAAAGAGCAGTGCAACCGTGGCTGAAGCAAGAAAGCAACCAGCAGACGGTCAACATAAAATCAAAGGAAGTTTATCTCAGCCAGCAAACCCAGACGCCGATCACGGAAGTAGTGAGAACGGAAAAAGTAAATTGGCAGTATATCCAGCGGGGAGTAAGACAGCAAACGATCCAGCAGCATCCTGCGCAACGAATCGGGATAGAACGGCCATCAGAGAAAGCTGTTCACTACAGAGCAGAGCATCGACATCGAACGCAGAGAAGCACGCCTTCGATTCGGGAGCCGAGGGGAAGGGAACGAGCCGTCTGGCAGAGCATAACACAACGGAGTGCCGTGCCCCCACGGGCAGCTGTGCAAGAAGCAAAAAAAGCTGCGGTCCAGCAAGCGACCAGGACACAACGGACGGCACAGGTGGCACAGCGAACGGCGAAGGAAGCCGCCAAAGCAAGCGGGCGAGCGCTGCGTGCCATTTTAGCAGCGGCACGCAGCCTCTATGCGGCCCTAGCAGCGGGAGGCATGGTCACGCTGTCCATCCTAGTGCTCATCTGCCTGTTCGGAGTTCTGGCCGCGTCGCCCTTCGGCATCGTCTATGCCAGCGAGGACGAGAAAGCGGATCTGACCTTACCTTCTGCTATCGCCACACTGAACGCAGAGTTTTCTGAACGGGTTGAGCAATGCAAAGAAGACTACACAGGCCAATATGACCGGGTGCAAGTGGATGCCTCTGCGATTCCAAACTGGACGGATATTCTGGCCGTCTATGCTGTGAAGACCTCAATGGACAAAGAAGACCCCGTGGAGGTAGCGACAATGGACCAGAAGAAGCTGGTACTGCTTCGCAAGATATGCGAGGAGATGACGCCCCTCTCTGCTACGTTGCGGTCGGAAGGGGAGAAGACAGTTTTGGTCATCCAGCTTCAATCGAAAACCTACCGGCAAATGGCGGACGAATACCACTTTAACCAGGAGCAGCGAAAGATGCTGGAGGAACTCATCGACTCTGGTTTGCTGGACCTCTTCTTAGAAGCTAACGAGCCGACAGAAGAAGACGGCCCCATCCAGCCGGGCAGCGGGGGCTACGCCTGGCCCTTGCCGGGCTATACCAGAATTTCCTCGCCCTTTGCGTATCGGAACTGCCCGTATCATGGTCGAGAACTGCACGGCGGTATCGACCTGCCTGCACCCCGTGGCACGTCCATCCTGGCGGCGAAAGCCGGTGTGGTGGCCAAATCGACCTATAATGCATCTTATGGAAACTATGTTGTTCTGCGGCACCCGGATGGGACGCAAACGCTGTATGCCCACATGTCTGCCCGGACTGTAACTGCGGGTCAGACTGTTCACCAGGGGATGGTGATCGGCAAGGTGGGCAGCACCGGTAACTCGACAGGAAATCACCTGCACTTTGAGACTTGGACCAGCAGCTCCAGCGGAAGCCGGGTCAACCCGATGCAGTATTTTTGAAGTCTCTCTACGTTTACATTTTTTCCGCAACGCGCTCTTTCCTCCGAAAAGGAGGTGAAGAAAATGCAGACGATCTTATCCCTGGATGGGCCGTTACCAGCCTGTTCTGGTCTGCTTCTGGCGTTGTTGCTGTTGGTCCTGCTGGATTATATCACCGGTGTATGTGTGGCCATCCAAACCAAGACGCTGTCCAGCCAGATCGGAGCCAAGGGCATTACGAAGAAAGTGGCGATGTTCGTTGTGATCGCGTTCTGCCATGTGCTGGATACTTACTTGCTCCAGAGTGAGACAGCACTGGCAGCGCTTTCTTCGGTGTTCTACTTATCCAACGAAGCCATCAGCATCCTGGAAAACGTAGGCCGCTTGGGGGTCCCCCTGCCGGAAAAGCTTCGGTCGATCTTAGCGGCGCTGAAATCCAAAGAAAACGGCAAACAGGACCAATAAGAGAAAGTTTTTGAAAAAAGTTTGAGGAGCGCGTTTACTTTTTGCTCCCAATACCATCTTTCTCTCTTGTCACTACTCAAAACCGCCTGGGAATTCACTTGCCGGGCAGCAGGCGGAGGAGAGCAGAGACAAAAATTTATTCTAAGGAGGCCATGTATTATGGCAAACAAAAGTATCGTCGTCTATGGTGGCACCCTGGCTGGTGTCGCAGCAGCGGCCAAAGCAGCAGGTCATGTGGACCTGGACAAGACCGACATCACTCTCATCGTCCCCGATCCCGTGAATCACAACGGCAATCGATGCCTCTGAGTCTGGTCGGTTAACCCGTCTCTCCAACTTCGGCGGCACCACTGGCCGGTACGACTGGCCTGCGGAAAAGCTGGGCGCAGATGAACAAGGTCCCAGTGGCAAGGCCCGCCAGCAGGCCACGACCTTGATGTTTAAGATCAAGGGGATCAAGAAGGAAGTACTGAAGGAAGAGGACCGGAAGGGCAATGTCATCGATGGTATTACTATGAACACCGATGTTAAGGGACATTGGGGAGCCAATGGTGGCAAAGAAGCGTACGCTGATACGACTAAGGCAATCTACAAGTTCAACGAAGCCCATCGTTCTGAGGGCATTGCCATTAAGCCCTTCAACATGGCGGAAGATGGTAAGAACTCTAACGAGTGGTGGATCAACACCCTCCTGGTCTTCAACGTGGATGGCCGCGCCTATAACCGCGACAAGGGCACCAGTGTATTCCCCAAGGATATGCGCTCTGACTATAAAACCGTGGACGATGCCTATGTTTTGGCCAAGAAGGTTCTGGAATACCCTGACTTTCTGCCTGCCCTTCGTTCCTTCCCCAAGTTTGAGAACGTGGAGCTGGTGAAGGACAGCAAGGGTAAGCCTGTGGTGGCAAAGACCCTCTACCTGCGGGAAACCATTCACTCCGCCCAGTCTTCCAGTGCTACGGCGCGAAAGAACGGCAGTGAGGATAGCAACTATGCTGTCCACGCAAAGGATTTCTATGTGACGGGTCATGACAATCGAAACTATGCTAAGCGTATCGGTCTGAACTTCTACTGGCTGGATATTAACGCCTATAAGATCGAAGACCTCAAGGACGCAAATGGTAACTATATCTGGAGTGAGATCACACCGAGTGTCCGAAAGGACGTCCCTTTTCCTCAGGACGAGGATAAGCGTGTCCGTTATCCTGAAAAGCCGGCCTATATTCCCTACGACGCCATTGCAACGAACTTCGTCTATAACTTGCTCATCCCAGGTTATGCTGCGGGAATTGCCTCTCTGGGCTGGGCGGAAGCACGTGTGCTCCCTAACCAGTGCGTGCTGGGTGATGCCGCTGGTGTGGCAGCAGCCTATGCTGCGACCAACAACAAGCAGCCGCTGAGCTTTAGCAACGCAGATATTGCCAAGATCCAGACTACACTGACTCAGAGCAACGCTCTGCTCAATAAGTGATTAACCACGAACTAGAGAAAAGTGGGCTACATCCATGTGGTGCAGCCCACTTTTTATGAAAAATCAAGTAATTGGATGAGACACTGCGTCTGCGAGCCAGAGCGTTAAAATGCCAGTAGTATTGTCATAACTGCTTTTCCAGCCACTGTCTCCTGTTTCCGAATAAACTGGGATCATCACTTCACCAGACAGCATACGGGCTGGTGCGATAAATTGGTCTACTAATTTCATCGACTTTTCGTAACCATAAACCTGATATTCTGAGCGGTTGAAATTATATGCTGTTGTTCCCGGATAGAAAGCAGATACGGAAAAACTGCTAGGAGGTCCGCCGACGCACTGCGTGATCGGATCCCAGGTGACGGGATCATCATAAAAACCGTAAGAGTCATAATCGTCGCAGTCGTACCAACCTTGCAGGAGAAGCCTGGCAGAGATATAGAACGTACCATCTATGTTCAGATACGTCACATTTTTCATGACTTTGGTGGTGTGTGGTGGGTTGCTGGAACTATTTTGGAAAACAACCGTGATAGGGGCCTTTTCTAATCCTTTTGTCATTTCAGAAATGACACGGGAGACAATGACCACGGCCTCCGCACGGGTGGCAGTCTTCTTGGGGCCGAAGCTGCCATCAGGATAGCCTTTTAGGATCCCAAGGTCCGTGGCTTCTTTCACATAGCCCAGCATCCAATTCTGGATCCTGCTTTTGTCTGTGAAGGAGAGATCAAGGTTTTCCTTGTGCGTAGCAGGATAGACAAGGCCAAGAGCACGGTCCGCCATCAATGCGATCTCATAGCGGGCGATGGCTTGCTCTGGCTGAAAATTATGCTTGTAGTAATCGTCAGCTACGACGATACCGGTGGCCAAAGCAGCGTCTGTCAGCTCTGCTTTTGTCAGCCAGTGGTTTTTCATGTCGTTTAACGGGCCTTGGTTGCTTGTGTTCTGCTTCTTGAGCCATTGAGTTGCCCAAGAGTTCGGATAAATGTCTTCTGCATCTAGCAACATCTTCACAAATTCTGCCCGTGTCACAGTTGCGTCCGGACGGAACGTTCCGTCTGGGTATCCGTTCACCCAGCCGCTCCGCACAGCGGCCTCGATCTGTTCCTGCGCCCAGTGTCCTTGGGTATCCGGAAAGGAACTCTCGGATGGCGCGGCCATGGCAGCGGGGAGCAGCAGCGCGGCGATGAGTGCGCCGCAAAGCAAGCGCTTGAATAGTTTCATAAGATTTTCCTCCTTTTGGGGCCTTTTTAACCCCTTTCAACTATAAAGATACAAAATCGGAAAAAGTGCAACCGACTTTTTCAAAATTTACGAAAAGTTTTTGGGAGCGTTTACTTTCTCCCTGGTTCCCACTCTTTCTCTATTGTATTTCATCCAAAAAGAAGGGAGGGAAAACGATTATGACACAGCCGATCCGCTATCTCCAGACGGACCCGCGCTGGGCAAAGCTGGACTACTCAGCCAAAGGCGAGAAAACGACCATCGGTGCTTCTGGCTGTGGTCCTACTGCAATGGCTATGGTTTTGGCAACTTGGGCGGACAAGTCCGTGACGCCGAAGAGCGAGTGTGCCTGGGCATTGTCTCGTGGCTATAAGGCCCCAAAACAGGGGACCTACTATGGCTACTTTGCTCCGGCAGCCAAGCGATATGGCCTTAAGGCTTACATGCTCAACGGCACCACTATTTACGGCAAGCAGGATAGCCCCTATCATGCCAAAGCGAAAGCAGCGTTGGATCAGGGTCATCTTGTGATCGCCTGCATGGGACCGGGTCTATGGACTTCTTCCGGGCATTTCGTCCTGCTGTGGAAGCTCCAGGGAAACACCGTGTTTCTGAACGACCCGGCAAGCACCCGCCCGGCACGGACCCAGGGGAACTATGCGTTGTTCCGCAAACAGGTGAAGTATTACTTCGTGGTAGAGCGGCCCACAAAAAAATAAAAATTTTTACATGGGGCGTTTACTTTCGAGAGAAGATCGTATCTTTCTCTCTTGTCACTACTCAAAACCGCTTGGGAATTCACTTGCCGGGCAGCAGGTGGGGGAGAGCAAGGACCAAAACTAACACAAAGGAGAAAAGATCATGGAAACAGTAGATATTGTTGTCTATGGCGGCACCGTAGCTGGTGTAGCCGCAGCAGCAAAAGCAGCGGGGAATCTGAAGGGCATTCGGGATAAGAAGATTGCTCTCATCATTCCCGATCCCGTGGACCACAACGGCAACGGTGTTTGCCTGGGTGGTCTGGCTACCGTGGGTGGCCAGAACTATTTCGACCAGCGTAATTGGAGCCGCGACGGGCTGCCCGATGTTCACCCTGCGCAGGGTACTTATGCCTGGTGGTCTGACAATGGTAAGCATCAGTTTTACGGTGTGAAGAATCTGGCCGATACCATGAAGCAGGATTTGGCCAAGTATGGTAGCATGATCAGCTATTACTATGGCTATGATATTACCAGCGTTAGCTGGGGAAATGGCAAAATCAGTTCTGTCAATCTGAAACAGATCAAGCGGGATGCAAGCACCGGGGTTGTGGTTTGGGAGAACACGACCGCCACAGTCAAGGGAACCGTATTTATCGACGCATCGGACTCTGGCCGCCTGACTCGGCTGTCTAACTTCGGTGGTACAGTGGGCCGCTATGATTTTCCGGCTCATGCCCTGGATGCCAGCGAAAAAAGCAGCCCTGGCCAGGGCAGACAGCAAGTGGCCACCCTAATGTTCAAAGTGACAGGGATCGATACCTCGGTTCGAGAAATTGACTTGAGTGGAAAGTCTCCCGATGGCATGAGGGACGTCTTCGTAGTCCCCACTGCGAAGGAGGAGCATAAGGAAGCCAGAGGTAATGGCGGAAAGTACGCTTATAAGAACAATACGACCATCGTTAATTTCAACAACAAGTATGGCCCTCAGGGGTTTGTTTTGAAGCCATTTAACGCAGCACAAGATGGCGAAAATTCTGCTGAGTGGTGGGTCAATATGCTGCTACTCTTCAATGTGGATGGCCGTGCAAACAACCGGGACAAGGGGACCAGTATCTTCCCTGCGGATATGCGCTCTGACTACAAGACGGTGGATGACGCTTGGGTCGCGGGCAGAAAGATGCTGGAGAACCCGGAGTTCCTGTCTGCCATGCGTTGCTTCCCTGGCTTCCAGTCTGCTAAGCTGGTTATGGATACCGATGGGAAGCCCGCTGTGGGCAAGATTTTGTACCTGCGAGAGACCATCCATGCCGCGCAGTCTTCCAGTGCACGAGCAAATGGAACGGAAAACTCGAACTACGGCCTCCATGCAATGGATTGCTGGGATGCTGGCGCGAGCAGTTCTGAAAAAACAGACAAGCGGAACTATAAGAAGCGGATCGGCCTGAACTACTACTACTCTGACATCAACGGCTACAAGTTTGAGGACTTGAAAGACGCAAATGGCAAGTATATCTGGTTCGATGAAGTTGGCCAGAAGATTCGCAGTGACATTGGGGTTACGGATGAAACCCCTAAGAATCCTGTGTATGTTCCTTATGACGCACTTGCAACGAACTTCGTGTACAATTTGCTGATCCCTGGCTATGCTGTGGGTGCCAGTTCATTTGCTTGGGCTGAAATTCGGGTGCTCCCCAATCAGTGTGTACTGGGTGATGCTGCTGGTGTGGCAGCAGCCTACGCTGTTAAAAACGCGAAAGATCCGTTGAACTTCAGCCAGACAGACATTGCTAATATTCAGACTCTGCTGAAAAATAGCAATGCGCTTTTAGAAAAGTGAGCGCTTCAACAAGTTACTACAGCCTGACCAGTCATTAAATGGTCAGGCTGTAGTACTTGAGTGCTGCGTATGTTATCGCCAGCAAGAATAGAGACTGATTTCATAAACTGTGCCGTCATGTACCTGGGACATAGAATAGTCAATGGATGTCATATTGTTATCAGTAGAGGGCCACATAGAAAAACTATATGAAGTAGCATCACTATAACTTCCAAACTGTGGAGGGAAATACTGTAAAACGGAATCTCCCTTATCTGGATATTTCTCCACTAGTTCCGCTTCTGAACAACCTACACGGATTCCGCGTTGATCGACGTAAGCAGGAGACTTCGTAGATATACTGGCGATAAAAACGCTGCGAGGATTCTCTGGATCAATAAAGTATTTCACAGAAAGTCCTTCGTAGGAATTGATGATACCAGTGACATCGTCGTGTTGTTGCCCTTCATCTTCAAACTCTCTGGATTCGAGGAGAGGCAAGCCTTCAATAAAGTCAGCCAATTCCTGATAAGGATGCTGACCAGTCGAAAGCGTTTTTCCTGTCTCATTTGTTAATGAAAAGTCTGGCTGATCATAATAAGCACCATACAGCCAAACAATATCAAAATTTTCGCGGGTGGCTGGGAGAGTAAGACGAGCTATGATAGCAGCGGTTTCTGCGCGGGTGATCGTCGAGGTGGGGCGGAAAGCGTGGGTCTTAGGCTCTCCGGCTAGAACACCTGCTCGGTAGAGTTTGAAGATGTCTGCGGCATATTGGACAGGAAAAGTATCATAACGGTCCACATCTTCAATGGAGAAAATGGTATTGATCTTCTTTAGCCCATCCTCCGGTAGGCTTTTGGCGAAGATATGCGCCATTTCGCTGCGGGTGGCGGGGCGGTCATAGTTGGTGAACTCGTCTTTTTGCAGGATCCCATTGGCTTCGGCGTAAGCAAGATAGGAGTCGGCCCAATGCTTGCCTGTGCCGGGTTGGGGGGGATCCGCTTGCCCAGTGTAGAGCGCGTGGATGACGCAGGCGATCTTCACGGCTTCGTTGAGTCGAAGTGTGCCCTCTGGATCGAACTTAGTTGGACTCATGCCATTCAGAATGTTCAGCTCACAGGCGGTTTTGATGACGCCCTGTTTGCTGGAACCATACCACTTGCTCTGGTCGATGTCGGTGAACTTCTCGTAGGCACCTAAGTTGGTCTTTGTGAACGCCTGGAAGCCCGGTGTTGAAGCGGCCAAAGCAGGTGTTACAAAACTCAGACACAGAAGAGAGACCAATAAGGTGCAGCAGAGCTTCTTTAAGGATTTCATAAATTGCTTTCTCCTTTCTAGCCGGTTTTGACTCTCTTTTCTTTACGACATAAATGGATCTGGATAAGAGAAATATAGTGTCAGTGTGTTGGTCGCATTGTCATATGTGGCGAGGCAATTTGTATCCGTAGGAAGATTGAAGTCATAGACCGGGAGCATAAGCTCACCGTCTAACATTCTGACAGGGGCGGAGAATTGATTTGAAGTGAAGGGGCTAGAAAGATTACCGGGAAAACGTTGATAGCTTGTTTTGTTCACATAATAAGTATTTCCGGCCTGATACCAATTGGGACGATTCCAAAGTAAGCCAATTTCTTGTTCTATGGGGTACCATTGTGTAGGGAATCCGTCAGTTGGCGTTTCAGAAAATCCCTTTTCAACGCAAAGATCTCCAATTTCATTGATAATGTCATTGTAGGAGGCATAGAGACGACCGGAAACAGCGGTCAAAGGGATTTTTTCCGTAGCACGCTCCCAGTTGTCAAAATTTAATCGGACATTTATGGTAGCAGGGCCATCGCCCCGATTATATTGCAGCTGACGAAAGACCATTACGACAGCTTCTGCGCGGGTGGCAGTCCTCTTTGGCCCAAAACTACCATCTGGGTAGCCTTTGAGAACACCTGCGCTGGTAGCCTGCTTGACGTAGCCTTTGGCCCAGTCCTGTATTTGTGCTTGATCGGTGAAGGTCAAGGGTTCGGCCAACGGCTGCATGGATGGCAGAACCAAACCCATGGCTCGATCCGTCATAACAGCGATAGAATAGCGGTAGATTGGCGTATCTGGATGGAAGACTTGTTTCGGATAGTCTTCCGGAACAAGAAAGCCGGAGGCAATGGAAACCTCGGTCCACCCCTGTTTTGTGAGCCAGTGATTTCCCATATCTGTAAATTTAGGGGTGTATCTCACGCAATCATAGTTAGAATTCATGGTGAATGTATGGCCTTTTAGCCATTCTGCAGTCTTGCTGCCTGGAGTAAGATGATTGGCTGCCAAGAGCATTTTGGTAAATTCTGCTTGTGTGATCGTAGCTTCTGGGCGAAAGGTCCCATCTGGGTAGCCGTCTACCCAACCTTCTCTTACAGCGGCTTCGATCTCTTTTTGTGCCCAGTGTCCCTGTATGTCCGAGAAGGAGCCGTCCGTCGACACTGCAGCGGCAGCGGGGAGCAGCAGCGCGGCGATGAGTGTGCCGCAAAGCAAGTGTTTGAATAGTTTCATAAGATTTTCCTCCTTCCGGGGCCTTGCTAACCCCTTTCAACTATAAAGATAGAAAATCAGAAAAAGTGCAACCGACTTTTTCAAAATTTGCGAAAAAAATTTCTCCTGCGGAAATCTTTTGCTTTTCACAGGAGAAATCGTGTTGCACTTTTTGGGTTTTTCTATCTTATGATAACGAAGGGGAAATTAAACAGTTTCCTTAACCTGAGCAGAAGATTTCTCCGCTAGGATCAGGCGCTTTGCTTTTTCTTTGGTGCGGGTCATGGCAACACGGACGCTGCTGGGTTTGATGTTCAATTCCAAAGCGATCTCGTCATAGGACTTGTTCAAGATATACCGTGCTTCTAACAGATATTGACTTCGAGCGTCCAACTTCAACCAGGCCCGACGGAACGCATCTACATCGTCGCTCTCGCTTAGGTGCAGTTGGTAAGGATCTTCCTTAGAGGAAGGAAAAGTTGTTAAATCATCCAGAGAGAATTCCTTTCGATTACTTTTCTTCTCTAAGTAGTTAAACGCTGTGTTCTTACAAGTTGAAATGATGTAGTTAGTGAGTTTAGACCTCTTCAAAGTTTTTAAGAGAGTCAGCTTATCGATTAACTTTGGGAGTGTAGACTGAAAAATGTCGTCTGCATCCCAAGGATCTCTAGTATATCTTTGGATTACACTGTACATCAATCTTTGATACTTGTAGTAGAGTTGCTCCATAAAAAAACGATCATGATCATCTTCGATGGCTGCAATACAAAGTGGGATCATATTGTCAGGGTTCATCTCCTTCTTTATTCTGTTTCTGTGTTGCAGAAAAGGCATACAATATTGTTGACAGTGCTTCTTTCCGCTTTGGAGGTAGGGTTTGAATCAGTTTGACAACCTCACCAGCAGACAGAGAGCCAAGTAAAGGCTGATTCCAATGGTCAGGAGAAACCTGACTATGGCATAGTCCTAATAAATAATCTGTGGACACGCCAAAAAGGGAAGCTAGGTCAATAAATTTTTCTACATCTGGAAGGTGGTTGTTGTTTTCATAATTAGAGATAGTGCCAATGGATACATGGAGCCGTTCCGCTAATTGGCGCTGCGTCCATGCTCTATCCTGCCGTAACTCGGTTAATATTTCTCCGAACCGCTCCACAATACACGCTCCTAAGTCTAATGGGGATTTAAGTCTATTATATAGTCTTTAGACCGGAACCAAATGAAGATACAAAAACGCAATAGTTTTTCTTGAAATTTCTGATATATTATGGCAATATTGAAATCAAGGAAAGTATGTATACAAATGCGGCCTGTAACCGTCTCCTGATACAGGAAGGGACACACAGGATTCAAGAAATAGACAGAGAGGAGTTTAATAATGGCACAAACCCAGCTAGGAGAGTTGAAGAAGTTGGACAACCAGGAGTATATGGACTGGCTCTTCCATACGTTTCACCCTCTCATGTG
>OGDF01004334.1_pt1 | contig 16275 bp, 12 predicted proteins | sample 1570141 | NCBI WGS metagenome assembly OGDF01 (sample SAMEA4370581, study PRJEB24528) | human gut metagenome | reverse complement strand
AATCCAAGAGGATATATAGCTCTTTTAGAGTTTACACAGAATTAATTACAGTCTCGATAGAAAAGCGCCTGTGTCTGCTATGTTGTTTTCTTTTTTACTAATTTCGTTTTTGAATGTTATACTTTATTTCGCAATATGAAAGGACATCAACAGATCATCCTGTGATACGCTATCTCCCTGCTGAACGTAAATCTTGTCGACCGTACCGGTAATTTTGGAAACAACAGTTGTCTCCATCTTCATAGCTTCTACGGTAAGCAGCGGCATATTTTCTGTTACCGCATCTCCTTCTTTTACAAGTACTTTTCCAACCGTACCCGGGATAGAAGAACCAAGGTGTTGTGGATTTGTCTTGTCTGCTTTCAGTTTGCGGTCTGCTTTGATCTCAAGGTTCTTATCCTGGATCTTGACGGTACGAAGCATACCATTTACCTGAAAAGTAAGGGTACGGACTCCATTTTCATCCGGTTCACCTTCCTCCAGATATTTGATCAGAAGCTGTTTTCCCTCACCGATATTCAGGTAAGTCTCCTCGCCTTTGCGTAATCCGTAGAAGTAAACGTGGCTTTCCAGGCGTGTTACATCATTATACATCTGGAAATGCTCGCAGTAGTCTTCGTAAACCTTCGGATACAGCGCATAACTGATAGCTTTCTGGTTCATAACTTCTTCGGATTTATCACCATAATTGTATTTTTCAATCAGCTGTTTTTTGATTGCATTAAAATCAACCGGCGGGAGAGATTTACCCGGGCGGTCTGTCAGCGGCTCAATGTCTTTCAGAACAATCTTCTGAAGCTCTTTCGGAAATCCACCATAAGGCTGCCCCATCATACCCTGGAAGTAGGAAACAACGGAATCCGGATAGGAGAGTCCTGCACCTGCAGTCAGGATGTTTTCTTTTGTCAGGCCGTTTTTAAACATAAAGATGGCCAGGTCGCCGACGGCTTTGGAAGTCGGAGTAACTTTTACGATATTTCCAAGCAGATCGTTGGCATCTTTGTATAATGCTTTGATGGATTCAAATTCATCTGCAGAACCCATGCTTGTAACCTGAGCCAAAAGGTTGGAATACTGTCCACCAGGAATCTCGTATTTGTAAATTTCGGCATTCGGAGCTTTCATATCACTTTCAAACTGCTCGTAAACTTTACGGATGCGGCCGTAGTAGCGGCTGAGTTCATCCAGTTCCTCAAAATCGAGACCCGTATCACGTTTGCTTCCCCGCAGAGCTTCTACAACCGCATTCATGGAAGGCTGACTTGTCATGGAAGACATGGATTCAATGGCCAGATCCACGATATCTACACCTGCCTCAGCGGCCATCAGAACAGTGCTGACACCATTTCCGGTGGAATCGTGTGTATGTAAGTGGAGCGGTACATGAAGCTCCTGTTTCAGTGCTGTTACCAGTTCTTTTGCAGCACGTGGTTTTAACAGGGCTGCCATATCTTTGATCGCGATGGAATGACATCCTAAGGATTCCAGTTCCAGAGCCATTTTCACATAATAATCCAGTGTATATTTTGTCTCTGTCGGGCTTGTGATATCGCCGGTGTAGCAGATAGTTCCCTCTACGATCTTACCGGTTTTTAATGCTTCTTCAATCGGCATTTTCATATTTTCTACCCAGTTTAAACTGTCGAAAATACGGAACACATCAATGCCGTGCTCAGCGGAAATCTTGATAAACTCCTGAACCACATTGTCAGGATAGTTGCTGTATCCGACGGCGTTGGAAGCACGCAGCAGCATCTGGATCAGTGTGTTTGGCATACGTTTTCTTAAGAGTTCCAGACGTTTCCACGGAGACTCTTTCAAGAAACGGTAAGCAGTATCGTAAGTAGCACCACCCCATGCTTCTACGGAAAAAGCATTCTGCATGTATGCGTTTGTAGCATAGGCAGCACCGCACAGGTCTTTGCTTCTCATTCGTGTCGCCATCAGAGACTGCTGTGCATCACGCATAGTAGTATCTGTTACATATAATTTATCTTCTTTCAGAATTTTTTGCATGAAACCTTCGGCACCGAGTTTCAGGAACTCATCACGGGCACCATAGACCGGTTTTGTCTGATCCAGTTTTGGAAGCACACGGTTTTCATAGTGTGGTTTCTGACCTTTCTGGGAGTTAACGATACGGTCACCGATAAACTCAATGATCTTGGTTGCGCGATCCTGACTCTGTGTGAGCTGGAACAGTTCCGGTGTTTCCTCAATGAAGGTGGTATAACATTTTCCTGCAACGAAGATCGGATGATGCAGAACGTTGATCAGGAACGGAATATTGGTTTTTACACCACGGATACGCATTTCCTGTAACGTGCGGATGGATTTGCGAACAGCACCGGCAAACGTGCGGTCGTGGGAGATCGCTTTTACCAGAAGGCTGTCATAGTAAGGCGAAATGACAGCGCCTGTATAGGCATTACCGCCGTCCAGACGGATTCCTTTTCCGGAACCGGAACGGTAAACGGTGATCTCACCGGTATCCGGCATGAAGTTGTTTGCCGGGTCTTCTGTGGTAACACGGGTCTGGATGGAATAGCCATCGCAGTGAACGTCATCCTGAGATTTGATGTTAATCTCATCAGAATCCAACGGATAACCTTCTGCTACCAGAATCTGGGATTGCACCAGATCAATATTTGTAATTTCCTCACTGACGGTATGTTCTACCTGAATACGAGGGTTCATTTCGATAAAGTATGGGTGGTTGTCTGCGTCAACCAGAAATTCCAGAGTACCGGCATTGCGATAGCCAACGGCTTTGGAAAGGCGGATAGCAGAGTCAAAAATAATCTGACGTGTTGCATCCGGAATAGAGAATGCCGGAGCATACTCTACGACTTTCTGATGACGGCGCTGTACGGAACAGTCACGGTCATACAGGTGAACCACATTTCCATAATTATCACCTAAAATCTGAACTTCAATATGCTTTGGCGCGCGAAGATATTTCTCAATGAAAATTTTGTCATCTCCAAACGCTTTTTTCGATTCATTTTTTGCTTCGTTAAATTCTTTTTCCAGATCTTCGATCGCGTTTACGATTCGCATACCACGTCCGCCACCGCCGTTGGAAGCTTTCAACATGATCGGAAAGCCGACTTCTACTGCAATTTTTGTTGCTGTATCAATATCTTTAATTGCGTAATCAACACCAGGAATAATCGGTACCTGGGCATCGATTGCCATTTTTTTGGAAGAAATTTTGTCACCCATTGCATTCATGATCTGACTGGAAGGTCCGATAAATACAATGCCGTTTCTTTCGCAGGCATCTACAAAATCCGGATTCTCTGATAAAAATCCGTATCCCGGATGGATAGCGTCAACGTTTGCTGTCAGAGCGATCTTGATGATGTTATCAATATCAAGATATGCGTCAATCGGTCCCTTTTCCGGGTTCAGCGGATAGGATTCATCTGCTTTGGAATAAATGCTGACGGTTGTGATTCCAAGCTCGTTCAAGGCTCGGAATACACGGATGGCGATCTCGCCACGATTTGCTACCAGAACTTTTTTGAACTTTCTGATCTGTACCTGATTGTTCATGTATCATACTCCTTTTATCAATTGAAATAATTTTCCCCTTAGTGTCTTCTTAGAACGACACTATGTTTAAAAGTATAGGGAAGTTGAAAGAAAAATGCAAGAGAAAAAAAGAAAAAATTCAAAAAAGCATAAAAAAGTGATAATGTTAAATAAATAACAAGTAAAAATGCAGGAAATGATGCTGCATAATTCAAAAATAAAGTAAAAAGTGTATACTATGCAAGATTTACTGCAAGATAGTAACGTGATAACGTCATGGAAAATGCGTGAAACGGTGATGAAATTGCAAAAGATTTGTTGAAAAATAAGAGAAAAATTCGTTGCTTTTGGAGGATACGAAGTAAAATTTACAGTGAATGTAAATGAAAATATGCGTGTGACTCTGACAAATGTGAATTGAAGTAAATATTCAGAATCACAGCGCATTTAGTATAGAAATTATAAAATAATTAAAGGTTCACGATATTCGTTTTTTCGTTGAATACCGGATTTTGAAAAAAGAATCCTGTTGTATAAATTAGCTGCATAAACATCGAGATCCAGAAGTTTCTGCTGATCTGGTGCCAGTTCCAGGCGTTCTTTTGCAATTTTGCGCAGAAGTGGGATCTGACTGTGTGCCTGCAATTCCTTCAGCAAAGGTGAAGCATCTTTTCGGAAACCGAGGATGCGGGCATACGGTGCATAATGGTAAGTTTTGGCAGCTGTCAGAAGTTCTCCGTCAATGCCAAGTAAGGCGTGCAGAAGGTAACGGCTGATGGCTGTATAAGTCTGATTTTTTGTCTTTAAATCGGACACGAATTCAGACCAGCAGGTAAAAGATTCCAGTTTATTTTCAATGCGCTGTGCCAGATCAGAACGTGTGGCATCAGAGTCAGATGCAGTCGGATGCAGAAGCTGTCGCTGAAGTTCATAATATAATAAGTCAGAAAAATCATCTTCCTGCAAAAATGCATGATTTTCATATGCAGTCAGCAGCAGTTCGCGAACAGAATCAGGAACCGTGCGTGTCAGCATTTGATTCAGCATAACGGAAGTGATTTTCTGGTCAGAGTTATTCTGAAAAATAAATTTACGCAGGGCAGAAGCACTGGCAAATTTTGTATCGGTATCTGTATCATGATAGCCTGCACCGGTTCGTGTAACGACTGACGGTGTCAGTTTGCAGTTATGCCGACGGATTGCTTTCATATATTCAATAGCAAGGATGTTGTTTGGTGATGCAAGCAGCTGTTCAAACTGAGCAAGTGTGTTTGCGTCCATGGAATCTGAATGTATCTGCTGCAGACAGGTGAGTGCAGCTCTTGCCCGGGCTGTCGGAAAACTGTAACCGGATTTTAATGCCTGGTCCAGATGTTCCTGAAATGCAGGTGGTTCAAAGGCAAAAAAATCAGCCAGTTTGCCGAGCAGATCAATATCAGAAGCGGTGTTTGCCTCAGCGCCAAAACTGATGTTGGACACGACACCGAGGGCATCTAACAGACAGACTCCACCCTGTGCAAAATTTTCCGCACTGGAAGTAGCGGCGATGACCGGCAGTTCAATGACTAAGTCAATACCATTTTCCAACGCCATTTTTGCACGGTCATATTTGTTTAACAGGGCAGGGGCACCGCGCTGCACAAAGTCACCGCTGATGACGGCGATGCAGTAGTCTGCCTGCATATTTTTTCGTGTTTCTTCTATATGAAATGCATGTCCGTTGTGAAACGAATTATATTCTGCAATGATTCCAGTGACATTCATAGTATTTGATACTCCTGCGTTTATAAGTTTTTGCAACTAATTTTTTGCGTTATGGGCAATGTGGTAATTGTAGTGATAATATGGTACAATCCGCCCTTTTTTATTGGAAAAATCATAGCATGAATCATACAGAAAAACAAATAAATTTGTGTGGAAAATGTAGATTACAGTTCACACGCGCCATTCGCAAAACGCCCTTTGGGCTTTTCCGTAGCTACGCTCCTATTTTTGCTCATAAAAAGGCGCTCCCTTCATCACTATGCATCCAGGCCATTCCTCATGCAAGCATGATCATTGCCTGAATACATGTGATGAGTGAAATGTAACAGGTAAATATCATGTACGAAAACAAATGCAAAAGGAAAAACTTACAAAAAACCAGTTGGTAACCTCTTGCGAAACAGAAAATTTGAGATATAATAGAAAAGACAGGTATTTTGACGGAAAGTCAAAGTGAAAATGAAGGGAGAACATAAATAATGAACGTATTAGTAATTAACTGTGGTAGTTCATCACTGAAATATCAGCTGATCAACTCTGATACAGAGGCAGTGCTTGCAAAAGGTCTTTGCGAGAGAATCGGTATCGACGGAAGACTTACATATCAGAAAGCGGGTCTTGACAAAGAGATTACAGAGGCTCCGATGCCTACACATAAAGAGGCTATCCAGCTTGTACTTGACGCTCTTGTAAATGAGAAAACAGGTGCAATCGCAAGCCTTGCAGAAGTAAATGCAGTTGGACATCGTATCGTACACGGTGGTGAGAAATTTGCTTCTTCAGCAGTTATCACACCAGAGATGCTTGCAGCAGTAGAAGAGTGTAACGACCTTGCACCGCTTCACAACCCGGCAAACTTAATCGGTATCCGTGCTTGCCAGGATCTGATGCCAGGCGTACCGATGGTTGGTGTATTCGATACAGCTTTCCATCAGACAATGCCAGAGAAAGCATACCTCTATGGACTTCCATATGAGTACTATGAGAAATATAAAGTAAGAAGATACGGCTTCCACGGAACAAGCCACAGCTTCGTATCCAAACACGTTGCTGAGTTTCTTGGCAAAGATCTTAACGATTCCAAGATCATCGTTGCTCACCTTGGAAACGGTGCTTCCATCAGTGCTGTATTAAACGGCAAATGCGTAGATACATCCATGGGTCTTACACCATTGGAAGGTCTTGTAATGGGAACACGTTCCGGTGATATCGATCCGGCTATCATGGAGTTCATCGCTAAAAAAGAGAACCTTGATATCGCAGGTGTTATGAACGTATTAAATAAAAAATCTGGTGTACAGGGTATTTCCGGACTTTCCAGCGATTTCCGTGACCTTGAGGAAGGTATGGAAGCTGGCAATGAGCGTGCAGCAGCAGCTATCGAAGTATTTAGCTACCGTGTAGCAAAATACATCGGTTCTTATGTAGCAGCAATGAACGGTGTTGATGTGATCGCATTCACAGCAGGTATCGGTGAGAACGCTCCGCTGGTTCGCTCTAAAGTATTAGCATACCTTGGATACCTTGGAATTACTGTAGATGAGGAAGCAAACGGCAAGAGAGGCGATGACATCGTAATCTCTACTCCGGATTCCAAAGTAACAGTTTGCGTCATCCCGACAAACGAAGAGCTTGCAATCGCAAGAGAGACAGTAGCATTAGTAAAATAATTGCTCCAGTTCACTCATCACATGAATTCTGGTAATGATCATGCTTGCATGAGAAATTACCGGAATACATAGTGATGAAGGGAGCGCCTTTTTATGAGCAAAAATAGGAGCGTAGCTACGGAGAGGCCCGAAGGGCGTTTTGCGAATGGCGCGTGTGAACTGCAAAATTATTACACAAAACACAAAAAATCTGTTGACAAAGGATGATGTTCTGTGTATAATCAATTGAGTGTGATTCAGAACAATTCACTTAGATTCAGATAAATTGGAGGTGTAACGAAATGTCTATTTGTCCAAAAAATAAATCTTCCAAAGGTAGAAGAGATAGAAGAAGAGCAAACTGGAAAATGTCTGCTCCGACTTTAGTAAAATGCAGCAAATGTGGCGAACTTATGGTTCCACACAGAGTATGCAAATCCTGTGGTTCTTACAATAAAAAAGAGATCATCGCAGTTGACTAATTGTCGAAATATGCAATGAAATGAAGGAGTTGAGAGAAATCTCAGCTCCTTTTTTGCGTAAATAACACATCTTTTAATCTGATTTAGGTGATTCTTTAAATAAAGAAATGAAGAAGGTACAAAAAGGTGTGTGGAAGAGGGTATTGAAGCCGTTGCAGATGAAACAGGTTGTGGAGACGATACAGTAGCGTAAGGAAAATAGATAGCGGATTATAAAGTAGATCGATGCTGTGTAGTGTTGGAAAAAGATGCTGTCAGCATCATTTTCGAGTAAAGAGTAAAAATACAATTGTATATACAATATAAATAGTGTACAATGAATTATGTTATTAATTCGGAGAAAATGACAATATAAAATGACAACAAAGGAAAATAAAAAAGACCTCAACGTATGAAGTCTTTTGGATGCCGCACAATGCGGGCAATCGATATCGGATAAATCCTTATTTGCACTCACCTTGTAAGTTTGTGCTATTAGAATAGCACAGGTGAAGTTGTCTGTCAATAACAGGAGGTAAAAATGGGAACAGAAAAAACGTATTATCTTGGATTGGATACGGGAACAAATTCTCTTGGATGGGCGGTGACAGATCAAAATTATTATATATTAAGGGCAAAAGGAAAAGATTTGTGGGGTGTGCGTTTATTTGATGAAGCAAGTACATCTGTAGAATGCAGAAATTTTCGGGTAAGCAGACGGCGCAGACAGAGAGAAGTAGCACGTATAGGTGTTTTGAGAGAATTGTTTTCCGATGAAATCGAAAAAGTTGATCCGGGATTTTTCCTCAGATTAGATGAAAGCAAATTTTTTGTAGAAGATCGTAGTGAAGATAATAAACAAAAATATGGTTTGTTTGCAGATAAATTGTTTTCCGACGTAGAATATTACGCAAAATACCCGACTGTTTTTCACTTGAGAAAAGAATTGATAAAATCATCGGAACCACATGATGTACGTTTGATTTTTCTTGCATTAGTTAATATGTTCAAACACAGAGGGCATTTTTTAAACAATTCATTGGGGATTGACGGGAAAAATGACAGCATAGGAGAGGCGTATCATACGTTTGTGGAAACTGCAAAAGAGATGGAAGTAGAGTTCCCGGAAAAATTATCTGATGAATGTCTGGAAGAAATTTTGAGTAGTAGTGATTCAAGAAAGAAAAAATCAGAATGTCTATTTGTAAAACTGGGACTTAATAAGAAGCAAAAGCGTGAAGTTCAGTTTGTAAATCTTATGTGTGGATTAAAAGGAAAATTATCAGATCTGTTTCCGTATAAAGAATATGACGAAGAACATAAGAAGCTGGCATTTTCATTTCAGGACTCTGATTACGAAGAAAAAGAAATTATGCTTCAGGAAATTTTAGATGATGATGAAATGGAACTGATTCAGGCAGTGAAAGAGATTTATGATAGTGGCATGCTGGCAGGAATCATGAAAGGTTATTCTTATTTGTCTATGGCGCGCGTTGCTTCTTACGAAAAGCACAAAGCGGATTTGAAAATTTTAAAATCCGTTTTGAAGAAATATAATGCAAAAGAATATTTTGAAATGTTTCGCAATGAAACTGCAAAAGCAGGAAGTTATAGTGCCTATGTTGGCAGTGTGAATTACCATGGAACTTATCGACGGGGATTAGAGGGCGGAAAGCAGGAAGATTTATATAAGCGGATAAAAAAGACCGTAGAAAAATTTCCACAGGATGATGCAGAGGTAAGTTATATTTTAAGTGAAATGGAAAAGGAAAATTTTCTCCCGAAGCAGCTGACGGCATCCAATGGTGTTATTCCGAATCAGGTACATGCAAGAGAAATGAAAGCTATTTTGCAGCAGGCAGAACAGTATCTTCCTTTTTTGCAGGAAAAAGATGAGCGTGGACTTAGTGTTTCTGATAAAATTCTGCAATTGTTTATGTTCCAAATTCCTTATTATGTTGGTCCGTTGGGGCAGCAGTATAAAGATAAAAAAGGATATAATGTATGGGCAGAAAGAAAAGAGTCTGGAAAAGTGTATCCGTGGAACTTTACAGAAAAAATTGATATGAAACAGAGCGCAGAAAAGTTTATTCAGCGCATGGTAAGACACTGTACGTATTTGTCAGGAGAGACCGCATTACCGAAACAATCGTTATTGTATGAAAAATATCAGGTTCTGAATGAGTTAAACAATTTGCGGATCAGAGGAGAAAGAATTTCTGTTTCTTTAAAGCAGGAGCTTTATCATGAACTTTTTGAAACGGGAAAGAAAGTTTCCATGAATCGTCTGACTAATTACTTGATTCAGAACGGAATTATAACAAAGGAAGAAAAAGAGATTGCTATTTCTGGTATCGATGGTGGATTCCAAAACTCGTTGTCTTCGCTTGGAAAGTTCAAGGGAGTATTGGGAGATGCGGTATATTCAGATGAATACAAAAAAATGATGGAAGATATCATTTTCTGGGGAACCGTGTATGGCGATGGAAGAAAACTTTTAAAGGAAAAAGTAGAAGAAACATATGGAACGCAGCTTTCTGATGCACAGAAGAAACGTATTTATGGATTTAAGTTTTCCGGATGGGGAAGACTGTCAAAAGAATTTTTAACAATGTCAGGCGCATCAAAAGAAGATGGCGAAATTAAAGGTTTGATCCAGGCAATGTGGGATACGAACTGCAATCTGATGGAACTGTTGAGTGACCGTTTTACATATAGAGATACTTTGGATGAAATGGTTGAGACAGCTGAAAAACCATTGTCAGAGTGGACAATTGAAGATCTTGATGAAATGTATTTGTCTGCACCAGTAAAACGTATGGTTTGGCAGACAATTCGGGTGGTAGAAGAATTGCAACAGGTGCTTGGCTGTCCACCGAAGCGTATTTTTGTGGAAATGACTAGATCAGATGGTGAAAAAGGAAAACGTACCGTATCCAGACAGAAAAAATTACTGGAATTGTACAAGGCACTTGGAAAAGAAGGAAAGTCATGGAGCGAAGAATTAAGTGGTACTTCAGATAGCCAGTTAAGAATTAAAAAATTGTATCTGTATTATCTACAGATGGGAAAATGCATGTACACAGGAGAGAATATTGAGCTGGATCAGTTGATGAATGATAATCTGTATGATATTGATCATATTTATCCAAGACATTTTGTCAAGGATGATAATATCGGTAATAATCTGGTGTTAGTTAAAAAAGAAAAAAATGCGCACAAGAGTGATAGTTTCCCGATTGAAAATGAAATTCGTACTAAAATGATGCCATATTGGAAAATGTTGCGTGAAAAAGGATTTATGACAGAAGAAAAATACAATCGTCTGACCAGAAAAACAGCATTTTCAGATGAAGAAAAAGCGGCATTTATCAGCAGACAACTTGTGGAAACAAGTCAGGGAACAAAAGCAATTACAAAGATTATTAAGCAGGCATTTTCGGATTCGGAGATTGTATTTTCAAAAGCCAGTGTGGTTTCTGATTTTCGCAAAAAATTTAATTGTTATAAAGTGCGTTGTGTGAATAACTATCATCATGCACATGATGCTTATTTGAATATTGTGGTTGGAAATACATATCGGGTAAAATTTACAGTTAATCCGTTAAATTTTGTAAAAGAGGCAAAGAAAAATCCAAATAGTGATGAGAATCGTTATAATATGGATCGGATTTTTGACTGGAATGTAAGGCGAAATGGTGAAGTGGCGTGGCTTGCACAGACAAAAGAAAAGCCTGGAACTATTCAAATCGTAAAGAGATATCTGGGTAAAAATTCACCATTGATGACGAAGATGGCGCATGAAAAGTATGGGGAGTTGACCAGAAAAATTACGATATGGAGTGCACAAACTGCTAAAGATGGAAATACAAGTTCTTATATTCCTGTAAAAATGCATGATCCAAGATTGGCAGATGTAACAAAATATGGCGGGTTAACATCTGTTTCAGTTGCTGGATACACATTGATAGATTATAAAGTAGATGGAAAAAGAATTAGAAGTTTAGAAGCTTTGCCTGTTTATTTAGGCAAAGTGGATAGTTTAAACGAAGAACAGCTAATAAACTATTTCGGGGATGTTTTACAGCGGGAAAACAATAAAAAGAAGATAAGTGAAATTCGGATATGCAAGAAAATGATTCCAAGAGGATCCCTAATTAAATATAATGGATTTTATTATTATTTAGCAGAAAGGAGTGTGAATCAAATTGCATTAACAAATGCAGTACAGCTGTGCCTTTCGGAAAAATATATGCAGTACGTTAAAAAAATAGAAAAAGCATGTGCTACAGAATTTTATGAAGAAAAAACGAAGGATAGAAAGTTGGTTATATCTAGAATAGAGAATGAGAATCTATATAATATATTATTGGAAAAAAGTAAAAATACTATTTTTAAAAATAAAACGGGAGCGTTTGGTAAAATTCTGGAAAATGGAAAAAGCCAATTTATTTCATTGTCAATAGAAGAACAATGCAAGGTATTAATGCAAGTTGTAGAATATTTCCGACTTGGAGGAAATGTTGATTTGAGATTGATTGGTGGAAGTAAGAATTCAGGCGCTTCAAAGATTAATAAAAAGATATCTGGTGCAGAAGAGGTGTTATTAATTTCTCAATCAGTTACAGGTATTTTCAGCAGTGAAATAGATCTGCTGAAAATATAATATGAGTTGGAGATCGGTTGTAGTGTCTTCCAGTGCTAAGTTAGATTATCAAATGGGATATCTGGTAGTTCGAAAAGATACTACAACAAAAATTCATCTGGGAGAAATTCGAACATTAATGATTGAATCTACAGCAGTTTCTCTGACAGCAGCTTTATTATCAGAATTGGTAAAAAAGAAGGTAAAGGTCATATTTTGTGATGAAAAGAGAAATCCTTCCTCTGAGTTAATGCCATATTATGGTTCACATGATTGCAGTTTGAAAATTAAACGACAAATAGCATGGACAGAGGATATTAAAGGTGCTGTTTGGACAGAAATTGTTTATGAAAAAATCCGTCAGCAGAAATATTTGTTGCAGGAACTTGGAAAAGTGGAAGCTGAGTTGTTACAAGGGTATCTGGAAGAAATTACATATGGAGACGCGACCAATCGTGAAGGTCATGCGGCAAAGGTATATTTTAATGCATTGTTTGGAAAAGATTTTACCAGAACCGATGACCTGCTCATTAATGCAGCGTTGAATTATGGATATAGCATTTTGCTTTCTGCTTTTAATAGGGAAATTGTTTTGAATGGTTATCTGACACAGTTAGGGTTGTTTCATGATAACATGTTTAATCAATTCAATTTGGCTTCCGATTTGATGGAACCATTCAGACCACTTGTGGATCGTATGGTTTTGCGAATGACGCTGGTGGAATTTGAACATTTACAAAAAATGGAACTGGTTAATTTGCTGAACAAAGAAGTGATAATCAATGATCGATGTGAATTTATCAGTAATGCGATAAAAATATATTGTAAAAGTGTTTTTGATGCATTAGAAGACGGGGATGTATCATTGATTCGGTTTTATAAAAAATGAGTTATCGATATATGAGAATATTAGTGATGTTTGATTTACCAGTCGAAACAGAAATAGAACGGCGCAATTATCGAATGTTTCGCAAACATTTGATAAAAAGTGGATTTTTGATGCTGCAGGAATCAATCTATTGTAAAATGGCACAAAATACGACAGTGGCAGATGCTATTATCGCAAATGTGCGGAAAAATAAACCAGATGAAGGTCTGGTTCAAGTATTGAAAATTACAGAGAAACAATATTCTAAAATGGAATATATAGTGGGTGAATCAAAATCTGATGTGTTAGACAGTGATGAAAGGCTGGTAGTATTGTGAAAATTGTTTACGGAGAACGGGAATTTATTCTGGAGTTTCGTGAAAATGAGGTACAGGTGGTTACGATAGAAAATAAGGAATATTTTTCTGAGTTTTTACAGAATCTGTATGATCAAAGTCAGGGAATGGAAGGAAAAATTATATTATCAGAAGGCGAAAAAACATTGTCTTTAAGTAAATATGCGGAAATAATATGGAATCCGTTCTCTGTAGATATTAATAATAAAAAAATACTTGGAAAACTCTATCATGAATTAAAAGATATTTCATCAGAAGAACAGTATCGTGAAATATGTGAATTAAATTCAGAGATTGTTCGGTACTTAGATAATCTGAGCTTAAAAGCTTCATATCCAATTCAGTTTCAATTAGAAATGGATGTACTTGATCTGTATAAAATGTATGGAGTTCAGTTGGAAAAAGAAGGACAAAGTATGTTCGAGACTCTTTTGGAATATATGAAGATTATGGCATCATTATGTGGAATACATATGATCATATTTGTGAATGTGAAAAATTATTTGCCGGAAATGCAGTTACAGGAATTGTATAAAACAGCGTTTTATTATAAAATAAATTTGTTATTGATTGAGGCTCACCAAAGTGAATGTTTGGAAGGTGAAAATAACCAATTAATAGATAAAGATTTGTGTTTTATACATTACTAAATGGCTTACACATATTACCAGTATGTTTTGGCTCGGTGATAATCTCATTTGAGGTTTGAGAACCTTGTAAGTTTGTAAGAGTGTAAAACGATCACGAAATCTTGTGATATGACGTTGTGTTTGAGAACCTTGTAAGTTTGTAAGGGCGTATATATATAAAATAAAGTGCAGAACCGGCATCAGATAATGTGATTTATACCATTGCTGGACAACACTGTCAGTTCAATGAATTTTTGGCCTTATTCCTATATAATATATTAAGTTAAAGCTGTAGCCGTATCGAAAAAATATCTGGAACTATTTCCGGAAAAGTGTTACACTGATAATGCATCATGTTTCGGGATGGAGAAGATCACGGAGGTATCAAAATGCAACCAATGTATGTATCAATTCAACAAAAAGAAACAGGTAATCGCATCAAGAGATTGCTGAAAGAGAATGGTTATACGGTCAAAGATGTTCAGGGCGCCATGGGATTTGAAAATCCTCAGGCGGTGTACAAATGGCTGGCTGGCAGATCCTTACCAAGTATTGACAATTTCATTATTTTAAGCAGATTACTGCATACCAGTATAGAAGATATCCTCGTCGTTGACGGGGATATTGTTCGTTTGCGGAGGATATTGTTTTTTGTAAACCAACAGTTCAGTGACAAACAGGATATTAAGGTTTATACTGAATGCAACAACAAAGAATAAATGCCAATAATTAGGGGGGATCTGTTATGCAGAAGATGACATCCGCATATGCAAATAAAAAATTAAAGAGTCTGGAAGAGGATAAATCATTTTGGGTAAATAAAGAAGCAACTGCATGTACCTATGTTGCTGCAATTAATGAGGAACCGGTGATTCCGGAATATGATTATAAGGAAGTGGCACAGACCATTGAAGAGATCGATGCTAAGATGGCAGTGATCAAGCATGCTATTAATCTGAACAATGCTATGGCAAAAGTTCCGGTTGGCGATGAGAAGATGAGTATTGATACAATTTTGATTAAAATGGCGCAGTTAAACAAGCGGAAAAGTGTCCTTGATATGATGCGTAAAAATCTTCCGAAAGAGAGGGAGGACAATTCTTATAGAATCAGAAATGCAGTACCGGAATATCGCTACATCAACTATGATTTAGCCTTGATCAAACATGAGTACGAGCGGGTATCAGATAGGATTTTGCAGATGCAGATGGCGCTTGATAAGTATAATCAGACGGTAGAATTTGAGGTAGATCTCTAAGGGATAGGATTTCCTTAATAATTTTTCAGTTGATTTTCTAATAAAATGGCGAAATTTTCCGTACAGGATCATACATAGCTTTACAGTTCAGATAGGTTATTGTTTATTGATATTGTCTGTTTGTTATGTGTTATGACATAAAGTTATGGTTCAAAGTTCAGGTTTCCTTTTTGGGAAAAATTAATGAAGATGATCTTGTAAAAAACCTGCAGGAAACTGTTTGTGTGGAGGTTCGGTTACATACACAATATTTTGACAAAAATTGGAAAATACAGAAAAATATGAAAGATCGACTGTGTATCGGAAATGGATATACCGTCGATTTTTGTATTTATGAATGATTGTGGGGCAGACAGCGACAATAAGCAGGTGATGGGGTTTAAAACGATAAGTTTATATGATTTTATCTGAATTATTTCGCGATAAACGGCGTATAATTACGAAAAAGTATTGACGCAGACGTATTACAATGAAATAATACGGCTAGGAGGTGCATTTATAATGTTCAAAATAAATCCATACAGACCAGGCGCTGGATTAATGCCAATTTATCTTGCCGGTCGTGACGATGATCTTGAAAATATAGACAGTCTGTTTATGGCGATGACTTATAATATCCCTGTGCAGTCCGTGATTTTCAGCGGTTTGCGTGGGGTGGGGAAAACGGTTCTAATCAATAGCTTACAGAAGAAAGCGGAAGAAAAAAATATTTTCTGCAAGCATATCGAAGTGGAGGAACGGAATGACTTTATTTCGCAGATTGCAAGCTGTTCACAGGCATTTTTACGAAAAATCAGTGCAAAGGAAAAGTTTAAACATCTGATTCAGAAACCGTTGGAGGCAATTAAATCTCTGGTGATTTCTTTTGATCCAAGCGACAGTACCTTTTCCTTATCTGTTCAGGAAAGAGAGCTGTATAAAAGTTCGAACCTTACGCAGAGTCTGACAGATGTATTTACGGCGTTAGGGGAAACGGCGTATAAGACGGAATCGCCGCTTTGTTTTTTTATTGATGAAATTCAGTATATGAAACCGGAAGAGCTGGGAGCTTTAATTGCGGCACTTCATCGGACCAATCAGCTTGGCTATCCTCTTATGCTGATTGGAG
>OGDF01004329.1_pt1 | contig 16280 bp, 16 predicted proteins | sample 1570141 | NCBI WGS metagenome assembly OGDF01 (sample SAMEA4370581, study PRJEB24528) | human gut metagenome | reverse complement strand
CGATGCCGGAGCCCATCATAAGGCCCATACCGAGCGACTTGACGATGCCCTGTGAGGTCGCGACGTCAAAGAGGCCGGCCGCGCTGCCGCCGACGATGATTCCGAAGTTGCCGAGAAGCGCGCCCGCGAACCAGAACGCGACGGGGGCAAAGCCCACCAGGAAACCGACGGAGAGCAGCATCGGCGAGTTGTAGATGGCAAACGTGATGCCGGGGATGTTGAGCGAGCAGAGCATGCTCGGGATGACGCCCAGCGCGTCGCGCAGCACGCAGTAGATGCCGGCGAGGCCCATCGAGCCAAAGAGCTGCTTGCCGGTGGAGCCGCCCGCCTCGGTTGCGCGCAACGTCTGAGCTGCGGCGTTGCCGGTCGGGAACTCGAGCGCCGCGTCCACGATGAAGTGACGGTGGATAAGCGCCGTGGCGAACAGGCCCAGCACCGTACCGGCGAGGGCGATGACGAACATGTCGACCCAGCCCACCTGGTCGCCAAGGCCGAGCATCCAGGCGCCCGGAATCGTGAAGGCGAGACCGCCGGCGACCATGGCGCCTGCGGACATGATGGTGTGCGTGACATTCGCCTCGTTGAGGCTCGCGTTGCCCATCAGCTTGAGGAAGAATAGCGAGATGACTGCGGCAAAGATGATCGGCCAGGGAAGGGCTCCCATCTTAAGCGCCGTGTAGGCCGAACTTGCCGTGATGATGATGCATCCGATGCATCCGATGACGACGCCGCGCGTCGTCAGCTGGCCGCGCATGCTGGCGCGGTCGTTACCTTTGCTCATATGTACTCCTTTGCGTATATCCGCTTTCCCTAGATGCCGGTTCGCGTCTCCTCGTCTTGAGGAACGTTCCGCGGCGGAAAGTCGGGTTACCTGAGGTCCTGTGCGTGAGCGCGCGCAAGACCGCGCATCAGTATAGCTCTTTGCCCGTTGCGGCAGCGCAAGAAGGGGCAAACCGATCGAGCGCGCCTATGTGTTGCGGGTTTGTTTTCACGCCTGCACCGCGGTTTCGCTTTTGCGTAACGCTCTACAGGCTAACGCTCTACGGGTCAGCTTTCGTGCGGTGTCTGCTCCGGGCTTTGCGCCCTGCTACACTGTGAGCCGTGCGAACGCAATTTCGGAGGTCTCCATGAAACAGCTCGTCAACCCGATTCTCGCTATCGATGTGGGCAACACGGCAACGCGGTTCGGTCTGTTCACGGCGGATGACCTCGAGGTTTCGGAGCCTTACGGAACCTGGGAGGTCACTACGCCCGGACATCTCACCACCGACGAAGCGCGCATGTTCATCGCCGATGGTTTTTGCGGGGCGAGCGGCGCGACCGTATCACCCGCGTCCGTGGTGCATGCGCCCGAGCGACTCTCGGCGGGCTGCATTATCTCGTGCGTGGTGCCCACGCTTACCGACTCCATTCAGCAGGCGGCGGGCCAGCTCTTCTCCCAGCGCCCGCGCACAGTGGGGCCGGGGCTCAAGACGGGTCTCAAGATGCGCTATGACGACCCGGCGGAGGTCGGCCCCGATCGCATTGCCGACGCGGTCGCCGCACGCGACACCTACGGTGCTCCCTCGGTCGTTGTCGATCTGGGTACCACCACGAACATCGAGGTTATCGATGATAAGGGTGCTTTTGCGGGTGGTCTCATCGCGCCGGGGTTGGCACTGGGCGCCCGCTCGCTTTCGGCTGCCGCCGCGCGTCTTCCGCAGCTCGATTTGCGTGCGCCGGCGCATGTGATCGGGCGTTCCACGCGCGAGGCGATGCGTGCGGGGGTCGTTCTCGGCGAGGCGGCGCGCATCGACGGGCTTCTCACCATGGTCGAGGCTGAGCTCGGGGTCCTGCCCGCTTCGACCACGCCTGCCGTTTCCGATGGACTCGCGGCTTCTACCGGTGCTCGCACCGGCTCCCGCAACTGCGCCTGTCGGCCTCGCTCCGACGCCGACAGGCGCTCAGATGCACCCTGCATGTCCAACACGTCGGCGCTTCCTATCGTCATCACAGGCGAGCACGCCTCCTCTATGGCAACGCTGCTCAAGCATAGCGTGCGGGTGGACGATACGCTGACGCTGCGCGGTCTCGCCCTGCTCTGGCGCAACAACTGCGCCGCTCCGCGCGCATAAAGATCTGCATTGCACGTGCACGGTGCGTACAAGAGGCTCCTCGCCAACGCCGCTCCGCGCGCATAAAGATCTGCATTGCGGGTACGACAGGCTACAATGTCTGCCTAGATATGCATCGATTATGTTGAAATCTCGATGGGAGCGACCATGCCGAGCAAACGCGAAAACGTAATCAGCTGGGATGAGTTCTTCATGCGCGTCGCCATCGCCGCAAAGCTGCGCAGCAAGGATCCCAACACGCAGGTGGGCGCATGCATCGCGAGCACCAACCACCGCATTCTTTCAGTTGGCTATAACGGCACGCCCTCCGCCCTCAACGACGACGATTTCCCCTGGGGAACCTCCGATGATCCGCTTGAGGACAAGCACAACTACGTGGTACATGCCGAGGCGAACGCCGTGCTCAACTATCGCGGCAGCCTGCAGGACCTTGAGGGCTCCACGGTGTACGTCACGCTGTTCCCTTGCCACGACTGCGCGAAAATCCTGGCGCAGGTCGGCGTGGGCGAGGTCGTTTATCAGGACGATAAGTACGCCGATACCGATGATGGGCGCATCAGCCGCCGCATACTCGATTCGTGCGGTATCAAGTACCGCCAGGCTATCGTGGAGGCATGACGCTCAGTTGTATATGCGTCTCGCGTGCGCGGTGCGTGTAGTACCATGTGCAGAAACATTTGAGACTTCCGGGCTGCGTGCCCGTTTGCGAAAGGAGCCCTTGTGGCAGTAAACGAAGAGCTTCTCAAGAAGGTTCTTGACGAGATCCGTCCTAATCTTCAGGCCGACGGCGGCGATATGAATTACCTCGGGGTCGACGACGAGGGCGTCGTCAAGCTCGAGCTTCAGGGCGCTTGCGCCGGCTGCCCCATGAGCTCGCTCACCATCTCCATGGGTGTCGAGCGCATCCTCAAGGAGCACGTGCCCGGCGTCACGCGCGTCGAGGCCGTCAACAACGGCGAGGCGTCCGACCTCTACGACGAATACGCTCCGTTCTAGGTTGCCAACGTGCTTAACGAGCTTTATAACAGCCTGAGCCCCATCGCGTTCTCCGCAGGTCCCATCACGATTTACTGGTACGGCCTCGCGTATATCGTCGGCTCGATTTTGACAGGTGTGGTGATGTATCGCACGCAGCGCCGTTGGGGCTTCGATATCACGATCGACGATCTGGTCACGATCGTCGTGGGCGTCGTGTTCGGCCTGCTCATCGGCGCACGCCTGTTTTACGTCGTGTTTTACGGCGACGGTTACTACTTTGCCCATCCGCTCGAGATCCTAGCGGTCAACAAGGGCGGCATGAGCTTTCACGGTGGTCTTGTGGGCGGCGCTCTCGGCGGCGCGATCGTTTGCCGCTGGCTCAAGATTTCCGCCTGGACGATTGCCGACCTTGCGGTTTGCGGTGCGCCGCTCGCGCTCTGCTTGGGGCGTTGCGCCAATTTTGTCAACGGCGAGCTTTGGGGAAAGCCCTGCGGCGATTTTCCGCTCGGCGTTGTCTTTGGCGGAACCGCCGGCGACATGCCACGTCATCCCTCGCAGCTCTACGAGGCGTTTCTCGAAGGCGTCGTCTTGTTCTGCCTGCTTCAGGCGCTGAGTCGCAAAAAGCCGCTGCTGCCCCAGGGTACGTTTATGGGCGTGTTCGTCATGTGCTACGGAATCGTTCGTTTTCTTATCGAGTTCGTGCGTGTGCCCGATGCCCAACTCGGTTACCTTTTCGGCGGCGTTATTACCATGGGCCAGTTGCTTTCGCTTCCGCTCGTCGTGATTGGTCTGGTGCTTGTTATATGTGCGCACAAGCTCAACCGCCCTCAGCGCATGTATCTTGAGGACGCGGAGGAAGTGCATGACTGAAAAGCCATGTAAGCAAACACCCGCCGCTTCCGGTTCGCGCAGGCCCCGCCGTATCGAATCCGGTTCCGCTTCCTCCGAGGAGACGCGCTCGTTTATGCGCGTCAAAGGCGCCGCGCGCAGACTCTGGTTTAAGCACTATCCCGCAATGCAAACGCTCGCCGCGTTTGCTCTGGCGCTGCTTGCGACCTGTGCGTTTTCGCTCAACCCGACAACGGTGAGCAACGGCGACGTGCTTATGGTCGACCCGCATGCTCAGGGCGCCTACTTTATCTGCCTCGAAGTGCTCATGTCGTTTGCGGGTCATGTCGACGCCGTTGTTCTGCTATCGCTCACGTGCCTTCTGACCTTGCCGTTTCGGTATGTGTTCTTTGGACGGCGCGACTCGATTCGCCCGTCGGTCGTGATTCCGGCGGCAGCATTCGCCATCGTGATGACGGTGGGGAAGAGTTACGACCTCACCAACGGTGCCGACCTGATTTTTAAAAGCCATGCGTACTTTGTCGATTCGTGCATCGCGACCGTCGGCTGGTATCTCCTTGCGCATATCGGCTTTTACCTGATCTACGAATGCCTCGATTGGATGAGTCTGCATTTCGTCGAGTTCTCCGAATCGCGTTATGGGCGCGTTTGGCGGCTTGCGGACTTTATCTTTAACCGGCATCCCTTTGTGATTCCGCTCGCGGTCATCGTGTTTTGCTGGGCGCCGACGTTTATCGCGTCCATGCCCGGTCTCTTTATGGGCGACACGGGCGCGCAGATTCGCCAATGGTTCAACTATCCCGAGGGCACGAGCGATTATCTCAACCTCATCGACCCCAACGTGCGTCTTAACGGGCACCATCCCGTGGTGCACACGGCGCTTGTCGGCAGCTGCGTTCAACTGGGAATCACGCTGTTCAACAATGAGAACGTCGGCGTGTTCATCTATACCGTGCTGCAATTCAGCGTCACGGCGCTGTGTGTCGCCTACCTTATCTGCACGCTCACAAAATTGAAATGCGGCATGGTCGCCCGTTCTACGGTGCTCATGTTCTACCTGTTCATGCCCATGTTCTCGAACTATGCGGTGCTGCTTACCAAGGACGTGCTCTTTGCCGACTTCTTGCTTCTGCTCGTTATCCAGATGGTGCGGCTGATATCGACGCGCGTGCATTTTGCCTGGCACGATTGGCTGCTCTTTTGCGTGGGCGCGCTGGGCACGGCGTTTTTCCGCAACGGCGGCGTGGCGCTCGTGCTTGTCGCATGCGCGGCGTCGGCTGTGGTGTGCGCTTTCGATTTGAGGCGCCTGCGCGTCGCCGCGCGCTGGACGAAAGGCCGCAGGGTGCCGAAGGACGGTGCTGTTGAGGATGGCGCTGCTGAGGACGGCGCTGCTTGCGAGCTTGCCGATGCGGACAAGGTTTCCGAGAACCTGGGATCCTTCAACGCGGAGATGACCTCCGTTGCGGCAGACGCTTCCTCGTCGGTGCACCCTTCTTTGGGCTTTTTGCGCCTGCGCGTGATGGGCCCGCTTGCGATCCTTGCCGTGGCGGCGGCGCTGTCGTGGGCTTTTTCGAACGTCTTCATGCCCGCGTACCATATCACGCCCGGTTCAAAACGTGAGGTCCTTTCTGTTCCGTTCCAGATGACGGCCCGTTTCGTTCAAAAACACGACGGCCGCCATTCCGGCCTGCCCAGAGGCAATGACGACGGTCTGGTCACGCCCGAGGAACGCGAGGCGATCGACCGCGTGCTCCGCTATTCGGACCTCGGCCTGCGCTATGACCCCGACAAGGCCGACGCGGTCAAGAACTGCTACAACGAGGACGCATCGCCCAAGGACATCCGCGAGTATTTTCACGTGTGGGCGGAGATGTTCTCCAAAGACCCCGAGAGCTACGTCTCGGCGTTCATCAATAACTACTACGGGTATTTCTATCCCAGCTCAAAGGATGTCTGGACCTACGGCACCGCGTTTTCGGCGGAGGTCATGGCGCGTCAGGAGAACCGTACGTACTTCGATTTCAGGCCGTATGATGCGCCTGTCGTCCATTTCTTCAATATGGTCGTCAACATCTATCGTGTCGCAATCCAGCGCATTCCGCTGCTGTCGCTCTTCATGTGCTCCGCAACGTACGTGTGGCTCATGATTTTGGTGACGATCTACTTGCTGCGCAACCGCGAATGGCGCTCGATCTCGATCTGGATTCCCCTGTGGGCGGTGCTGGGCATCTGCCTTATCGGTCCGTGCAACGGTTCGACCTACATGCGCTACATCTACCCCGCGCTCTTCATCGTCCCGTTTGTTGCCGCGGTGACGGTCACGTGGCCGAGGCCGGTTTCCAAGCCGCGCATCTAGTCGCGGCGTGCGGCACTGGCGCGTATCGATTGCGTGCAGCTCAAAAGGGGGCTTTATATACGCCGCCACGTGGTATATCATGCATCAACGTATGTTTATTGTTCCTGCACGGTGATTCTCTTCGTGCAGGGTTTGTTCGTGAATAAAGGAGACTCGCATGTCCGGACACTCTAAGTGGGCCACTACCAAGCATCGTAAGGGCGCGCAGGACGCTAAGCGTTCCGCCCTGTTCTCCAAGCTGAGCCGTAACATTACCGTTGCAGCCCGTGTTGGAAACGATCCCAACCCGGACAACAATGCCTCCCTTGCCGCCGCTGTCGCTAAGGCAAAGGCTCAGTCCATGCCTAAGGACAAGATCAAGTCCGCTATCGACAAGGCATTTGGTGCCGGCGCCGATGCCGCCGTGTATGAGAACATCGTGTACGAGGGCTACGGTCCCGCAGGTGTCGCCCTTTACGTCGAGTGTCTGACCGACAACCGTAACCGCACCGCTGCCGATGTTCGTTCCGCCTTCACCCATGCAGGCGGCAACTTGGGCACTTCCGGTTCCGTTGCCTTCCAGTTCGAGCGCAAGGGCCAGATCGTCGTTGCCAAGGAGATCCTCGACCCCAACGCCAAGAAAGAGACCATGATGGCCAACGGTGCTGCCGGCGACGAGGACGAGTTCATGATGGCCGTTGCCGAGGCAGACGGTGAGGATTACGAGGACGCCGGCGATCAGTGGGTCGTCACCACTGCCCCCAACGACCTCATGGCCGTTTCCAAGTCTCTCGAGGAGCAGGGCATCGAGGTCAAGGGCTCCGAGCTCACGATGATTCCGACCACTCCGACCGAGGTCTCCGGTGCCGATGCCAAGAAGGTTCAGCGCCTTATCGACCGCCTCGAGGAGCTCGACGACGTTCAGGACGTCTACAGCACCATGGACATGACCGACGAGGTTCTCGCTGCTCTCGAGGAAGAGGAGTAATCCTTCCGAGACGAGTCGCGCGCATCTGCGCAACCTTAACTCAATGTAAGCATTAGAGCCGGACGTATGCAGCAAGTCGTCGCATGCGCCCGGCTCGCTTATAATAGGTGCTCAAGCCAGTGACATGTGGCTTGTTTAAACATCGCTTATCCGAAAGGGGTGCCCGTGCGCGCTTTAAAGCGAATCATCGCATTTATCTATCTCGCATGCGCCGCGTGCGCAATCGGTGCGGTCGTGGGCATGCTGTTCACCCCGTATTCTCCCTACATCACGCTTGCCCTGCGGCACGATAACGATGTGCGCTTGGCCATGGCGGTGGGGCTTAGCGTTTTAAGCCTCGGCGTGCTCATCTCGTGGGCGCGCATGACGTTTACGCGTAAGCCCGTCTCCTGCGTGCATCCCGCCGGCGACAAGCGCATCGAGGTGAGCCTTGCCGCCATCGAGTCGTGCGCACGCACGGCGGCGACCGAGGCCGCCGATGTCATGGTCGAGAACGTCGAGGGCAAGATTGTGGGGCAGGCTGGCGCTGAGGTCAAACTCAAACTCGACATCATTGCTTTTACCGAGCAAGGGCTCGCTGAGCTCGGCTCGAAGATCGAATCTCATGTCGTTTCGGCGTGTGAGGCGTTTTTGGGCACGGACGGCGTGAGCTGCCGCGTGCGCTTTTTGCCCGCGCGAACGACTTCGCAGACCAAGGAGGTCACCGATGAGCGATAGCACCGACGGCAAGAGCACGCACGGTCCCAAGCTCACTATCGACAACGGACAAGCCCATGAGGCGAAGGGCGCGTTTGCCCAGGCAAAACGTAGCGCTCAGGCAGCAAAGTCCGCCAAAGAGGAGCGCGGGCGCGAGCCGCTCTTCAATTCCGACGAGGAGCTGGGCAACGCGGTCGGTTTTCTCAAGGGCGTGGGCGCTACCGCTTGGCGCTTTGCCGTCAAGCACCCGCATACCGCTGTCGGCGCGTTTATCGGCTTTGTCTTTGCCGTGCTCGTGCTCACGGTGGGGCTTTGGAGCACCATCGTTATCGCTGTCTTTGTGCTGGTGGGCGCTCTGATCGGTCAAATCCGCGATGGGGACAACAGCATCGTCAACTTCTTTAGCCGCCTGTTCGGCGGCGGTCGCTAAGAGATAGGAGCCAACATGGCAGATAAAGATTCCGTTGCGCCCGAGGTAGAAAAGACCCAGGCTTCCGAGGCAGAGGCTGCCGAAAAGGCGCCCGTGCCCACTGAAGCTTCTGCGAATGCGTCTTCGGAGCGCGTCGACACTCCCAAAGACGAGCATGCCGACGTCATCGAAGACGAGGACGAGCCTTTTGCCGATACGGACGATTCGCTCACTTATTCCAACGGCGTCATCGAGAAGATCGTCGCGCTTGCGACGCGCGAGGTTCCGCACGTGCTCGGCATGAAGGGCAACCTCATGCACTTTGTGCAGGAGCAGTTCGGTGCCGAGAACCTCACCAAGGGCGTGAGCGTCGAGGTTACCGACGACAATCGCGTGGTGGTTAACATCTCCGTGATTATCGAGTACGGCGCGTATGCTCCCGACATTTTCGAGCAGGTCAAGGAGCGCGTGTGCGAGCGCCTTGCCGCCATTACGGGTCTTGAGGTCGCGGGCATCAACCTGCGCATCGAGGATGTGGTGACACCCGAGGAATACGCCGAGAGCCAGAAGCATCTGATCGACAATATCAAACCCGATACCGCTGCGGAGACCGAGGGCAACGATTAATCAACACCTTGCGCGCCGTTGTCGAATTGTTGCGCAACATAAGCATGCATAATGACGTTAATTTGATACAGGATCGAATGAGATCCTGTACCGGATGAAAGGAGAATGGGGAATGTTTTGTAGAAAGTGCGGGGCGAGGTTGGAAGACAATGCCAAGTTCTGCCCCAAATGCGGTGCAGCCGTAGTCACGAACAAAGCGGCCCCCGAGTCGAGCGCACCAGCGTCCAAGCCGGAGCCCGCTCCTGCTCCTCAGGCTCAGCCCGCGCAGCAGGCACAGCCCACACAGCGGGTGCCGCCCCAGTCGTGGTCGCAGCCCACGCAGCAGGTGCCTCCCATGCAGCAGCCTTCGTTTAACGGACCGGTGTATGCCAAGGGTTGCCTCGCGCAGGCTTTCGAGGATATGACCAAGATTAAGGGCGTTTTCGGTCGCGTGTGTCAGATTGCGTTCTTGCCGGCGGCCATCGCGTTGGTTTCCATTCTCGTTTTGATTATTCCGGTCATCGGTTGGCTTGCATGCCCCGTCGGACTGGTCATCGCGGCGATCGTCTCGTTCTGCGGTTCGGGCTACGCCATCGAGTGGGGACGCGACCTCTCGCGCGGCAAGAGCTTCGATATCAAAAAGCCCCTTCTGCGCACGTCGGTGCTTTCGCTGGGTGTCTTCAAGGATACCCTCGTGGGCATTCTCACCATCGTTGCGTGGGTGCCCTTTATCGTTCTCGTCATCATCTCTGCCGTTAGCGCAGGTTCGCTGGCTCTGGGCGCAATCGGCAGCTACTCCTATGGTTACAGCAGTGCGGGCAACTCCTTTGCCGGCGTTCTGGTCCTGCTGATCATCGTCGCTCTTATCGCTGGCGTCATCCTTTCCATCATTCTTAACATGGTCGGCAACGCCACCGTCATGCACCTCGCGGTGACTGGCCGCGTCGAGAGCGCGCTTTCGCTCGGCAAGGTTTGGAAGTGCTGCAAGAAAGAGCTTGGAAAGCTGTTCTGTGCAACTATTCTGCCTGAGATCCTCGTCGGTCTCGTCTCTTCGATTATCAACTGGGTTCTGACGTTCATCTTCAGCTTTATCATCGGTGTGATGGTGGGCGGCTACGGTTACTATGGATACGACTACGGCTACAGCTCGAATGGCATCTTTGGCATCCTTGCCGTCGGTGGTGGCATCGCAATCGTCTTTTTGATGCTCCTCGTGTTCGTCAGCGTCTTTTCCGGCGTGTTCGGTCAGATGCTCAAGTTCCGCGCGCTCGGTCACTGGGCAGCTCGCTATGCCGAGGATTGGACGCATGAGAGTGACGACGACTACGCCTTTTACCTGCCCGGTGAGGCCGGTTACGGCAAGGGCAAGGCTCCGGCGGCTCAGCCCGTGCAGCCGATGAATGCCCAGCAGCCGTTTGCCCAGGCAGCTCCCATGCAGCAGCCGGTTCAGCAGCCGGTTCAGCAGGCCCAGCCGATGCCGACCCAGCAGGCTCCCTCTGCTCCTGCAGCTCCTTCCGCTCGGGAAGCTACACAGGCGGACGCGCAGCCGGTTGTGCCCGACTTTGGTTCAGACGATAAGCCCAGCGCGTAAACTGCTCGGCTAGTTGTTGGAGGCGGTGCCGAGACGTCAAAGATTCGCGAGACACCGTCTCTATTTGTGTCGATCGATTATGTTTGCAAAACGTCGAAAAGGGGGATTCAAATGTTTTGTACTCATTGCGGCGCATCCATCTCTGATGATGCAAAATTCTGTCCGGTTTGCGGCTCGCCTGTAGCGGGCACATCTGCTCAGCCCGAACCGCAGCCTGCACCTCAGCTGCAGCAACAGCCGACTGCTTCTGCGGTCCCGCAGCAGACTTACGCGGCTTCGCAGCAGACCTCCCAGCAAGCCTACACCGCCCAACAGCCTCCTCAGGACTTTTCGTATCAGAACAATTCGGGCGCCTATGCTCAGCAGTCGCCTGTTCAGCCATATGGCGGCGTGCCTGCGGGTCCCGTTCAGTCTGATCGCAGCCTCGCGATGTGGATCCTGCTTTCAATCGTGACGTGCGGCATCTATTCGTATTACTTCCTGTATTGCCTTGCGCGCGATGTGAACGTCATGTGCCGAGACGATGGCGACGGTACTCCCGGTCTGGCCACGCTCATCCTTCTCTCGATCGTGACCTGCGGTTTCTACTCGTTTTACTGGTATTACAAGCTGGGCAATCGCCTTCAGCTCAATGCTCCTCGCTATGGTTTGCAGTTCCAAGAGAATGGTACGTCGGTTCTTTTGTGGTTCTTGCTCGGCAGCTGGGCATGCGGACTGGGTACTTTTGTCGGCATGAACATCCTGATCAAGAACTCCAATGCTCTGGCATCTGCCTATAACGCGCAGTATGCAATGCGCGCATAGCGTGATCAACGCGAATAAACAGCCAAAACAGCAGAAGGGCGCGGCGGGTTTCTTCCGCCGTGTCCTTTCTTGTCTGGGGGTTCTGTTTGGCGCCGGGCTTGCGCTCTACCTGCTCGATATCGGATGCGTGTTTAGGGCGATCACGGGCGTTCCATGCCCCGGGTGCGGCATGACGCGCGCCTGGCTGGAGGCACTGCATCTCGATTTTGATGCGGCGCTTGCATACCATCCGCTCTTTTGGTGCGTGCCGATTGTCTTTGGCGTCGCCGTGGCTCAGCCCAATATTCGAAGTGAACGAGCACGTGGATGTATCGATATTGTGGCTGCGGTGCTGCTCGTGGTTTTGGCGGCGGTTTGGATTGTCCGTTTGGTCGATCCCGCGGATGCGGGTCTTTTGTTTGGAGGGCATGCGCCCATGGGAGTGCCCGCCGACATCATTCATATTGAGGCACCACGATGGTTGTCTATCGTCAAGGGTCTGATGTGACGATCATGACGCATGGGCGCGCGATGCGGCGAGCGTCGGAGGCGCGTGCACACGTTCGCTCTTCTTTCGCCGTTGAGCTCCGTGCGATATCCATTTTCGTTGATGTCGTTTGCGTCGGTTGAAACGATACTGGATCGTGCGTAGTATCGTGCGCGAAGCGGCGATAGGGGGAGATATGGCAGAGATGGCGAAAGACGGTGCGCCGGCGGTTGCTGCAGACGAGGGCGGACATCATGTAAATATGCGACAGTCTGCAAAAGCTTCGAACAATGGCCGTTTGGCGGCGCAGACTTCGGCTGCACATATAGAGACTCCCGTGGAACCCATGGAAAACGTGGTGAGCCAGGAGGATATCAAACGCGGCGAGCGTATGGAGCGCAAACGTTCCGCCGAGCCCGGCTTTTGGCGCTTTTTCGGCGAGCTCAACTTGGGGCTTATCCTCACGGCGTTCGCCATCGTCGCATTTAAAACGCCCAATCACTTTGCATTCGGTGGAACCTCGGGTGTGTCGGTGATTCTCTCCACGCTCTTTTCAACGCTCCCCGTCGGCGTGTTCATGTGGATTATCAACATCGTGCTTGTGCTGCTTGGTTTTGTCTATCTGGACCGTAAGGCGATTCTCTGGAGCGTGTTTGCTTCGTTTGCGCTTTCGGCATACGTTTCGCTGTTCGAGTTGTTTATCCCCGAGACCCGGTCGCTTACGGGAGATATGTGGCTTGACCTGTGCTTTGCTGTGATTCTGCCTGCGCTCGGCAGTGCCATCGTCTTTGATATCGGCGCTTCCACGGGCGGCACAGATATTCTCGCCATGATTCTCAAACGCCGTACGGCGCTCGAGATCGGGCGCGCGCTGCTTTACGTCGATATCGGAATCGTTGCCGTCGCGGCGTGTCTGTACGGTCCACGCGTCGGCCTGTACTGTGTGCTCGGCCTGTTCGCCAAAACGCTTGTGGTCGATAAGGCAATTGAAAGCATCCATCTGCGAAAGGTCTGCACGGTTATCTGCTCGGACCCCCTGCGTGTCGAGCGTTTTATCGTGACCAAGTTGAACCGAACGGCAACTATCAGCCGCGCTTACGGGGCGTTTTCGGGCGATTGCGTGACGGTCATCATGAGCGTGCTTTCGCGACGTGAGGCGGTTCAGCTCAGACGCTTCGTGCGCGACATCGACGAGCACGCGTTTATCACGATTGTCGATAGCTCGGAAATCGTGGGCAAAGGATTCCGCGGCGAGCTGTAGCCGCTGGCCGCGGCGTCACGTTGTAGCTGTGGGCAGAGGCGCCGCGTTGTAGCTGCGGATCGCGATGGTGCTGCAGCGGTGGATCGCGGCGGATGCCGCGGCGGTTGGCTTCAACTGCGCATTGTAGCCGCGGGCAGAGGCGGAGGCCGTGGCGGATGGCTTCAACTGCGCATTGTAGCCGCGGCAGAGGCGGAGGCCGTGGCGGATGGATATGCTGTGCGTTTGTCTAAGCGGCGTGGCTGGATATGCTGCGCATCCACAGCAGATCGCATGCGCGTGCGTCCCGCTCGTTCACGCGAGTTCGCGCGCATCGCGCAGGTTGCAAGTCCATGCTCAGCGTAATGTTAATGTGCAGATTGGCGCGCCGCCTATTCCGCCAAAAAATCGAGTGCGTATTGGGCGGCGACCATCGCGCCTTTGACCAGCACGCTTTCATCGACCTTGTAGAAGCACGAGTGCTGTGCAAAAGTCGCCCCGATGGCGGGGTTTCTCGTGCCCAAAAACGCGAGCACGCTTGGAACCTCGTGCATATACTCCGAGAAATCCTCGCCAGAAAGTGTTCCCTGATAGTGGCCGACGCCGGCCTCTCCCAAGCATTTGATGACGGCGCGGCGACAGCGTTCGCTGCAGGCGGGGTCGTTGTCGACCTTGAGGTTGGCCACGGTGTAGTCGGTGAGTTCCGCTTCGGCTCCAAGCGCCGCTGCCGTGTGCTTGACGATGCGCTCGATGAGTTCGGGCATCGTTTCGTGCGTTTTGGTTCCATAGGTGCGCACCGTTCCCGTGAGATACGCTGTGCCGGCGATGACGTTGCGTGCCGTGCCGCCGTGGAATTCACCGACGGTGACGACTGCCGGCTCGTAGGGACTGACCTCGCGCGAAACGATGGTCTGCAGCGCGTTGATGATTGCGGCACCGACGATTACCGCGTCGTGACCGCGCTGGGGCATGGCGCCGTGACAGGACGTGCCACGCACATCCACGCGGAACCAGTCGGTGTTTGCCATGCGCGGACCGGGCTCGCAGCTCACGGTGCCCGCATCTACCTCGCTCCAGATATGTTCGGTGAACGTGCCGTCGACACCTTCGAGCACGCCCGCTGAAATCATCATCTTCGCACCGCGTCCGTTCTCCTCACTTGGTTGGAAGACGATGCGGACCTCGCCGTGGATTTGGTCGGTCATGCGGGTCAGGATCTTGAGGCAGCCGAGCATCATAGCGATATGGCAGTCGTGCCCGCAGGCGTGCATGTATCCATCGTTTTGGCTGGTAAACGGCTCGTCTGTTCGTTCGGTAACGGCGAGTGCATCGATGTCGGCGCGCAAGAGGATTCGACGTCGCGGCGTCCCGTCTGAGTTATATGCGTCGGGCGCCGTGCCGCGAAGTGTGGCGACGAGGCCAGTTTCGAGCGGGCGTGTGTAGGGGAGACCCATGGTGTCGAGCTCATGCGCAATTGCTTCGGTGGTTTTGAACTCGGCGAGACTTGGCTCGGGGTGAGCGTGGAAATAGCGCCGCTGCTTGATTATGTATGGCTCGGCTTGCTGGGCGAACGCGCGAATCTGCGCAGTTTTCTTATCAGGGGATTCGGTTTGGTCGGTGCCTGCGTTTGTGCATGTATGGGTGTTGAGCATATGGGGTTGCTCCTTAGCTACTCAATGGGTGTTGTGCCGGAATCGACGGTTGGTCTTAGGCACGGTTTGACTGTTCAGCCGGTGAAGAGTGATTTATTTTTGGCCCATCGGCTCGGTCGTCGGCTTAGCGATTGCTCGTTCGATTTGATGTTTTAGCTTAATCGATGAGCCTGGCTTATGGTGATGGTTGTATCAGTATGCCACCTCTGTTCAATGCCGCACGTGCTCTCTTCTCTATGGCCTGTTTCTTTCGTAACAAGTCTATCCATTCTGCGTCTGTTGACATTTCGCGGGATGGGTGGTGACAAGCGTATCAAAGGCATACTTTCTTTTGGCTTTTTGCAAAGATTTACGGTGCAATGCAGAGTTCTCCTGCATCTATAGCTCCGTTTTTGACTCTTCGCTGCGCTTTTCGGGCGCATTGAACTGTTCGTTTCGATATTAGGCGGCAGTATTGAGATTCTTCGACTAAATGCATGCGTCATATTGTTATTTCCGCAGGTAGAAATGGTGTGGAAAAACGAGCTGCTTAGCAAAACGCTAGACTGCCGCCTAATATCGAAACGAACTATATTTATGGGCAGTATCGGGGCATTTGATTGCCTTTGCAGAGCGGTATTCGCGTGCGGGGCGATATGTACGGGATGCACGCGGGGCGATATTCGTGTGCGGGGCGATATGTACGGGATGTACGCGGGGCAAGACACACGCGAAGATGCGCTTTCAGCATGGCTTTCTTGCATGATGCTGCCGCCAATTTCCGAGATTATCCTCTTCTTTTTGCTAGCCGAGACGCCTTCATCACGTGTTTTAGAAAATCTAAGTGTCTAAAAATAAGATTTTTTGACTCCGCGTTGTATAACCCCTGTTTGGTGGGTACTATTCATCGCGTACGTAAACGTATGGGTCAACTCGCGCCGCATGTGCGCGGTCCCACAGAGGAGGAAAAACATGTCTTTGAAGCCGCTTGCAGATCGTGTCCTTATCAAGCCGGATGCAGCCGAGCAGAAGACCGCTTCGGGTCTTTACATCGCCAGCAACGCCCAGGAGAAGCCGCAGCGCGGCACCATCGTCGCCGTCGGTGCCGGCAAGGTTAACGACAACGGCGAACGCATCCCGATGGATGTCAAGGTCGGCGACGTCGTCATTTACGGCAAGTTCGGTGGCAACGAGGTCAAGGTCGACGGCGAGGATTACCTGCTGATGCGTTCCGACGACATCTATGCAGTCGTCGAGTAGCTTGCTCGTTGTATCTACCGTTAGGTTTTGCAAATCGCGCCGGCTCAGCGACTCATGCCGGTAGCGAAGCACTTGCTCATTTGGAGGAAATAAACAATGGCTAAGAACATTACGTTCAACACCGACGCTCGCGCAAAGCTCGCCAAGGGCGTTAACACGCTTGCAGACGCCGTAACCGTCACCATGGGACCTAAGGGCCGCTACGTTGCCCTGCAGCGCTCTTACGGTGCTCCTACCATCACCAACGATGGCGTCTCCGTTGCCAAGGAGATCGAGCTCGAGGACAACATCGAGAACATGGGCGCTCAGCTGGTGA
>OGDF01004323.1_pt1 | contig 16288 bp, 15 predicted proteins | sample 1570141 | NCBI WGS metagenome assembly OGDF01 (sample SAMEA4370581, study PRJEB24528) | human gut metagenome | reverse complement strand
TCGCCGTTCGAGCGCACCACATAGCAGTCGCTCTGTCCGCCGTACATACTGCCGTCAACCAGATCATCGACCACGTCCGTGTCATAGCTGACCGCGATACCGGTGTAGGTCACGCCGTCCAGCGTCAGATTTCGGCTCATCGGCATCGCAAACGCGATCTTCGGCACGCCGTAGGTTGCCGTATAGGTGGAGACGATTGGCTCGCCCTTGCTGTACATCTCCTGAAAAACGCCGTTGATGCTGTCGGCGCTGCCCTTTCGCCCATCTACCGTTAGATACTGCGTGCTCTCGTTGAACAGATAGAAGTCGCTGTAATGCCACAACAGCTTGTTGTTCTGCGCATCCGACCAGATGCTGTCAATATCCGCATCCTCCTGCGCATTCTTCATCAGGCTGTCCCACTGGCTCAGCACGACCCAGTTTCGCTGCACGAACAGCGTGAAGGTCTTGGAGATTTGCGCATAGCTTTCGAGCAGATGATTCGAGCTTTCCTGATAAATCTGCATTCCGATGTAGTTGCTGTAAACGCCAATGCCTGCCGCGAACACTATGGCGAGAAGTGCGGTCAGCAGAGCAATGCTTGATCGCTTTTTCATGTTCTGCCCCTCCTTCGGTAAGATTTATTCATTCCATTTCCTATACCACAATTATACTATTTCCCGACCCAAAAAGAAAGCGAAGATTGCGGTGCAGCGGCATTTATTTCCCTGTTTTACCGCGCTGCAGCCTCTGCATGTTCAAAAAACCCGGAGTACCGTCAGCCGTTTTCGGCCGGTACTCCGGGTTTTGATGTATCCGCATGGCGCGGTCAGTGTATAATGTCCTTCAGGGCGTCGATCAGCTCCTCGATCACGATCGGCTTGGACAAAAAGCCGTTCATGCCGCAGTCAAACGCCCGCTTTCGCTCCTCCTCGAACACGTTAGCCGTCATGGCAACGATCGGGACGGCGGCGCGCACCGGGTCCTTCAGCGCACGGATGCGCTGGGTGGCGGTGCAGCCGTCCATGACCGGCATCTGCACATCCATCAGCACCAGATCATAGCGGCCCGGGTCCGAGGTGCGTATCTTTTCCACCGCGACCGCGCCGTTCTCGGCGGTATCGACCAGAAAACCGTACTCGTGCAGGATTGCAACCGCGATCTCACGGTTCAGCTCGTTATCCTCGACCAACAGTATATGCCGTCCGCGGAAGTCGGCGTTTTTCCCGGGCAGGATGTCCTGCACCTCCGTCTGCGTATGTCCGATGGCTGTCAGCAGGGTGTCGCGCAGGTCGGACAGGAACATCGGCTTGGAGCAGAACGCCGTCACGCCCGCCGCCTTTGCCTCCACTTCGATGTCCGACCAGTCGTAGGCGGTCAGGATGATGATGGGTGTGTCATCGTTCAGGCTGCGTATCTGGCGCGTGACCTCGATGCCGTTCATGTCCGGCAGCCGCCAGTCGATGATATAGGCGCGGCAGGGGTCACCCAGCTCGATGGACTGCCGTGCACGCAGCACAGCCTCCCGACCGGAGAGCGTCCACTCCGCACGCATTCCCACACGGGTCAGCAGCTTTGCCACGCTGTCGCAGGTGTTGAAATCGTCGTCCACCACCAGCGCCTTGAGGCCGGCAAGCTCCGCGATCTTTTCCTCGCGGCGGGTTCCGGTCTGCACGCGCAGCGGCAGGCAGATGATAAACTCGGTGCCCCGGTTCTTCTCGGTCTGCACCGTGATCGTGCCGCCCATCATCTCGACAATGTTCCGAGTGATGGCCATGCCGAGGCCGGTTCCCTGTATCCGGCTGACCGTGGAGGTACGCTCGCGTTCAAACGGCTCGAAGATCTTCTTCGCGAACTCCGGACTCATGCCGATGCCGTTGTCGCGGACGCGGAACTCGTACTGTGCACAGTCGCGCACGGTTCCGGCAAACTGTCGGACACGCACGGAAACCGTGCCGCCCGCCGGCGTGAACTTGATGGCGTTGGACAGCAGGTTGAGCAGGATCTGCCCCATCCGTGTCCGGTCGCAGTAAACGTCCTCGTCGGTAACGTCAAGCGCATCCATATAAAGCTCGAGCTGCTTGGCGTGTATCTGTCCGCTGACGATGGTCTTGATATCGTGCAGCATCTCGGGGAGGTTGACCTCGGTTTCCTCCAGCTGGAGCTTGCCGCTCTCGATGCGGCTCATATCCAGAATATCGTTGATGAGCGCGAGCAGGTGGCGGCTCGAGGAGAGGGTTTTGGTCAGATAGTCCTTCACCCGTTCCTGATTGTCGATATTGCTGACCGCAAGGGTGGTAAAGCCGATGATCGCATTCATCGGTGTCCGGATATCGTGGGACATATTGGACAGGAAGGTGCTCTTGGCGCGGCTGGCGGCTTCGGCGGCCGCAACCGCCTCGGAAAGCGCCTGATTGATCTTCCGGTCAGCCGTGCGGTCGGACATCACGAGGATGTACTTGGTCCGGCCTGCGACCTCGCTGCCCATGACGACGATGTGGAACCAGCGGCGCTCACCGTTCTGCGGATGGGCATAATCGGCGTTCCATTCGCTCTGCTCGCCGCACTGAATCCCCGCGAAGAAGTTCTTATCGTGGTCGGGAGAATCCTTCGGGTGCAGCGCCCGCAGTGCACGGATGTCCTGCTGCACCTGCTCGAGCGGCACGCCCAGCAGCCGCTCGATGTTCGGGCTGACATAGTCCACGCGGGAGGTTTCGGCGTCCATCATGAGGAAAACGTCATCCACGTTGCGTGAGAGCCGGGTGAACAGCTCATCCCGGTACAGAATCTCGGTATCTCTCCGACGCAGCGCGTCGCGGCTTCTGTGCACGATGAGCGCGATAAGCAGCACCATAAGCAGGCACGCAATAGCGGTCACGATCTCGACCGTCCGGTGCCACAGCGTATCCATGCTGGCGTTAACAACGCTGACCGGGACAATGCTGAGCATGATCCAGTCCTGGATGCCTGTGTTCTCGTAGACCATATAGTACCGGGTTCCATGCAGCGTCAGCATCAGACTGCCGTTCCTGCCCTGCGCGAAATCGTCACTCAGCGCATCGAATTTTTTCTCGGACAGATCGGAGCTGCTGCGCAGCTCCGCGAGGAAATTATAGACCGGGTCGTCGCTGTCGGCATTGCTGTCGAGCACAACACGCCCGTCCGAGTAGATGACATAGCTGTGGGCTGCGCCGTCGAAGGCGGAGCTGTCGATCGCGCTCAGCACCGTATCATTATAGTAGGCGACCGCGATCGCATCGTAGGTGAAGCCGCGATAGGTGCCTTTCGCCTCCGGGCAGACGAACACGAGCATCTGCGGCTTGCCGGGCAGCGCCGTATTCACAACGACGTCCTCTCCGGCGAAAAGCTGCGTGTCCAGATCGACCTGTGAGCCAAGGCTGACCCTTTCGCCATCCGGCGTCATGCAGCTGCCGTCCGAGGCGAGGAAGTAGAGGGCGGCGCAGTCGGTCTCCTTCTGCATCTCGTTCAGACTGGAACGGATCTGTTCTTCGCTCGAGGCGTTTTTCAGAAAATCGTTCCACAGATGCAGCAGCATCTGGTTTCGGCTGACCAGATGGCTTAGCATATTGTTGGATTTACGCAGGATCTCCGACAGATGCGAGGTGCTCTCCTGATAGACCGTGTGCGACACAAACGAGAAATACCGATAGCAGATGCCGCCGAGCAGCACCGCCAGAGCCAGCAGTACGGCAACAGGGCGAAGCCATTTTTTCGGGAAGCGGTATTCTATTTTGCTTCCGCGTGTTTTATCTGCCATTTCCGTTTACCTCAATGTAATATAGTTTTCCGGCTCCGCCAGCGCGGCTTTCCCCCCGGAAACATATGCGCTCCAGGTGTCCCGGACCGTCGTGTCGCCGCCCTCAAAGGCGCGGCTCTCGTCCGCGAGCAGCGGCGCCATGTCGTCCGCCGTTGCCAGACAGGTCACGGTTACGCTATCGTCTTCGCGGAGCGGTTTGCCGTCCCGCTTGAGCCCGGTCAGCGTAAAGCCGCCGTTTTCCTCCTTGACCTCGATGGCGATGCCGCTGACCACCGGCAGAGAGCCGCGGTTGAACGGCGTAAAGCCGCCCTCGCAGCCCTCGACAAAGGCGCGGACGGTGTCGGTCAGCTCCGCGCCGGTCATCGTGCGCCGGTACGCGAGCAGACTGTTCGGCATAATCATAGAGGCCGCCATCTTCTCGGTGTAGTCTGCCGCCAGCACGCTGCCGGTAAAGCTGTTCGCCGCAGCAATGAGCACATCGGTGTCATACACACCGCGCAGCGTGTTCGCCATTACGGAGAAGGCAGCGTTGCCGCCATCCGCATGGAAAACATTTGAATAGCCCTTGTCCGAGGTCAGCACGGTCTCCGCCGTCTCCGTATCGTCCGCAAGCAGCTGCGCGTTGAACGCCTGATACGCCTGCTCTGCTGTGTATTCGCCCACGATCATGCGCGAGACCACATCCTTGGAAATCGAGAAGAAATCGTTGGATGCGATGCGGATGTACATATGGTTCTGCTCGACCACCGGGCGCACGTCCTCCAGATAATCAGTCAGACGAAGGCTGACGTTCTGGCTGTAACTCAGGATGTCCTGCCCGTCATAGACGATGTGGTTCTGTGCTTCCTCGGAGAGCATGACATGGAGCACCTGCATCGCCTTATCGCGGCGTGCGCTGTCCTGTTCCAGCTCGCGGTTCAGCGCAACCTGAAAATACGGGTTAGTCATCAGCCACTGCTGCCCGTCCTGATCGAAGAACGGCAGGAAAGTCGTATCGATGCCCTCATCCTGTAAGATCTTAACGCCCGCAGAGGAGCCGAAGCACATGGCAAGCTCGCCGCCGCGCATCCGGTCCATGATGTCGTCGTAGTTCAGTGTCAGGTCAGCGGCGTTCAGGCCGGTGTCACGGATGAACTGCTCGAAGTTCTTGAATGCGGTCGGCCAGACGGTGTCGTCCAGACCGACTTTCTCGGTATTGGCCGGGTCGCTGTACGCGGCGCGCCATTTGCGGCCTTCCGCCGAAGAAAGCTCGGAAACCGAAAGTCCCTGAAGGGTTTCCATGCAGGTGTAATCGTAGGTATAGTCCGCATCAAAGCCGCGGATGCCGTGCTTTGCAAACGCCTGACAGGCGGAAACAAAGCTGTCGTAATCGGTGGGCAGCGGAATGCCGTATTTCGCGAACAGACCACGGTTGACCAAAAAGCCGTGCGCGTCCGCGCAGACCGGCAGCCAGTTGATGCTGCCGTCCTCGTTTTTGAAGCTGCTGAGGTAGGGGTTGTAGACCGCGCCTGCCTCGTTGGTCGTGGCGAGGTTCATCAGACTGTCCTTCAGCGGCGCGGCATCATGCAGCGAGAAGCGGCAGCAGGTAATGATGTCCGGCAGGCCGCCGTTCTCGTTCAGAAATTTGTAAAAATCCAGATCGTTGTTGCCGACAATGAACTCAATATTCACATCCGGAAGCTGCGACTGGATGTAGGGGGCGTAATTTTCATACAGCGTGGTGTTCCACAGATAGACCTGAATGGTCTCCGCATCCTCCTGTGCTTCGCTCTTTTGTGTGCCGCAGCCGGTCAGCAGGCATGCCGCTGCTGCCAGCACCGCGAGCAGGAAGAACAGACCGCGCTTCCTCTTTTTTGTTTTCATCAACCGATTCTCCTTACCCGTGACAGCCGCCTCTCCCCGACAGACTGCCCTTCTTTCCCTCTTGCCTCGCCGCAAAGCGGCAATATATAGAATAGCATAGCACTCCGCAAACGGTATTTCAAGGAATTTCGCCTGTTTTCTGTCAAAACAGGCAGGAACACAGACTGTTCGCCGTATTCGGAGCGCTTTTGCGCGAATGTGCCTGTAAAACAGATTGAGACGGGATACCGGCGTGAGACGCTGTGCAGCTGCAAGGCTGCGAAAGGAACACACCGCGCCGCACCTCCGATGGGCAAAAAAGACCCGCCGATTTCTCGACGGGTCGATTGTTCAAATTCGATGTTCTGCGGCGTCAATGCTCACAGAACCCATTTTCTTGACGCTTGAGCTATACAAATCCTTCGTTTTGAGAAAATCGTTACTTTCTCAGAAAATACACCAGACACGGCCGTCCGCCGGTGCGGTAATCCATCTCACTGCCGATGACCTGCTGCTCTGCCAGATAATTCATATACCGCCGCACGGTCACGACCGACAGACCGACATGCGATGCGATCTCATCACTGGTATGCCGTGTCTCCGGCGCGGCGCGCAGATATGCCTCAATGCGCGAAAGCGTCTGGCTCTGCAGCCCCTTCGGCGGCGTGACAGGCGGTGTCGGCGCAGCCGCCTGAAACAGCGTATGGTCAAGCACATCCTGACTGAAGCTGTCGCGCTGCACGCTTTCTCGCCGGCGGCAGAACACATCAAGCGCCTGCCGGAACCGCTCATACGCGAACGGCTTGACCAGATAATCCACCGCGCCCAATCGCACGGCATCGTTAACCGTTTTTGCGTCATTCGCAGATGTGACCATGATGACATCCGCGTCCACGCCTTCCGCACGAAGCTGCAGCAGCAGCTCGGTGCCGCTCATCTGCGGCATGTAAACATCTAAAATAATCAGGTCGATCGAGTTGCGCCGCAGCCAGAACAGCGCCGGATGCGCCGCCGAAAACGTCTGCACGACGGCAAACCGGCTGTCCTGCTCGATATACCGGCGGTTGAGCCGTGTGATCATCGGGTCATCCTCAATAATAACCGTTGTGTACATCGGATTTCCTCCCTACTGCTGTCTGTTTGCGGATTCCGCAACCGTAATGATGAACGAGCTGCCAATTCCCGGCTCGGACTCGACGCGAATCGTCCCGTGGAACGCGTCCACAGTCTCCTTGACGAGTGACAGACCGGTGCCTCTGCCCTCTCCTTTGGTGGAAAAGCCGCGCTCGAAAATGCGGTCCAGCTTATCGGCAGCAATGCCTGCACCGCTGTCGTCCACACTGATGAGCATACCGTGCTCGCCCTCGCGGATGCTGACCGTCACTTCCTTCTGTGCGGTCTCCGGTGCGTTCCGCAGTGCGTCGAACGCATTCTCAATCAAGTTTCCAAGAATGGTGATCAGACTGCTCGCCGGAAGATACCGTCCTTCTCCATGCAGCTCACTCGCCGGGTCGAGCACAAACCGGATACCCAGCTCCGCCGCACGATATACCTTGCCGATCAGCAGCGCTGCAACCGACGGCTCCCGAATACGCTCGGAAATATAGCTGATCGAGTGCGCACGCGTCTGCGTCAAATGCAGCACATACTCCTCCGCCTGCTTGTCCTCGCCCAGCTGCAGCAGACCGAGGATCACATGCAGCTTGTTGGTAAACTCATGCGTATACGCCCGCAGCGCACCGACTATGTGCTGCACGCCGGTCAAATCCTGCGCCAGCCGCGTGACCTCGGTCCGGTTGCGGAAAATAGCGATAACACCCTCCACCTTGCCGTCCCGCCAGAGCGGCATACGGTCGGAAATGACCGAAACATGCTTGATGGACTCCAGACCGATGTTGTATTCACTTTTGCCGGTCTGCAGCACGCGCGCCATCGTCGAGCGCGGATAGACCGTCTTTAACGGCTGACCGATTGCATCCTTTACCTTGATTTTGAGGATATCCGCTGCCGCACGGTTCATATAGGTGATCATGCTGTGTTCGTCGATCGCCATCAGACCCTCATCCAATGCATCCAGAATATCCATGCGCTGCAGAAACAGCTGACGGAACGCGTCCGGCTCATAGCCCAGCAGTTCCCGCTTGACCCGCTCGGAAAACCGCACGCTGAGCAGACTGCCGATGCCAAGCGCGAACAGCGTGATGAGCAGATACGACAGCAGCACACGCAGCACCGTCCGATGGTAGGAGCGCAGATACAGCCCTGCCATGACGATACCGGTCGCCTGCCCGTTTTCATCGCGCATGACAGCATAGGCACAGCGATCCGCACCGTCCGGCATCTCATCGTTCGAGAGCACCGGCTTTTCCTCGCTGCACAGGCGGCTGACCGTATCAGCTTTCAGTTCGGGCAGCAAAGATGCGTCGCCTGCACCGGACACGAGATCGTAAAACACTGTCGGCTTGCCCTTAATATCATACACGCCGAGCATATCTACTTCAGATACACGCTGTACGGTCCGCGCCAAATACTGCTGTGCGTTATCTGCCCGAATATCCTCGGTCAGCAGCGGCGCGTCTGCCGCCATCTGCGCCGCATTGGACAGCAGCTGGTCGCGCGTCCGCACCTCCTGATACAGGCTGATGCCCAAACCGACCGACGTGGACAGCAGCACCACCACCGCAATGCACAGGATCAGCATCCGGCGCACCTGCCGGTGCAGCGAGCCGGAGGAACGTGCATTTATCAAATTCATCCACTCCTTTTAAGAAGATACTTCATATCATAACACACTGGTCAACATTCATCAAATCCCCTCTGCAGATTTATGCAAATCTGTCAAATTGCGCGGGTTAATTTTTTTTAGTTTCATAAGCTTGCGTAAACTCCGACAGGTTTTTACAATAAGCGCGTAAACCAACTTATAGACAAACGAGGTGATGCCCTTTGGGTGAAATCAAAGCGGAATTGAATGCCGAACTGCAAACCCATATTGCGTTCGAGATTCCGCTGTTTGGCGGAATACCGGTTCCGGAATCCGCTGTGGTAAGTTGGGCGATCATAGTTGTGCTGACCCTGCTTGCCATCTGGCTGACGCACGGACTGCGCAAGCGTCCCGGGCGAAAGCAGATCGCCGCAGAGATGCTGGTGGGCTTCATCAACAATTTCTGCCGCGACACACTGGGCGACAAATACTGGCGCACCTTCGCTCCGTACCTCGGCACGGTAGGCCTGTATCTTGCGCTGGCGAACATGGCCGGTCTGTTCGGCGTTACGCCGCCGACCAAAGACCTGAACGTCACCGCCGGTCTGGCGATCATGAGCGCCCTGCTGATCTACGGCTCGCAGTTCCGGTTCCACGGTCTGCGCGGCGGACTGAAAAAGTTCAGCGAACCGGTTTCGGTCGTCACGCCGCTCAACATTATGGAGATCGGCATTCGGCCCTTGTCGCTCTGCATGCGACTGTTCGGCAACATTTTCGCCGGATTCGTTATCATGGAGCTGGTCAAAATGGCCATTCCGGTCGTTGTCCCCATCCCGCTGAGCCTGTATTTCGATGTATTCGACGGCATGATACAGGCGATTGTATTTGTATTCCTGACAACACTTTTCCTGTCGGAATCGCTTGAATAAGCACTGTTTTATCTGAGAAAGGACCACAAAAAATGAGTATTGCTATTGGTGCAGCTATTGCAGTTATGACCGGCATCGGTGCCGGTCTTGGTATCGGCTATGCAACCGCGAAATCCTCGGAAGCCATTGCGCGTCAGCCGGAGGCCTCCGGCCAGATCAGCAAAAACCTGATCCTCGGCTGTGCACTGGCCGAGGCAACCGCCATCTACGGTTTTCTGATCGGTATCCTGCTTATTTTCATGAATTGATCGGGGTGAGATCGAATGATCCTCAATCTAAATTCGCAGATTATCTGGGTGTTTGTTGATCTGCTCATCCTGTTCGTGCTGATGAAGAAATTCCTGTTCGGCCCCATTACCCAAATGCTCGATGACCGTGCACAGCAGGTGTCGGACACGCTCGATCAGGCGGACAAGCGTCTCGCCGAGGCCGAGCAGCAGCAGACCGCGCACGCCGCGCAGCTTGCTTCCGCCAAGCAGGAGGCCGCACAGATCATCGAGGATGCCCGCGCACGCGGTCAGCAGGAGTACGATCGTCTTGTCGCAGAGGCGCAGACCGCTGTGCAGCGGCTCGATGAGCAGGCTGCCCGCCGTCGGGAGTCCGAGCGGACGCAGATGCTCCGTGAGGCGAAAAAGGAGATTGCCGCTCTCGTTCTGCTGACCACCGCCAAGGTATCCCGGCAGAAGCTGAACAGCGACACCGACCGCGCCATGATCGACGATTTTCTGCGTGAAGAAACGGAGGCCGCACGATGAGCTCGACCGCCGTACAGTATGCCGGTGCACTGCGCCATACCGGCTGCACGCTGAGCGATCTGCAGCACACCGCCGATTATCTGACCGATTGTGCGCCGTTATGGGATGCACTGTGCTCTCCTGCCGTTTCCGCGCGGGAGAAAAAGGCTGTGCTGTCCCGTCTGCCCGATTTCGATGCGATGGGCGAGCTGAAGCACTTCTATCTGCTGCTGGCGGACAAAAACCGCTTTGCGCTCCTGCCGGAGATCGTCCGGCAGTTTCGTCTGCTTGAGCTGCGCGACAGCGGCGAGGGCCTGTGCGTATTTCGCTGTGCCCGCGAACCGGATGATGAATCGCTGCGTTCGCTTGCCAAACTGCTGTGCGCACGACACAGTTATTGTGCAGTTACGTTTGAAATCGTGCAGGACGACACGCTGCTCGGCGGCTTTACTGCCGAAATCGACGGCGTAACCTACGATAAAAGCGTGCGCGGACAGCTCCGCGCACTGGCGCATGACCTGTAAAGGGGTGAAAACCATTGAACCATTCAGATGAGATTTTATCTATTCTCCGCGAGGAGATTGAACAATATGACAACCGCACGCGCTGCGACGAAACCGGCACGGTCATCGAGGTCGGCGACGGTATCGCCACCGTTTACGGTCTAAACCGCGCTGTATACGGCGAACTGGTGCAGTTTGACACCGGTGTGCACGGCATCGTGCTCGACCTTAAACGTGACAGCGTCGGCGTGGTACTGCTCGGCAGCGAGGACGGCCTGCATGAAGGCTCGGCGGTCAGCCGCACCGGACGCGCGGCTGACGTTCCGGTCGGCGATGCGATGATCGGCCGCACGGTCAACGCCCTCGGCGAACCGATTGACGGCCTTGGACCGATTGAAACGACCGAGCGCCGTCCGATCGAGCGAGAGGCTTCGGGTGTGGTATCGCGTGAGCCGGTAAACCAGCCGATGCAGACCGGCATCCTTGCCATTGACTCGATGGTGCCGATCGGACGCGGTCAGCGCGAGCTGATCATCGGCGACCGCCAGACCGGCAAAACGTCCATTGCCATCGACACCATCCTGAACCAGAAGGGGCAGGATATGATCTGCATTTACGTTGCCATCGGCCAGAAGGCATCCACAGTGGCGCGCCTGCGCGGCACGCTCGAGAAATACGGCGCACTCGATTACAGCATCATTGTTTCCGCCACCGCAGCAGACGGTGCGCCGCAGCAGTATATCGCGCCGTATGCCGGCGCCGCTATCGGCGAGTATTTCATGAGTCAGGGCCGCGATGTGCTCATCGTCTACGACGATCTGTCCAAGCACGCGGTCGCTTACCGCACGCTGTCGCTGCTGCTGCGCCGCTCGCCCGGCCGTGAGGCGTATCCGGGCGACGTATTCTACCTGCATTCCCGTCTGCTCGAGCGTGCCTGCCGCCTGACGCCGGAGTACGGCGGCGGCTCGATGACCGCGCTTCCTATCATTGAAACGCTGGCAGGCGATGTTTCCGCCTACATTCCGACCAACGTCATTTCCATCACGGACGGTCAAATTTATCTGGAAAACGACCTGTTCTTTGCCGGTCAGCGTCCGGCGATCAACGTTGGCCTGTCGGTATCGCGTGTCGGCGGTGCGGCACAGACCAAGGCCATCAAGAAAACCGCCGGTACGCTGCGTATCGATCTTGCCCGCTTCCGCGAGCTGGAGGTATTCACCCAGTTCAGTTCGGATCTGGACAAGGACACTCAGCAGGCCCTCGAGCACGGCAAACGCCTGATGGAAATCCTCAAGCAACCGCTGTGTCACCCGATGCCGGTATGGCGTCAGGCGGTTATCCTGTATGTGGCTACCAACGGTCTGCTGAGCGACGTTCCGCTCGACCGGGTACGCGATTTTGTACAGAAATTCGCCGACAGTCTGCCCGATTCCCTGCTGACAGAGATTCAGTCCACCGGTACCCTGACCGGCACGGCTGCTGAGCAGATCCGGGAAGCCCTGAAAACCTACAAAGATCAGGTGAGTGCAGCATGGCAGGCATAAAGGAGATCCGCACCCGCATTGACAGTGTGCAGCAAACGCTCAAGATCACAAACGCGATGTATCTGATCTCGTCCTCCAAGCTGCGCAAGGCAAGGCAGCAGCTGAACAATGTGCAGCCGTATTTTCTCAAGATCAGCTCCACGATTGCCGATATTCTGCACCATTCCCCTGAAATCGAGCATATTTATTTCGACAAGCGGCCCGAGGTCAAGCGCCGCAAGTCCGGCTACATCGTTATCACGGGCGACAAGGGACTGGCCGGTGCGTACAATCACAACGTGCTGCGTCTGGCCGAGAAGCATCTTGCGCAGGAGGACGATCCAACGCTGTTCCTCATCGGTCAGATGGGCCGCGCGTACTTCGCCGAGCGCGACATTCGCGTAGACGGCGAGTTCATGTTCACCGTACAGGACCCGACGATTGCCCGTGCGCGGGACATTGCGGATATTTTCATCCGTCTGTTCCGCGAAGGTCAGCTGGACGATGTGTACGTTGTTTACACCGAAATGGTAACGCCTATGCGGCTTGAGCCGCGCGTGCAGAAGCTGCTGCCGCTCGACATTGACGCGTTCCCATGGGAGCCGCGCCCGAGTGAACACGGACCGTATCATCAGATGGTGCAGTATGTACCCTCGGCAGACCGCGTACTCGAGCATCTGGTACCCGGCTATGTCAAGGGTGAGCTGTTCGGCGCGCTGGTCGAGTCCTTCTGTGCCGAGCAGAATGCCCGCATGACAGCAATGGACTCCGCGACCGACAACGCACGCGATATGCTCAAATCGCTGTCACTGCACTACAACCGCGCACGGCAGTCCGCCATCACGCAGGAGATCACCGAGATCGTCGGCGGCACACAGGGCAGCGCCGCGGAAACACCGCAGCCCCGCCGTCCGATTCCGACGCGGACCGTCCGCTTTCTCGCAGACGGCAGACGCGCATAGAAAGTGAGGAAATTACTATGAAACGCAAAGGTACCGTGGTACAGGTAACAGGTCCGGTTGTGGACGTTGCTTTTGACGGCGGCAGCCTGCCTGAGATAAATGAAGCACTCTCCGTTGCACCGGACGGACAGCCGCGCATGATGGAGGTCGCACAGCACATCGGCGGCGACACCGTGCGCTGCATCATGCTCTCCCCAAGTGAGGGCATCGGCCGCGGCGACGAGGTGCTGTCCACCGGTCACACGATTGAAGCGCCGGTCGGTGAAGCGACCCTTGGACGCATGTTCAACGTGCTCGGTCAGCCGATCGACGAAAAGGGTGATGTAAACGCACCGGAAAAGTGGTCCATCCACCGTGCGCCGCCGGATTTTGCACAGCAGAACCCGACGACCGAGATTCTCGAGACCGGCATCAAGGTCATCGACCTGCTCGCGCCGTATGCCAAGGGCGGCAAGATCGGTCTGTTCGGCGGTGCCGGTGTCGGCAAGACCGTGCTCATTCAGGAGCTGATTCACAACATCGCCACCGAGCACGGCGGCTACTCCATCTTCACCGGTGTCGGCGAACGCACCCGCGAGGGCAACGATCTGTGGCGCGAGATGGCGGAATCCGGCGTACTGAGCAAGACCGCGCTCGTGTTCGGACAGATGAACGAACCGCCCGGAGCGCGTATGCGCGTTGCACTGACCGGTCTGACCATGGCGGAATACTTCCGCGATGTGAAAAAGCAGAACGTGCTGCTGTTTATCGACAATATTTTCCGCTATGTACAGGCAGGCTCGGAGATTTCCGCACTGATGGGCCGCATGCCCTCGGCGGTCGGCTACCAGCCGACGCTGGCTGATGAGGTCGGTGCTCTGCAGGAGCGTATCGCCTCCACCAAGGACGGCGCAATCACGTCCGTGCAGGCGGTCTATGTTCCGGCGGATGACCTGACCGACCCGGCTCCGGCGACCACGTTTACCCATCTGGACGCCAAGACCGTCCTCTCCCGTAAGATTGTCGAGCAGGGCATCTATCCTGCCGTTGACCCGCTGGATTCCACCTCGCGTATCCTCGAGCCGGATATTGTCGGTGAGCGGCATTACAAGGCCGCACGCGGCGCACAGGAGCTGCTGCAGCGTTACCGCGAACTGCAGGACATCATCGCTATCCTCGGTATGGAGGAGCTTGGTGCAGACGACCGCCGCATTGTCGATCGTGCCCGCCGCATGCAGCAGTATTTCTCGCAGCCGTTCTCGGTTGCCGAGCAGTTTACCGGTCTGGAAGGGCGCTATGTAACGCTTGAGGACACCATCAGCGGCTTTGAAGCGCTGCTCGGCGGTGAACTCGACCAGTATCCGGAGGCTGCCTTCTCCATGGTCGGCACGGTAGACGAGGTCCACAAAAAGGCCAAGGATATGGGGGCACTCTGATGGAGAACACCTTCTATCTGGAGATCATCACGCCGGACCGGCAGTTTTACACCGGACCGGCAACCAATTTGACTATGCCTGCACTCGACGGTGAATACGGCGTGCAGCCGGGACATGAGCCGGTCGTTACCGCACTCCGTCCGGGTACGGTGCGGTTCCAGACAGACGGCACACCGCACGAGGTCGTTGTCAGCGACGGCTTCGCAGAAATTATGCCGGACTACTGCATTCTTCTGGTATCCAGCGCCGAACGTCCTGACGAAATCGACCGTGCGCGTGCCGAACGCGCCAAAGAGCGCGCGGAAGAACGGCTGCGCCAGAAGCAGAGTATTCGTGAATATCATCTCTCCAAAGCGGCTCTGGCCCGTGCTATGGCACGCCTGAAGGCTACCCGCTGACTCCCCTTTTTTATCGCCTGCTCCGATGTTGTCAGATGGAACATCGGAGCAGGCGTTTTCGCAGACGCTTACGCTGACCAGCACCTCAAAACGCAACCGACTCGAGCAGTTCGTCGCCGAGTTTGCCGACAGCTGCTCCCGCATGACAGGCGAGCAGGTGCACGGTCTGTATCTCTACCGTGCAATTTACAATCTCGGTACGATGAACCTGAGTATTTCCGCTTCGTGGTTCGCATCTGCCACATTGATCATTCTTGCGCTCCCGCTCGGACTGATCTTCGCCCGCATTATGACGGATAAGATGTTCCGTTACTGCACCTGATTTTCTGCAGACAAGCCAAAACCGCTGCTGTGAGTTTTCCTCATAGCAGCGGTTTTGTTATGCTTTTTACAGCGGCAGCGAGTCCTTGCCTGCCTGATGGATCATTTCCTCGCGACAGCGCAGCACAATGCCATCCACCTGCTCGAGATGGTGCAGGATATTATACTCAAACTCCTTAAACGGCAGCAGAACGCTCAGCTCATCGTGATTTTCCTGCAGCTTGCAGCCGGTGTCCTGACCGTAGAATACCATCGCTGTCGGGCACCTCTGCTGGATTTCATTTTTATTTGAACCGAACGTAATGTTACAGGCATAAGCGATAAATTCTTCTCCGACCACTCCGAAACAAGCTCCGGATGTACTTTTGCTAAACTGTTGTTCATAGCCAAGCCTCAACCTCCTTGTACTTAGAGTATATGAAGTTTTAGCTTGATCTTGCAGTTTGCGAATATCCGTATAAATAGAAAGCCCTTTGAGAAAAGGATTTTTCCTCTCTCAAAGAGCAAGTTGACAAACTTGAAGTTTCTCACTTCTTCATCTTAGGAGCAATAAGCAGCACTACTATCACAAGAAAATATACACCATACAGTAACCAAGTAATTGTATTGTCGGGAAATTATGACCTGAACGGACAAAGGTCTGCAAGCCCCTGTTGACCCTCTGCGGTCGCTCAACAGCGGTTAAATCGGCCTCGATTAAAAGTCTGCGATTCCTTGTTGTTTACAATCCTCTCACTGGCACACGCTTTGGCATACGCGGCATACACAGCGAAGTACCGCCTGCACTCACGCTTTGTTCGCATCTGTCTTCCTTTTACTCGTTCATTATACCACTTTTTCGGCGCTCTGCTACTTGAAATTTCAACTGTACCCATTCGCTCAAAATTCAAAAACCGCTTCCCGAACGCCTCAGCCTGCTTTTCCCAAAATCGCTGATTACTTATAATTCTTATATTCGACCCATTTCCGAACAATTCCCCCTAAAATAGAGCAAACACTCAAACTGACAAGCAGCAGATTTGCAAGTTCCCCAAAAGCCAGAAAAGCGACTGCAACAAACAGGTTCATTACAAGAACTACTCCTGTTTTTGGTATCTTTGCCACAGTATACATATACGGAATCCAGTCCATAATAAAACCGCTAACACACCGAAACAAAGGATATGTCTCTATTTTTGGTAAAACCATAGATGTAGGTTA
>OGDF01004307.1_pt1 | contig 16343 bp, 21 predicted proteins | sample 1570141 | NCBI WGS metagenome assembly OGDF01 (sample SAMEA4370581, study PRJEB24528) | human gut metagenome | reverse complement strand
ATTTGCTTACAAAGCAGGAAAAAATGCAGCATATGACAAATTATAAAAAGCCGGATTGAAAGATCGCTCCCAAACGGGAAGATTTCAAATATTTGCTTACAAAGCAGGAAAAAATGCAGCATATGACAAATTATAAAAAGCCGGAGTAAGGCAAGAAATGGAGGAAAAATCATGAGAGTATTAGAAGGAAATGTAGTAGGAACAGGAATGAAAATTGGTATCGTGGCAGCGCGATTCAATGAATTTATCGTGTCGAAACTTGTCGGAGGAGCAGAAGATGCCCTTCGCCGTCACGAAGTAGATACGGAGAACAATGTGGATCTTGCCTGGGTACCGGGTGCATTTGAAATCCCGATGACAGCACAGAAAATGGCAGAATCCGGAAAATACGATGCGATTATCTGTCTTGGTGCCGTAATCAAGGGTTCGACCTCTCATTATGATTATGTTTGTGCGGAAGTCAGCAAAGGAATCGCAACGGTTGGTTTAAATACTGGCGTACCTACGATCTTTGGTGTCCTTACCACAGACAATATCGAGCAGGCGGTAGAGCGTGCCGGCACAAAAGCCGGAAATAAAGGCTACGACGCAGCTACTACAGCCATTGAGATGGTAAATTTGATGAAATCTATGTAGGAGAAAAGAGGCAATTATTATGATGACGATTTTATATCCGGCATACGGAAATTTGTATGTTAATCTTACGAATAAATGTCCATGTGCGTGCACCTTTTGTCTGCGCCAGACGCACGAAGAGATTGAGCAATCCGGAAGTCTGTGGCTGGACCGCGAGCCGACGGTGGAAGAAGTGGAAAAAGAATTTGACATATTTCCACCGGACACATACAAAGATATTGTATTTTGCGGTTTCGGCGAGCCCACAGAGCGTTTGGATGACTTGCTTGAAGTGGCAGAATTTGCCAAAAAGAAATTCGGTAAGAAAATCCGCATTAATACGAACGGACTTGGCAGCCTGATTCACGGAAAAGATATCACACCGCTTTTGCAGGGCAAAATTGATACGGTATCAATCAGTCTGAACACGCCAAATGCGGAAGAATATTACAAATTGACCCGCAACAAATTTGGGATTGAATCCTTTCAGGCAATGCTTGATTTTGCAAAAGAAGCGACAAAGTATGTCCCGGAAGTTGTCATGACGACGGTGGAAACGACGATTACGAAGGAAGAAGAGCAGGAATGCCAGAAAATCTGTGATTCTTTGGGCGTGAGATATCGGATCCGGCCGTTTGAGGATTGATGAGTGTTGGAAATAAATGTAAAAAACAGCCACATGTTTAACATGTGGCTGTTTTTTACAATAAGAGATAATATCTGAAATCATTGTTTCTTCTTTTTCGTCGAAGGAGTGATTTTTTTTATTTCAGAAGGTTTTTTGAGGCCAAAATCAAGCTGCTTTCCATGGCTTGTTTTAACATAGCGATAGGTTTCTGCCCAAAACGAAACGTAGTCGCCTACAGTATACTTTTCAAAACCGGAAAGTTCCATCCAAACATGTTCCTCCTTAAGGGTAAAGCATTCACCATCTGCAAACATCCCATCGGCTGTGAGGTGATCAATACAAAGATACCCTTTTTGTCTATTTATATGTTTGATGTGTCCTTTAAAATGCAAAGGAATATTATAATAACATTGTTCCAATGCCCCCTTTGTTTTATGGAATGAGTTAATTTGCAGCTCGATATACTCGTCATAGGAAAGCCCTCTCATCGCCTTAATATCTTGATAACTCTGCGGACTAAAATCAATCGATCCATCGTAGTCCATGAATACTATATTTTCACCGTAATGAGTAGAAAAAATTTCCTTATATTCAGGATACTTTCTAATTAGACCTGCAGCTTTTTTTAAACGAGTTGAACGCTTTTTATCCTCTTTATCTTGTGCTTTTTTTTCTGCTTGTTTCACCTGCTTTTCGATGTAGTTTATTTCTGAAGTGGTTAGCAAAGGCGCGATATGGTTCTTATTTTCATAAGCACCATTTAATAAGCGCTTTCGAAAACGCAAGAGCACATCCCGCAACATTTTTTCTGAAAGATATCTAGCTTTTTCTATAGAACAAGAATAGTAGCATCCCGTCTGAATAGTGCCCTTAGGATTTCCATATAAAATATTTGTGTTCCAGGGACAGATCAGATGTTCTTTTTGTACTAAATTACCTTTGGTTAGGCCAACCTCAAATTCAGGAAAAATTTTAGGATTGCCACAACCTTCATGATCTTCTGTCCAAAAGCCAGATGGTCCTTCGGAAGCATGTTGAATCATAATGTTCAATGCTTCAAGTGTTGCTTTCATTTTTTGTTGATTTTTGTTCATAGTCATAACCTCCGTTAATAAGTGCTGTAAATAACAGCCTGACATGCTAACAAAGGTAAAATTTTAAATATAACTATAGTATATAATAAAATAATTTTGATTTCAATACAAAAAAGGCAGATATTTACAATAGAATACCTGCCTTATCATTTTTCTATTTATTCTCCAACAATTTTTCCACACTGACAAGTTTTACACAAAGTACAAACAGATCAGTAGCAACGGCCATTTCCTCCGGAGTAGGGAACGATGGGGCGATACGGATATTGCTGTCTTTCGGATCTTTGCCATATGGGAATGTGGCACCGGCATTTGTCAATGTAACACCGGCTTCTTTACATTTGGCAACAATCTTTTTGGCACATCCTTCCATCGCGTCAAACGAAATGAAATAACCGCCGAGAGGTTTTACCCAGCTTCCAATCTCAGCACCGGTAAGTTCTTCGTCAAGCACTTTCAAAACAGCCTCGAATTTTGGACGCATCGCATCCGCGTGTTTTTTCATATGCGCTTTTAAACCGTCAATGTTTTTGAAATAAGCCACATGGCGAAGCTGATTCAATTTGTCATAACCGATTGTCTGAATGGTCATTTGTTTCTTGACATCAGCAAGATTTTCCGCAGAAGCTGCCATTGCGGCGATACCGGAACCAGGAAAACTTACTTTTGAAGTAGAAGCAAATTCATAAACAAGGTTTGGATTGCCGGCTTTTTCACATTCGCTGATGATATCCGGAATCTCAACCTGATTGTCTTCGTACAAATGATGAATGACATATGCATTGTCCCAGTAAATACGGAAATCTTTTGCTGCCGGTTTCAGATTGGCAAAGCGGCGAACTGTCTCATCACTGTAGCAGTATCCCTGTGGGTTGGAATATTTTGGAACACACCAGATTCCTTTGATACTGTCATCATTTGCAACAAGTTCTTCAACCATGTCCATGTCCGGACCATCCTGCGTCATTGGAACATTGATCATTTCGATACCGAAACGCTCGGTGATAGCGAAATGTCTGTCATATCCGGGAACCGGGCAAAGAAATTTGACCTTGTCTAATTTGCACCATGGTGTGCTGCCCAGAACTCCGTGAGTGTAGGAGCGGGAAATCGAATCATACATAATGGTAAGACTTGCATTTCCAAAGATAATGATGTGGTCTGCGGTGGTTCCCATCATATCAGCCATCAATTTCTTAGCTTCCGGGATCCCATCCAATACACCATAATTGCGACAGTCTGTACCGTCTTCGGATTTCAATACAGAGTTTGAATTCAATGCATCCATCAAGCCAAGGGATACATCAAGCTGGCTTGGGCTCGGCTTTCCACGTGACATATCCAATTGCAGATTCAATGCCTTCTTTTCTTCGTAGCTGGCTTCTAACTCGGATTTGAGTGCCAGCAGCTGCTCTTTACTTAAGTTCTGGTAACTTTCCATGATAACCTCCTATATGGTAAGTAGTATTAACGTTTTTATCCATCCCCTATTATACGAAGAAAGTAAATTTTTTTCAATAACAAATTTATTTTTTTAAGAAAATAAAGTAAAAATGTTTATATTTTTAATGTGAATTGTACTTGCGCTTTTTTATTTACATGGTATAATAACCAATATATCTATTTTTCTGATTTGTTTCAAATCAAAAATTCCAGAAAAGAAAAAAATACAAAGGGGGATATTGAATGGAAAATAGGATTACAATTCAAAGATTAGAGGAAACTGCTGAGTGGCTTGCAGAATTGAAAGTGAAGTTAGCGGAGAAACTGCGGAAAGCACCGGAAGGAGTGTTACATAGTAAAAACTGCCGTGGAACACAGCAGTTTTATGTGAAAAAAGATGGCATCCGAAAATATCTGAGAAAATCGGACTGGAATTTAGCAAAGCAGATTGCGCAAAGGGATTATCATAAGAAATTACTGTCTCAAGTGTGTTCTGATCTAACATATCTTGATACGTTTTTACGAAAGTTCGATGTAGACAAGTTATATGACATTTACGATGAACTGCCAATAGCGAGACAGAAATTGGTGGAGCCTTTCTTGATAAGGGATAAACAGTATATTGCAGAGTGGGAACAGATCATTTATGATAGAAACGATTTTGAGGAAGGAAGCCAGGAAATTTATACCGAACGCGGCGAAAGAGTGGCGGCACACGCCAAAAAAGAAAAAGCATTTGACGTTTCCCACATTACCATATAAAATGATGTTAGGGTTAAAGCAAATGTTAATCTAGCAGGGAACCAGGAGGTACAAACCTATGAAAATCGTTTTTATGGAAGCAGATACATTAGGAAAAGATGTAGACTTGTCAGAATTTGACAAACTTGGCGAGGTAGTAAAATATCCGGCATCCAAGCCGGCAGAAAATGCAAAGCGGATTGAAGATGCGGATATTATCATTGTTAATAAAATTCCCGTGAATGAGGAATTGTTGAAAGAGGCAAAAAATGTAAAGTTGGTCTGTGTGACGGCGACCGGAACCAATATCGTGGACATGCCTTATGTGGAAAGCCGCGGAATTGTGGTGACAAATGTAAAAGGGTATTCGACCATGTCGGTGGCGCAGCACACCTTTGCACTGTTGTTTTATGTGTATGAAAAACTGGCGTATTATGACCGATTTGTCAAAAGCGGAACGTATGCAAAAAGTGACGTGTTTTCCCACTTTGCGAAACCGTTTCATGAGTTGGATGGAAAAGTTTACGGCATCATCGGAATGGGCGCGATTGGAGAAAAGGTGGCAGAGATCGCGGAGACATTTGGCTGCAAAGTCATTTACTATTCCACTTCAGGAAAGCACGACCATCCGAAATATCAACGTGTGACGTGGGATGAATTTCTGGAGCAGGCAGACATTGTTTCAATTCATGCGCCACTTACACCGGTGACAGAAAAATTAGTGGATGCCAAGGCACTTCGGAAAATGAAGAACACAGCGGTGCTTCTGAATCTCGGACGAGGTCCGATCGTCGATCAAAAAGCATTGGCAGAAGCATTGCAAAACGCTGAAATTGCGGCAGCCGGACTGGATGTTTTGGAAAAGGAGCCGATGGAAGAAGGAGATCCGCTGCTGAACATACAGGATTCGTCAAAACTTATCATCACGCCGCATATTGCGTGGGCGACGTGTGAGGCGAGAAAACGATGTGCGGATGAAGTCTGCGAAAATATTCGCTGCTATTTGCAGGGAATTTCACGAAATGTAGTGAGTGGGGGAAAATAGTATGAACAGGAAAATATTGTCAGTTGCACTGCTTGTAAGTCTGCTTATGGGAACACTATGGCAAACAATGACGCCAACTTTACAGGCGGCCAAAACGACGGCACAGTGGAAAACACAAAAGACAGGAAGTGCCGGCGTCCTGATCGGAAAATCGGTGCTGGTCAGTATCTTTGTGGAGGATGCCGACAGTAAGTGGAATGAAAAACAAAAAAAGGATGTCAATCGGAAACTCAAAGCGGCAGCAGCATTTATCCAACGACAGGGGAAGAGGTATAAGAAAAATGTGACATTGGTGGCAGATTCTTATGCAAATCCTGACTTGCAGTATGAAGTGAAAACAAAGATTAAATTAGACGATTCCGAGAAAAGATTAAATCGTTTCAGCGACCAGATGCAGACACGTATTGAACAGTCTATTAATGTGGATGAAATACGCGAAAAATATGACACAGACAGCATTGGTTTTTTGCTATTTATCAATAAATCCGGTGTGAGTTCGACCTCGGTACATTATATGGAAGATGGCAAAAAGAATTTTTATGAAATGTGTGCTCTTTTTTCAAAATATGAGAAAGAGGCAGAGGGAGCGGCGACATATGCACATGAGATTTTACATTTGTTTGGAGCCAGAGATTTGTATATGACTTCGATTACGGATGGAATCAGTTCGGCGTTGGTTCGTCATGTTGGAAAGAAATATCCCAATGATATTATGTTTTCGACATTTACAAAAAGTGGGAAAACATTAAAATACAAAATTGTCAACCAGGTGGACCGCGTGACAGCCTTCTATTTGGGCTGGAAAAATACGATTCCGGAGAAAAAGAAATTTGCTCTCGGTGGCAGAAATCCCAAGGGATGTTTTTCTGACGGAACGGCGTGGTGATGAAAGGAAGGATTAAAATGGCATCGGGAATGAGCAAACAAGTATATCGGCTGCTTTTGAAAAAGGGTTTTGATGAGGAATTGAGCCGGGAAATTGCGTTTACATACATGAATACGGATTATACGGCGACACGGATGTTAGGCTATCTGTACCGCCTCAGCACCCCAACCGAAGAAATGGTTGTTGATGAAATGCTTGCTATCCTGGAAGACCGTGAGCGGTTTCGCAAAAAACATGAATCGGAAGAAGCACAGGCGGCGATCACTCGGTTTTATAATGAAAGATAACAATAAGGCAGGAAAGAAATTCTCTCTCCTGCCATTTTTGTTAAGCCTGATATACTTGCTGAATTTTCACTACTTTTCCGCCTTTGATCGTAATCTTTGCGGCGGTTCCCCAATAATAAGTAACACCATTTTCTCTTTGTTTTGAATAGTCATACAGCTTTTTCTTAAAAGTACTGCGGCTTACTTTGCTGAGTGTGACGCTGTCCGCACTTAAAGTATAAAATTTGCATTTTGGTGAAACTTTGTAAGAGAGTTTCTTTCCGTAGCCTACGATATTTTCCCATTGCCAGTCTTTGTTTCCTTTTAAATTGGTATTAAAAGTTGATTTGTGGCAAGTCAACGTATTGCCGTTTAAACGTGCGATAAGGATCTGTTTTGTCGCAGCCTGTGATGACGCGGATGGGACAAACGCAAAAGTACTAAAAACTAAGGTGAAAATAAGTGCAATTGATAAAAACTTTTTCATGATTTTGCCTCCTTCAAATGGATGATTTGATATTATTATACAATGATAATCTGTTTATGGCAATGCTAATTTCTGTTTAATATAATGTGCAAAAAAATGTACATTACCCTCTGGTATTATGAGATCATCAAAAAACAATTCAGACAAACAGGAGGATGATAGCTATGGATACGTTTGAAAAAATCATTCGACTTTCAGAGGAGCGTCTTATCACTCCAAGCGGCCTTTCTCTTGTTGGACAACTGCTTGGAAAAAGCCGCTTTATTAAAAAATGTAATACAATGAAAGTAGATAGCAAGCGTTCTCAAAGTCAGATTAAAAACGGTGATATTCTTCTTTCTTATATCGGTTTGCTTTGTCAGGGAAAAACCGCTTACGAGGATATCCGCGAAATGTCGGCAGATCTTGATTACTATGAACTTGCACTTGGAATCACAAGATCCATTCCATCTGCCGAAACACTGCGTCAGAGAATGGATGATATCGGTTCTTCTCTTAGAAAAAATATCCTTGATGCCAATGTTGAAATGTTTCATACCTATAACATAGAACCGACCCCGATTTCAGAGGAGTTCGTTCCCGTTGACCTTGATGTTACCCCAATGGATAATTCAAAAACCCATAAAGAGGGAGTTTCCTACACGTACAAAGGGTTTTTCGGTTATGCTCCTATGATGGCATACATCGGTGCCGAAGGTTTTCTTGTAAATACCGAACTTCGAGAGGGAAGCCAGCATTGCCAATGCAACACCCCGGCTTTTCTGAGCGAGACTTTAAATTACAGACATCAGCTTACCAAAAAACAGCTGCTTGTCCGTATGGATTCCGGGAATGATGCCGCCGAAAATCTTGGCATTCTCATAGAGGATGGTTCGTGGTTTATCGTGAAAAGAAATCTTCGCCGCGGTGAATCCTGTTGTGGTCAAGCATTTTTGTAACATTTGTGGCTAAAAAAATTCATTGGATTGTTACTTGGATATTACCGGAGTCTCCCGTGTATGTAAAGGATGCTTCACACCGCCCTGGGCGGCTTTGTCCTTGACATACACGAAAACCTCCTGGTAAGGTGTGATCAAGCAATCCATTGGAGCATTATCATAAGGATACCCTGCCTTACTCATGCTTTGTGTGACATGAACGGATTCGCAAAACTCTACGAATGCTTTGGACGTAAACTGTGACCCTTGGTCTGAATGCAGAATTAATTCCCCTTTCAGAACCGGCTGCGATTCCAATGCTTTTTTCAGAGTACGAATTGCAAGATCACTTGTGATATGCCGATCTGGTTATACCGGCGACAACACTTCGATCATGCAGATCTATGATTGTACAGTTGTAGCGTACTTCATGGTTTTCCAAAAACAAATAGGTAAAATCGGTACACCATTTTTGACAGTACTTTCTCTCTGCGGGCATAATGATCCGCCTTCCGGTGTTTTCGGTATTTTTATGTTGTTTATCAAAACGATTAAATTGGAGAAACACTGTTTCCCCAATTTGATCATCTGCCTACTGTCAACACAGGAAGAAAATTCTATCTTAGCTGGTCGCATTACCTGAGGATAATAAGCAGATTTTTGCCGGCAAATATGAGACAGTTTTACTAAGCAAGGAAGCATTGCAAAAATTGCTGAAAGAACAGATGGAAGATGATGAAGATTAAATTATATCGTGAAAGGAAGTTTAATTATGTATGAAATGAAACCGGAATATTATATTGGAATAGAAATGATCGATGAGGAACACAAACAGCTCTTTCAATATGCCGATGAAGCTTATGAGCTGCTTCATGATGAATTTACACCCGATAAATATGACAAAATGAATACGATTTTGCAGAATCTTCGTGATTATACGGTAAAGCATTTTGCTGACGAAGAGGCGTATATGGAATCCATTCATTACAAAAAAATATTTACGCAGAAAATCCAGCATCAGGAATTCGTTCAAAAACTGGACGAGTTTATGGAACACCATAAGGACGAGGTAGAAGATCAGGATAAACAGATCATGGATATTCTTGAGTTTCTCACGGAATGGCTGGTGAACCATATTTTGCATGTAGATGGACAGATCCCTAAAATGGAATAAAATATTTGTAACTATTCAGGACGCCCCTCCCCACATTCGCATTTCGAACACTTCGTGTTCTTTTCCCGCCTTTGACAAGGCTAAAAATGCTCATATGTGGAGGGGGAGCCCTATTAGGATCTCAATGTATGGAAATCAAAGTCTCTTACGTGCAAGCACGACGATTCATTGATTTCCATACATTGGATCCTGAATAGTTACAATTATTTATGGAATTATGGCGACGTGTTTGTTATAATTTTGATGTAGGGGATGAGAACTTTGACTAGGAATTATGATATGACAATGTTTAAAGAAACAGGAATTCGACAACAGGTAATTGATGAAATAATTCAGATTGCTAAATTGAATCATGTTGAAAAAGTAATTTTGTTTGGATCCAGAGCAAGAGGAGATTACAAAGAACGAAGTGATATTGATTTAGCATTTTCAGGTGGCAATAGCAGTGAATTTATTTTAACAGTAGATGAAAAAACTTCTACATTATTAAAATTTGATGTGGTTGATCTGGAAAAGCCTGTTAGGAATGAACTGCGGGAATCCATCGAAAGAGAGGGGATGGTAATTTATGAAGAAATATGAGAATTTCAAAGCGGCTTTGAATAATTTGAAAGACATTTATGATTATGAAGAGCCATACAGCAATGTTGAAACAGCTGGAATTGTCGGTTTATATGAAATTTGCTTTGAACAGGCGTGGAAAGCAATGAAAGAAATACTCGGAAATAATGGATATGCGGAAGGGGCAACAGGTTCACCAAAAACGATATTGAAGACAGCCTTTTCAGCCGGAATGATAACCGATGAGGCTTTGTGGTTAGACGCACTTGTTTCAAGAAATAATGTTGCTCATGCATATAACCAAGACATCGCAATGGACATAATTAACCGAACAAAAGAATGTTATTATGATATGTTTGTTAAACTGGGTGAGACGATAGAGAAAAATTGGGTGTAGAACATTCATTGAGGTTTCATTGATATGCGGTGTTTCACTAATTGAATGAAAGTGGCGATATGAGTGAAAGTAGAGTTTTGGAGCATTTAACAAAGATTAAATGAACGCAAAAAGCGTTGTTTTATAGAGCCTATAAAAAGAATACTAGGAGTGGTACAGATAATGGAAGTGGATGTAATTATTCTTTCTAAAGAAGGAAGTAAATACAAATTGCAGTTGGGAATGAAACAGACTATAAGAAATGTATTTAAAAAGATATATTCCGATGTTAAAGACGAAAGTTTTCAGTTTGATTTAGATGGAGAATATGTAGAAATTAAATATCAGTTGTCGTCAAAAAACGCTAATATGTTGCTTGCAAAATTTGAATGTAAATACACGCCTGTCAAATCAGCGAAAGTCTTGGATTGTTGCATAAATAAGCTAATAAGAGGAGAACACAGAAAAGATTGGAACATTGTAATTACATATGACGAGGTTTCACAGTTGTATTGTTGCAAGTTAATGCCATTATTTGGAACCTTTGAACGAAGAACTCGCGAATTAGTTTATATTACCATTATTAAAATATTTGGGGTGGACTGGTACGAAAAATCTTTTAGTGAAAGTTTACAAAACACGCTAAAAAGTAAAAGAAATAAAACAGAGTTAGTAGAAGGTGCATTAAATGAATTGACATATGAGCAGCTTAAAGAATATCTTTTTGTGCCGTTTAGTAATCAAAATTTGGCAGAGGTATTAGAAGGTGAGCTCGCAAAAAATCGTATTGAGAATTTATCTAAAAAAGAAATAGCAAGTATAATTGATAAATGCCGAAGCGTTTCTTTGTGGGACAAATTTTTTGGTGAATACAAAAAATTTCAGAATTTCAAAGAAAAAATCGATGAGTTGCAACTATACAGAAATACAGTTATGCACCATAAAAGGATAACTCAACAGAAATATGCGGAAGTTAGAAAATCATTAAAAGCTGTTAATAAACTTTTGGTAGATGCTATTAATGTGTTAGAAGAGCATTTATATACAGAAACTCGCCTGGTAGATGTTGTTTCTGCATTAGGAAATCTAATATCTAATATTCTTGGAGGTAATGTTCCAAAATGGGGAGAAATGGTGAACTCTGCATTAGCATCATTGGGGAGTGCTGCTATTGAGGCGGCAATGCCGCGTATAAATATCCCTGATATAATGCCACAATTAACGTTAGGAACAGAATTGACTAGGCGTTTTCAAAATGTATATAATGTTCCACAAATTAGTTCTGCGATTGAATCCGCTAATGCATTATATAATAGTCATACAATTGAAGCAGCAAATGCACTCTATAATAGAACTGAAATAAGGATGGCAAATGAAATGGCAGAATGGGCTAGTCGATTAGAGACCATGTGTAAAATACCGGGAATTAGAAATGCTAGGGTAGCTTCTGATGCTCTTAATACCCCTACGGCAAGAATGGCAAACAAATTGGCGGCACAAGTTAGTAGCATAAAAACTACGAGTCAAATGCCTGTAATGGAAAGTATAACTGCGACAGCAGACCTGCTGAATTCGTCTGAGAAATCTTTTTCAACTGCAACAGAAGATAAAATTTCAGAGGATTTAGAGCCTGTTCAGTTAATAGAAAATGATGAAGAAAAGATGGAAGTAGATTTGGATGTCTCTGCTGATGAAAACCATTAGCAGAAATAGCGGCGGTTGTAAACTTGGCATATTTGGAAAAGAATAAGAGAAAATGACGATGTAATAGTTATATTGAATTTAAGATAGGAAAGTGTTTTTAATGAAACAAGAATATACAGATAAAATGAATTACTATAATGGGAAAGAATATGAAAAATTTTTGAGAGAAAAATGTGTTTTAGATGCATATCAGTTTTTATATTCATCACAATTATATTTAAATTATGCACTTATTACTGCAAAACTCTATAGTGATATAGGGAAAAAGACTATTAATGAGAGCGAAAAAAATCCATTTTATTATAAGGTAGAGGTGTTGGGAGGGAATTACGATGTTCATAAAATATTGAATAAATTGACATTGGAGTGGGTATCGCATATTTCAAATTCGCTAGATTGCTTATTACAATATATTAATGCTGCACTTAATCTGGGACTAAAACAGAAAGCAGTTACGGAAAGAAATATATATATAAAATTAAAACATGATTCACAGATATATAGCTGTGTTAAAAATTTATGGGAGGATGAGATTGTTTGTTATATACGCTCAGTATATAATTATGGAAAACATACACTTGCTTTATATGGAAGTTCATCTTTTGCTGATTTGATTTCCGGACAAAGAGATATATGTATTCCTGATTTTAAGTTTCGTAGCAATATTTATAAGTCAAAAAGAACAAGTGAACTCATTGGGTATTATGAAAATTTTATCGGCTTATATATTGATGTAATGGAGTGTGTTGATTCTAAGATAATAAAGTCTGAACCAGTTTGTAATAGATTACATGTAGGGAAAATGATAATTAATGGGCAGGCTATGGGAGAGTGCAAGAATAAACGAGATATTGCGCTATATGCGAAATATGACAGTGATGGCGAACATATTAAAAAATATTGGGTGGAAGATATAAAATTTGAAAACGACAGTCATGTTGAAATAATGTTATCGCCTTCGAAAACAATTGGTCAACATTTTGACGAAATCACATTAATTGAAGTCATAATAAATAAAAATAAGGTTGGAGAACTTCAGATGGAGAGTGTTTGCTTGGAAAATTCTGTATTGCGATATCATAAATATAAATATGTTGCGGAAGGTTAGGATTCGATTGTTAAAGTGTAACAAGAAAGTAAATTTGTGTTATAAAGAAATAATTCAATTGACAAAATCGAATTTTTTTCATATTATATATAAATGCAAAACATTGGACATCCACACAAAGGATGTATACCAATTTACACCTATATGAAATGAAAAAAACAGAAAAATACAAGGTGTAATGAGAAAAAATTAAAAGTTATATATCGTTTCAATATTATTGATGTGTACAGAACTTTTGGGTATTGAAAGGTATTAAAAGGATATGAGAAATTATGATTAGAGTATGTTTCATCTGCCACGGCAACATCTGCCGCAGCACAATGGCGCAGTTCGTCCTATAGGACCTTGTAAACCGTGCCGGATACACAGACAATTTTTACATTGATTCCATGGCGACAAGCACAGAGGAGATTGGCAATGGACCGCACCACGGAACGGTCGCAAAGTTACGACAGGTTGGAGTCCCTGTTTTGGAACATTATGCCAAGCAGGTACGAAAAAGTGATTACCGCAACTTTGATCATATCATCGGAATGGATCAATGGAACTACCGCAATATGATGCGGATTTTTGGGAAGGATCCGGAGCAGAAGGTGTCCCTTTTGTTGGACTTCACAGATCGTCCCGGTGAGATTGCGGACCCATGGTATACGGGTGATTTTGATGAAACGTATCGAGATGTGTTGGATGGGTGTGAAGGATTTTTGGCATATTTACGGGAGCAGGGAAAGTTATAAGATGGGAAGTATAGAAAAGAGGTAACGATGTTTGAGTTTATATATGGACTTGGCAAAAATAAGGAGCTAGAGACGATCGTGCAGGAGATTGACTCGAATATTGCCAATAATTACAAGGATGCAGCGCAGGAGGTGTTTGTTCTTTTGGAACAGAAGTTTCAAGAGTTGTCGGACAATGGACGATTAAAGGATAAACAGATTGCAGAGTATCAACACAAAATCGCCGCCTATCAAGAAACTTTGCGCGGATTTTCGCACAAAGACCAGAAACCATATTGGCATTCCTAAAAATGATTTCTGGTCCTGACATATTTTTTGGGGTAGCGTGATCCGATTTTAGGAAAACAAATTAGAAATTGTTGGGAAATTCTTTCGTGAATTTGCCGGAATTTTTATTTGGAAAATATAGAGATGGAGGGACTTTCGGAAGCGGAGCTTTCTATGGTAAAATTAGAGAGTGTTAGGGAAGTGTTATTTCAGGCATTATTGCTTGATGATGTGAAGTTTGAAGATGGCAAGATGTATGCGGAGTTAAGCAGTATATATTTATTGTGTTAAAAGTAGAAAGGGGAGCTGAGAGGAAATGAAGTGTACCATTTTTTATTCTTGGCAATCAGATTTGCCCAACAAAGATAACAGATCATTTATTGAAAGTTGCATAGAAAAGGCAATTAAAAAAGATAAATTAGGGTTTGAAGCTGGTTTGACGATAGCTGTTGATAGAGATACAAAGAAAACGGTTGGAACACCAGATATAGCTGGAACAATTTTTGATAAAATTGCAAAAACCGATATTTTTATTTGCGATATTTCTATTATTAATGGAAACGACAAAGGGCGCAAGTGTCCCAATCCTAACGTATTGTTGGAACTGGGATATGCGGTTAGGACTCTTGGGTGGGATAGAATCATTTGCTTCTATAATTTGAAATATGGAGATATAAAAAGTGTTCCATTTGATTTAAGTCATCGTCGTATATTTTGTTATAATTCTGATAATGAGAATGAAAAAGAAGAGGTATCTAAGGCATTATCGGTGGGGATAAAAGAGATGATAGCGAAAGGTTTAATTAGTAACCCTTTACGTGATCATATGAAAGGACGAATTGATTATTGTATATTAGAAATTTTAAAACAAATAAGTTGTGTTTTGTTTAACACAATTACAATGTCTGATGCTTTGGCAAAAGTTACAGAGGTCTTGGATTTTACAGAAGAGAAAATTGTGGATATATTATCCGATAATCATAAAGTATTGGGATTCTTTGCAAATAATGATTTAGAAGAAGTGAAAAGAAAGAGTGAAGCTATTTTTTCTGCAATTACTACATCAAATGTATATCAAGTCGAATGGGCAGTTTTAGTATTGGAACTGATTGACTGGGTAAGAAGATATCAATATCTTATATCCGATAGGGCAAAAAATATATTGTATAGCGCTGTTTTAGAACCTATTCCATATTTGAATGTAGTTGCAGGAAGAGAGTTGAATCCCAATAATCCTGATAATTCCTGGTTGTTATTAAAAAAGATGGGGACTGATTCGGGAAAAGTACTATATGCGGGTACAATGGTGAAGATTGATAAAAAATATTTAGTATCTCCTTGGCATATAAACGATGCGGCAGTAGAAAAATTTGCAAAATGTCTAGTTGATGCTCTAAATATGGCCAAAAAGTGGCTTGATGAAACAGAGGGAGAATTTATTTTAGATCCAGATTATTATGGGATTATATGAAATTTGAAGTTGAAAAGCTGTATTTATATTATATGTTGTGATGATTTATTGAAGATAGGAGGTTTAAAATGTCAGGATTAGATTGTGATAGTTGCGAAAGCAAGTTGCATTTAGCATATGGTGAAAAATATTGACATTAAGTAGTGGAGAAAAAATTGCAGATGAACATACACCATTTCTAGTGTGTGATGTATGTCAGAAGATATATATATCACCGTTGGCTAAAGAGTTATTAGACGAATTAAAGAAGTTGGTAGAGTCGGCTGAACAGGAAGAAGAAAAAATACAATAGAAGTAAATCAAGAGCAGGGGGATACTTCAAGTGAAAGCATTAAACGATGGTATGATTTTAATAAGATAAAGAGGGAGATTTGCTGCGACAAGTATATAGCTGAAAAAGTAAAGTTTATATATGATAAGGATGATCATTATTTTATTCCAGGGTTAAATAGACCATGGAAAATAGGCTTTTTAACACCGGTTTTTTTAACATTGAAGTCTTGTTAAAATATATTCATCATCCATTATATGGATTGGATATAGGAGCGGATACATTCGGATATATATAGGGGATGAGCACTATCTCTCCTTTGGAATTAACGAGAATAATAAAGTTATTATGTGGCTGGGCGATATAGTTGAGTTAAATGCCGAAGAGCAATTTTATTTACATTCAGAAAATATTACCTCGGATCATTGCATCGGTTCTGAGTTTTACGAAGCACAAATAGAGAATGTATGGGCTAAGGCTTCAGCGGAAAGAAGGTTTATAATGGCTCAGTTGTCAAGACAAAAATTTGATATTTTTATAATGAACTGATAT
>OGDF01004306.1_pt1 | contig 16344 bp, 19 predicted proteins | sample 1570141 | NCBI WGS metagenome assembly OGDF01 (sample SAMEA4370581, study PRJEB24528) | human gut metagenome | reverse complement strand
GTGAAGAAAAACATTTAGAATATATATCAATTACAGATCATAATAATTGTATGCAGTACAAAGATGAAGCTTTTAGTAAAAATATTTTTTCGGGAAAAGTTATAAAAGGAGCAGAATTACAAGGTCATGTATTAAATAAAAATATTGAAGTATTAGCATATGATTATGATATTGATATTTTAAATACATGGATACAAAAACACTTTTCAGAAGAAAAAGCAAGAGAAAGACGAAATAACCAAAAGGAAAGATTTTATAAAATATGTGACAAGAATGGTTTAAGATATAATAGAGACAATATAGTTTTTTCTGAAAATCCTACAGCTTTTGTGGAACGTCCAATATATATGGAAATTATAAAATATAAAGACAATCGTAAAAAATTAGGTGAATATGCTAATAAATTTGGACTATTTTTTAGAAAGGAATTAACAAATTCAGAAAGTTCATATTATATGAACTATGAGTTAGATTATCCTTCTTATGAAGAAATAATAGATAATATTCACAATGCTGGTGGAAAAGCATTTTTAGCACATCCATTTGAATACAAGTTTGAAAACACAATACAATTTATAGATGAAATAAGGAAAATAAGAGAATTAGACGGAATAGAATGTTATCATCCATCAGCAGAAGAAGAAAATAGAATAAATATTTTAAAGAAATATGCCAATAAAAATAATTTATATATTAGTGGTGGAAGTGATTATCACGGGGAACCAAAACCAGATATAGAAATAGGGATAGGAAGAGGAAGTTTACAAATTACTAAAGATATTATAGAGCAATGGCATAGAGATTAATAAGGACCAATCGGGATTTAGGGACGTTCCTATAATCCCGATAAAAGATAAATGTTTTTTTAAAGGAGAGAAAATGTTTAATTTAAAAGGAAATATATGCATTTTAGGAGATAGTATTGTCTACGGTGCGTGGGATGAAGAAAAACACGGATATGTAAATAGATTAAGGGAAGATTTAAAAGAAAATAATCAAGTAGAAAATATATATGGTCTTGGAATTCCTGGGGAGACAACAGCAGGACTATTAAAAAGAATTGATACAGAATTAAAATCTAGAAAACCAAATACAATAATAATTGGCATTGGAATAAATGATACTATCTATATAAAAAATAAGCAACAAGAGGCAATAAATATAAAAGAATTTACAAGTAATATTAGCAAAATTATTGCTATCGCAACGTCATATACAAACAACATTCTAATACTAGGATTGACAAAGGTAATTGAAGAACGTACAACTCCAATTTTTTGGAATGATAATGAAATGTATTTTAATAATACTATAAAAGAATATGATGATGTTCTTAAGGATTATTGCAATACGAATAAGGTTCAATATTTAAAATTGTTTGATATATTACAACAAACAGACTTTTCTACTGATGGAATACATCCAAATGAAAAAGGTCATGAGAAAATATATAAAGCCATAAAAATGGAAGGAGAAAAATAAAGGCATTAATGCTAAAGAATAGTAATATTACTAAGTCAAATAGGAGGAAAAAATGTTTAATGTAGTACATGTTGCAATAAGTGTAAGCAATATAGAAAAAAGTATAGATTTTTATAAAAAATTTGGATTTAAAGAATTTAAATCTTGGGATGCAGAAGATGAGAGCATAAAAATAAGAATGTTAAAGTTAAATGATTTTATATTAGAAATATTTTGTTATAAAAATTATATAGAACTACCTGAAACTGCTAATTCTACAGCGACAGATTTACCTGTACTTGGTACAAAACATTTTGCTTTAGGTGTATCTAATATTGAAAAAGCTAGAAGATGGGTGTTAGAAAATAAAATTGCAGATGAAGTAACTATAAATGTTGGTAGATTGGGAAAGCCATATTTCTTTATAAAAGATCCAGATGGAATTTTAGTAGAAATAATAGAGAAGGATATACTTAAAATAGATTTACCAGATACATCAAAACAAGAAATATCTAAAATAATAAAAAATGTCAGCAATACAGGTTTTTATGCTAAAAATAGATTCCATTCTATAGAGCATATAGCAAAAGTTGTTTTGTTTTCATATTTACTAGGAAAAGAAGAAAAATTAACAGAAGAAGAGATGAAACTATTATTAGTATCAGCAGCTTTTCATGATTGTGGCAGAAATGGAAATGATGGAGAAAATGAGCATGCCGAAGCAGGAGCTAAAATTGCAGGAGAATATTTCACAAAAAATTTAACTAATCCATTTAATATAAATGAAGAGGATATACCAATAATACAAGTAGTAATACACTATCATGAACATAAAGAACAAGAATTGGGAAAATTAAATAAAGATGGAATACTATTTTTAATTAAAAAATACAATGCACCTAGTAATAAAATAAGTGAAATAGAAAATTTATGTATGTTATTAAAGGATGCAGATGCTTTAGATAGAGAAAGATTTGCAACATATGGAAAATTGGATCCAAAATATTTAAGAAGTAAAAGTGCAAAAACACCACAGATGTTAAAATATGCAAAAGAGATTAACCAAGCTGTTGCGGAAGAAATATTAAAGAAGATTTATGGAATAGAAAATATAAAAGAAGAAATTGATAGTGTCAAATTATTAGAAGAGTTAAAAATAAAAAAAGTTAAAATGCTAGGTGAAGAAACTAGTTTAAGCGTAGAAGAAATTTTAGATTTATTATTTTAAGGAGAATATTATGAAAATTTATCTAATAAGGCATAGTGAATCAATAGATGACATAGAAGATTGTTATGGTGGAATTGCAGATTTTGACTTAAGTGAAAATGGTATCAAAAAAGTAGAACAATATAAAATCGAAAACTTAGGAATAGAGAAAATATATACGAGTCCATATAAAAGAGCATATCAAACTGCTAAAATATTAAATAAAAAGTTAAATATAGATGTAGAAGTAATAGATAATATAAGAGAATGCAATTCTTATGGAATTTTATCTGGATTAAATAAGGAAAAAGCTAAAAAAATATTTAGTTATGTTTTCGATATGCCAAAATATAAAAATACGGGTTACTATTTAGGTACAAGTTTTTTGGGTGGAGAAGATATAAATGAATTTGACAAACGTGTAAAAGAGGGCATAACAGAAATTATAAGTAAAAGTAAAGAATTAAATACTATAGCTATTGTAACACATGGTGGTGTATATAGAAGTATTTATAAAAATATTCTTAAAGTAGATAAGAAACTAGATCAAATGGATGATTTAGCTACTACAGAACTTAAATATAATAATGGCAAGTTTGAGATTATAAATAAAAAAGGAATATTATTTGGTGAAACAATATAAAATAAAAAACAATTTTTAAACCGAACTTTGGTTAGTATACTAAAGTCCGGTTTTTATATATGCTACCAATAAAAAAGTATAGTTTAATAAAAAATATTTACTTTAAAAAAATATGGTGGTAAAATATAATTCCTACAGAAAAAGCTGATAAATTCTGTAAAATAATTTTTATGGAGGAGGATAGTAGTTACTTACGTTATAATTTTCAGCAGAAAGGGAGCATAAATATGGCGATGTCTAAAGGAAGAAGACGGAGGAGAAAGTCTATAAGATTCGGACGGGTTGTAGGAGGAATTATTGCATTATTAGCAATAACATTATTATTTTCGCCACTGTCAATGGAAGATAAAACTATCGAAGTTGAAGTTGGAACAGAATTTAATGATGAACCTACAATAAAATACCTTGGTTTTAACGTTTCTAAAGATGTTAAAATTACTGGTAATGTTGATACCTCTAAAGTAGGCGAATATAAAATAACCTACAAATGGGGATTAAAATCTGCTACAAGAACTATAAATGTAGTAGATACTACTGCACCAGTTATTGATATGCAGGGTGGTAGCACACTGTATGTTGAAGATTTTAATAATCTGGAAAGTCTAGACCCAGGAGTTATAGTAACTGACAACTATGATGAAGATGTTAAAGCAAAACGCGAAAGACATAAGATTAGTGATTCTGAATATGAATTCGTGTATACTGCAACAGATTCATCAGGAAACATTGCTATAGCAAAACGAAGGATTTTGAAAGCAACAGGAGTAATATATTTAACATTTGATGATGGACCATCAGATGTTACTCCAGAAATTCTGGATATTCTTAAAGAGAATGATGTAAAAGCGACATTTTTTATTGTAGATTATTCAGAAGAAGATAAGAGTAAGATTCAAAGAATTATAAATGAAGGTCATACTCTTGGATTACATGGGTTATCTCATGATTATGCTAAGATTTATTCGTCAGTAGATGCGATTACAGAGAATTTTATTGGATTGAAGGAAGAAATATTGAATGATTTCGATTATAATGCAATATACATAAGATTCCCTGGAGGAGCATCTAATACCATCAGCAAGAACTATTGCGATGGTGTAATGACAGCAGCAACCAGTAAAATGGAGCAAGAGGGCTTTACGTATTATGACTGGAATGTTGATGTAGATGATGCTGGGAGTGCAAGAACAGCAGATAAAATTTACAACAATTTTGTAGCAGGAATTGCACCAAAGCGCGAAAATGTTGTACTAATGCATGATGGATATGGACATCAACCAACAGCAAATGCTCTGCAGGGAATTATAGACTATGCCAAAGAGAATGGATATGTGTTTTCAGCAATTACTGAGGATACTATTCCGGTCCAGCATGGTGTGAATAACTGAAGAGCTAAACAAAAGAAACATGATAATGCGATTATTGTGTTTCTTTTGCTATATTGACATGTAGACGAAGCTAAAATAACTTTATAAGATTATTGCATTTCTGATTAACTTGTGATAAAACACAAATATGGAGGAAAAAATGAATAATTTTAATGAAGATATGCTTACTGGCAATACTAAAGAGGCCATAGACATTTTGGGTAGAAAATGGAAATATGAATGTATGAGCTGTGCTATTGCAAAAGGAGAATTAGAGCTTCCTGGAGGACTAATATATGAAGATGAATATATTACTGTTGGAGCTGATACAGAAATTCCATTGAATGGTTTTATTATAATTGCAACTAAACGTCATGTTAATTCTATTGCGGATTTAAATACAATAGAACGACATGAGTTGATAGATTATATTGCAAGGATAATAGAGGCATTAAAAGAACTTAATATAGTTCATGAAGTAACAATAGTACAAGAAGAAAGGTCAAAACATTTACATGTATGGATTTTTCCATGTCATAAAAAATATAAGGAAATGTTTGGAAAAGGCGTAGGAGCAATTAAAGATATATGCAAATACGCAAAAAGTAACGCAAGTAATGAAGACATACAGCAATGTTTAAACACTGTACAAAAATTAAAAGAATATTTTAAGGAGGTATAAGGAATGAGAGAGTTGATGCAAGAAATTTCTAAGTATATTGGAAATGAGGTATATGGAATAGAGAATGAAATAGCTTATGTAGAGGACAAGGTGTTACCTCTATATGATACTAATATTGGAGGTCATGGCAGAGAGCATATAGTAACAGTAATACTAAGAGCTTTTGAAATAATGTCAGAGTTTAAATTGAAATTGAATCCAAAGATTGTTCTAATAACTGCTGCTTATCATGATATTGGATACAAAAAAGATCCAGACAATCATGAGCAAGTTTCAAGCGAGATGTTCTTGGCAGATAAGGAAATCCAAAAATTCCTTGAGCCAGAAGAAGTTCAAATTACTGCAGAAGCAATCGTTGACCATAGAGCAAGCCTAGAATACGAGGCAAGAAGCGAATATGGTAAGTTGGTATCTTCTGCTGATAGAGAAACTTCTGTAGAGAATATGTTAAAACGTTCTTTCTTATACCAAGCAGATAAGCACGCTGACGAAAATCCATCAGTAGAACAGATTATCGAATATTCTTTTAAAAAATTGACTAAGAAGTTTGGGAAAGATGGATATGCGAAAATGTATTATCCAGACAAAAAGTATACTGATTATTTATCAGAGATGCAAGATTTACTTGATAATAAGCAAAAATTCATCGAAAGAGAAATGAAGTTTGTGCCTTTATTAAATAAGTAAAAATTAAAAATGGGATCACAATAGGTTTAACTATTTGTGGTCCCATTTTTGCCAGAATTATGAACAAGTTAGAACGAAAAGTACATATCATAAAGAGAAAAAATTCTTTGTATCTCTTCTTCTGTAACATTTGCTCTATTAGTGCGTTTATTTAGCAGTAAAACTAATCTGCTAAAATACTCATCATAATCTGGACGAGGTGTTTCTAATTGAGACGAAAGTTCAGAAGAATAATCATCACATACGAACTCAAGTGGCAAGTAATTAAGTGATGGCAGTCTTCTATAAACTTTAAAGAAATCAACGAGTTTCACAAGTTCCGGTAAAATTTTCACGAAATTATCGCATTTTTTCATGTAATTTTCATCCGGACATCTTGGAACAAAGTCTTTTCTGAAAACCTCACGTTCATATCTTTCTTCTGCAGTCAATCTGTATTCCAAAGGATGAGTTATGACTGCATATAAACCAATTTGATATGATTTTGGAATATCTGCAATCATTTTCTCTGCCTTTTCAACTCGATTGATTGATGCAGAAAAGATAACACTATAACCTTGCTTAAGAGCAAGATTTAAAAGCTCATCCCGAATATCTTTAGCAAAGCTTGTTGTAAGGTCTGCCGAGATTGTCCAATAATCGGACAAAATTTCTTTGATATCAGGGTGATAAACCCTAAACTCGTCAATATCAAGGGTAATAAATTCCTGCTCTGGAAAATCGCATTCAATTTTGACTTCCAACCCTGTTTTTCCAGCACCGGATGGACCGGTTGCAAAAACAAAAACAGGATTATTGCTTGCCTTGACATTAGCAAAAACTGAGTCTTTTATTTTTGCAAAAGCATTCCGAAATTCTGAACTTCGTGCTCCTTTCTTAGAAACGTCATATTTCTGGAATAAAAATTCTTTATCCATAATTCAGCCCTCCTTATTAAGATAAATTAATTATAAGTCAAACCACAAATTATGTCAACGAACACGTTGCAAACTAGATACTTTTAAGGTATAATGTATTATCTAAAGAGATAGGAGGAAATATATGAAGATAGATTTACATATGCATACAACAGCTTCAGATGGAGAATATTCACCAACAGAAGTTGTAAAAATGGTAAAAGAAAAGGGAATAGAGTTATTTGCAATAACAGATCATGATACTACAAGTGGTATAGATGAGGCGTTAGAAGAAGCAAATAGACAGGGTTTACGTTTAATTCCAGGAATTGAATTTTCAGCTAAAGATAATGAAGCTAAAAAAGTACACATACTAGGATATAATTTGGACTATAGAAATCCTGACTTTATTGCAATATATAAAAGTTATACTGATGATAGAACTAGAAGAAATAATGAATTTATACAAAAATTTAATGAATTAGGAATTAATATAACATTAGAAGATGTAAAAAAATATGCTAAAAATGTAAATATTCGTAAACCAGAATTTGCAAAGGCTTTGCTAGAAAAGGGTTATATTGCAGATGAAGAAGAAGCATATACAAAATATTTAAACCAAGAACCGTTTAAAAGTATAAAAAGGGAAAAAGGTGAAATGAGTCCTAAAGAAGTAATTGAGACAATCAAGAGATTTGGAGGAACAGCAGTATTAGCACATCCATACACTTTAGAATTAGAGGAAGAAAATCTTATAAGAAAAATAGAAGAATTTATCAGTTATGGACTTGAGGGAATGGAATGTTTTCATTCTAGACAAACTAAAGAGCAAATGGAAGAATATGAAAAAATTGCTAATAGCTATAATTTAATTATAACTGTAGGTAGTGATTTTCATGGACCAAACGTTCATCCAAATATCGAGATAGGAACAGGTAAAAATAATAATATTGTAGATGCAAGAGTAAAAAATATAGAAAAAATAATTGGTTAAAACTTATATAATTTTTATATAAGTTTTTTCTTTTGTTATAAATGAGTAATATTTAATCTAATTGATATTTAATTATGCATGTTGTATAATTAGGCTACAAAAGGAGAAAATGAGATGTTTAATGAAATAATAGAATCAAATAAGTATGTAATAGAAAATGCAAAATATATTCAAATAAATAAGGATGAAATAAAAAAGTTTGCAAATGAAATACAAGAAATAAATATAAAAAATTGGTTATACAATTCCCCATATAATTTATTTAATGAAAATGTAGAAACAATAATTACTTTTTTACTATATTTTGAGGCAATAGACTTTTCTTTTTGGGGAAGTCCAAAATGGCAAATAGAAACAAGTAACGGAAAAGAAGATGGCTCTATGGCACTTATGTATGCAATGCTAAGATATATAAGAGAAAATAAATCATTTGATAATTTAACAAAAGAAAACTTTAAAGAATATCTAAAAGGTAATGTAGAGATTCCACTTTTTGAAGAAAGATTTAAAATTATAAAAAATGTTAATAAAGTTGTAAACGAAAGATTCAGTGGAGATTTTTACAATGCAATATATAACCTAACAAATGATGAAGAATTATTTAAATTTATAATAGATAATTTTGAAGATTTTAAAGATATAAGGACATATGAAGGTAAAACAATATATTTTTATAAATTGGCACAATTATTAACATCAGATATTTTGCATATAAGGGAAAAAAAAGAAAATATAAAAGTAGACTGCTCACATTTAGTTGGTTGCAGTGATTATAAAATACCACAGGGCTTACGAGCACTAAAATTAGTAAAATACAATAAAGAATTAGCAGATATAGTTGATAATAAAGTAGAAATACAAGAAAATTCAGCATATGAAGTAGAAATTAGAGCAACAGTTATATATGTAATAGATGAAATAAAAAGATTATTGAATAATAAAGTAAGTGCAATAGAATTAAATGATTATATTTGGCTTATGTCAAAGAATAAGGAATTACCAAAAAGACCATATCATTTAACAAGAACTACAAATTATTAGGGATTTTGAAGGTGTTCTTAGCTAGAGGGGGATTCGAGGACGGTCCTTTTTTTCCTAGTTGGTAATTCGAGGACGGTCCTTAAATCCCTGCAGATATATAAATTAGGAGTAGATGAAAATGAAAGTTTTATCGTTAATGGAGCCATGGGGAAGCCTAATTAAAGAAAAAGTTAAATATATTGAAACAAGGAGCTGGAAGACAAATTATAGAGGAGACTTGTATATTCATACTAGTTTAAAAAAGATTCCTAAAAATGACAAAAGGATACAAGAACTAGTTAATTTATTAAAAGATAAAGATATAAAATATGGATATATAATTGCAAAATGTAAGTTAGTAGATTGTATTTATATGAATGAAGAATTTATAAATAAAATAAAAACAGAAAATCCAACAGAATATAAATGTGGGGAATATGATGTTGGCAGATATGCTTGGGTATTAAAAGATATGAGAAAAATAGAACCAATACAAGCAAAAGGACATTTAGGAATTTGGAATTATTAAATGTGAAAATATTAGAATAAAATTAAAAAGGGAAAAAGGAACGTCCCCAAATCCCGAGGAACGTACTAAATAGGAGGAATGTTCCCAAATCCCGAAGGAGGAAAAAATGGAAGTATTATTTGCAACAAACAATCCAGCTAAAATTAAAATATATGCTGATAAATTAGAACAAAACGGAATTGAATTAAAAACTTTATTAGATTTAAAAATACCAGATAATGTAGAAGAAAATGGAAAAAATTCCATAGAAAATGCCATAATAAAAGCTAAAGGGTATTATGAATTTGTAAAAGTACCAACTATTGGTATGGACAATAGCCTTTTTATAGAAGATATAGATGAAGCAGATCAACCAGGAACACATGTAAGAAGAGTTCATGGTAAGAGACTATCAGATGAAGAAATGATAGAATACTATACAGGGTTAGTAAAAAAATATGGCAAGAATTTAAAAGCAAAATGGGTTTATGGAATGGCTATATATGATGGAAAAGATGTACAAACTTTTACTTGGTCAAAAGGAGATTTTTATTTTGTAGGAAAACCATCGCCAATTTTAAATGAAGGTTATCCTTTAGACTCTATAAGTGTATTGCCAGATACTGGTAAATATTTTGTAGATTTAACTAGAGAAGAAAAAGATGAGTACAAAAATAAAAATGCAAAAGATGATGATGTAATAAAATTTATTTTATCAAGCTTGAACTTAGAGTGAACTTAGGGACGGTCCTAAAAGTTCAAAAAGGTAACATAAAAAATGAACTTTAAGTTTCGTTCCTAAAGTTCATAAAATGGAGGAATAATGAGAATACCAGATGAATTAGAAGATAAAATAGCAAATGAAATAAATAATATAAAGCTGACAGATTTAAGGGATACTGCGAAAATTTTAAGTGATAGGTATATGAATGCTAAAAGAACAGGGCAAAGTTTATTAAATAAAAATCTAGAGGTTCTTGCTTATTCTATTATTAGGATGCCGGCTACTTTTTGTGCGATTAATAAGGCACTAGAAGAGACTTTAAAAAGATATAATCCTAATATAAAAACAGTGTTAGATATAGGTTCTGGAACTGGAGCAGGTGAATGGGCTGTTCTTAGCAATATAGATGTAGAAGAAATTACTTGCATAGAGCGTGAAAAAGAAATGGAGAATATGGCTAGAAAATTATTGGAAGGTCATAACAACATAAATTGGAAAAATCAGGATATAGTTCAAAGTAATATTACTGATAAAGCAGATTTAGTAATAACTTCGTATATGATAAATGAGCTTAAAGAAGCCAGCAAAGAAAAAGTAATAGAAGATATCTTACAAGCTTTTAATAAGTTAGTAATATTTATAGAGCCAGGAACTCCAGAAGGATTTAATAATATAAGAAAAGTACAAAGGTTAGCAATCGAAAGTAACTTGAATATAATAGCGCCATGTACTTGTCAATCAGAATGTAGGTTGCCAGCAGATGACTGGTGTCATTCTATAGTTAGAGTAGAACGAAGTAAAGTTCATAAATTTGTAAAAGATGCAGATGTACCATATGAAGATGAAAAGTTTTCGTATATAGCAATTTCAAGAGAAAAAATAGATAATAGTGGTGCTAGAATTTTAAGACATCCTAACATTTCTAGTGGCTTTATAAAAGTTAAATTATGCAACAATGGAAGTATAGAAGAGAAAACAATAACGAAGAAAGAAAAAGATGTATTTAAGAAAGTAAAAAAATTAAAGTGTGGGGATTTGATATGATTAATTTAGAATTATATAAAATATTTGTTTTTGTGTCAAAAGAAGAAAATATAACTAAAGCAAGTGAAAAACTAAATATATCTCAACCAGCAGTAACAAAGCATATAAAGAATTTGGAAGAACAATTAGGTGTTACTTTATTTAAAAGAAATAAATATGGAATGGAGCTAACAGATAAAGGTAGAGAATTATACAAAGAAGTAGGCGAACCTATAATAAAAATTTATAACGCCGAAAGAAAATTTACTAGTATTAGAAATATAAATTTAGGTTCACATGTTACAATGCTTAGTAGAATGTTTGGAAAATGTATTGCGGAATATTATAAATTAAATCCAACTAGCCAAATAGAAGTAACGAATGAAACATTTAATGATATGTTAAATATGTTAGAAAATCAAAAACTTGACATTGTACTTTCTAAAAAGGTTGATGAAAGTGTATATAATACAAACAAGATTGAATTTATTAAATTAGGCCTATTGCACGATATATTTGTAATTAATACGAATTCTAAATATAAAGATAAGGTCTTTAATAAAAAGGAGTTAGCAAAAGAAAAGATATATACTCCAAAGAGAACATCAATTACTACTATAAATTTAATGAAAGAATTAAATTTAACAGATGATATGGAAAATATTAAAAATATTACATATACAACAATGCTTGGAATTCTAAAAAATGAAGATAGTATTGGACTTATAACAAAAGAATACATAAAAGACGAATTAAAAGAAAATAAATTAGCTATTTTAAAGACAGATTTTGAATTTGACCCAATGGAATTTGGAATATATATAAATAAAGAAAATAAATTTAAAGAATTAAAAGACTTAATAAAAATAATGAAAAATGAATTTTTGCAGGTATAACAATTGGTTATATCTGCATTACTTATTTGTATTTTACATAATGCATATCATGAATTAAAATATTACTTGTAATCACAAATAGTTTTCATAATTAGGAGGAAAAAAGATGAAAACAACTAAAGTAGAAAAAATTTTGAATGCGCCAACTGTCAGATTCAAAGAACTTTTAAACAATCCGGAACTATTAGAAGGAAAAGAGGGATTTTGGTTCTTAAACCCATATGCATTTCCGAATCCTGCTGGACCGGTTTTGCGGAAGTTAAGATTGGACGAGAACAAACACTGGGTTATCTCAGACATTGACACAGGAGATGATTTTGAGGAGTTTTATGCTAAGCATTTTAAAGATGCGGAGTTATTTATGCATTCTCATTTTGTATGGATGCTTGAAGGGGATTCTATCGAGGGTCATCTGTATTAAAAGCGAGGAACGGTATTGTAATAGAAACAATACCGTTCTTTGCTTTTTTTTATGAAAATGATATAATTTAGTAAATAGAAATAAAGGAGAAAAACTATGGGGAAAATAATAAAAGTAAGAGAGGTAGGAGATCCAGTACTTAATAAAATTTCAGAAGAAGTTGATATAACAAATATCAATAATGATGTTTTAGATGTTATAGATGATTTAAAAACAACTCTCGAAGATGGGGTGGGAGTTGGTATTGCTGCACCGCAAATTGGTATTAACAAAAGAATTATAGTAGTTGGAGCCAAAAAGGAAAATGTAAGATATAATGATGCAGAGGATATACCATTAACTGCTATGATAAATCCAAAATGGGAGAAATCATCAGATGAAACAGATATACAATTTGAAGCTTGTTTAAGTGTACCTGCAATAGCTGGTAAAATTGAAAGATTTAAACATATTACCTTACAATATTACAATGAACAAGGAGAAAAAATAGAAAAGGAGATACATGGATTTTTTGCTAGACTTATTCAGCATGAATGTGACCACCTAGACGGATTTACATTATTAAATAGAGTTACAGATAAGGATGGTTTTGCAACAAAAGAAAATAGGAAGAAATATAATTTATAAAGATTAATATGTAAACAACCAAAATTTGAAAAAGTTACCATAATATGATATAATTAGGAGTATATAAGGAGTGATATATATGGGATTTTTAGATATATTTAGGAAAAAGACTCCAAAGGTAACGCAATATGATATGCCAGAACCTTATTATGCAAGTGAACATATTTTAAGAGATATAACAGCCGATGGAAAATTACAAATAGATTATACAGAAAAACCAGATTTTAGAAAAGATTATGATTCTACAAGATTAGTCTTAGAAACAATACCAGAAAATATAAATGGATATAGAGTTTATACCGGAAAAGTTTGTTGGTATAATCAAACTGATGCAATAATGTTTGATGGTAATGATTCAAGACATATAGGTCTTACTGTAAGAATGGAAGTTGAACCAAATCTTTTAAGAACAAATGATGAATATGTTACATGGGTAATGAAAGAACTATTAAATAAAAACAGAGTACGCTCTTATCATGAAAGAGGATTAATAGATAATCCAGATGTACCATGTGGTAATTATGTTGGTGAAATAGAAACTAAGCAAGATGGAAGTTTTGGAAAAATATTTGATAATTTTATAGGAACCTATGTTCATAATATGCCTGCTGTACGTCAAGTAAGAGCACAGTATCAAGAAAGACAAAGAATAGAAAAAGCAAAACAAGCACGAAGAGAAGAATTATATAAAGAATTACAAGATTTAGATAGTCCTGATAGTGATGCAAGATTTTAATATTTAAATTTAGTCGCTGTTATTTTAGATAACAGCGGTTTTTATGCGCATTCTATTAAACTAACAATTTTAATTAATATATTCTTGTATAAAAAAATAAAATATGGTATAACTAGTTAGCACAAAAATGGAGGGAAACAAAATGACAAATTTATTAATAAAATTATTCATAAAAGATAATGATGTTAGCAATTTAGAAACAAGAGGAAAGTATGGAATGCTTTCGAGTGCTACAGGAATTGTAGTTAATATTTTACTTTCAATAGTAAAACTTGTTATAGGAATAATTGCAAATTCAATTTCTATTATATCTGATGCGTTAAATAATATTACAGATGTTGGATCTTCAGTAGTAACAATGATAGGATTTAAAATATCACAAAAGAAAATAGATAAAGACCATCCATGGGGACATGGTAGAATGGAATATATAACAGCATTTATAGTTGATATTATTATTTTAATGGTTGGATTTGAATTACTAAAAAGTTCAATAGATAAGATAATACATCCAGAGCTTCCAGCAGTAAATAATGTTACAATTATCATATTAGTTATAGCAGTACTTACAAAATTATGGCTATTTTTATTTTATAAAAAGATTGCCAAAACAATAGATTCTAATGCTATTAAAGGAAATGCATATGATAGTATTTCAGATTCTGTATCTACATTAGTAGTTTTAATATCAGCAATTGTAGCTAAATTATGTGGAATATCAATAGATGGTTATGCAAGTTTAATAGTCTCTGTATTTATTCTATTTACAGGATATAAAGCAATTAAAGAAACAGTAGACTTATTATTGGGAATGAAGCCAGATCCAGAATTTATAAAAGATATAGAAGAAGAAGCTAAAAAATATGATATGATTTCTGGAATACATGATATTATGGTTCATGACTATGGTCCGGGAAGGAAAATCGTTTCTTTCCATGCAGAAGTTCCAGCAGATGAAGACATCTGTAAAGTTCATGATATAATAGATCAAATGGAACAAGATTTGTTTGAAAAATTTAATTGTATTACAACAATACATATGGATCCAATAGTTGTTGATAATAAAGAAATAAATGATATGAGAGATTTTACTGAAAAAATAGTAAAAGAATTAAATCCAGAATTTTCTATACATGATTTTAGAATGACAGATGGAGGAAAAAGAGTTAATTTAATTTTTGATTTAGTAGTTCCAAGAGATAAAGAATATGATAAAGAAGAAATTATAAAAAATGTTCAACAAAAAATTCATGAAAAAGATAAAAAATACTTTGCAGTCATAAAAGTTGAAACATCATATATTTAGACAAAAAAGCAGCTTAAAAGTATGTACTTTATAGCTGCTTTTTTAGTATTTTACATTTCATCCAATAAGGAATTGGACACATCGCAAAGCTTGCAGATTAATTCATCCTTGTTTTCTATTTGTAGTATAACATTTATATCTGGTCGAATTTGATTTACTTTATTGTCCCATAATACTTTATTTTTAAATCTATCTATATTCGAAAAATCATCATTTAAAAGAGCATCAGATAAATCTAATATTTTTATAAGAGAATTAAATATTAGTTCATCCTGAATTCTTCTTGTATCATATGCTTTTTTTTCTTCGTCTGACATAATAGAATATTTTATATGGTCTAATAAATCGAGCAAATAAAATCCAATTGTTGAACTACAAAAAATCAAATAGATTTCACTCATAAACAATTTTAGATGTTCCCGCAATTTTCTCATAAAACCTCCTTATGATAGCATTTCAACAGTTAATTACAAAGAATTTTAACAAAATTGTAAAGATTTGTCAAAAAGTAGCAAAAATATTATGTATACATGATTGACAATATATGATATAATCTAGTTGTTACTCCGTAAATCACAGAAAGCGATGCTTTATTAAAAGCTTTCTACCTAGGAATCAGAGGGAGTGATTCTATGAAAAAGCGGACCATGATGATACTAGCGGGATTAGTAGTAATATTTGGGATTTCACTGGTATTGTTCAATAGGGAAGCAAACCTAAACTATGGTGACATAACAGATTTCTGCTACGAAATACAGCAAGCAGGACATCTTATATCACCAGATCCGGAAGCAGTTAAAGAATATACTGTTAAAACGGATCGTTATGGCAATCTTATTTTAGAGGTGACAGGAAACGAAGGGGAACGAGTTAGTTGTGAGATGACACCTGACTGTCAAATAATTGATAAGATTGTAGAAATTGATACTCTTAAATATTTATACGCAGTAATTTCAATAGCGGTTTTGCTTATGATTATTGCAGTTATAAAAGAGTATACAAAAAAGCGAATAGGGACTTAGGGTCTCTATTCGCTTTTTTTATAGTTGCCAAATCAACGTAAATGTGTTATAATATTTAGCGCACTAAAAGTAGGAAAGGAACAAATATATAATGAAGTTATTTCATGTAGATTTTGTTCTAGTG
>OGDF01004302.1_pt1 | contig 16359 bp, 16 predicted proteins | sample 1570141 | NCBI WGS metagenome assembly OGDF01 (sample SAMEA4370581, study PRJEB24528) | human gut metagenome | reverse complement strand
TGATGTCGAGTATCAACAATTGGAAATCCTCCTGCTGAACCAACTCCCAGCCGGCCTGCCCGTCATTGGCCACGCAGACTTCATGACCAAACTCCTGCAAGCCCCGCTCGATGAAAGAGGCGATGTTTATTTCATCTTCTACTAATAATATCTTTGCCATTACATGTTTTTGTGTATCGGACTACAAATATAGGATAAAAATCATCAGATCATTTGTTCTTTCCGATCCTGTAAGGCGGCCTCACCCGAAGATGATCCACTTCCAAAAAAGGAATCTTAGGATAGAGAAGGTCGAGGAGGCTAAGATCTATCTTGCCCGGAACGACCTCGATACGGACACGGGCAAGACCTTTCTTCTTAAAACCCAGAAGTTCGGCCGCACCGGCAGAGACATCGATGATACGTCCTTTGCGGAAAGGACCGCGATCGGTGACACAGACGATCACCCGCCTCATATTGGACAGGTTGGTGACACGCAGGAAAGTACCGAAAGGATACGTGCGGTGGGCAGCGACCAGCTCATCCGCATCATGGACCCGCCCGCTGGCGGCCTTACGGCCGTGGAAACGGTTGTGGTAATAAGAAGCAAGCCCTTCCTCCTGGCCCCACACATCCCCCGTGCCCGCGAAAGCGACCAACAGAAGGATGATATGTACCAGGCGGAAGGGCATACACGTTATCGTTTTACTTTTCAATAACGCAAGGCTCTTGATTTTATTGCAGCAACTCGCCCTTATATTCTCCGGTGAGCGTGTTCAGGAACGCCACGAGGCTCTTGGTATCCGTGTCCGAGATGTTCTTACCGATCTGGAACTGGTGCATGATGCGGATGGCATCTTCGACCGTCGCGATCGAACCGTCGTGCATATACGGCGGGGTAAGCATCACGTTACGCAGAGTCGGCGTCTTGAAACGATGGCGGTCCTGTTCGTTCTTCGTGACGGAATAACGTCCGTTGTCACCGTCCGTCAGCCCCGTGCCGCGATAATCGAAATAATTATCCTTGATACCCATGTATTCGAAGGACTGTCCACCCAGGTTCACCCCCGTATGGCAAGTAGCGCATTTATTCTCCTTAAACAATTCGTAGCCTGCGACCTCCTCGGCAGTCAGAGCCGTCTTGTCACCCATCAGATACTTGTCAAAGCGGCTCGGCGTGAGCAACGTCTTTTCAAACTCGGCGATAGCATCGGTGATCGTAGACTGGTTGAAACCTTCCGGATACACTTCGAGGAAACGTTTGCTCAACTCCTTGTCTTCCGCCAGCTTGGCCGATATCTCGTCAAACGAGTGGCTGCCCATTTCAACCGGGTTCAAAGGAGGCCCGGCAGCCTGTTCCTTCAGGTCGGCAGCACGTCCATCCCAAAACTGCAGGATATTCAAAGCCGAGTTATACACAGTCGGAGCATTCACGCCGCCGAACTGTCCGTCTATCCCCTCGGAATATTGTTTGCGGTCCACACCGGCAGTAGCCAACCCGTGGCAGGTAGCACACGAGATCGTGTTATCGCCGGAAAGACGGGTGTCATGATAAAGATCGAACCCCAACGCTACCTTGGCCGAATCGGTCGGGATGGAAGCCATCAACGGTTGCACAGGCTCATTGGCAAATTCTTCGGCGACGGTAGGTGTCGAATAGTTCTTCTTACGGACATCCTTCGCCCAGGAAAGCAAGACCGCCTTTTCGTCGCTATCGAGGTTTGTCCCCCAGTGCATCGGCATGTGCGAATACTTGGCGGGAGGCATGGAACCTGAGAGAGCGGCATCTTCCACCTTGGCCAGGTCGGCTTCGGAAACGAGTTTGCCATTGTCGAGCGCCTCCAGCATCGCCGTCAGATCCAGATAACGCGTACCTTCCCGCATATCCGCCTTGACAGTCGGACCGATCAGAGGAAGATTACCGTAGAAAGGAGTCGCCGCCGTAGCCGAGTGACACTGCATGCATCCGTTCTCACGAAGGATGGAAGCAACCTGTTTTGCCTGATTGTCCGCATACTTCTTGTATTCGGAGGAACCACACGAAGGCAGAACCAGAGCCAATGAAAGCAGCCCTAAAGGTAATGCCGTCCTCTTACAAAGAATAGTGTTAAGCATAATTATTGGTTTATTTAGATTTGTTAAATGCAAAGGTATGCAGAATTATCAAGAGGCATGTAGAAAGCTCATCAGTTTTATCTATGGCATGATAAATAAAAACTATAGTCCCTTGTTATTCTCCAGCACCTCTCTGAGACCGTCGAGCATTTTGCCCGAAAGTTTCAGGCGGGCAAGGTTTCTCTTGTAATCGTCGGGATGATGCAGGTCGGAACCGGCATAATCGTAGAAGCCTTCCTTCATCAGGTATGCGGCATATTTGGCAGGACGGGCGCCATACACGCCGGCAAGTGAGAACAGGTTCAGCTGGAACTTGTACCCCTTGTCCTTCAGCCGGAAATAATCCTCCTTCGTCATATACATATACCGTTCCGGGTGAGCCAAGACAGGCGTGTAGCCCTCCAAGCTCAGTTCGTAAAGCAAGTTCAGATAGTCGGGAGGAGGCGAGAGATAGGAAGTCTCGACCAGGACTTGCCTGTCCTCATACGTCAAGAGGCCGTCCGCCATCTGCAAACGGAAACCGGCATCCAGCATATACTCCGCCGCCAGCCTCAACTCGATCCCTTCCGGGGCAAACTGTTTCATACAAGCAAAACGATCCTGCAAGTAACTGCGCCGGTTGTCAGGCAGGTCCGCCATTACATGAGGAGTCAGGAAAACACGTTCCACACCAGCCTCCTGCATCGCATTCAGAGCCGCCTGCATATCATCGGCGCTCTGCACACCGTCGTCCACACCGGGCAGCAGATGTGAATGCACATCTGCCGTCCCCCTCAACAAATCGGTGTGAACCGCGTTCTTCTTTGGAAAAAGTAGGGAAAACATCTTTTCTATTTATTTTTACGTTGTCCGTAACCATACCCATAGCCGTAGGAATAACCGTAGCCATACCCGTAACGGTAGCCGTACGCGCCATGCTTGTAAACCGTCCCGTTCAGGATCAGGCTCATGTTACGCAGCTTGCCTTCCTGGTAGAGTTTCTCCACTTCGGGAAGGGCACGGCGGTCCATTCTGCCCGCACGGACGACATAGATCGTCAGGTCGGCCACCCGGTTGACGATCACCGCATCGGCAACCACACCGGCCGGTACGTTGTCCAGGATGATATAATCATACCGCTTACGCAGCTCGGCGATCAAAGTCTCCAACCTGTCCCCCAGCAAGAGTTCAGCCGGGTTAGGCGGAACAGGACCGGCATGGATGATATCCAGCTTGTCGCACAACTCGTTCTGCCGGATGATCTCATCAACATTGTCGATACGGCCGGACAGATAATTGGTGACCCCCTTGTCCGATACCCGGACATGGGAGCTAAGGGTACCCTTACGTATATCGAGGTCGACCAAAACGACCTTCTTGTGCGTAAGGGCGAAACTCATCGCCAGGTTCATGGAGACGAACGTCTTGCCGGCTCCCGGATTGAACGAGGTGAACATCACCACCTGCATCTTCTTATCCTTCACCCGCATGAAGTCCATATTGGTACGTACGATACGGAACGCCTCCGAAACCGAGTCGCGGCCGTTCTCATGCACCACCACCTCGCTCTTGTCCTTCTTGTCGCGCATCGGGATCTCGCCCAGGAACGGCACGGAGAGTACCCCCTCCACATCCTTCCGCGAGCGCACCTTCGTGTCGCTGACTGCCAACAGCCACAAGACACCTGCCGGTATCGCACATCCCAGCACGATGGAAGCCAACAGGATCATCATCGACTTCGGAGCCACCGGGGCATTGCTTCCCGCCGCCGGGTCGATGATACGTGCGTTGCTTTCCGTCATCCGCTGCGTCAACTCGTTCTCCTCACGCTTGTTCAACAGGTAGAGATACAGTTCCTCTTTGATCTTCTGGCGGCGTTCCACCGAAAGGACCTCCTTCTGCTGGGTCGGCACGGCCGAGATACGGCGGCTCGTCTGTTCCTCCTGCGCCCGGATATTCTTGATCTTGATATTCAGGCCGACGATCAGGTTATCCACCGAACGGATGATGGTCTGCTTCATCGCGATCAGCGAATTGTTCAGGTCCTGCACCACCGGGTTCTTACTACTGCTGTTGCTGATCAGCTTGTCGCGTTTCAGCAACATCTCGTTGAACTCCCCGATCTGCGACTCGATGTTCACATCCGATATGCCCGTGTTCGCCGGGATCAGGTCCGAACTTTTGCCGGGGTCCGTCAGGTAGTTCTTGATGTATTTCGCCAGGCTCAACTGGTTCTCCAGACTCAATCCCTCCTGGCGATATTGGCTGGAAGTCTGCAAGTACATGCCCGTCTCGGACGAGATATCCGTCAGTTGGTGTTCCCGCTTGTACGACTCGATATCCGAATCCACATCCCCCAGTTCTTTCTCGATCACGATCAGACGGTCGTTGATGAAGTTGGAAGTGTTCATCACGATCTGGTTCTTGTCGTTGATCGCATCCGTGTTGTAGACGGAGATCAGCGTGTTGATCACATCCTCCGCACGCGGGATGGAGACATCCTGGAGCGTCAGGTTGATGATCGTCGACGCCTTGTTCGCCAAAGTAGCCTGCAAGCCTCCCTGGAAGCGGAGCGCCACATCCTGCAACGGCGATTTCGTCACCTGCACGACCGTATTGAAATACTTGTCGCCGTAATAAAGCGACGGGACCACCACCACCCGGCCGACAGGCGTCGTGACCGTGTCGTTCAGCACCACCTTCACCGGCTTGCCGTCCGCCACCTCCTGTCCGCCGAGGGTGAATCCGGACAATACCACCTCCTTTCCGGAGACAGGAACCGCCTTCAACGAAAAAGCCTGTGCCTCTTCCGCATCCGGGAAAGAGAGCTGTACGGGTGACTGAGTGTACAGTTCCACCGTCCGCAGCCCGTCTTTTACCGTGTAGCTCACATCCAGATGCAGGTTGCGCGCCACTTCGGTCATCAACCGCCTGGACTTGAATACCAGCACCTCGTTATCCACATTCCGCTTCGTACCGAAAAGCCCCAGATCCTCGAAAGCGGCCGACTCGCTCATCGCACCACCCTTCGCATCATCTTTGATCAGTACCGAAGCCGTCCGGGTATATACCTTGGGCGCCCACTTCAGATAGAGGAACGCCGTCCCGGCACATACCACGACAGACAGAACAAACCAATACCAGTTAGCCAACACCGTTTGCAGGATGTCCCCCAGGTTCAATTCGTTCTCTTCCATGCGGATGTTCGTTTCTTGTTCTGTGTTCATAGGTTCTCTTTTTTTACTTTGTTAATGTCACAATCAGAGACGCGATGGAAACCAAAGCGGAAATCGCGCCAAACCAGACACCCAACGATTTGTTCTGGTTGATATCCGTCTGCTCGGCCTTCGCCTTGTTCGGTTCGACATACACGATATCGTTCTGCTGCAAATAATAGCAAGGAGAATTGAAGATATCGGACGAACGGAGATCATGCATCAGGATCGTCCGCTTCCCGTCCTTCTCGCGGATCACAGCCACCCGGTCGCGTCGTCCGTAGATCGTCAGGTCGCCCGCCATACTCAAGGCCTCCAACAGGGTGATACGGTCGCCGGAGATATTGAACGATCCCGGACGGTTCACTTCACCCATCACCGACACCTTGTAGTTCAGGAACTGTACCGTCACGATCGGGTCTTTGATCAAGTCTCCCTCTATCAGGCGTTGCTTGATCATATCGGTCAACTGCAAACGAGTCAGCCCCGCCACATGCAACTTGCCGAGGATCGGGAAATCGATGTCCCCATTGGTATCCACCAGATAGCCCAGCACACGCTGCTGTCCTCCGCTTTCGCTTCCCAACTGATAAGTCACCATCGGCATATTGAACGGCAACGCCAGTTCCGGGTTCTTGCTATTCACCATGATCGCCAGCAAATCGTCGTTATGGACATACACCTCGTACTTCTGCTCGATATCCTGCTGCTTCAGCGGGACGACATCCTGCAAGTAAACCACTTTCTTCGAAGATGCGCAGGAGGTACAAAGTACCACCACGCACATCAACATATAATTCCAGATTTTCACTCTTCTTTCCTGATTAAAATAAGTAATTACGGTTTATTGGATAGCACCGCCGGAATGTCCCGGATGGCTTGCGCCGCCTTCCTTGGTGATCGTCGTGCTTACACCTGCGTACGTTGCAATTTCCACGCTGAACGGAACGACACGGCCCTGGTAGTTGAAATTGACAGAGAAGGAAGAGAGGTTCTTCTTGGCCTTCATATCGATCGTCACCTTCTGGTCACCGTCCACTTTGGCCGTACCTAAAGAGAAAGGAATTTCTTCCACACCGGCAGTCGAACCTTTGGTAGACGTAATCGCCGCGTTCAGCTGGTTGGCCAGACTTTCGAGATCAGAACTGCTCAAAGCGGAGAACGCGCTGCCCAACAACTGTTTCAAGTCGCCCTGGATCTCCCAGCCGATTTTTTGCTTGCCTGTAACTTCCTGTTCTGCGGCAGCCATCTTGCCTAAGTTGTCGATTGTGACGGTAGACAAGTTTTCCGTCGAGCTTCCAGCATCGGATACCGAATAAACCGGACCGAAAGAGTGGTTGGAGAAACCGTCCAAAGTGCAGGCATAAACATTACGGTCCGCATCAAAATCGGCCATGCCCACTTCCTTCCAAGCATTGCCATCTTCCACGAAATGCTTTACATCGGCAAAGCTGATCGCGTTGCTGGTCGCGTTCTTGACCGTCACTTCCACGCTCTTCTCAAATTTCAGTCCGTCAGGCGTACAGTTGATTGTCGAAAGACTGGCATGGTCGGCTCCGGCTTTCGCACCTTTCAAATATTCGGTCATCGTGATCTCGGTATCTTCCTTCACGGCTCCTGCCGGAACTGCCAGTTCGGCCACATGCGTACGTTCATCATACACAACCGTGTCCTGGTCGGCCGATACTGTCACCGAAGCAGCCAAAGATGTCAATGTCTGTGACAAAGAGATGCTGCCCTGTTTCGGCGTGCCCGAAAGGATTACCGCATCGGCTGTAACTGTCACATATCCGTCCTTTGCAAACGTCACAACATAGGTTCCGATCTTGTCCATCGCCAACTGGTAGGTTCCGTCGGCAGCCGTCTTGGCCGATTTGCCCGACGTGCTGACCTCGACACCTTCCAGCGACTTGCCTCCTTCCGTCACCTTACCTGCGATATAGTAGACCTCCTTATCCAATGGATTATCGGTCACGATTTCAGGCGTCGGTTCGTCATCATCGCTACATCCTACAAATCCCACACTCAATGTCGCAGCCAAGCCCATAGCCAGCACTGCGCTCCAGAAATTTTTCTTTTTCATACTCATTAAAAATAAAACATTATATTATTTATTATACAATATTCATCCCCCATCTCTCTTTTCAGCAATAATTCATAAATTATAAATCATCCCTCCTCCTATCATAAGGAACACTATTGCTCTCATCCGGCCGAGTCTCGTAGTCCTGTCCGAGTTTCCGGCGGAAGTATTCAAGACCGCTCTGTCCCGAATATTCCATCTGGTAATATTCCGGCAGGCGCACCCTCACCTTGCGCGACTTGCCCCATTGCGGCAACGGGACGGCAAAATGGAAACCGCCGTTCGCCTCGCCCCCCGTGTACATGGCATACAAGCCGGCCGTCGTCCGTCCGAAATGGCGGATGCAGTCCACCCGCACCCCATAGTCGCCATAGATATACCGGTGCACGCCCAAGTTGAAATCCATATTGAAACGCCTTTCGCGGAAACGGACCTCCGCCGCCCCGCTTACCCGCTTCCAGGCAGACACCTGCCACTTGCCTTCGTAGAAAGTGGACGATCCGGTCACACCGCCTTCCACGCCGAACATCCAACGGTCGTCCGGCGTCGCATAGCGCAGTTTCAGGTCCGCCCCCATCCGGTTGTTCGTGAAGTTGCCGACCGTCACCCGTCCGAACGCCCCTCCGGGCAATCCGAACTCCTGGCTCAAGGTCAGCACCCCGGCCCGGATATAGTCCATCTGCCCGACCATATTGTTCCAAACCGGCAGGATCACCTGCCCCGTGAAAGCCGCCCCTTTCCAAAGCCGCGCCTCCACCGCCGGAGCGATATTGATCACCGCCCCGTATATCTTGTCCAGCCACGAATTGTTCAACGTGATCTGCGGATAAAGCACCAGTTCCACCCGTCCGTCCCAGGGCATACGGACTTCGTCGGGGTTGAACACACGCTGACGGGGCGTCAGCTCATACCGGATTCCACCCGCCACCGTCTTGAAATCGTAGCAATAGGCATACAAGGAAAAATGGTCGAACAGCCGTGCCGACACTCCCATGTTCACCACCTTCGAGTCATATTCCGCCATCACCTCAAGCGGCTTCAGGAACGCCGGACGGTAGCTCACCCCGCCGAACACCCCCTTGTTCTCGCTCCTGCTGCGAAACGGCACATGCCCTCCCACCGTCACGCCGATATCATGGCCGTAGAAACCGAAATGCTTCGTCCCGACCGCATAGACGGAAGAGAAATAACGATTTCCGCCCGAATCCAGGAAAGGATTCAATTCGCCGGTCGTCAGCAAGTCATTCGAACCGATCACGACCGACGGCCACCATTTCCCCTCCTTCAACGGACGCAGACGCAGGGAGACCGAACGGTCCTGGTTCCATTTGCCGGTACTCTCGACCTTCAGCAACGTGCACCGGTAGGCCACCTCCATAAACGGCAGGAACGTCAGGTTCACGAAATAGTTTCCCGAATTATATCCCCACTCCCGGGGTAGCATCTCCTGAGGCAGGTAGTTGCCTCCTGCCATGAACGTACCGTCCTCCTGCATATCGGCCGAAGGGATGTTCAGCAGACCGGAAACACCCAACGAGCGTTGGGCGATTGACAAATGAGAATTGACAATCGACAATGAAATGCCGATTGTCAATAGGGTTTTCTTTATTATTCTATGTTTCATATTCTGTTTTATTACTTTTGGCTTGATCCAAAAGTAACATCAAGGTTCTCCAAGGACCCGCACAATCTGTTCCACCTGCCTTGGTGTCAGCACCCGCCGCGAAGCCGTCCAGCCGTTCTCGTGCAAAAGTCCGAGCAGGACGGGATTACCGACGATCCACTGTTTCAAACGCCTGGAAGCCACTTCGGGCGTGACATCCGGGCTATATTGCCGTCCCAGCCTCCGGAGCGTGGTGGAACGGTTTTTCCATTTTCCTTCTTCATCATCCGACGTCCCGGTCATACCCACCTCCAGTCCATTGTCGCCGGACGGCAAGCACCGACGGACAAGCCCTTCAACTGCGTCAGGCAATCCTCCAGCACCCGTAACAGGCGTTCCCGTTTCTCCGCTTCCGCCACACCGGACAAAAGCCCGATGCCTTTCCGGATGCGTCCGAGCAACACCTGTTCTTCCGAAGGCCGGGTCTGCCGCACCGCCTCACGGACGTAAGCGGCAAACGCCTCTCTCCCCAGCCGGCGAAAGAGCGAGTCCGGATCGTCCCCTTCCGGCAGCCCGATCCTCACCGCATCCATCCCTTCGCCAGCAAGTACCGGGACAATCGCATCCGCCGCCTTGCGCCCCGCCTTGTCGGCATCCAGCATCACGCGGACAGATGTCGTATATCGTTTCAACAAAGCAATGTGCCCCGTACAAAGCGCCGTCCCGCACAACGCCACCGTATGCCTGAACCCCGCCGCATGCATCGCCAGCACATCCTTATATCCTTCCACCAGAAAGACGCTCCCCTCCCGGCAGATCGCCTTCCGTGCCTCGTACAACCCGTACAGCAGCTCGCTCTTTCGATACAGCCCGCCCGTTTCCGAATTGACATATTTCGGTTTATCCCGATCTTCGTCCGACAACCTCCGCGCGGCAAACCCGGCCAACCGGCCCTCCTCATCGCGCACAGGGAACACCAACCGGTTCCGCATCGCCTTCCAGCGTTCGGGAACCAGGCAGGGCGACTGCCCCACCCCGAAATCCAACCAGGTAGGCGTCAGTTCCGAACATCCGCTACCCGCGGGCAACAACAAAGCCAGGAAAGCTTCGTTTTCAATTGACAATTGGGAATTGACAACGGGCAATTGCTCCGCGTCGCTATTTTCTTTTTTCTCCTTGACTGCCAACCGTTCCGGCAACAACCTCGCCTCCTTATTGTCTTTCCCTTCAATAGCCAACTGTCCACTGTAAATCGACAATTTGTTCGCCGCCTCGACAAAGCCGACGTTCTCGATCTTGCTGACAAAGGCGAACACATCTCCCCTCTCTCCGCAAGCATAGCAAACAAAGCTCCCCTTCTCCTCATCGACGGAAAGGGAAGGATGCCGATCCCCGTGGAACGGGCAAAGCCCCATCCATCGGCGACCGACACGGTTCAGTTTCGTATAACGCCCGATCACCTCCCTGATCGACAGGGAGGCTTTCAGTTCTTGTATCTCTTGCTTCGTCATAACCCTAAAGAGGTTTGCGTACCGGGCTGTATATAGTCCGTGATACGGGTGAACGAAGGGTTGTACCGGAAACGGGCGATCCCCGTCGAACCGTTACGGTTCTTCGCGATATAGATCTTGCCGACCCCCACCAGGCTATGCCCCGTCTTTTCGTCGCGGGTGAAGCCATAGCGTTCGGGACGGTAGATGAACGCCACGCAATCCGCCACCTGCTCGATCGTCCCCGAATCGCGCAGGTCGCTCATCACCGGCAGGTACGCCTTGTCGGCACGCGCCTCGCAGGCACGATTCATCTGCGAAACCGTCAGCACCGGACAATTGCTGTCCAACGCCAGTTGCTTCAACGCCCTTACATTCCGTCCCACCATCTGTTCCTGTGTCTCCCCCTTCCGGCGGTCGCCACCCAAAAGGTGCAGGTAGTCCACGACCACCAGGTCGCATTTCCCCAGGCGGCATTGCAGCAGCACTTTCGCCCGTATCTGCTCGACGGTAGCCCCTACCGTATAGAGATAGAAAGGCAAGTCCTTCAACCGGAGGGCAGCCTCTTCCAACTGTCCCAACTCGCGTCCGGTCGGCTTGTTGATGCGCAGGTGATCCGGGTTCACGTCCGTCATCCCTGCCAGCACACGGTTCAGCATTTGCAGGCTCGACATCTCCAGGCTGAAGAAGCAGACCGATTTCCCGGCACGCGCCGCGTTCAGGGCCATCTGCAACGTCACCGCCGTCTTCCCGTCGCTCGGCCGTCCGGCGACGATCGTCAGCTCCGTATTGTGGAACCCTCCGGTCACATAATCGAACTCGGCAAGCCCGCTCTTCACCTGTTCGGCCTCCAGCTCACCCCCAAAGCGGCGATAATGCCAGGACACCGCTTCGGCAGCCAGTTCGCCGATCGTACGCACCGGAGCGCCCTCGGCCGTCTTCTGGCGGAACTGCATCAGAAGGCGCTCCGCCTCGTCGACCAGTTCCTCCGGGACGGACGATACCTTACCTGCCTTGAACGCCATCGTCCCGAACAACGTGACGAGGCATCTCAGCTTATATTGTTTCTTGATTCCTTCCACATAGGCCGCCACGTTCCCGTCGTGGCGCACATTCAGCATGTAGGGCAACAGGAACGACAAACCGCCCAGCTTGGCAGCCAGTTCCTCGTCCGCTTCGCGCATTCCGCGTTCCACCAGCACCATGTCCGGCCGTACCCCCGTTGCATAAATTTTCATGATCACTTCATAGACGAATCCCAACGAAGCATCCGCAAACATTTCCTGAGTCAGCCCTGCAGACTCCGCCTGCACCGGCGCTTCCATCGAGGTCATCAACAGGCAGACCAACGCCTTTTCCATATCGCCCAAAGAGATTCCTCCGTCCGTTTCTTCACCGTTCATCATTGCAAGCCTCCTTCCCCGTCTGCGGTACAACAATCGAACTGCATGCTTCGTCCGCCCATACGGCGTTCGGCCTCTTCCAGGGCGAGGAAAGCGGATTGCTCCGGCGCATCCTTCCCTGCTTCCTTACGACGGATCCCCATGATCGAATCATATCCGCAGAGAGATATACAAACCCCTCCATTTAGCCGCTTCATCCCGATCAATTCCCTTTCTTTCAACCAGACAAGATTTCGGTCCAAAGTTGTCAGACTCATCTCGCAACTTTTAGCGAGGTTTTCACGTAACCCGATGTATTCCCCGCGTTTGCAAGTATAACAACGATTATTAAAATAAACCTGTCCGTCCTTGAAAAACACTTCCGAGAACAAGGCGAGGTATACCATGCCGACCGATCTGTCCCGGCCCTTGCCGTGGAACAACATCTCCAACACTTTGCGCGGAATAAGGACATATGACTGTCCAAGGAATCCGGCAACCTTTTTTTTGCTTAAGTTTACATCCATAATAGCTGGATTTTGACAATTAATAAATTCTTTATTGGCATGATAATTTGCAAATCGCTCCGAATACATTAAATAACAACAACTTACAAAGGCAAGTCGTCAGTTGGCGACCATTTGCCCTGGTGATTCCTATTATATAATAACTAAAACATACTTCTTATAACTAATTATAAAAAGCGATTTTCGCATTTTTTTCAGAAGAGCGATCTTCAACTTTCAGCCATCACAAAGGTAGAGTCAAATCCATTATTAAAAAAAACTATTTTATGCAGATTTTCAATTCCTTTCACCCTTTAAAAAGAAGCCATATAACACCGCCGATCGGTTTATTTTTTATTACGTGATTTGAAATTCTTAAATTCCGCTTTCATTCCGTCCACGATCGAATCGGCCTCCGGAAGTTGCTCCTTCAACTTGTTCAAAACGGTGTTTTCCGTATTTCCCGTGTCGAAGATGCGGTCCACATGACCGGCCATCCGGGCGAACGAGCAGTCCTCGATAATGCCGGCCCTCATCATCGCCCCCATATAGACCATGAACAAGTCGGGACGGGCCACCCATACCCGGGCAAACCCCGGAGTTTCCGTCTCGTAGCCGCAATAGCGGTACAACTCGTCACTGTAAACTTTGAAAAAACGATCCGCCAAACGATTCCACGATTCGTTTTTCTCACCCCTCAACCCTTTGAACAGGAAAGCGAGCGCAAACAACTCCACCTCCCGGTCCGCCTTCAAGTTGGCGATATAATCCTGCAGAAGCGGAAAAGACAGATATTTACCCGTTATCGCCCTCACTTTTTTTTATCACATCTTAGGAAATCCTTCATGAAATTTTCCCTTTTGTTTTTTTGATCTTTCATTAATTCTAATGTTTTTCAGACCGTAGTATTATATGACATTCTTCCTTTTTCCCTTCCTTTCAAAACATATATGTTTTGATTTTAAAACACCTATGTTTCGTTTTCAAAACACCGGTGTTTTGAAACTGAACAATCGGATGCAAATATACGAAAGATTAATCGACTCTATTCGACTCTAATCGACTCTAATCGACTTTGCGTTTTTTCCCTGCCGTATCTTTGTATAGTCAAAAGGGACATCTCCCTAATTTTCAATCTTTTAATTTTTAATTTTTAACTTTTAATTTTTCAATCCCCATGCCATTAATTTACACTCTCGTCAAACGCAAAGACATGAGCAAAGACGCAGCCTCAGGCGCAACTCTTTATCATGCACAGACCAGCATCACGAAAAAACTGACGCTGAACAAGATCTGTACCCGTATCGAAAACATCTGTACCGCCAGCCGCGGTGAGATCATCTTGGTGCTCGACGGCCTGATCAAAGTCATGAACGAAGCCCTTTCCGACGGCGAATCGGTTCACTTGGGCGAATTCGGCAGCTTCCGTATGGTTGCCGGCAGCAAAGGTTCGGCCACCGTCGACGGTTTCAACACTGCCCTGTTCAACCGTGCCCACATCGTCTTTTACCCCGGCACGATGCTGATCAACCTCGTCAACAACGTCTCCTTCGAACGCTACGTCCCGAAAAAGGACGCCTCCAGCGAATCGGCCGGCAGTGGCGGTGGCGCGGATGATCGCCCGGGAGAACTGTAAATCAAGTGAAAGTTGAAAGTAACTCCACGTTGCTATTTTTCAACTTTCAACTTTCAACTAAAAAATCACCTTTCAACTAAAAAAAATGAAGCAAAGCGAATTTTTTTCCTCCCTCCTTCCCCTCGCCCGAAAGGCGGGGGAAGCATTCCGGATCAATCCGGCGGTTATCCTGGCACAAGCGGCTATCGAGTCGGGCTGGGGACAAAGTGATCTCGCCAGCGAGCATCACAACTATTTCGGCCTCACCGCCTACGGCCGCTCCAACGTCTGGTGGAAAGGCGCAAGCATCGAGTTGGGCGCCCATTCCCTCCGTTTCCGTACCTACGACAGTCCCGGAGACTCGTTCATGGACTACGCCCGCATGATCCGTTCGGTCTACCCGTTCGCCGCCGACGTCAGCGACGACCCGAAAGCCTTCGCCCGCAAGATCGCCTACAGCAAATACATCAGCGAAGTCAACGGCGACAACCGTGCCGCCTATCAAGCGTTGTTGGTCAAGGTTTGCAGAAAAATCAGTAAACTCATTCCCCACCCCATAAATCATAATTCATAAATCATGAACGTCCTTGAAACCATCCTCAGCTTCCTCACCACCCTCGCCCGGATCATCTTTCCCCGGCGCAAACGCCCGGTTGCCGGTGACGACCTTTGTCCTTGTCCTCTGCCTGAGCCTCCTATCCCTCCTCTCCCTGTGGAGAGGGGAAACGGAAGTAACCCTCGCCGCTCTCGGAGCGATTCTCTCCCTCCTCTCTCCCCGCCCCCCGAAGCCCCCCACCCCGAAGCCGACTGGCTCGGTCTCTCCGGCTACACCCTGATGCTGGCAGGAGGGATCGGGAGTCTTTATAAGGTACTGGCGGGATAAAAGCTCCTCGGTAAAATCTATCTGCTTGCGCTCACATAAGCACCATCTTTGGCCTCAAAGATGGTGCTTGGTTCTTTCACATCCACGCTATGCCACACACCTAACGGGATCTGTACCCCATATTTGCCTTCGCGCGGACAAAGCGTAACACGGGAAACCTCCACGAACTTCCTTTCCCCTCCCGTTTCATCCTGACCGGAAGCCTCGGCATATAGAACAACCTCCAAATATCCCTCTATACAGATCGTCGTCTCCGCCGTCTCCATATGCCGGTGAACAGGTACTTGTGTCCCCGGCTCCAACGCATTCAGCATACGCTGACTCTGATCCAAAGCAGAAGTACGCAAATCAAAATTCATCCGCTTCCGCTCATTCGCAACTGCTTTCCGATGAAGATCAGAAAGCAGATTCTTATCTATTGTTTGTATATTCATCCTTTCTTTGATTATTCAACAACCACCTTACTTCTTCAATGACTCAAGATATCTCTCATGAAGATGATAATATTTCCTCATGAACAAGAGATAAACCACAGCCAACAAAGCGATCACTATTCCCAAATAAACCCAATGAACAAGCACCCGATCCGGTAACGCATACACCATGACCAAAGAAACGGCCAACTGCAAGACCATATAAACAAGGCTGACCACCGGATGAGACATGTTCAATTCATTCGCCATCAACTGGTATGCATGTTTACGGTGTGCCTCTCCCAAGTTTTCATGAAGCATAATCCGATGGCAGATCGTAAGACAACCGTCCACCCCGTACACAACAAGAAAAGACAGCCATGTTATATCTCCGGTCTGTATCACCAATTTCCCGATAGAGAACAATAAGATAAAAGCAATTCCGATACTTCCGACATCCCCGGCAAAACATTTCGCCCGGTTTTTCGGACGGAAATTGAACAGGCAAAACACCACTACGGACAAGATCGCGACAATCAAAAACGAACTCTCCATAAACTGGATCTTCCGGTTCATCAACAGCAGCGGAACAAGCACCGCCAACGAATATCCCCCCGTGATTCCATTCACCCCATCCATAAAATTGATGATGTTCGTCGCTCCCACGCATACGATCAATGCAAGAAGCACGATCCACCACATATCCAAATGCAGGATATCCAACTGATAGAACATCAATCCCATCGCCACAAATTGTGCCACAAGGCGCAAACTGTCCGGCAAACTGTGAATATCATCCACAAACGATATTCCAGCAGCTAAAGTCACCGCTGCCAACATCCACGGATACTGGAAACCATAGAGACAACTCCACACCCATGTACCGACCAGAAAGATGACTCCTCCCCCACGCAACACCACCTTTGAATGAGAACTGCGCTGGTTCGGCTTATCAATGATATTGCATTTGTCGGCAATACGGAAATAAATCAGCTCTGCCATAAGCAGAACCACAAAAATCAACAGATACAACATATATCAAAAACTTTTAATCGTCTTGATCAAACCTTCCTTAGCCCTGACCGGCATCTTATCT
>OGDF01004295.1_pt1 | contig 16372 bp, 9 predicted proteins | sample 1570141 | NCBI WGS metagenome assembly OGDF01 (sample SAMEA4370581, study PRJEB24528) | human gut metagenome | reverse complement strand
AACTTGCCAGAGGGCTCTGCCCCTTGGAACCCCGGCACGTCAATGGCGTAAGTATCCCTGCGAAATCTCCACCGGACATTCCTACGGAACACTTACTGATTGACTAGGGTTTCACCCTGCACCCACCAAAGGGGCGTTGCCCCTTATGGAATCCCTGTAAATTTTAGCCGAAACGCTGTGTCTGTTGATAAAGAATGAAAATGAAGCAAGAAAGGAGACAAAAGCCTATGAGAAAACGAAATCATACAGTAACCATACGGATGAATAACGAGGAATATAATCTGCTTCAAAACAAAGTGAAAGAATCCGAAAGAACACAGCAGGAAGTTGTAATAAAAGCAATCGCAGATTTGAAGATAGCTTCTACAGAGGAAGTGGAAGAACTGAAAAGATTGAACCAGATGTTTGCAGATATTCTCAGTCAGCTTCGTGGAGCTACTACAAATATCAATCAGATTGCAAGAAAGCTGCATACAGATGGAGAAGTTCCAAATGACAGTACACTGTATTTCCTCAATAAAAATATTCTTAAGTACCGGAAGGAGAGTGAAAAGATATGGCTATTAATAAGACGATTAATAAGCGGACAAATACACATGGAGCAATGAGAAACTGCATCGAATATGTTTTGCGACAGGACAAGACAAGTGAACTGCTTACTTATGTAACAGGTCCGTACTGCCATGATGAGATTAACTATGATCTGGTGTATAGAACCTTTTTAGAAGAAAAGAAGATGTGGGATAAAGATTCTGGGAGAATGTACGCTCACAACATTATTTCCTGGCATAAGGACGAGCAGATTACTCCGGAGCAGGCATTAGAATTTGGAAAAGAGTTTGCAGAAAATTGGTTCAGTGGATTCCAGACCTTAGTGGCTGTGCATAAGGATAAAGATCATATCCACTGCCATCTGGTTACTAATTCAGTGAGTTATGAAGATGGAAGAAAACTGCATAATACCAGAAAAGATCTGGAACGTATGAAACAGCTTACCAACCAGATGTGCCGGGAACGTGGACTGACAGTTGCCGAGAAAGGAAAGCACTTTGATGGAAGCCAGATTGAAAAAGGGGAAGTCATTGCATGGAGCAAAGATAAATATAACCTGTTCCGTCAACAGGTAAAGGACAGTTTTGTAGCGGACTGTGCAATGGCGGTATTAAAGGCACTGGAAAATTGTATCAGCAAAGAAAAGTTTATAGAAAAAATGAAACAGTTTGGATGGAACGTAAACTGGACAGATAAACGGAAGCACATCACATTTCAGAATCAGGATGGAAAGAAAGTGCGAGACAGCAATCTGTCAAAAACATTTCATCTTGATATCAGCAAGGAGGGACTAGAGAATGAATTTAATGGAAATTACGAAAGGGTACGAGCCGAAGCAGAACGAACAAACGGAGCAGATGAAGAGCTTGCCGGATACTACCGACAAGTGGAAGCGGCTTGCGAAGGAGCAGGCGGCTTCACTGGAGCTAGTGACGGAAGAGAGAGACGAGTTACAGGTGAGAAATCAGAAGATGAACGAGTTTATCCAGAAATTTCAGGAAAGGACACACAAGCTGAAAATGGAAAAACAGAATTTATTCTTCGAGAATCACGAAATGCAAGACGAAATTCGGAAATTAAACGACGAAATTCATCGTTTGACAACCGAACTGTCCGAAACGCAGAAGTTGAATCGATCGCTTCAGCAGAGCAACGACGATTTGAGGAACAGAAACGGCTTGAAGAGCAGGAGCGAACAAGAGCAGCTCGAAGAAGAAATAAAAGACGTTCGGGACCAGAACTCTAAATTACAGATACAGGTGAATAAATCATCTGTTGAGGCAGTAGATGAAGCACAGAAGAAACAGAAAGAAGCAAAGAAAAAGGCTAGAACAATAGAATACCAGTTTAATAAGGCACAAGAAGAAGTAAAGACTGTGAAGAAAAAAACAGATTGTGAAATAAAAAAGTTGAAAAATGAAGCGAAAGAAAAGGAAACATTCTGGATGATAGCTTATATAATCTTGGTTTTGTTGACAGTAATAAAAAATACAGTATTTCAAAAAGATCTATTTGCTTGCATAACTGTTCCATTGAGGTTTTGGTATAGATATATAGAGTGGTTAATCCATCCATCAGAATTAAATATTTTAGGTGAGCGAGAGTATTTTTCAGCAGGATGGTCGTGGTTTTTGAGAATTATGGCTATTCTTATTTTTCTTGGACTAGGAATAAGTAGTGAGATATTTGTGTTGAGGAAGATAGAGCAGTATCGAAAAGCATGGGATAAATATTCTATATGGATTCTGCTTATCAGCGTGTCATCAATTGCTATAATAGGTGATGTAGTGAGAAAATATTTCCCGATAAATCTTATATTGCTCTTGGGACTTATAAATATTGCTGCTATGGAAATAAAAATCTACTGTCATAATAAAAGGGAATTATATTAGAAAAATATTTGTGGTTATGAAAAACCAAATTTGATTATTGACAATCAAATAAACAGATGCTATAGTGAATACAAGAGAATTGATTGTGAATAACCAAAGGAGGAAACAGGGTTGAATATTTCAGTTAAAGAGTTAAAAGAAAAAGAAGGCTCGAAAGTTGAAGAGATTAGTTGGAATATTTCAAATAGGATGAGAGAACTTGGAAATACATCCGTATATGGAGGCTTTTGCTTATCGTATGTGGCGTATTTATCTTTAAAAAATAAGATAAACGATGTATATCAGTTAGTAGAATATGTGGAACTGACTTTTTCACCGGAGAGAGTCAGTTTCATAAAAGGAAATATTGAAAATTTATGGAATGTGGCAATAGAAATCGGAGAAGCATATTCAGAAGAAACACTTTTAGCAGTAGTAGTGTGGTGGCCATTGCAAGGAAATAAATTTATGGGAGAATGCGAAACCCCACAGAGTGTTGTAAAGTTGGCAAATGAGATACTTCAAATTTCAAATGATAAGGCAGCAGATTTCTGTAGTGGAATTGGAACATTTCTAGTAAATGCTATAGAAAGAAATCCAGAATCACAGTTTTATGGCGTAGAGCTTGTAACCGAGGTCAAAGAAATAGCAGAAATTAGAACGGAATTAATTTCTGATCGGGTGAAAATTGAGCAAAAATCAGTTCTGGACATAGATGACAATTTGATGTTTGATAAAATATTCTGTGATTATCCTTGGGGGATAAGGGTGAAAGAGAGCATTGGAAACAACGAGGAATTAGAGGCGATATATAATATTATACCGGAAGTACAGAAAGCAACTGCGGGAGACTGGGTATTTATTATAAATGTCATGAATCATCTCGACAAACATGGAAAAGCGGTTGTTTCAGTGAGTAATGGAGTGACTTGGAACGGAGGAATCAATACAGTAATCCGCGAAAAATTTGTAAAAAAAGGATTTGTCGAGGCGGTGATAGCACTTCCATCCAATTTGTATTCGAATACGGGAATTGCCTGTTCATTACTGGTATTAAGCAGAAATAATAAAAAGATAAGAATGATAGATGCAACGGAGATGGTCTCTGTTGGACGAAGACAGAATGTTCTTAGTGATGAAAATATTTCTAAAATTCTTGAACTACTGAATACAGATGACGATAACTCAAAGCTAGTTTTGGGCGAAGAGGTGGCAAAAAATGAATACACTCTTAATCCGTCAAGATATCTTCAAAAAGAGATGCTCATAAAAAATGGTGTACCATTTGAATCTGTGATAAAGAACATAACAAGAGGAGCACAGATTAAAGCATCGGTTTTAGATGAAATTGTATCAGATGAACCAACGAACATGCAGTATTTGATGCTGGCAAATTTACAGGATGGTATTATTAGTGATGATCTTCCTTATTTGAAAGAAATGAATCCTAAATACGAGAAATATTGTATTAAAAATGGAAGTCTCGTAATTTCAAAAAATGTATCTCCGGTAAAAATGGCAATTGCATCTGTAAAAGAAGGAAATAAAATTTTAGCGAATGGTAATCTTTATGTTATTGAGTTAGATGAAGATAAGATAAATCCTTACTTTTTGAAAGCATATTTGGAAAGTGAAAATGGAAAGGCAGCTTTATCTAGAGTAGCAGTAGGGGCTACATTATTAAACCTGCCGGTTGAAGGATTGAAAAAAATAACAATTCCATTGCCGGATTTAAAAAGCCAGAAGATAATTGCAGATAAATATTATGCCAAGATAAATGAAATAAAAGAATTGAAATACAAATTAGAAAAGGCAACAGCAGAATTAGAACATATTTATACGGAGGAAAAATAAATGGATGAAAATAATAAATTTGATGTAGTTGGAACTAATATAGCAGAGAAAGCGACAATGATCTGGAATGTAGCAGATATGCTCCGTGGCCCATTTAAACCGCATGAATATGGATTGGTAATTTTGCCAATGACAGTAGTAAAAAGATTTCATGATTGTTTATTACCGACACATAAAGCAGTATTGGAGCAGTATGAAAAGGTGAAGAATTTTGCTGTAATTGATGGATTTCTGGCGAAGGCTTCCGGTTATCAATTTTATAACATCAGCAAATATACATTTGAATCTTTATTAGCTGATCCGGAAAATATCGAAGCAAATTTTCGAGATTATCTGAATGGATTTTCAGCAAATGTTCAGGATGTGCTGGCAAAGTTTGATTTTGATAACATTATCCGCAGAATGGTAGAAAGTAATACCTTGTATCTTGTCATAAAAGAATTTAATTCACAAAAAGGATATCTGGGACCAGATAAAATCAGTGCAGTAGACTGTGGATATATTTTTGAAGATTTAGTAAAACGATTCTCCGAATCTTTTGGTGAAGAGGCCGGGGCACATTTTACCAGTAGAGATATTATCTATTTAATGACGGATTTACTTTTATCAGATGCAGATTTGAGTAAGGGTGGAAATGTAACAGTGTATGATATGGCGATGGGAACATCTCAGATGCTTAGCTGCATGGAAGAAAGAATTCAGGAGCTAAACACGGAGATTGGAGTTACCTGCTTTGGTCAGGAGTTTAATCCCTCTACATTTGCGATTGCAAAAGCGGATATGATGATTCGTGGGGGTGATCCAAATAATATGAGATTTGGAGATACCCTATCTGAAGATCAGTTTAGCGGATATCAGTTTCAGTATATTATTTCAAATCCACCGTTCGGAATTGACTGGAAAAGAGAAAAAGCAGCAGTAGAAGCAGAAGCGAAAAAAGGTGAATTGGGAAGATTTGCACCTGGACTTCCGAAAATATCAGATGGACAGCAGCTATTTGTATTGAATGGACTTTCCAAGCTGGCTTCAAATGGAAAAATGGCGATTATTCAGAATGGATCACCATTATTTTCGGGAGATGCTGGAAGTGGACCGTCAGAAATAAGAAGATATATTCTGGGAAATGACTGGCTGGATGCGATTGTGCAGTTAGGTACAGATATGTTTATGAATACTGGTATCAGCACGTATATTTGGATTTGTTCTAAAGACAAACCAATACACAGAGCTGGAAAAGTACAGTTGATTGATGCTTCGCATTGTTTTGAAGCAAGAAGAAAAAGTATCGGAACAAAAAGAAATGACATTACTGATAAATGCCGTGATCTGATTGTAAAGGCATATGGTGCATTTGAAAATGGAACTATATATGGCGAGAAAGATGGTATTTACTGTCAGAGTAAGATTTTTGATACAGAGGAATTTGGATATCAGAAGATTGTAGTAGAACAGCCACAGAAAGATGAAAATGGCGAAATCATATTAAAGAAGGGAAAGCCAGTGGCGGATGTGTCTCTACGTGATACGGAAAATGTACCGCTGACAGAAGATATTAAGGAATATTTCAAGAGAGAAGTATTACCATATGCACCAGAAGCATGGATAGATGAAAAGAAGACGAAAGAGGGCTATGAAATTCCAATGACAAGGTACTTCTACGAATATCAGGCACCGGAACCAGTAGAAGAAATTGCAGTACGTTTGCATGAATTGGAACTGGATATTCAGAGTAGTTTGGATGCTTTGTTTGGGGAGAAATGATATGAGTAGAGAGATGAAAGAGTCAGGTATTGATTGGATAGGAAGTATTCCTAAGTCGTGGAATACTATTAAATTTAAGTATTTGCATGGTGGTATGAATACAGGAGAAGGAATTGATAAAAATTTTTGGTCTAATGAACCAACTGACAGATTATTCTATACCGCTGGAATAAATCCTATTAGAACCAACTATGAGGATTTCCCAGAATGGAAATATACAAAAGAAAATGATTTATTATTAGCTAGAAATGGTACACCTTATATTTATATACCGTATCCAAATGCTTGCTATACAGACCATATTATAAGGGCAACTATGAATGCAAGTGTAAATAAGCGATTTGTACAATATGGATTACAATGTAGTATAGCATCAGTAGTAGTGGATTCAGTAAGTCTTGCAACATGGTCAGCGTCGTTGTGGAATAAACAGGTTATAGCATGGCCGTCTGCTGAAGAACAGGAACGTATAGTTTCTTTTCTTGATGAAAAATGTGCTCATATTGATTCTGTTCTTGAAAAGACTCGCAATAGCATTGAAGAATATAAGAAGTTGAAGCAGGCAGTTATTACACAAGCGGTGACTAAGGGGATAAAAAATGATTGTAGGGTGAAAAGTAGTAAAATTGAGTGGATTGATAAAATACCTGAGAAATGGAAAGAAATTAGAATAAAAAATATATTCGACTTCAGAGAAGAAAAAAATTATATACCATTGGAAGAGGTGAATTTGCTTTCATTATATACAGACTTAGGCGTTATACAACATTCAGATTTGGAAAAAACAGTTGGAAATAAAGCAGTAAATGCAGACGGATATAAAAAAGTATATGAAAATGATATTATAGTAAATATTATTTTGTGCTGGATGGGAGCAATCGGAATCTCTAAATATGATGGAGTGACAAGTCCGGCTTATGATGTATATTGCCCACGAGAAAATGTAGACAGTAAATTTTATCACTACTACTTTAGAACGACGGGATTTGCAAGTGATTGTTACAAACGAGGGAGAGGAATAATGGCAATGAGATGGAGAACTTACTCAGATCAGTTTAGAGACATAAAGGTAGTATATCCTCCTTTGCGAGAACAAAAAGAAATTGTTCAATATTTGGATGAAAAATGCAATCAAATTGAAAACCTTGTAAAAAAGAAAAAGAAATTTATTGAAGAACTTGAGTTTTATAAAAAATCCTTGATTTATGAGTATGTAACAGGAAAAAAGGAGGTGCCAGAATTTTGAGTATAGATGTTACAACAGAGAAACGTTTCGAAGCAGATATTGAAGAATTTTTTCTATCATCGGCAGGTGGATACACACATAATTACGATGGGTATGATTCGCAGCTTGGTGTTTATAAAGATACTCTATTGAGATTTATCCAGAGAACACAGCCAAAGGAATGGAAACGCTTTTTATTGCAGAATAAAGTGGATCCAGAACGCAAATTCTGCCTTGCTTTCAACAATGCCTGCGATATGGACGGACTTATTTCTGTACTGCGACATGGATTTAAACATAGAGGTATTCCGTTCAAAGTATGTTATTTTAAACCAGAATCTGGCTTAAATCAAACAGCGGAAGCACTGTACGAAAAGAATGAAATTACTTGCAACAGACAATGGTTTTATTCCAGTGATACACATAATTCTGTTGATATGGTTCTGTCGGTAAATGGGATTCCGGTATTTGCCCTTGAATTAAAGAATCAGTATACAGGACAAAACGTTGACAATGCTAAGCGTCAGTGGATGTATGATCGTGACCCAAGAGAAATATGTTTTCAGTTCAATAAGAGAATCTTAGGATATTTTTGTATTGATCAGTTGGAAGTTTGGATGACAACACGGTTGGAAGGAAAAAATACATATTTTCTTCCGTTCAATCAGGGATCGAACGGTGCAGGAAATGATGGCGGCAAGGGAAATCCTGCGAATCCAGACGGATATCCGACATCATATTTCTGGGAGTATGTATTCCAGAAAGATAGTATGATGGATATTATCCAAAAGTTTATTCATCTGCAGGTAAAGGAAGAAAAGAAACAAATGCCTGACGGATCAGAGCAGGTCACGAAGAAGAAAAGATTGATTTTCCCAAGATATCATCAAATGGATGTTGTACGTAAATTAATTGCAGATGTGAAAAAAGAAGGTGCAGGTCGTAATTATCTGATTCAACATAGTGCAGGTTCTGGAAAATCCAATTCTATTGCATGGACAGCGTATAGACTGGCTTCCTTACATGATTCAAATGATGAATCTGTTTTCAGCAGTGTGGTTGTAGTTACAGACCGAACCGTATTAGATGAACAGTTACAGGAAACCATTTCAGGGTTTGATCACACGATAGGGTCGGTAGAGACGATTGATGATAAAAAGAACTCAAAAGATTTAAGAGACGCCATCAATAACGGTGCAAGAATTATTGTAACCACATTGCAGAAATTCCCGGTGATTTATCAGGAAGTGGATAAGGTTGCCGGAAGAAATTTTGCGATTATTGTAGATGAAGCTCATTCTTCGCAGACAGGAAGTTCTGCAATGAAACTGAAAGCGGCGTTGGCTGATACAGAAGCAGCATTGCGAGAATATGCGGAAATAGAAGGAAAAGCAGAAGATGAAATAGATAGAAATGACAAACTTGTGCAGGAGATGCTGACACATGGAAAACATCCAAATCTATCCTTTTTTGCATTTACTGCAACTCCGAAACCAGCAACACTGGAGATGTTTGGAAGTCAATGGACAGATGGAAGTTTCCATCCATTTCATATTTATAGCATGAGACAGGCGATAGAGGAAGGATTCATTCTGGATGTTTTGCAGAATTATATGACTTACAGTACCTGTTTCAAAATTGCAAAAGACACACCGGAAAATCCAGAGCTTCCAGAAAGCAGAGCAACAAAAATTATAAAGAAATATGAAAAATTACATCCATATAATATCAGCCAGAAATCACAGATTATCGTAGAAACATTCAGAGAGACTACGAAACAAAAAATCGGTGGAAAAGGAAAAATGATGGTTGTCACAGATTCGAGATTGGCAGCAGTTCGATATTTCCATGAAATCAAAAGATATATAAGAGAACAACATTATGCAGATATGGATATTTTGGCTGCATTTTCCGGAACGGTGCAGGATGGAGATGAAGAGTATACAGAAGCCGGGCTGAACGTAAGGAAAGATGGAAGCCATATATCAGAAAGTCAGACAAAGGAAGAATTCCACGATAATTTTAATGTTCTGGTAGTAGCGGAAAAATATCAGACTGGTTTTGATGAACCATTGTTACATACAATGATTGTTGACAAAAAATTGAAAAATGTGAAAGCAGTGCAGACATTATCGCGTTTGAATCGAACATGCCCTGGAAAGGTGGACACATTTGTGTTGGATTTTGCAAATAAAAAAGAAGATATTCTGGAAGCATTTCAGCCATTTTATCAGGAGACAAGCCTTGAGCAGGAAGTAAATGTGGATTTGATTTATCAGACAGAAAAAGAACTTCTGGATTATGCAATTTATAACGAGAATGATATCAGGGCATTTACTGATATATGGAATCATCCTGGTAAGCAGGATGCAACTGCGATGGGAAAAATGACAAGTGTATTAAAACCGGTAGCAGACAGATATAATTTGAAAAACCCAGAAGAACGGTATCAATTCAGAAGACAGGTAAGAAAATTATTACGATGGTATAGTTATATAACACAAGTAGTTCGTATGTTTGACACTGATATGCATAAGGAATATCTCTTCCTTAGCTATTTGATCGGACTTTTGCCAGAAGAAAAGGAAGAACCGATTGATTTAGAGGGAAAGCTGAAACTGGAATATTATAAACTGCAGAAAACATTTGAGGGTGCAATAAAACTGGAAAAAGTTGATGGGCAGTATGTTCCATCTAAAAAGCAGGGGGCACAGGGAATCCGACAGAAAAGCACATTGGATGAAATCTTGGATAAGATTAACGAGAAGTATAAAGGGCAGTTCACAGATGGAGATCGGGTGATGCTTGGTGCGTTACACGATAAACTGATTGCTGATGATAAACTGGCAAGTTCTGCACGTACTTCAGATCCAAGAATTTTTACGGAAAGTATTTTCCCTTCAGCTTTTGGAAATGCAGCAATGGAAAGCTATATGGAAGCACAGGACAGCTATAGTTCTTTATTCGAAGACAAAAGTAAGTATGATGCTGTGATGAGTGCATTGGCGGGAGTGATTTACAGGGAAATGCGTTCTAAAAAGACTGTGGATTACCGGAAAATTGAGAGAGACGAGCAAGTGCAAATGGTAGCGGAAGAACCAGTTAAATATGGGGAATAAGAATTAGAATATGTTAAGAAACTAAGGGAGGAGGAAATGTATGTATTTAAAAAGATTAGATATTAAAAATTTTAGAGTTTTTGATGAAGAAGGAGTATCATTAATATTTAACCAAGGTGTAAATGCAATTATTGGTGAAAATAATTCTGGAAAATCTTCGGTGATAGATGCAATCAGAATTGCTTATTCCACAGTAACATACAAAAAAGATATATTTTTTTCAAAATCAGATTTTCATGTTAATGAAGACGGAACAACGGCTGATTATGCCCAATTTGATGTATTTCTGGAAGATGTTCCAAAGAGATTAGTTGAAATTTGGAATCCGCAGAGCGAAAGTGGAAAGGGGGGAGATTTTCATATCAAATTCGAAAAATATATTGCTCCTAGTGGAATGGAAAAGGTACGATCTGTTTATTGGGGATTTGGAACGGAAGGGAATTCTTTAACTACAGATACATTCGAAGCAACAGATGTAGTTTTTCTTGGTGCATTACGTGATTCGGAAAACGAGATGAAACCTTCTAAAAACAGCAAACTGGCACAACTACTTAGAAATATGGTTCCAGAAGAGGAAATTAGAAAAGAATTAGTACAGATTTTGACAGATGCGAATAATAGTCTTTTGGAAAAAGATCAATTGATAAAGACAAAGACCACTATAAATAAAAATCTTGCAAAGATTGAACAAGAATTTTTAAATCAACAGATCGATATTGGATTGGTAGAACCGAGGTTTGATTCAATTGCGTCTTCATTACGTGCATGGTTTAAGCCAAAGTGGTTATTGATAAATAAATCAGATTCTGTGTATGAAAAAGCTACGGAATATTATCAAAATCATAAAGAAATTAAAAAAATGCAGGCAGATACTAGGGGAATATATTTTGAAAGCTCTATTTTAGAAGACCAGATGGACATTGATGCTGAAGTAAGCAGTAGGATTAAAGAACTTGCCAATAGTTCTTTTGAATTGTATCAAAATGGTTTGGGATATAATAATCTATTATTTATGTCTGCTGTGCTTGGAGATATGGCAATTGAAAAAGGTGGAATTTATCATAATCTTTTGTTGATTGAAGAACCAGAAGCTCATTTACATCCACAGTTACAGGAGCTAGTTCATAGTTTTTTAGAAGATGCAAATAGAAATGACAGTAATATTCAGATTATTTATACATCGCATTCTCCAACATTAGCATCTAAAATTGATATAGAAAATATTAATTTAATATATGAATGTGGACACGAAAAATTCTGTCTGCCTTTTTCAGAAGCAAAGTTAAATGAGGACAATAAAAAATATTTACAGAGATATTTGGATGTTACGAAATCTCAGATGTTTTTTGCAAGGGGAATTTTATTTGTAGAGGGAATTAGCGAAGCAATTTTAATTCCAGAAATGGCAAAAGCTTTAGATAGACCGTTGGAGAAATATGCGGTAGAGTTAGTCAACGTGGATAGTGTTGCATTTAAGCCTTTTGTTAATCTTTTTTCATCAGAACAAGTGAAGACTTGTTTTAAAAAAGTTTCTATTATTACCGATGATGATAGATGTTCTAAAAAGAATGAAAAAGACTACATTAGTAAAGATTTTGATTATGATAATGTTAGTTCGGAAATCGTTGCAAATTTAGAAAATGGACAGCCATCAGATAGATATAAGGAATTAGAAACATTGTGTTCAGGAACAGAAATTAATATATTTTCTGCTTATAAAACATTAGAGTATGCATTATGCTGTAGTGAAAATAATATTTATCATATGGTAGAAGCTATTAAAAATTGTTACGTAGATCTCGGACCTAAATTAGAAGAAAAGATTGCAACTTTATCTGAATTGAGTGAAAAAGCAGCGTGTGTGTGGTTGTTTATAAGAACCAGGGATAAATGTAAAGGTGCAGTTGCCCAATATATAAGTCAAGTTATTAGTGACCAGAAAAAACAAAAGGATAATAAAAAAACAATTGAAAAGGAATTTATTATTCCAGAGTACTTGAAAGATGCGATTTATAGTGTAACGGAGAAAAAGTTATGAAAGAACAATTGACGGAGGAACAGAAAAAATTTTTAACAGCTGAGGGAAAAGTTGTTGTAAAAGCATGTCCTGGAAGTGGAAAAACTTATTCGGTTGCACATAAATTATTGTCTTATATAGACAATTGGAAAGATTATCATAGCGGTGTGGCAGTACTGTCATTTACGAATGTGGCAAGTAATGAGATACAAGAAAAAGCACAAACAATTCATGGCAGTTTGGGTGAACTAGGATATCCGCATTTTATAGGAACAGTAGATAGTTTTATTGATGAGTTTATTGTGTTACGGTATGGACATCTTGATACAGTTAGCAATGTACGTCCAAGGATCACAATTACTGATACATGGAAAATGCCATATGGATTCTGGAGAAAAGAGTGCCATAGTAAAGGCTGCATAGATAACATAGAACAATTTTATTATGGCATTGATAAGAAGTTTTATAAGGGAAATGAACCGGTCAAGTGTGAAAAAAGAAATGCCAGATCGCTACCATGTCAACAATATAAGAAAATGTTGCAGGATAGGGGGATTATCTTTCAAAATGAAACTGCATTATTTGCATATCAATTACTAAAAAAATATCCTATGGTTGCATCTGCTATAGCAGAAAGATTCCCAGTAATTATTATAGATGAAGCACAGGATACGTCAGTGAATCAAATGGCAGTTTTTGATCTACTAAGTAAGTCTGGGGTAAAATCAATGTTTTTGGTGGGAGATGCAGATCAGTCAATATATGAATGGAGAAATGCTAGTCCGGAGTGTTTTTTACAAAAAGTAGAAGATACAAGTTGGCAGACAATAGAATTGACTGGGAATTTTAGAAGTTCACAAAATATCTGTAATGTTACATCCTATTTTTCTGCTAGCTTGAGAGGGACAAAGAGTAATAATGCAATAGGATATTGGAAGGATGAAGTACAAAAACCCATTCTTTTGCTAACAAAGAATAATTCAGAAAACGATACTATTGATTATTTTATCAAAAAATGTATGGAAATGCAGATTGGGATATCGCCTAAAAATGTTGCTGTTTTAACGAGAGGAAGAATATATTCTGATACAGATATTAAGGGATTGTGGAAAAGTGCAGAGATAGAACTATATGCCAAGGCTGCATATGAATGGAAGTATGGATCGAGAAAAAAAGCATATGAGAATACAGAAAAAGCAACATATTGTATGATTTTTAATGAGGATACAGACAAATACATGATGCAACAGAAAATACGAGAGCATACTACCGAAGAAAGTTGGAAAGATTTTATTATCAACATTTTGATTAATATACCTGATGTAGATATGGAAATCGCAGAATGGGTAAAAGAATTTTCTACAATTTTTGTAGATGTCTGTAAAAATTGTGAGTATAAAATATCGCCTGACAAAGAGATAAAAGATACATTTAAAATAAAACGTAATGATAACAAATCACCGGATTTCAAAAAAATATCGTTGAAAAAATTTTTTGAGAAGAAAAATGAGGAGAAGTATACTAGATCTTCAATTCATGGTGTCAAAGGAGAATCTTATGAGGCTGTGTTGTTACATGTAAAAAGTCGAACAGGAAGTACAATTACTCCTAAACTTTTAATGGAGGGGGAACTAGAACAAGAATTAATGCGATTAGCATATGTTGCAATGACAAGACCGAGAAGATTACTTATGTTGGCTATGCCTGATACAAAAGGAATTAAAACATGTGGTAGATTTTCAGAAGAATTATGGACATATGAAAACTTATAGGTAATTTAGATAAGATGATTATATAAAAAGATTATTCAAATAATAAAGTAAAAAAGGGGCGATGTTATGGCAATACGATCAGTAGAGTATCTGCAGAGTCTTGTTCGGGAGCTTGCAAAACTTCCGAACGAGACGGAGTGGGTAGAATTTAAATGTAACAATAAGCAACCTCAAATGATTGGTGAATATATTTCGGCATTAAGCAATTCAGCAGCACTATGCGAACGACCTAAAGCATATTTGGTTTGGGGTGTAGATGATGCAACGCATAAAATTGTTGGAACTGAATTTCAGTATCGTAAAATGAAAAAGGGAAATGAGGAATTGGAAGCATGGCTTTCCAGAATGCTTTCACCAAGAATTAATTTCCGATTTTTTGAGGTTCCTATGGATAAAGGAATGGTTGTGCTGATGGAGATTCCTTGTGCAGAAAAACAGCCGGTACAGTTCGCTGGTGGGGAATTTATAAGAATTGGAACGAACAAAAAGAATTTAAAAGAGTATCCTGACAAAGAAAGAGAATTATGGAGAACATTCGATTCTACACCATATGAACTTCGAATTGCGATGGGAAATTTAGATGAAGATGAAATGGTGTTATTATTGGATTACTCAAAGTATTATGATAAACTGGAAATGCCAATTCCGAGAAATCGGGATAAAGTATTGGAAGATTTACAGCATGAAAAGTTCATAAAGAGAAATGATGCCGGTACATGGGATATCACGAATATGGGAGCATTGATGATCGCAAAAGATTTGAAGAAATTTGAATCTTTGCATAGAAGAACTGTGAGGGTGATATGGTATAAGGAGAATTCCAGACTGGATGCTATCAGAGAAAAAGAGTTCTGTGCGGGCTATGCATTTTCGCATGAAGAAATCGTGCAGTATATTATGACAATTATTCCGCAGGAAGAGGTTATTGTAGAAGCAACAAGGAAATCTGTTGTCAGTTTCCCGGAAATTGCTATCCGTGAGTTGTTGGCAAATGCTATGATACATCAGGATCTGCAGCAAAGAGGTACAAATCCGATGGTAGAAGTGTTTAAAAATCGAATTGAATTTTCAAATGCTGGTGCACCACTGGTAGCAATTGAAAGAATTGTAGATTCGGTGCCGGTGTCCAGAAATGAAAATATTGCCGGATTTATGCATAAATGTGGTATCTGTGAGGAACGTGGCAGTGGATATGATAAGATTGTTGAAGCAACCGGCAAAAATGAATTACTTGCACCGAGGATTGAAAATCAAAACAATCAATTTACAAAAGCAATATTGTTTGCGAAAGTACCGTTTGAATTAACCACGAAAGAAGATCGGATGCGTACTTGTTATATGCAGGCATGTCTGGCATATGTCAATTTTGAGGGGATTTCTAACTCAGATATTCGAAAAATATTTGGATTGGGAGAAAAAGAGAAAGCGAAAGCCTCTCGACTTCTTACCAGTGCTGTTGACGGAGGCTATATTAAAGTAATGGATCCGGATACTGCGCCAAGGTATAAAAAGTATATTCCATATTGGGCATAATTTAAGTTTCGCTAAGTTTCACTTATATAGGCGGGATGAGGAAAATTCAATAGAGCAATATGAAAAAAGGCACTGAAAACCACTGAATTATTGGTTTTACAGTGCCTTCTCTTTGACTAACGAGAAAAAACATAATAAATTTAAGTTTTGCTAAGTTTCACTAAGTTCAGCATTAACAGATCGCCACTGCCTTTTCGGCTCAAATTTCCCACACCCATCACAGGTCTGCGGCCAGTTGATTTTCCATTCAAAATATTCATTTCTGGTAATTTCGCCAGATTTTAATTCTTTCTTTCTGAGAACCCATTCTTTCATAAAATCATTGAGAACTCCATAATTGAACCACATACCAACAGGTGGATGAGCAGGCCAGTTATCTGAATCATGGTAACGGACAGAGGTATCTTCGCTGGAATTGCATTTCTCTCCGGGATAAGTTTCTAACTGAAAGAGATTGATAGCTGCCGGATTAAATTCGTCAATCCAGAACAGGATTTCCATAAGTTCAGAAGCATCCATAGTAGTAGGCTCATGCAGTGCCAGTGGATTCACATCCAGAATTTTAGCCATTTCAGTTACCAGATCTTTGCGGGGAACCCGGTAATTCGTTTCATATTGGGCAAGGCGGTTTGCACCTTTATCGCCCCAGCCGAGGGCAGCACCAAGTT
>OGDF01004285.1_pt1 | contig 16401 bp, 19 predicted proteins | sample 1570141 | NCBI WGS metagenome assembly OGDF01 (sample SAMEA4370581, study PRJEB24528) | human gut metagenome | reverse complement strand
AATATCTGGAGCGTGCACTGCATGTTATGAAAGAGCGTTATCAGGAAAACCTGACCTTAAAAAGCGTAGCAGATGAGTTATATATCAGTGAGAGCTATTTGGGAAAACTATTTAAAAATAAAATGAAATGTACTTTTCTGGAGATGCTTACATTGTATAGGATTCGCGCAGCAGTATATCTGTTGCAGGAAGTAGACCAGAAAGTATATGAGATTGCGTACAAGGTGGGATATAGTGATACCAAATATTTTAGTAAAGTATTTAAAAAAGTTACAGGTGTAAAACCTATGGAAATCAAAAATGGTTATGCGCTTCCAACAGAACATATATTAAATAAAATTTAAATGTACTATGTTGAAAAACAATTGGAGGTAAGATAAATGGAAAATAATTTAAAAAGCATATGTGATATTGTCGTGGAGACTGGAAAACTAATAATTAAAAACGAAAAGGATCTTGGTATTGAGGCAAAGCCAGGAACTGCAAATTTTGTGACAGCATATGATTCGCTTGTTCAGAAAACGCTGATAAGCAAATTAAAAATATTATTTCCAGAAGCTGAATTTGTAGGGGAAGAGGATGGACGCAGCACATACAGAAAAACTGGAGAATATGCGTTTTTTATTGATCCTATCGATGGAACTACAAATTTTATTAATGATTTTAAGGCAAGTGCAATTTGTGTGGGAATGGCACGAAATGGTGTTTTAGAAATCGGAGTCGTTTATAATCCGTTTCGTGATGAGTTGTTTTATGCACAAAGGGGGGAAGGGGCTTTTTTGAATGGTCAGAGACTTAATATCGAGAATAAGGGGTTAAAAGAAGGAATTTTATGTATTGATACAGCGCCTTATAATCCAGAGATCCGACATGCTGTTTTTGAGCAAATTGAAAAATTATCTTATCAAAGTATGGATGTGCGCTGTGTAGGATCCTCTGCATTATCAATTTGTTATCTGGCTTGTGGAAGAGCTGTTGGTTATTTGTCTCCAAGATTATGTGTGTGGGATTATGCTGCTGCTTCCGTAATTTTGGAAGAGGCTGGCGGAAAGCTGACAACCAGGAATGGAGCAAATCCAGATTTTGGTACTTATATTCCTATTATCGCAGGAACCTGTAGGGGAGTGGATGAAACTCTTCAGATTATAGCGGAGTAATAAAAAGTCCTGTCGTTCTGGCAGGACTTTTTATTACTTATAGTACTGAGAATTTTATTTCACTTCTTTCATCCTCACCGCCATATACTGTCTAGCCCCCATCTTAATCCGGATTTTTCCTTCATAAACTTCCGGAAGTTCTTCTGTGGTCATATTCCAGGTGTCGATCAGTTCAATCTTGTACTTCTTTCCAGCTGGCAGCGTGTAGTTGCGGTACAGTGGGCGGAAGAAGCCGTAGTAGTACAGGAAGTAGCTTTCGCCGTCGTGGAGGCATACGGAATCCCAGTTTTCTTCGTGGTTTTCCGGGGTGAGAGTAAGAGGCTGGATGTCATCTGGAAGCTGAGCCATCTGCTCTTTCAGGAAGGCAATTCTGGCTGTGCTTTCCCCGTGAAGGGTGCCGCCGTGAGCCCACCAGATCTGGTCGCCCTGGTCCACATAGGTCTCGCCGTGGGACAGATATCCGCCGCGCATGCAGCCTTCCCAGAAGCGTCTGGTCAGCTCCTGTGCAGTCAGGCAGCCCCATCCGAAATCAATGTTTCCTTCGTATCCAACTTCGTCTACAATCACAGGCTTGCGGTACTGGTTTCTCCAGTCTGTAACCATTTCTGCGGTCTTGTAAACATCTACACGCTGAACGCTTACATGTGTGATCCAGGATCTGTTGTGGTCAAAAAGAGGAACGCAGTTGTGGATGGAACGAAGGTGTCCGTACGGGTCATTTTCCATTACAACTCTTGCGTAAGTATCCCAGTCTTCTACGGTTTTCTGAGGCATCAGATCGTATTCATTTGCCATGGACCACCAGATATTTTTGAAGTGGGAAAGACGTCTTGCAGCATAGGATAAGTAGAAAATATCCTGCTCCTTTGTCATTTTGGAAAAGCCCCAGCGGTCGTATGGATGAAGAAGAATGATGTCTGCTTCGATGCCAAGCTCGTCCAGCTGCTGGATTCTTTTTTCCAGATTTTCAAAGAACACATTATCAAATCTGGAGAAATCAAAGCCGTCTTTTGCGTTTCCCTGGAATGCATATCTTTCCGGATCTGTGGTGTTGTAGGTGTAGAATTTTGGGAAAATACACATTCTGATCTTGTTAAAAGGAGCGTTTTTCAGTGTTTCCAAAGTCTGCTCCTGCACCTGTTCGGACTGGTTGACCCATGCGTAGCAGGTGGTTCCAAAAGGCTGGAATCTGGTGCCGTCCTCGTATGCAAAATGGAATTCATCTTCTGTTACATAGAAGTTTACTTCCTTCTTTGGAAGTACATCTTTTTTCAGGCACACACGTCCATGGTTGCCTGCTGCGGCTGGTGTGCAGAGAAATTCACCTGTCTGGCCGTCCAACTGCGGGTCGCTGCTGTGTGTCTCATAAGTCCAGTTACCTTCTGCCTGAGGCATGAAACGGATGCCATATTTTCCCTGATCTTTGTAAAAACCTTTTACGGTAAGCTTCTGGATTCCATTGGAAAAATCAGCGGTAAGCTGTACATCCTGAAATGGATTTCCCTGGGATGTTCCGGAAAGTTCCAGGTCAAATACTTTATATTTTTCTACTGTTTTTGCCATAATTTTTCCCTTCTTTTTGAAAACTTTTATGCTCTCTTAGCACGCTTCTCCAGGTCTTCTACAATATGTCCATACTCTTTGTCCAGCTTGTAGAATAACAGGATGATGAACATGATCGCGAACACAACAAGCGGTACATATAAGAAGATGACGCGGATTCCGCTGATTGCGGAAGCTGGCTGTGCAGCGGAGGAGCTTACGAAACCAAATGCTGCAAGTACCCAGCCAAGAACTGCGGAGCCGATACCGGAACCGATTTTCTGTCCGATGGAGTTTGCGCTGAAAACAAGGCCCTCTGCGCGGATGCCGGATTTCCAGTCGTTGTACTCAACTGTGTCAGCAAGCATTCCGTACATAACACCGGAAAGAGCTGCGTTTCCAACACCTTTGATGATTGCTGCAATGTAAAGAACTGCATAGCTGGTTGGATTTAATAGTACCATTGCATATCCGATGAAGGAAATTGCAACACCGGAGATGGCGATTTTCTGTTTACCAATCTTGCGGATGATACCTGTGCATATTGCAAATGCTGCGAAGGAAGCGATGTTCTGGAAAATGGAAAGGTTTCCAACCAAGCTGTCATCGTTCATAATGTACTGTGCATAGTATACGTTTACACCGATAAAAGCGTTTACTACGCTGTTTAAAAAGAAGATTGCAAGAAGAATCATCCAATATTTGTTTTTAATAAGGCTTTTCAGAGCCTGTGGGATGTTGACTTTTTCTTCAGATCCGGCTTTCTTTGCTTCTTCGGTAACTGCTTCTTTGGTGGTGAAGAATACGATCAGGAAAAAGATGATCGCAACGACACCGTAGATCAGGAATGTTTTCTGCCATGCGGAAGAATCATTTCCGAAATATTTAACAAGTGGAAGAGTTGCTGCGTTTACGACCATACCGCCGCCAAATGCGAATACCATTTTGGAAATATTCAGATAGCCGCGCTCGGTTTGGTTCTTGGTCATAAGAGCTGCAAGGGAACCGAATGGCAGGTTGATCGCTGTGTATACAACAGTTACTGCCAGGTTGTAAGTGAGGAACGCATAGATGATTTTACCTGTGGTTCCAAAATCCGGGGCTGTGAACATGAGAACAAGTGACACTGCAAATGGAATGCACCACCACAGAAGCCAGGGTCTTGCTTTACCGTGTTTGCTGTGGATCTTTTCCATCAGGGAACCAACGATCAGGTCGCTGACGCCGTCCAGGAGACGGGAGACCAGAAGAATGGTTCCAACCACACCTGCGCCAAGTCCTGCAACATTTGTGAGGAAATAGGTGAAGAAGGAGTTGACTGGTGTGTACATCATGTTGTTTGCGAAATCACCGACGCCGTAGCCGATACGTTCTTTCATATGCAGGGAACGGTTTTCGCCTTCGTATGCATTTTCTGTGCCTTTCATTTTGTTTACCTCCGTACGTTTTCTTAAACTTGTTTTAAACTTTATAACTATATTTTAATCATAACTCAACAAAAATTCAACAGAATAATCACAAAAACAGGGTTTTCTCTGTTTTATATAAAGGAATTCTGTGGAATTTGAACATAATGATGTAAAAATAGGACGGATTTAAACGATTTTGTTTAAATCCGCCCTGGATGAGGGTGTTTGTTTACAGGCTTTGTCTCAGCAGAATATCTGGCTGTGCGTATATTTTGACCCGGGTAGTCCACTGCTGGTGGATTTCTTTGTCCAGCAGGTCCATGACCATGGCAGCGCGCTCGGCGTGAGGGATTCTGACCTGAGTCAGCTTGGCACCGGAAAGGATGTAATCGGGAATTTCGTCAATGCCGATTGCTTTTACACGGTCAGGAAATTTGATTCCCCGCTTGCGAAGAGCGGTAGTGACGCCAATGGAAATCTGGTAGTTTTCAAAAAGAAATCCTTCCGGGAGGGGATTGTGCTCCAGCCAGGTGAGCATATTTTCGGTAATTGTGGGAATGTTGTGACCAAGCTCTATGATATCGCTTTTGGCGGGCATGTGGTCGTTGCCGATCATGGTGTTGCGGAAAGCATCACGCCGTTTCTGGAAATTGTAGATGCTTTTGCCGGTGCACAGGTATTTGATATCGGATGCACCTGCCTGGTACAGAAGGTTCAGGCTGTTTTTCACCGCGCTTTCATTGTCGATGCAGACGCTGTTGTATTTGCCGTCGGGGGCTTCGTAGTCGTAAAGGACAATGGGCTTGTTGATTTTTTCCAGAATGGGATAGTCAGCAGGCTGCATTTCCGTGGCAAAAACAATGACGCCGACAACAAGCTCGGTGTTGCATTCCGCGATGACGGCGTTGGTTTCGTATTCGGTTTCATTGATATAGGAAAGGCCGTAGAGGTAGCCGCGGTTTCTTGCTTCTGTGTCAAAGGTGCGCAGAACTTCGGTCCACAAATCCAGCTCCGGGTCGCAGACAACCTGTTTGCGGTGGTTGATGATGAGCACCTTGATCAGACGGTGCGGTGCGTCGGGACTCTGGAAGGAGGAGTTTTCCGGGAGCACGCCGCCGTTGTTTTCCAGTTCTTTTATGCATTCCAAAACCTTCTGGCGGGTCTGTTCGTTTACGCCGGGTTTGCCGTTGACTGCGAGGGAGACGGTGGCTTTGGAAATGCCAAGATGTCTGGCGACATCGACCATTTTTACTTTCATAGGGATACCTGCCTTTCCGGGGAAAATGTGGTTGGTGAAAATTGCTTACGGGTGGAGCTGTATGGTTTGCTCATGTTTATATTTAAACATTTTAAACTATTGACTTAAACAAGTCAAGGAGGAAAACAGGCGCATATGAAGTCTAATTCTGGTTGGCGGGCACTTCCTTCTCTACCCACAGCTGAAGTGCTTCAATAGCCCGGGAAACTTTCTCCAGATTCTCCTGTATATTGGAAAAATCAGGAATTTCGTCCTCGGAGATTTTCCCATCTCTGGATATTTCAATGAGGCGGTTGGTAAGTGGGTAGACCGCATTTAAGGAGGCAACGGTTTCCAGAATGATTGCTGGAAGCTCGGTCATCTCTATAGAAGGAACGTATTTCATACCGATCGGACATTCATGTGAGCAGTAGTAGTTGCAAAGCTCCGGGGCATTGTAAACCTGGGACATGCGGATCACGTCCTCGGGGGCAGGCTGTACCTTCTCATTTTCGATGCGCTCTAAGCGGTCCTCGGAAATAAATGCGAGAAGTTCAGAGGCTTTTTCCCGGGGGAGGTTGTCTTCCTCACGCAATTGCTGGTAAATGGTTTTATTTTCTCTGGTGGATTTTCTTCCCATGGATTTTTCCTTTCCCTGCTGTATTACGAACATTTCGGATGCGTTTGGTTTTTTGTGCTGCGTTGAAATTCATATTACGCAGCGTCTGCGGAATAATTGGGGTTATTCCGCAATAAATGCGGTGTATTTTCCCAGGCAAAAACACTATAATCATCCCATAAAGTTCAATACAACATCTGTTAAAGATTACAGAAAGCTTTTTAAACTGGCTTTCCAGACTGGATTTAGTATAACACGAAAGAAGAGGGAAATGAAATGGAAGGTTACAATTTACAGAAAGAAATGAGTGAAGCGATACAGGCTGGTGAAAACGCATTGTGCAGCCTGAGGACAGCAAGGGAAGAACTTCAGAAAGCTGGGAACTGGGGAATTGTGGATTTGTTTGGAGGCGGATTTATTACAAACCTGATCAAGCATTCCAAAATGGATAACGCTTCCCACCTGATGGAAAATGCCAAGTATGATCTGAAGAAGTTCCAGAAAGAGCTTAGGGACGTGACGATCAATACGGATTTGTCAATTGACTGCGGCGGTTTTCTTACCTTTGCCGATTTTTTCTGGGACGGCGTGGTTGCCGACTGGCTGGTACAGTCGAAAATCAATGATGCAAAGTGTCAGGTCGATGACGCGATTGCACAGGTGGAGCAGATTCTCAGGAGACTGAAGCAGTATTAAAATTTTGAATGGCAAGCTAAATTATTGATTAGATAGAAAAAATGGAGGAAAAAATTATGTTAACACTTATTATAATCGTTTTAATTCTCATGGCAATTTGCAGACCGCGTCGCTACAGAGGCTTTGGCCCGTATCACCATCATCACGGCCCGTTCTTTGGACCTCCGATGGGTGGCCCGAGAGGCCCTCATGGTCCTATGTGCGGCGGCCCTTTTGATCACGGCCCTGGCGGACACAGAGGTCCTGGCGGCCCATTTGGCCCTGGTCCAAGATGGTAAATGATTTACAGAGAAAATATTAGAATTGGAATTTGATGACTGGAAATGTCTCTAACATTCTATGTGGAATGCAGGGACATTTCCGGAGAACAATTCAGATTATAAGGATAAAATCCGGAACTTTAATTCTTTGTCAAAGTTCCGGATTTTTTTATGCGTAAAAAGTAATTTGATTTATTTCTTTCTTTGATTATGGAATAAATTTAGGAATACTGCTTCTTATAATTTTCTCCCCAGGCCCACATAGCATCCATGATGGGCTTCAGGCTGTAGCCAAGCTCGGTCAGGGTGTATTCTACTCTTGGCGGCACTTCGGCGTAAACCTTGCGGGTGAGAAGTCCGGATTCTTCCATCTGGCGAAGCTGTGAGGTGAGAACCTTCTGAGATACCGTGCCGATGGATTTGCGCAGCTCACCGAACCGCTTGGTGCCAGTAAGCAGATCGCGGAGGATGAGCACCTTCCATTTATCGCTGATGAGAGTGAGGGTAGTCTCCACGGGGCAGGCTGGGAGATTGGGAGCTGTGGACTGGGATGTTGATTCATTATGTTTTTCCATTGTGATGATACAAATAGTTCTTCAGGACAAGGTGAAATTCCTGACCGGCAGTATAGTCTGCGCGCCATATGGCTGATACGGCGAAATCCCGTAACCGACGGTAAAGTCCGGATGAAAGGAGATAACAATGAATACAGAAACTGTAAAAATTGAGAATGTAAATAAAGATAATAATTTTAAAGAAAAAAATAAGATAATGCTTCAGGTGAGAATGCTGACAATGACGGCTGTATTGGCTGCAAACTATGTTATTCCGTCTGTCCACAGAAATGTATTGATATTAGTAAAATTCCGGTGGAAATCGATCAGAATCATTGTCTTCACTGTGGAAGATGTGTGGAAACTTGTCCTGCTCAGGCAATTATGAAGAGAGGACAATAATCGGAGAAAGGACTGGATGGTGGCAGGTATGAACCAAAATGAGAGACGAATTTTCCTGATTTAAGAGCTTTTAAATGAGCGGGAGAATGAAAATTATGGAACAATGTCCATTCCAAGAGAGCGGGAAGATCAGAAACTGCTTTTGCGCGGGCTGATGAATGTTCGAGTGCCGAAGAAAATAAATCCCAGATTTTTGCAGATCCAGGACGAATATTTGAGGGCAGAAATGGAAGAAAAGAATATTCTATTTAAAGAAAAAAATCAGTTGTTTTACAGAAGAAGGATGGCGAAGATCCAGCAGCTGAAAGAGGCGATTGAAGAAGCGGATGCGGTTGTGATTGGTGCAGGAGCCGGGCTTTCTACTTCAGCTGGGTTTGTATATACAGGGGAACGATTTTCGAAATATTTTGGAGATTTTGCGGGAAAATATGGATTTGAGGATATGTACTCAGGCGGATTTTATCCATTTGATTCTTTGGAGGAATATTGGGGGTACTGGAGCAGATATATTTATATTAACCGATATATGAATGCGCCGAAGCCAGTGTACGAGAATCTTTTGAGGCTGGTACAGGAGAAGGACTATTTCGTGCTTACAACCAATGTGGATCACTGTTTCCAGAAAGCTGGTTTTGATAAACATAGAATGTTCTATACACAGGGAGATTATGGCCTCTGGCAGTGCAGCAGACCATGCCATCATGAGACATATGATAACCGGAAAATTGTGGAGAAAATGGTAGAAGCACAGGGCTATACTGTGGCAGCAGACGGCACATTACTTGCTCCGCAACGCGCTGCACTGAAAATGACAGTTCCGTCAGAATTAGTACCTCATTGTCCAAAATGCGGCGCTCCAATGACCATGAATTTACGTGCGGACAGTACCTTTGTGGAAGATGATGGATGGCACAAAGCTGCCTCCAGATATGATGATTTCATCCGCAGACACCAGGGAATGAAGGTCCTTTTCCTCGAGCTTGGAGTGGGTTATAACACTCCCGGCATTATCAAATATCCTTTCTGGCAGATGACCGCAGGCAATCCGAAGGCTGTTTATGCATGTATCAATTACAGAGATGCCGCCTGCCCAACGGAATTACAGAACCAGGCGATTTGTATAGAGGGAGATTTTGAGAGATTGTGACTATGTAGCCGCTAATATATTAGCAAGGGAAGTATGTTTTGCAGGAGTCGCTCATGAAATATTATCAGAAAGCAGTTTCTACTCCGGGAATACCGTACTATACATATGAAGAAATGCAGCAGGATCTTGCCGCTTTGCAGGCGGAGTATCCTGCTTTTTTGCAGCTGCATTCTGCTGGGAAAAGTGTAGAAGGAAGAGACATTACAGAAGTAATTCTGGGAAATATAGAAAGCAGATTTCATATTCTGATTCAGGCTTCCATGCATGCCAGGGAATATATGAATACAATTCTGATGATGAACCAAATAAATGACTATTTGCGGCAAAAAACTGGAAAATGTTTGGAAAATCAATCCTGTAAGCGATACGCTTCATCTCAAGATGTATATGGAATTCATACATTTTCCAGAGATAAAAAGTATATTCATAGAGCTCTAAATAACATCCAAGACATATGCTTTCATATCATCCCCATGGCAAACCCCGACGGCGTCACATTATGCCAAAATATGAATGCAGCACTGGCAAAACCTATCGTAAAAAAGTGTGCAGCAAGCAGGCAGGAAGCAAATAATTTTATCCAGAGGTGGAAAGCTAACGCCCGCGGCGTAGACCTAAACCGAAACTTCGATATAGGCTGGGCGTCCTACATAGGCGCACCTGCTCCATGCGGAGAAGGCTATAAAGGCCCATCCCCAGCCAGCGAACCGGAAACCCAGGCCATTCTTCACACTGCCAGCAAATACAAGTTTGCCTGCTGTATTTCCTATCATTCTTCCGGAAATCTCATTTATTGGGACTACGGCTGTCACGGAAATCTCCGCCAAAAAGAACTGGCTCTTGCCAATTATGCATCCACCATAATTGGCTATCCTCTCCATTCTACCATCCAGGATGCCGCAGCCACCGCAGGCTGCAGCGACTACTTTGTTCTGAAACTGAAAATCCCCGCTATAACCATCGAAACCGGAGCCGGAGAATGCCCGTTAAGCACAGAAGAATATCCCGAAATTTATAAGAGAAATAATAATTTATGGATAAATCTGTATAGAGTAATGCAATATTTGATATAAAAAAGGGGCGCCTGATTTTCAGGTGCCCGATGTCTTATGCAATCAATTCCTCAAATTTCCCCATCTCCATAGGCTTGTAATAATAATACCCCTGCAGTTCATCGCAGCCTTCCTGAATAAGGAAATCCACCATTTCTTTGGTTTCTACACCCTCACAGACGATAAATTTGTTGGTGCGTTTCAGCAGGTGGAAGATTTCCTGAAGTACGATTTTGCCTTTCTCAGTAAGGTCATCAGAGAGGAAACGCTTGTCGATTTTTACCTCGTCAGACGGAATTTCGTATTTCTGGATCAGCTGCAAAACCTTTTTCGTAAAGGTATGGATCTTCCGGAAATGAACCGGAGAGACATTTAAAGACAGCGGCAGCAGTTTCAGTCCTGCGCTTCTTCTGTTTGCAAGCCACTGGAAAGCCTCCTCATAAACATAGTAATCCAGAGCCTCGATTTCCCCTGTTTCTTCCAGAATCGGAAGGAAACTATCCGGGAACCACAGCTCCCCATCTGCACGTTTCCAGCGAATCAGCACCTCGGCACTGGCAATTTTCTGGCTCTTTCCGCTGATCTTTGGCTGGAAATAAATCTGGAATTCTTTTCGTCCAAGCGCTTCCAGATAATGGCGCTGTTTTTCCAGTCCGCATACTTTATTAATGATGTAAAAATGATTAAAATCTGTTAAGTTTAAAGGCACGAGGAACCCTCCTTTTTTGAATGGTTACAGGAACGGACATACTGTGCAGGCAGGTGTCCGCAGTAAGTTTGGTTACAAAGGTTAGTATAGCCTAACGAGTAGTATAACACTCATTCCAGGAATACGGTATAGAAAATACCTTGTTGATAAACTTTTTCAGTATTCAAAACAGGAGGGCGTTTTTTGCAGGGGAAAAATATCTTCAACAGCATTTATTTTGCCAAAGGCCTGTGTTACAATGCTTTAAGTACATATGAATATAGAAAGAACGGTAAAAAAATTTATGAGCAGTTTATCAGAACAGATAAAGAAAAACAATGCGTCTGCATTCACCCACAGTGGAAAATTCCACGCAGACGACGTATTTTCAGCCGCATTGCTGCTGTACCTGAATCCGGAAATCAACATTTCCAGAGGAAATAAGGTTCCGGAAGACTTCGACGGCATTGTTTTTGACATTGGGCGGGGGCAGTATGACCATCACCAGAAGGACAGCCGCGTCCGGGAAAACGGAGTGCCTTATGCGGCATTTGGACTTCTCTGGGAGGCTCTTGGAGAGGAAATTCTTGGTCAGGAACTGGCGGAAAAGTTCGACCAGTCCTTTGTGCAGCCCCTTGATAACAACGACAATACAGGGGAGAAAAATGAGCTTGCCACATTGATCGGCAACTTTAATCCGGCGTGGGACGCACAGGGCGGAAACGATGAAGCCTTCTTCCAGGCCGTAAGTGTAGCCGGGATGATTCTGGAAAATAAGTTCGAGCGGTATCGTGGAAATGAGCGTGCAGATAAGAGGGTGGAGGAACTTCTGGAAGCCCATGAGAAGGCAATTCTTTCCGGGAAAAAAGGAAAAGAAGAGTCGAAAATTCTGGTTTTACCTGAGTTTGTTCCCTGCCAGAAACGGCTGTCTGAGACGGAAATTGCTTTTGTGATTTTCCCCTCAAACAGAGGCGGCTACTGCATCCAGCCACAGAAAAAAGAGTATTCCCTGAACTATAAATGCAGTTTTCCAGTGGAATGGCTGGGCCTGGAAAATGAGGAACTGATAGAGAAAACCGGGCTTGAAAGTGCAGGATTCTGTCATAAGGGCGGCTTTCTTATGACTGCCGGAACCCTTGAGGACGCCATAAAAGCCTGTGAAATCAGCTTGGAAGAGTTCCATGAAAAGCCCATTATTGTGAACTTCGGCGGAGATTTTTCCGTTGATGAACTGCTTCTGCAATTGCCCAAACTGCAATCTGCAAAGGTGGTTCACATTGATTTCCCAGAGCTTCCGGAACTGGAAATGCTGGGCATTTACGGGGAAATTCTGATGGAAAGACAGGAGTGGAAAGCAGCTGTGAAGGATCAGGTAAAGATGATTCTGAAGTATAAACCAGAAGCTGTTTTTGTAGGAAATAACACATTTGCGGCGTACCCGGTGGTGCATATGCTGCGGAAAAAACACATTCCAGTTCTGACATTAGCCGAGAAAAATGGGGAGCAGATTCTGGTAAGAATTCCCTCCGGTTCGTAATAAAAACAGAAAATATGTGACATATTTCAGCGGAATTTAATTGTGCTTGGAGTATGCTTGAAAATATGATAAGAAACAGGAGTTAAAAATGACGGAAGAGAGAAGACAGATTACAGGACATATCCTTGCTTGCGGAACCCAGATCATGTGGGGAGCAACGTTTGTATCCACTAAGGTTTTGCTTAACTATTTTTTGCCTGCGGAGGTATTGTTTACCCGTGCAGTGCTTGCATTTCTGGCGCTGCTGATCTTTTATCCCCATCATCTGAAGCTGAAAAATCCCAGACAGGAGCTTGCGTTTGCAGGTGCAGGATTATTCGGGATCGTGCTGTATTTCATGCTGGAAAACACGGCGCTGACCATGACATATGCTTCCAATGTGGGGATTATTGTGGCATGTGCACCCTTTTTTGTGGCAGTAATGGTGGGGATTTTCTTTAAAAATGAGAAGTCTGGACTTTACTTTTATATTGGATTTGTAATTGCCATAGCAGGTGTAATTCTGATCAGTATGAACGGACAGAAAAGCTTCAATTTGAACCCGCTTGGTGACGGCCTTGCATTCCTGGCCATGATTTCCTGGGGCGCATATTCTGCCCTTGTGAAAAAGATCGGGGAGTGGGATTATCCGACTATCGCAGTGACAAGAAGAATCTATTTCTATGGAATTATTTTCCTGATCCCTGTGCTGATTCAGCAGAAAGCATCCTGGGATCCGGATCTGATCCGCAATCCTCAGGTCGTGGGGAATTTCCTTTTCCTGGGACTGGGGGCAAGTACACTTGGCTTCCTGCTATGGAACCTGGCAACCAAATGGATCGGCGCTGTGAAAACCAGCGTGTACATTTATGTATCACCAGTGGTGACAGTCGTGCTGTCCGTGTTTGTTCTCCATGAAAAAATGACAATGGCATCTGTAATCGGCTCCGCGCTGATTTTTGCGGGATTGATCGTTTCCCAGAAGAAGACCACGTCGGCTGTGAAGGTGCAGGAGAGCTAAGTATTGAGGTAAAATACAGATACCAGTCTTTTTTATTCCAATCCAGTTATTTTATCAGGAAAAATTTAATGGCAGGAATGACTTCCGCATCCATGATCCCCGCAGCTGTGACCTTCCTCATGATGGTCATGGTGATTGCAATGTACATCCGGATCATATCCCAGATTGCCTGCAAGCAGTGCGTTCACCGCATCATCAGCACTTCCGCTGACACCGCCGAAAAGACGAATGCCTGCCTGCGCAAGTGCATTCTGTGCACCGCCGCCGATACCGCCGCAGATCAGGGTATCCACCCCATGCTGCACCAGAAATCCAGCCAGTGCACCATGTCCGCTTCCGTTGGTATCAACCACTTCTGCGTTCACAACTTTGCCGTCTGCAACCTCATAGATCTTGAATTCTGCTGTGTGTCCAAAGTGCTGGAAAACCTCTCCGTTTTCATAAGTTACTGCAATTTTCATAGTAAAATCTCCTTCTCCATTAATCATACTCCCAGTATACTGCTGAAATACTTTATTTTCAATGATATTTACCTAGAGCGTGTTTCAAACACGTCCTAAAACTTACTAGGAAATGTTGACATCTTTTCCCATAAGGAGTACATTCCAATAAGAAAGTAAAAAACACAAAAGAGGTATAGATATGCTGAAAGTAGAGAACCTGACTTTTGAAGTGAATGAAGAAGGGAAAAAGCGCTGCCTGGTGAACCACATCAGTTTTGATGTTAAGGATGGGGAAATGCTGGTGATCACTGGACCCAACGGCGGAGGAAAATCCACTCTTGCCAAAGTTCTTGCCGGTATTGAGAAGGCAAACAGCGGAGAAATTTATCTGGATGATGAGAACATTACGGAATATGATATTGACCATCGTGCCAATGCGGGAATCGGCTATGCATTCCAGCAACCGCCCCGTTTCAAGGGAATGACAGTCACAAGAATGCTGTCTCTTGCAGCTGGCAAAGAACTGACCGAGGAGGAAAGCTGCAAGCTTCTTTCCGCAGTAGGACTTTGCTCTGAGGATTACCTGAACCGTCAGCTGGATGGAACTCTTTCCGGCGGCGAAATGAAGCGTATTGAGATCGCCACCGTTCTTGCCAAATCTCATAAAGTGAGCATTTTCGATGAGCCGGAAGCCGGAATTGATCTGTGGAGTTTTTCCATGCTGATCAAGCGTTTCGAGGAGATCCATCGTGAGAAAAAAGAGTGCCTGATCCTGATTTCCCATCAGGAAAAAATCATCAACATGGCGGATAAGATCATGGTGATCGAGGATGGAGAAGTGAAGAAATACGGTACCAAAGAGGACGTTTTCCCAACCCTGTTTCAGCAGGAAAAATGTCAGAAGTGCATGACAGAAGGAGGCAAATGCTGATGATTAAAGTAGAAGAAACCACCCAGGGCGTACTGGATAAGATCAGCGAAGGTTTTGAGCAGAAAGGTGCATACAATCTGCGCCAGAATGGCATTTCCGTCTGTCATGGCGACAGTGAGCACATCAAAATCCGGAAAAAAGAAGACAAGCCGGGAATCGATATTTTTATTGATGGAAAGACACAGGGAGAGAAGGTTTTCATCCCTGTTGTAGTGAGCGTATCTGGCATGACAGACCTGGTTTACAATGATTTTTATGTGGAAGACGGTGCAGACGTGAATATTATTGCAGGCTGCGGAATCCACAACAGCGGATGCAATGAAAGCCGTCACGATGGCATTCACACCTTCCATGTTGGAAAAAATGCCAATGTTCATTATGAAGAGAAGCATTACGGCGAAGGAAATGGAACCGGAAGCAGGGTCCTGAATCCGGTAACCAATATTGAACTTGGGGAAAATTCTGTATTCACTTTGGATACTGTGCAGATCAAAGGGGTAGATTCCACGATCCGTACCACCAATGTGGAGATGGACGCAGATTCCAAGCTGTTTGTTCTGGAGCGTCTGATGACAGACGGTGAGCAGAAAGCGGAGTCTGATATTGAGGTTTGTATGAATGGCGCAGGTTCTTCCGCCCAGATTATTTCCCGTTCTGTTGGAAAAGGAAACTCTTCCCAGGTTTTTCATCCTAAGGCAGTTGGAAAAAATAAATGTCATGCTCATATCCAGTGTGATTCCATTATCATGGATCACGCAGAGGTAGGTTCCATCCCTGAGATTCAGGCGAAGCATGTAGATGCCGCCATCATCCATGAAGCCGCCATCGGTCGAATCAACGATGAGCAGCTTTTGAAGCTCCGTACCCTTGGCATGACCGAAGCGGAAGCAGAGAATGTAATTATCGAGAATTTCCTGAGTTAAACAGAAAAATAATAAAATACCTACTATGCAAACGTCCCCAAATAGGGTAAAATAGCTCATATTTACAATTGGGAGCTTTTACAGAGGGACGAAATATGTTTTGAAAAATACGAAACAGGTCAACCGGATGATTGCCCGTATGTTTGCGGCAGGTTCGGTTGTGGCAATCAGTCCAATATTTTCTGGTTAAAAGGGCGAAGCAGATGATGGAGGAGCGCTACAGTGCCCAGGAACAGAACCGGATGAAAACCGAGTTCCTGTCCAACATGTCTCACGAGATCCGTACGCCGATGAATGCCATCACCGGTGTCCGCGAACGCCTCCTGGAATGCGGAATGGACGATTATTTGGTGAAGCCCATAGAGATGAAGGATCTCTGTAAAATCATCCGGAAGTATCTGCCAGAGGACAAAATATTGGATTAAATATCGGATTTTTTTACATGTAAAGAACTGCCAGACGGCGCTATAACAGAGCACTGTCTGGCAGTTTTTGTCTTTCTTGCTTTTCTGTTAGCACTCACATATAGATTAGTGAAACTTATCGATGACCAAAGTATAAAGAATTGATTCAGAAGGCAGAAGGCGGTGATCTTTTTGAGATTGAAACAGCTGCAGATTATTCAAAGATATGTTTGCAAAATGCCTGGCTGGAAGACCTGGAACCGCAGATGAAGTGGCAAATGTAGCAGAACTTCTGATGAGTGACAAAGGTGCATTTACACATCCTGCAAAGGGTATGCTAAAAGGCAAAAAAGAAACACGGAACAGGTATGTTCATTTGACGAAATGGTGAAACGGTCAT
>OGDF01004278.1_pt1 | contig 16419 bp, 14 predicted proteins | sample 1570141 | NCBI WGS metagenome assembly OGDF01 (sample SAMEA4370581, study PRJEB24528) | human gut metagenome | reverse complement strand
ATGGCACGAGAAAAACAAATGCCGCTTTCAGCGTCGCTTGTTTTTCTTTCGTGCTTGCGCTACTCTCCTTCGATCACGAGCCCGCGCTGACGCGCTCTACCGCCTGCTTCCGCAGGCTGCTCGTTCTCTAATGGCACGAGAAAAACAAATGCCGCTTTCAGCGTCGCTTGTTTTTCTTTCGTGCTCATTATATAGCACAATCGGCTTGAAAGGGAATACCGTAAACGGTATGACTTTCAAGCCGATCCAAATATGGTACTACAGTTCACTCGTAGCTTCCTGGGAGCAGATTTCGCGCTTGCGGGAAAATCTGCTCCCAGGAAACTACGAAGGGAGCGCCATTTCATGAGCAAAAGGAGCTGCGAAGCAGCGGAAAGCATCGAAGATGCGCTTTTGCGAATGAAATGGCGCGGTGAACTGTTAGAATATTACGCCTGGATTTCCCGCACCAGACAATATTGTTTCAGGGAAAAATGCTTTTCCACGACTCCGTACACCTTAAACCCGAACTGCTGATAAAACGCAACGTTACGCGGGTTGTGCGTTTCCAGCGAAATCATCAGATCGTTGCGTTCCGCATATGCAACCGCCTCTTCCACCAGCGTCGCCGCGATTCCGTGATGCTGCATTTCCGGATCAACCGCCAGATAAATGATATGCAGTCTCCGATCCTGATGCAGCTGATCCGTCCAGCTGGAATTCAGGTAATCCCTGCCGAGCACGAAATTAAAAAATGTCTTCAGGCTGTGATCCTCCCGGATCAGATAGCCCTCCGTGCGCAGCGTCGCCTGCACCTCCGTAAAATAACGATGCAGCAGATGGTACGGCTCCGTTTCGTCCGAAACGACCAATATGCCGTTTAATTCCTTACTGTCTGCAAAAATTTCACACGTCTCATAAAATTCCGTCAGGTCGCATTGAAACAGCTCCGGCATCAGCCGTTTCCGCACCTCTTCATCCGGAATCAGCTCCACATACAACGGGTCCGCCGCAAACGAACGGCACAACAGCTCCTCAAGCTTCGACAAATCCTCTTCCTGTACTCGATACAGTTTTTCACTGTCCATAAAATTCCACTCCGGCTTCTCTCAAAAGCCGCTCCATCCTTTCCGTCTGCACGCACAGCGCATCGATTTCTTTCCGGTACAAATCGCTCTGGCGCTCATATGCAGCCTCCAGCTGTGCAATTTCTTCCGTAAAATCACTGCAGTCCGTCTTTTCTTTTTCCAGAAGTCCGGTCACAACCGGGAAAAAGTTTTCAAACCCGATAATTCTTCCGGTTCCCCATTTCAGCCGATCTGCGCTCTGATCCAATGCATACGATGTAAAATGTCGATAAACCTCTTCTTCAAACAAAAATGCGTACCGGTTGCTGTCGATCTCATACAGCTTGCGCAGTGCCGCCGAGAGCCTTCCCTCTTTCAGATTGCGCACCGCACCTTCCAGAAGCTGCAAACGATCCTGCAAAATTCCATGCGGAAACAACACGTTTCCATACCAGTCGATCCGGACATAGGCGTCCTGCTCCTGCTGGAAAACCTGTAAAAGCGCTCGTTCCAGCTTCCGGGTGTCTGCCGCAGGTACTTCTGCAGCAGTGTCCGTTCCCTGCACACATGTGATAAAATCTCCATTCACCGCTCCGGCATCGTCAGTCTCCGCCGTGCGCAGTCCAGATGCATTTTCCACACCAGCCGCCGATGCGTCAGCGTGCCTCGCGTTCCGGTTCGTTTTCTCTACCTTTGCATACAGCTGTTGCGCCGTCGCCGTTGCCTGCTCCAACACCCGCAACAGCCGCTGTCCGTCCGCGCCGGTTTTTTCACACCATTCGCTGTCCAGCCGCTCCCTTGCTTTTCGGAATACTCTGGAAAAATCCAGCGGAACAACAACCGTACGGTCAATCGCCATCAGCAAAAGTCCAAACAGCTCATGGTGCATCCGATAAACATCCTCATCGTAAAAGCCGTCGTTGTCGAACTGTGAATGATAGTTCGTTTCCATAAAGCTTCCGCCCGTAAAATCATTTACCATCGACGGAATTCCGGCAATCGCAATGGAAAAATCGTCCGACCAGGTTTCAATCGGCGCGGTAATCCTCGTTTCCTCCGGATATGCGCCGGTCAGGCTCGGCAGTTCTTCCAAAAATTCTTCCAGAAAAGAAACGTATTCGAACGTGCTCCGAATCCTCGCCCGCGTCCCGTGTGCCAGCGCAGGGAGCTCAAAATTCAGGTCGGCAATCACGCTTCCCCGCCACTCCGGATGCACCGTAAATACCTGTTCATACGCGCCCGTCGACCAGTCGAACTGCGAATCCGCCACGCCCCATTCCTCGGACGCCATGCAGCAGAACATCAGCGTATTTTCGGGCTGATATCCAATTTCCAGCAGCGTTTTTCCCATCGAAAGCATCATCGAAATCGCGGTATTATCATCCTGAAAACCGTCAAAATAGGAATCGTAATGTGCGGAAAGCATAATTCTGCGCTCCGGGTGCGTTTTTCCGGGAATCTCCCCGACGATGTTATAGGTCGTCTGTGCCGGGATCACCTTTGTCGAAGCGTCAAACAGCACCTTTACCTCACTGCGACCCTGCAGCATTTTTTTCAATTGATCTGCATCGTGCCGGGCAATCGAAAATGCCGGTGCATTCGACGGTCCCGCGATATCCTGTGCGTTCAGTGCGCGTTCGTCTACCTCTCCGTAGCCGCCCGTCTGTGCAGCAATGACAGCTGCCGCGCCTTTTAAATGCGCCTGATAAACCGGATAATTGATCCACCACTCATCCCGCTGGTTGATATCCACTAATACGAGCTTTCCGGTCACATCCATTCCTTCATAATCCTGCAGAGTTCCTCTGCCTGCATACACAACCGAGTAGCACTCCGGTCCGTCCGTTACAAAATTCGTCTGATACGCGCCAAGCTGTATCGTTTCCTCTTCGCCTTTTTCGTTTAAAAAAGTCATTTTCGCGCGTTCAAATTCCCACGCATCTACTGTAATCGCATCCTTATGGATAATCGGAAAACCGATTGTGTGCATCTCCTGCTCCAGCATTTCCCCGGTTGCAAGCTCTGCCTTCGACCCCGCCGTCCGATAGCCGAGTTCTTCGTTGGTGCGGTGTTTTTCCATCCGTTTCGCCAGATGATAGGAATAGGAAATATCCAACTGCTGTCTGTATTTCTCCTGCATGTCCATCGTATACCACTCCTGTCTGTCATCGCTTTTATGCCTGATCCGGTATCATAGGAGACAAAAGACCTTTTTGATCCCGACATCATTTCAGTCCCAGTATATCATTCTTGTAGCAAAAGACAAGAAGGTTTCCGCTGCATAGAGGGCAAAGATTGAAAAATAAAATTTTTCAATCGCGAGATTTGTGTCTGTGCGCACTTGACACAAACTCGACATGCGCAAAAAACGTGCGCAGAAAGGAGGAGAAATATGCCGCGCAGAGGCGACCGGTTGTGGCTTTGCACGGCATATTGTATTTTGCGACGATGTCTGGTTACCCGATTACAAGCTCCCTGCCGCCCATTTTTTCATACAAACGGTGGGAAATGGAAACCACCGTCCGGTTTTCTCCGGCGCGCCTGAGCGCATACAAAACCTCCTGCTCTGTGCCTACATCGAGGTTCGCCGTGATTTCATCCAGCAGCAGAATCGACGGCTTCGCTGCAACCGCCCGGGCAATGGACAAAAGCTGCCACTGTCCCTGTGAAAACAGTGCATCCGTGCAGGGCGTATCATACCCCTGCTCCATTCCGGCAATCACTTCATGCAGTCCTGCCAGCTTCGCCGCTTCGACCGCATCCTCTCTGGAAATCATCGGATCAGAAAGCGTAATCTGCTCCAGAACGGTTCCGGGAACCCGCTTAAAGCTCTGCTCCACGCAGCCAAACAGACGCCGTCTGATACTGTCCGGAAGCAGATAAGCGTCCTGCCCATATATTTTTACACAGCCCTTTTGCGGACGATACAGCCCCAAAAGCAATTTAAAAATTGTGCTCTTTCCTGCGCCGGTGCGCCCGGTCATCGTTACCTGCTCGCCGGTTTTTATCTCGAAGCTCAAATGCTTCAGAACCATCTTTTCCTCTTCATAGCCGAAGCTGACGTCTTCCAGAGAAATGCATGCGACCGGCGAATCCGTGCCTGCGCTGGCTTTGCCAAGCTCCGTCATCGCTTTTTCTCCCGCCTCCCCGGAGGTTTCCAGCCGCGTCGGCAGCTCCATAAATTCTCCGACGCGCTTCGCGCCTGCCAGCGCCTCCTGGATCGTCTGGATTTCCATGCCAATGCTTTCGATTGGGGAAAAGATTCTCGAAATATAGGAAATTACCGCAACCGCCGTACCGACTGACATGCCGAAAAACATTCTGACCTCCGGGCCGGACGAAGCCGACAGCAGCATGACAACGCCCGTCACCAGCGCATCTGTAATCAAAATAACCGGAGAATACAGTGCATCGTAAAAATTTGTACGCTCCATCGCAGCGTATCCCTCCTGCAGCGTACGGTCATAACGTTTGCGCATAAAGCCTTCTTTTCCAAAAACATGGATCATCCGAATGCAATGAATCGTCTCCGGCACAAGACCCGACGTCCGCGCAACAGCCTTTCTGCTGTCCATCTGCGCAGCCAGCATTTTTTTCTGAACATGTCTTGTAAACAGTGCGATCAGCGGCAGAACCGCCAGCAGCGTAATCGCAAGTCCGCAGTTTTTCTGCCAGAGCACTGCGTAAATACCGATCATCGTGCAAGCGTCTGCAAACATGCTGATAATACCGGAGGTAAACAGCGTTTCCAGCGTATCAACATCTCCGACGAACCGGGATGCGATCGTTCCTGCGTCCATTTTACTCAACGTATCTGCGGACAGCTGCGACAGCTTTTCGCACATCTGACTGCGCAGACCGTGAGTCAGCTTCTGTCCGAATACGATCAAAAGGCTTTCCCGCGTAGATTCCAGCAATCCCGCCAGTGCTGTCACGCCGAAATAAGAAAATGCCTGTGCAATCGGCATCGGATTTCCCGCAGTCAGCCCGTCCACGATGTTTTCCAGAATCAGCGGCGGCACAAGTGCAGTGACGACTGCGCCGACTACGGTGATGACCAATGCAATCGGAAGCAGAAGATTCTGTGTGCAGATTGATCCCACCGCAGTGAGAATTTCATGATGCGCCTTTGACGGCATCGTTTTTTTCAAACGCTCACGCATGGTCTGCTCCCTCCTTCCATCCCTTGCACAAATTTGCATATTCCGGAACGATCTGCAGCATTTTTTCGTGCGTTCCTGTCTGCGTCTGTCCGTTTTCCATCCAGATGACCTGATCCATCTGATCAAACAAATACAGGCGGTGCGAAATCAGCAGGATAATCCGATCCTTTGACATCGCTTTTAATTCCCGGAAAATCTCCTCCTCCGTATTCCGATCCAGCGCCGCAAACGGGTCATCCAGAACGATCAACGGCTTTGCATGGGACAGCGTCCGTGCAAGCGCCGTTCTCGCCTGCTGCCCGCCGGAAAGCCGCACGCCGCGGCTGCCGACCAGTGTATCGATGCCGTTTTCCATTTCGGACACTTCCCGATCCAGGCAGACGCGCGAAAGCTCCCTGCCGACGTCGATCTGCTCCTCTCCGAGCGCGACATTGTTTCGGACACTGTCCGCCAAAAGCTCCGGATCGTGTCCCTGCCATCCGACCATGCTCCTGCGTTCTTTGTCTGAATATTCAGATAATTCTTTCCCGTTTAACAAAACATGCCCGGTATAAGGCACTTCTCCCAGAAAAATTTTACCAAGTGTCGATTTGCCGCACGCAACAGGACCCGTGATCCCGATGATCTGTCCAGGCTTTGCACTTATCGTCAATCCGTCAAAAATCTGCTTTCCGCCCGGATATGCGCCGCCCACCTGATCCAGCTTCAGGCTGACCGCCCCGGCTGTCTTTTCTTCTGTTTCTTCCGGAGGCTCTGTCAGCAGCGGACGGATTCTTTTCCACGAAACGTTCGCTTTCTGTACGGAGTTAAACAGCTTCGCCGCCTTCGAGGACTTGACCGCAAGCTTTCCGTAGCAGGATAAAAATGTCGTAAACGCTGCGATGTTCCAAACCGTCCATCCGCTGTTTAACACATTTTTCGAACCGAAATACAAAATCAGCACGGTGCTTCCCATGGAAATCACCTGATACAGCGGAGGCATCGCTACGACCTGCATCCCTGCACAGACTGCTGTTTTTTCGTAATCGTCCAGCTGTTTTTCATACATGCCGCTGCGCTGTTTTTCACAGCCGTAAATCCGATAAGTCACCGCGTTGCCCGCACGGTCCAGCGTCGCTGTATTCAAGCGTCCGGCGCTCTCCTTATATGCGGCATTGCTGCGCTCTACCACGGTTTTCATCTTTTCCGCCATCAAATAGGAAAACGGCGGGAACAACAGACACAGCAGTGCAAGCCGCCAGTCATACCACAACAGCATCGCAGCATAGGCAAGCAGCGCAATACCGGTATCAAAAATCTCCGTCGTGAACTTCCGGATTCCCTCTACGCACGCATCCACGTCAGACACCGCTTTTGTCAGAAGGCTTCCTGCCCCCTCTTTTTCCAGCTCCCCTACACTTTTATGTACCAGATTCCCGTAAAGCACCTGCTTCATGCTCCGGTTGATATCGTTCGCAAACCGGCGCACATAAAACCGCTTGATGCAGCGCGCGCCCTGCACGAATCCGATCACTGCCACATACGCGCACACCAAAAGCAACATATCGGTAAAAAATTTTTTCCCTGTAAATACATCCAGCAGGCACTGTGCAAGCCGTCCTTCAAACCACGGTCCTGCGAGCAGTCCGATATTATAAATCAGGCCGGAAACCGTCACCGCAAGCAGCGGCTTCCACTCCGTCACAAAGTAGCTTCCGATCTGATCCGGTTTTTCCCAGGCAGTCCGGATTCCCGATTCTTTCCTGTCGCACATCGTCGTCCCTTCAGCCATCCTTTTCTCCTCTGTCCATCCGTTCCTTTACCTGCAAAAATCCAGACCGGCTTTCTTTTTTCGATCTCAGATACAGTCGATCCAGCATTTCGCAAAAGTGCTCGGTTTCTGATTCGTCCAATTCCTCCATCAGCCACTCATAAAACGTCGATTCAATGCTGACCTTGGAGTTTTTCAGCCCTTCCGCCTTTTTTGTCGCATACAAAAGCTGACTTCTTTTGTCCTCCGGATTGTCCCGGCGAGTCAGGTAGCCCTTCGCTTCCAGGCTTGCCGCCCGGCGCGCCGCAGCTCCCTTGTCGATCTTTAATTCTTCCCGCAGCTGCGCCTGTGTGATGCCGGGATGGTGCCGCACCAGATGGATAAAATCGAACTCCGCCGTCCCGATTCCTTTCTCCTTCATCGCCTGTACCGTCAGCTTATTTAACTCCCGCGCAATTTTCGTCATTTTCCGTTCGGTTTTATCCATCGCAATCGTCCTCCTGAATTTAAGTTGCAGGGGCTTTCCTGCACGATAGTTTTTCAAAATGGATGTACCTACATCTTTTTTCATCCTAGTTTATCCGCAGAGAACTGTCAACCGTTTTCCTGCGCTTGAATTATCAGGAAAACCGCGCTATGATGTTCTTAACTGACTTATGTATCTCACAAAGAAGGGAGCTTCGTATGACTTTAGAACCGCTTATTTTAAAAATGATTTCCTACGATCACGGCAGCCCGGAGCGCATTCAGCATTTTCTGAAGGTGCACAGCTTTGCAAAGACGATCGCTGTTTCCGAGCATCTCGATGAAAAAACACTGTTCATTACGGAAGCTGCCGCCATCGTGCACGATATCGGCATCCGGCTGTGTCTGGAAAAATACGGAGACGGAAACGGAAAATTACAGGAAAAAGAAGGTCCTGCCCTGGCAGAGCAGATGCTCTCCGAGCTGGGATTTGAAAAAGATGTGATAGAGCGCGTCAGCTTTTTAGTCGGTCATCATCATACTTATACCGGCATCGACGGTCTCGATTATCAGATTCTGGTGGAGGCGGATTTTCTGGTCAACCTCTTTGAAGGAAACACGGACACAGCCCATATCCGAGCGACCTATGACAACATTTTCCGCACAGAGACCGGGAAAAAAATCTGCCGCGAAATGTTTGGCTTATAATGTGGAGACATCATCAGCTTTTCTTTCCATTTCGCGGCATTTTGTTAAAAGGATGGGCCTCCCACAAAAACGGCGACGCTGCGCGGTTTCAGGATAAATTCACTGTCAATGACAGTCATCTGTGACTCCTTTTCGGGCATTTCCGGCTGGTCCGTATTGACCGCAAGCCTCCATACAAAGCCGTTTGGAAGCTTCGGCAGAAAAAACTGCTGATCCTCCCAGAAAACATTGACCGCCAGGTACACGAGATCTTCCGTTTCCAATTCCCGGGTTCGCTCCATTTCCAAGCTCCACACAGATTCCCGGCGTCTCTCTGCTTCCTGACTCCACGCGTTTTCCTGATTTCGTCCTGTTTTCTGACTGCTTCCGGCCGGAACCGCCCCCGCAAACATCACGCCCAGGAATTTACTTTCCTGGGTCACATTATTGTCCCAGGGCTGATTCGTATGGACGCTGACCGTCGGGAACCCAAGCCCGGACGAACTGCATTCTCCGCGGATTGCAGAGTGTTTTTTGCGGAATGCAATCATATACCGGAAAAATTCGTAAATTTCTCTATTTTTTTCCAACAGCGACCAGTCCAGCCAGGAAATTTCATTGTCCTGGCAGTAGGCGTTGTTGTTGCCAAACTGCGTATTGCAAAATTCGTCTCCCGCCAGAAACATCGGCGTTCCGCGGCTGCACAGTAACACCGCACAGGCATTTTTGATCATTCTTTTCCGAAGCGCTTCTATTCCGGGGTTGTCGGATTTTCCCTCGTACCCACAGTTCCAGCTCCGGTTATCATCTGCACCATCAGTATTATTCCAGCCGTTTTCCTCGTTATGTTTTTCATTATAAGAATACAGGTCGTACAGCGTAAAGCCGTCGTGACAGGTCAGAAAATTGATTGACGAATTGTAGCCCCGATACTGCCCGCCGTACAGATCCGGAGAGCCGGTAATCCGCTTTGCTGCCTGTGCAGCGAACCAGTACTCTCCTTTTAAAAAGCTGCGCAGCTCGTCCCGGTATTTGCCGTTCCACTCCGCCCACCGGTTCCACGCCGGGAAATTTCCGACCTGATACAAACCGCCCGCATCCCATGCCTCCGCAATCAGGTTGACGTCCTTCAGCACCGGATCTTCCGCCAGATTCCGAAGCAGAGGCGGCTGTAACAGCGGCGTCCCGTCCTCGTTTCGTCCCAAAATGCTCGCAAGGTCAAAGCGAAAACCGTCCACCCGATAATGAATTACCCAATGCCGCAGGCATTCCAGAATCATCTGCTGCACGACTGGATGATTGCAATTTAACGTATTTCCGCATCCGCTGAAATTATAATAGTCTCCCTCCGGCGTCAGCATATAATAAATCCGGTTGTCGATTCCCTTAAATTCAAAAAAAGGTCCCTGCTCGTTTCCCTCCGCGGTATGATTGAACACCACGTCTAAAATAACTTCGATTCCGTTCTGGTGAAGCTCCCGGATGAGATTTTTAAACTCCGTCCCTTCCCGGTTATACTCCTGACGCGCCGTGTATCCTGTGTTCGGTGCAAAAAATCCAACCGTGTTGTAGCCCCAGTAATCCAGAAGCGTCCTGCCGCCGATTTCACGTTTTCCCATCGTCTCGTCGAATTCAAACACCGGCATCAGCTCAACCGCAGTGATGCCAAGCGCCTTCAGGTAGGGGATTTTTTCCCGGATACCCTCAAACGTTCCCGGAAACTGCACGCCCGAGGAGGCATGCTTTGTAAAACCGCGCACATGCATCTCATAAATAATCAGCTCCTGCATCGGCTTTTTCGGCTCTCTGGCGTCACCCCAGTCGAAATCGTTGAACACCACCCGCCCATGATAACCCTTCTCCCGGTCGGGCTCTTTTCCCCAGATGCTCTGCTGCGTCACCGCCCGCGCATACGGATCCAAAAGCACTTTTGTTTTATCATAAATCAGCCCTTTTTCCGGGACGTTCGGCCCGTCCATCCGATAGGCGTACTCAAAATCGTAAATATCCAGACCGAACACGATCATCGAATATACCCGCCCGATCCTGTAATTTTCCGGAAAAGGAATCGTCCCGTAAGGCTCTTTTTCCCCTCTGTGAAACAGCAGCAGCTCACAGGAAACCGCATTCTGAGAATGAATTGTAAAGTTGACGCAGCTTCCGAAGGAAGTCGCTCCGTTGATTTCATATAGCCCCGGACGGATATCGAATCCGTTGACGCGATCCAATGGGTTTAAAAACTGTTTCTCTGCCGCAAGCGGATTTAGGTTCATGCTGTGTGCCTCCTGTCCCTTTCGATTCTTACTCCCAGTTTATCATCTGTAGGGCAGGATGCAAGCAGGAAAGTCTGGTCATCGCTGTTTTTCTCCGGAAAGAAGAGGTATCCACCGCAGCGGTTTGCACACCCCTGCGGCACGCGCGCCATACTATATAGAAACGGAGCGTTTCAGGTGATCTGCATGGCAGTCTCTTCTCTGGATATTCTGAATCTGTCCCACTCTTTCAAGGACGTGTGCGAAGCGCACGCCAAATCTCCCGAATGTCTCTCCTGCACGCTCCGTCTTTTACTGGAATACAACCTGATTCAGGCAAACCTGGAATATTCCAGACGCTTTTGCTGCACCCCCCAGGCACCGGACGACGCAGCTTCTAAAAACTGCAAAAAGGAATTTCCATCTGCAGAATCGTAGATTGTCAACAAAGCTAAAAAAGTTTTGAAAAGAAAGCAAATTCTGGTAAATTTTAATAACATTTTTTCCTTTTTTCCATTAGAATAATGTCGCTTTTATAAAAATTTCCTTTTTTTCTTTCCTTTTTTGTATTACAATGAAATTATCAAAAATCGATCGAAAGAAAGGGGTTTTTCCAATGGCAAACAGAATTATGCTCAACCAGACCTCCTATCACGGAGCTGGCGCAATCGAAGAAATCGCAAACGAAGCAAAGGCTCATGCTTTCCGGAAAGCATTTGTATGTTCCGATCCGGATCTGATCAAGTTCGGCGTAACCGCAAAGGTAACGGATATTTTAGACCGCGAAGGTCTTGCTTATGAAATCTACTCCGATATCAAAGCAAACCCGACCATCGAAAACGTAAAGAACGGCGTTGCAGCGTTCAAGGCTTCCGGCGCTGACTACATCATCGCAATCGGCGGCGGTTCCTCTATGGATACCTCCAAGGCCATCGGCATCATCATCGCCAACCCGGAATTTGAAGACGTCCGCAGCCTCGAAGGCGTTGCTCCCACCAAAAAGCCCTGCGTTCCGATTATCGCTGTTCCTACCACTGCCGGCACCGCTGCAGAGGTTACCATCAACTACGTTATCACCGACGTAGAGCACAAGCGCAAATTCGTATGCGTTGACCCCCACGACATGCCGATCATCGCAGTCGTTGATCCCGATATGATGTCCTCCATGCCAAAGGGCCTGACCGCTTCTACTGGTATGGATGCTCTGACCCACGCAATCGAAGGCTACACCACCAAGGCTGCATGGGAAATGACCGATATGTTCCACTTAAAGGCAATCGAAATCATTTCCAAATCCCTGCGTAATGCCGTCGCTAACACCAAAGAAGGCCGTGAAGGCATGGCTCTTGGTCAGTATATCGCAGGCATGGGTTTCTCCAATGTCGGTCTCGGCATCGCTCATTCCATGGCACACACCCTGGGCGCTGTTTATGACACTCCTCACGGCGTTGCATGCGCAATGATGCTTCCGATCGTTATGGAATACAACGCAGACTGCACCGGTGAAAAATACCGTGAAATTGCACGCGCAATGGGCGTAGAAGGCGTTGATCAGATGGATCAGGCTGCTTACCGTAAAGCTGCGGTCGATGCTGTCCGCAAGCTTTCCGAGGATGTCGGCATTCCGTCCAAGCTCGAAGCCATCAAGGAAGAGGATCTTCCGTTCCTGGCAGAATCTGCCCATGCAGATGCATGCGCACCCGGCAACCCAAAGGATGCAAGCATCGAAGATCTGACCGCATTATTCCGTAAGCTGATGTAAAAAAGAATGTGCCTTGGCACATTCTCGCGCCGAGGCGCGGTTGCTTCGGCAACCATCTACCCTTGCGCCGAGTACGCATCCTCGCGGAGCGTTTTTATTTCATAGGACGCATTTTCCCATGAAACAAAAAACAGCCCCGACAGTTTTTATTCATGACAATAGAATGCTCGCAGAGCGTGCATTCTATTGTTTGAAAACTGCCGGGGCTGTTCCTTTGCACCTCTTATAACGGAGGCGCGCCTTCGATTTTTACTTAATTTCTTCCGGATTTGGTTTCAGGGTAACGCCTCTGTTGATATCGCCCTTTAAGTCCTTGCCGAACTCGTAGTCGTTGCCAGGCAGAATTGCATTCAGGATAATACCTGCCAGCGCTGCGATTGCAAGACCGGTCAGCGTGATGGATGTACCGAATACCGTAAAGGTCAGACCACTGGAGAAGCCCAGGCCGCAGACCAGGATCACTGCTGCGATAACCAGGTTACGGGACTTTGTCAGGTCTACATGGTTCTCTACTACGTTACGGACGCCGATTGCGGAAATCATACCATACAGCATGAAGCTTACGCCGCCGATGATTGCGGACGGCATGGAGCCGATTACTTCAGCCATCTTCGGAATAAAGCTTAAGATTACTGCGAATACAGCTGCAATACGGATCACTCGGGGATCATGTACACGGCTTAATTCCAGAACGCCGGTGTTCTCGCCGTAGGTGGTGTTTGCAGGACCGCCAACCAGAGCGGACAGCGCGGTTGCAAGACCATCTCCTACCAGAGTGCGGTGCAGACCGGGATCAGCGATGAAGTTTTCGCCGACTGTTGCGGAAATCGCGGACATATCGCCGATGTGCTCCATCATGGTAGCAAGCGCGATCGGAGCCATAACTAAAATTGCAGTCAGGTTAAATTTGCACAGCTGGAAAGGCGGCAGGCCAACCCAGGATGCAGATGCAATGTTGGAGAAATCCAGGATAGCGCTTCCGTCCGGATTTGTCAGGCCAATTGCATTTAAAACAGCTGCAACAACATAGGAAACCACAACGCCCATCAGAATCGGGATAATTTTGAACATTCCTTTTCCCCAGATGTTAAATACGATAATGGTTCCAAGTGCAATCAGGGCAATCAGCCAGTTGGTCGATGCGTTGGAGATTGCAGACGGTGCAAGGGACAGACCGATACAGATGATAATCGGACCGGTTACAACAGGCGGCAGATAATGCATAACGCGATGTACACCTGCAAGCTTGATGACCAGGGCAAGCACCAGATACAACAAACCAGCTACAACAATACCGCCACAGGCATAAGGCAGCTTTTCTCCCATGGTCATGTCTGCGAAAATTCCGGTGTTCAGATTTGCTACCGTAGCAAAACCGCCCAGGAATGCGAAGGACGAACCAAGGAAAGCCGGTACCTTCAGCTTGGAGCACAGGTGGAAGAACAGAGTTCCCAGACCCGCGCAGATCAGGGTTACCTGAATGGAAAGCCCTTCTCCTTCAAAATAGTTGTTGACCAGAATCGGTACCAAAATCGTCGCACCAAACATTGCGAACATATGCTGCAGACCTAACAGCAGCATCTTCGGTACACCAAGTGTTCTGGCGTCTTTAATTGCCACACTTTTCTCCTCCATTATGAACCTCCTATAAATTTTTATCTGTTCTATAGTAGTCTCTTTCTTCCTTTCCGTCAATCATTTCCTGTAGAAAAAAACCTTCTATTTTCTATGTAAATTCAGTTTTTTCCTCTTTTTTTCAAAGATAGGGTGCGCTATAATAAATTCTGCACGCCATTGGTGTGCAGTTCACACGCACCAAAGAAAGGACTTCTATTATCATGACTTCCAGTTCCGAAACCTCCCGGCTGTCCGGCCGCCCCGCCTGGGCGTTCGACCGCAGGATTTTCTTAAACGGCATGCGCGACGGCGTTCCCATCGCACTGGGCTATTTTGCCGTTTCCTTTTCCCTCGGTATCGCCGCAAGAAACGCCGGTCTGACGCCGCTGCAGGGCTTTTTTGCCAGTCTGTTAAACAATGCCTCCGCCGGAGAATATGCTGCGTTCACCTTAATCGCCGCCAATGCGACGCTTTTCCAGGTAGCGCTTATTACTTTGATCGCAAATGCGCGGTATCTGCTGATGAGCTGTGCGCTCGCGCAGCGCTTTGCACCCGGCACGCCGTTTTTCCACAGACTGATTATCGCTTATGATGTAACGGACGAGCTGTTCGGCATCACGATTTCCCGCCCCGGCTGCCTGAATCCGTTCTATACCTATGGTGCGATTTTGCTTGCCGCTCCTGCATGGGCGTTCGGCACAGCCTTCGGCATCATGGCAGGAAACGCGCTTCCGCTGCGCGCTGTCAGTGCGCTCAGCGTCGCCCTTTACGGCATGTTCCTCGCAATCATCATCCCCCCCGCCCGGAAAAATAAAGTCGTTGCTATCCTGATCGTCATCAGCTTTGCATTGAGCTTTTTCGGCAGTTATGTGCCCGGAATTTCTGCATTGTCCGACGGAACCCGCACGATTTTGCTTACCGTGCTGATTTCCGCTGCCGCAGCAATTTTATTCCCGGTCAAAAATACACAGGAGGAATCCGAACATGAGTCGTAATGTGCTTTATATCGCCGTCATGGCGCTGGTTTCCTATACAATCCGCGTCCTTCCGCTGACGCTGATCCGCAAACCGATCCGCAACACATTTATCCAGTCGTTTCTTTATTATGTGCCTTATGTTACGCTCGCTGTGATGACCTTTCCAGCCATCCTGCACGCAACGCAGTCGCCGATTTCCGGTGCAGTTGCCCTGATCGCCGGAATCATCGCCGCATGGCTCGGCGCCGGATTATTTCCGGTATCCGTGATCTGCTGCGCACTGGTTTTCCTGATCGAGCTGTTTATCTAAAAAAACTGATATCACAGCTTAAATTTCTTGCTTTATCTTCCGTTATGAACTTGTTATGCTGTTCCTATGACACAGATCAATCTGAAATCCCACACGATTTCAGCTCTGGGAGGAGAGTTATCGTTAATGGAAGATTTTAAAAAGAACTTGCTTAAAATGGGAAAAACAAACCGGACTGTCCCGGCGGTTTTGCTGATTGCTGCTGCCTTCTTTCTGCTGTTCGGCATTTTTTTGATCCCCCACAAGGATCAGCCCTTTGACCCGACCTCCGGCGGCTATGCTTCCCTCAATATCGTCTATGTTATGGGACCCTTCGCAGAGCAAACCTCTGACGGAAGGACTGTAAAGAAATATTATGTTGTCGAAAACGACAAAGGTTACTGGTCTATCATCAGCACCGAAAACTCCTGTCCCTTTCCGGTTTACAATGAAACCATTTCCGATGCCGATCTGAAAGCAATGGTTCCTCAGACTGCTGTCGGTCAAAGCAAGAAGATCCCCAAAAAGCTTGCCGGATACCTTGTAGACTACTTTAATAACAACGGCTTTGAGCTCTCCCTTTCCGACTATGAGCAAACCTTGGGTGATCATTATCTCGATACCACCGCACCTTTGATGGGCAGCAGCCTTGTGCTCTTTATATTTTCTGCAGTCTTTTTCATCCTCAGTGTGATCGTCCTGATCTCCTTCAGGAAAAACAGCAATCACATTCAGACCCGTATTCAGGAGCTTATGCAAGACGGTGAGTTCGAACCACTCTGTCAGGATTTCCAGTCAACTGACGCTGCTTTTTATGACAGATTAGGTCTCGCTGTCTCTCCCCATTATCTCCTTGACTTTTCCAATTTGCAGTATGGTTTTTCTGTATACCCCCTCGATCAGTTTTATAATGTTTTTAAATGCAACATGGTGAACGGCCAGCCTACAACATCCAATTACATTGCTCTGGAGCTCAAGAATGGACAGCGGATCCTTGTTGCAGCCTGCCCGAATACATCTAAAAGCTTTAACACTGCACTGGATATGCTGAAACAATCTGTAAACGGAGGTATGCAATGGTGATCACTTACGGAACCAGAACCTTATTCAAGCGGGAAGGCGCATGGGGACATGCGATCTGTAAAAACTGCGGACATGATGCTCCCCAAACCCTTTGCCGCCAGCTCGATCAGGTAACGCTTTTCTTTATCCCCATCGTCAGTCTTGAAAAACAACGCGGCATCCTGTGCGAAAGCTGCGGCATGATTGTACCCCTAGACAAGGCAGAATACAAACGCCGCCGTGAAGCAAGACAAAAAGCTGCCCTTTTCTGAGCCTTTGATATCTCTGCCACTAAAAAAAGAATGTGCCTTGGCACATTCTCGCGCCGAGGCGCGGTTGCTTCGGCAAC
>OGDF01004272.1_pt1 | contig 16429 bp, 16 predicted proteins | sample 1570141 | NCBI WGS metagenome assembly OGDF01 (sample SAMEA4370581, study PRJEB24528) | human gut metagenome | reverse complement strand
ATTATGAGTCGTAATCCACGTATTGACAATAGGAGGTCACTTCATATTATCTCATCACTTTCTATCATCATCTTAATTTTACTATCATCCATTCCTTTGTGGCAATTCAAAAAGTAATAAATCATCTTTTCCTGTTCATTCATGTCTTCAAGCGGTTTATGTAAATCTACTTTTGGCATTTCTATTGTCATTAACTTCATACGATCTTCTTTTTCTTCTTTCACTAAAGGAATGCCACTGTATTTCCTCATTGTGTATAAACTACAAATGTTATCATCGTCAGCAATTATCAAATTAAAGAATACCATGACAATAGTTTCCTTTAATTGACTGTAACTTTTTCCTTCCATGTCTTGTGAACCATGAAGTCTAGCCAAATAATAATTAAATCGATTGAGTAAATTATCTTTGGTTTGTCTTAACTGCATTTCTAAATCTACAGATGTTTGATCATCAAATTCAACTAATAAATCCAAACGAGGACTTTTCATTTTAGTATAGTCTTTTACCATTTCTGAATTCTTTACAACGACATGTTCAACCTTCCTTTCTAAAAATACCGTGAGTAATGATTTTAATGCATCATTGGCCTCCTTACAATCTTCGCCAAACACATACTTAAAGGCGAAATCATTTAATAAATTTGCACTTCTCATGAGCACCACTTTCTAGTAGGCATTTAACTGTTTATCTAGAACTATAAATATCGCAATGTAACTAGACAACAATTCGTTAGATAAGTCTTTGATTACAGTTAGTATCGATATTAAAAAGAACCATCATCACTTTTGTGTCCTAGATCAAGAAACAATTACACCTTCGTTTTATGACTATCTAATCAACTAGGTGTGTCAGATTGCCTACATACTCTTATACGTAAAAAAATGGAGTTTTTTTGAAAAAAAGAAAAATTTCTCAAAACATTTGTGAAAATAATGATATTATATACGCGACAGGAGGATACTAGAAAAATGAAAATTGTCGATGAATATTTTGGATGTGACGTATTCAGTACATCTGCTATGCAAAGATACTTGCCTCATGCCGTCTACAAACAAATGATGGATGTGATGGAAAAAGGAAAGGAACTTCCTAAAGAGATCGCAGATGTAGTCGCAAACGCCATGAAAGACTGGGCTATGGATAAGGGTGCAACTCACTATACGCACTGGTTCCAACCCATGACAGGTATTACGGCTGAAAAGCATGATGCGTTTATCAATCCAACAGGGCCAACATCTGTTATTTCAGATTTTAGAGGAAAAGAATTAATCAAAGGTGAACCCGATGCCTCAAGTTTTCCAAGCGGAGGATTGCGTGCCACTTTTGAAGCCAGAGGATATACCGCATGGGATCCAACTTCTCTAGCTTTTGTCAAAGAAAAAACTTTATATATTCCAACCTTATTCTGCTCTTATGATGGTAGTGCTTTGGATAAGAAAACACCATTATTGAGAAGTAATGATGCCTTAAACAAAGCAGCTGTTCGTTTATTAAACATTATGGGTTACAACATTCATAAAATCAAAACAACAGTAGGTCCAGAACAAGAATATTTCTTGATTGATGAAGACATGTTCAAAGAACGTCTAGACTTATTAGTAACAGGAAGAACATTATTTGGTGCGGCTCCCGTAAAAGGTCAAGAATTAGATGATCACTACTTTGGTAGTTTATCTGAACGAGTAAAAGCTTATATGGAAGAAGTCGATGAAGAACTTTGGAAATTAGGTGTTTATGCCAAGACCGAACACAAAGAAGTAGCTCCATGTCAGTTTGAATTGGCGCCTGTATTTACATCAACAAATATTGCGAATGACCAAAACCAATTGACTATGGAAGTTCTACAAAAAGTAGCTTCTCATCATGGATTGGTATGTTTACTACATGAAAAACCATTTGATGGTGTCAATGGTAGTGGTAAACACAACAACTGGTCTTTCTGTACAGAAGAAGGAGAAAACATTTTAGAACCAGGTGATTCGCCAAAAGACAATATTCGTTTCTTAACCGTTCTAGCTGCCATCATCAAAGGTGTAGACGAATACCAGGATTTATTAAGAATCTCTGTTGCCAGTGCCGGAAACGACCACCGTTTAGGTGCAGATGAAGCTCCACCCGCTATTATCTCTATCTATTTAGGTGAAGAACTAACTGCCATTCTTGAAGCCATTGAAGCTGGAAATGAATATGTAGATACAATCGATCGTAAATTGGAACTTGGTGTTTCTACCCTTCCTCCAATCGCAAAAGATTCTACAGACCGTAACCGTACTTCTCCATTCGCATTTACAGGTAATAAATTCGAATTCAGAATGCTTGGATCCAACTTAAACATTTCTTGTCCAAACACTATTTTAAATACAATCGTAGCCGAAGAATTAACACAGTTTGCGGATGAATTGGAATGTGTTAAACAAAAAGATATGACAAAATCCTTAATTGCGTTGATTCAAAAGACATTAAAGAATCATAAGCGTATCATTTTCTCTGGAAATGGATATTCCGATGTATGGAAAAAGGAAGCACAAAAACGTGGCTTATTAGAACTTAAAACAACAGCGGATGCACTTCCTCACTATACAGATCCAAAGAATCTACAATTATTTGAAAAACACAATGTATATTCTGCAAGTGAATTGCATGCTCGTGAAAGTATCCTACTCACAAACTACTACCAAGTAGTTCAAATTGAAGCTAAAACAATGGCTTATATGTTACGAAAACAAATCTTACCTGCTATCTTTAGTTATGAAGCTAAATTGGCTCAAATCATTCAAACAAAAAAATCAAGTGGCATTGAGGCACCATTAGAAGTTAAAATCTTAAAAAACATCAATACACCTCTAGAATTAGTATCCAATCACTTAGATACATTAGAAGCATTGATCAACAAAGAAACCACAACAGAAAAACAAGCTGCTCGTTTTGCGGCCGATGAATTACTTCCGTTAATGGAAACGATTCGTCAATTGACGGATGTGATTGAAACCAATGTTTCTAAAGAAGACTGGCCTTTACCAGACTATAACGACATTTTATTTAAATCTATGTTGTAGGGAATCCAAGGATTCCCTCTTTTTTACATTAATTTTCTGAAACTACTTGCATATTTCTCTTTCAAGGTTCATAATCACTTAAAAAGGAGTTTTAATTATGAGCAAATTAGTCGTACACGCAAAAATAATGATTGATGGAGTGAGTGATACACCAAAGAAAGATCAATTGATTTCAATTGAAGATGGAAAAATTGTTTCCATTGAAGAATATCATGAAACAAATGAAGAAGTCATTCATGCCAATGTCGTTACCCCTGGTTTTTTTAACTGCCACGTTCACATTATGGAACCGGTTGGCTTTGGGACCGATAAAAAGTTTAGTTTGATGGAGAAAGCATTCTATACGCAAAAACACTGTGAAGACTACCTTCATTCAGGAGTTACTTTTATCCGTGTTTTAGGTACTGCCAACGATTATGATATGCAGATTCGTGACTGTATTGATTCTGGACTCATTCAAGGACCACATATGTTGTGTGCTGGAAGATGCATTTGTATGACAGGCGGTCATGGTTGGCGAGATGGAATTGAAGCCGATGGCAAGGATGAATGTCGAAAAGCAGCTCGTACCCTTCTTAAAGAAGGTGTCGATATAATTAAAATCATGGCTACAGGTGGAGTTATGACCAAAGGGGTTGAGCCAGGAAGTGCTCAATTAACACAAGAAGAAATGGCTGTCATTATTGAAGAAGCACATAAAGCTGGAAGAAAAACAGCTACCCATGCCCAAGGAACACAAGGCATAAAAAATGCTCTATATGCTGGTATTGATTCAATAGAACACGGAATCTTCTTAGATCAAGAATGCTTGGATTTTATGAAAGAACACGGTACTTATTTAGTTCCTACTTTAGTTGCTCCTCAATGCATTGTAGAAAATGGTATTGAAGCAGGTATTGCTGACTATATGGTTAAAAAGGCAATCTATGTTAAGGATGCACACGTAGAAAGTTTTAAAAAAGCCTATGCCCAAGGATTAAAGATTGCCCTAGGTACAGATGGTGGTACACCATTCAACTACCATGACAACACCGCTTATGAAATGGAATTAATGGAGAAATACGGTGTAGATCGTATGGACATTTTAAAGATTGCGACACACAATTCAGCTGATTGTTTAGGTGTCTTAGATGATTATGGAACTTTAGAAGTGGGTAAACATGCCGATCTCGTTTGTCTTGAAGAAAATCCATTGGATGCTATTTCAAATGTTCGTAAAATTGATAAGGTCATTAAAGATGGAGTGATTGTAAAGTGACAAAGCTATATATTCATGCCCAAACTTTAATTGATGGTATTAGTGATACACCTAAGCTTGATCAATTAATTACTATTGAAGATGATAAAATCGTTCAAATTGAAGATTATCACGAAATAAACGAAGATATCATTCATGAAAGTGTTGTTACACCCGGTTTCTTCAATTGTCACGTACACATTTTGTATCCGGTTGGATTTGACTCAAAAAAAGAATTTTCTTTAATGGAAAAAGCTTTCTATGCCCAAAAACACTGTAAAGAATATTTAGAATCTGGTGTTACCTTTATTCGTGCAGTAGGTACAGAAGAAAACTATGACCTACAAATTAAAGAGGCCATTGACAACCATGTGATTGAAGGACCTCATATGTATTGTGCTGGTAAAGTTATTTGTATGACAGGCGGTCATGGATGGCAAGAAGGCATTGAAGCCGATGGTAAAGATGCATGTTTAAAAGCCGTTCGTACACAGCTTAGAAGCGGTGTGGATCTGATTAAGATGATGGCTACAGGAGGCGTTATGACCAAGGGTGTTGAGCCTGGTAATGCCCAGTTTACTGTGGATGAAATGAAGGTCATGATTGAAGAGGCACATAAGGCCGGAAGAAAAACAGCTACCCATGCCCAAGGATTACAAGGTATTAAAAACGCTTTATATGCAGGCATTGATTCCATTGAACATGGTTGTTTTTTAGATGATGAATGTTTAGAACTGATGAAAGAACATAATACATTCTTAGTCCCTACCCTTTGTGCTCCCCAATGCATTATCGATAAAGGTGTAGAAAATGGTGTAGCCCAATATATGGTGGATAAGACGTTAAAAGTCAAGGATGCCCATGTTGAAAGTGTTAAGAAAGCTTATGAAAAAGGTATTCAGATTGCCTTAGGCACAGATGCAGGAACGCCATTTAATTACCATTCAAATACAGCTTATGAAATGGAGCTTTTGGCTCGACTCGATATTTCAAACATGGATATCTTAAAGATGGCCACGATCAATTCCGCAAGATGTGTTGGAGTTGAAAAGGACTATGGTTCGATTGAAGTTGGTAAACAGGCTGATTTAGTTTGTTTAAATGAAAATCCATTAGAGAACATTTCAAACGTAAGAAAAATTAATAGAGTCATTCAATCCGGTAAGATTGTGGTAGACAACAATTAAAACTATAGGAAAAAGGTAGAAATCTTAAAACTTGATTTCTACCTTTTCATTTTGACGGATAACGCTGCAGTGCCATGCCTGTTAAATATGGCATCGGCATTTTATATATAGCTTTTTTGAATAATTCTTTTGTTTTCGGATCAAATTGTTCTAATTTTGGAAAAATTGTAATCAAATGTTCAGTCATACGACATAATTCAATACATTCAAGAATGCGTTCCATTTTTAGAAAATCAAATACATCTTCACTCTTTTTAAAATGATCAAATAATTCATGAACATCTGGATCCGCATCATCATACCCATTATAGAAAATAGACAGATAGCTTTCTGGTTTTAAAAACACAGGAGCCAGCAATTCATAGTCTAGACGCGTATTTGCGATCACATCCATATATGGAATTGAATCATAATACAATATAGCTTCTCCATAAGCATCATCTGGAATCAAATAATCAAATGTATAGTATGTCCAGAAATTAAATAATGGATTGGTTTCCAAACTTCTAAGATCCAAGCCATACTTTTGTGCTTGCCTTTGAACAACCATGAGATCAATAGCTCCACAACTGCGAATAAATCCAATTAAACAAAGTAAAGGTTCTTCTTGTTTTTCTTTTTGATCAAAATCCACAATTTTTAAAGCCTCAATAACACTTTCCTTCAGCTCGTCTGGAATTTCATTTTCAAATAATAAATATTTTCGATAAAGCGCCACCTTTTCAAATGGCATACTACGAACATCCACTTCTTTATAATTGTTTTCACGATTCGTTTTAAAAGTTTTAGTTATTTTACTGTACAAACATCTACAATATTTTCTGGTGTATATTGTTGAATAATTAGCTCAACCATTTGTTTACGAGTAATTTTTTCACAACTCACGTCATCCGGAAAACATATCTGAAAAAATTGACTGTACACAACTTCTTTTCGATAATGATTGATTTCTTGTATTAATGAGCTCATAACTCTCCTTTTAATTCATATTTTTTGGCAACAACGAGTAAATCTTTTGTCCGTAACTATAATCTTCAAATGCCTTTGAAACAAGTTTTTGGCTAAGCTGCATATCGGCCGTTGAAATAAAACCATCATAGATGATCATCCCATTAAATGGCATAATAGCAGTTTGAATCAACATAGGTGTTTTTTCGGCCGGAATAAATTTATCTAAGTTTTCATTTAAACCCTTGACCATATAGTTGATGCCTTCATCATTTAATACTGTATAGTTCTTTTCATAGACAGCCAACAAAAAGTTTTTGCGCATGCCATATTTAAAATCTTTTATAATATTCAAATTACGATATGTTAGATTTAAAGGATTCTTTTGAACATAGCCATCAATAAAACGATCTTTTTCTTTCCAGAACACCTCGATTAGATTGACCAATTCATCGGGTTCAATATAATTATTGGGATCAATTTTCTTATTTGGGATAATTTGTTCCAAAGCATTCACATAATCTAAGACGCTAAAATATAACTTATAGAATAGGCGTGTATCTTTTTGATCTAAATAAGCATACGTTTGTTTCTCATTTAGAGTACGAAACTTATCATTAAAAGATACGTGCTCATGTGCTTCTTTATAGCCTTTCATACTAAGTCCATAATAATTTGGTAATGAAATTTGTACAACAGCTTTGCGATAGCGCTTTGTCAAAGAATCTGAGAATCCATTAAAGAATGGAATTAAATCGATCTTTTCTTCATTCACAGTACCACGAAGCAAATTGTTGAACAATTCATCCTTAAACTTTGTGATGTCCTGCACTTCTTTTTTAACAGCTGTAAAAAATTTTTTAATATCTGGATTTGTCGCATCAAAACCATGATAAAAGATAGAAATGTAGCTGTCTCGATCTAAGAATTTTGGTTCGAATCTTTCACGTTCGATACGACAATTGCGAATGTTAAACAATAGATCTTTATAATCCCAATATACATATTCATTAGCTAAACTATGATCAATTAATTCATAGTCTTCTTTTAAATACGCCCAGAAATTGAAGAGTTTTCCCTCAATAATGGCTTTATAATCGTATGCACAAGCACTACATACGGCTTGAATCAAAGATGGTTCAATGATGCCAAAGGCACGTATAATTCCAAGAATGACTAAGCTTGGTTCATCTTTTTCTGCCTTCTGATCTAAATCAATATCTTTAACAGCTAATTTGACATTCTTTTTGAATTCTTCAGGTAATTCTTTATCAAAATATAAAAACTTAGAGCTTAATGCATGTTTTTCAAAACGATATCGATCGTCTTCTAAGTCTTGGTTGCGTAATAATCTTCTTAATACCTTTAATTCCCATGTTGTGCAAATAGAAACTAAATACTCAGGGGTATAGGTTTCAATCATGCGTTCAAACATTTCTTTTCTTGTCATGGAATCATAGTCCCAATAATCATTTTGACATGTTCTTTTATAACAATCAAAAACCTTTTCTTTACTATAACGATTTGCATGTTCCAATAAGCGCACCAAAAAAAACTCCTCCTTTATATATCTTCAAAGGGATTCATCGTACCCTTTTTTCAATCCAATGAGAAGCCAAAACAAATGCTTTGGCAATATTTTTATTTCTCCTTGGGATTGTTATAATTATTATAGTATGATATCGAAAAAAATTGAACCTATGTGTTAGAATTATACCTAAGAGGAAGAAGTATGCGAATCATAGAAATTTTTAAACGATTATTTCATTGTAAAAAACCAATTGAGATCAAACCAAAGAAAAATGTAAATGCTCCAACGAAGATGAAACAAAAGAAGGATTTAAATCCACCAAAAAAGATGAAACAAACGTATGTCGCAAAATCTACCAATTATTTGGATGAACAATACAAATTATTTCAAACCATTCAGCCTGGATATCTTGTCTTTTGTCGTATGCCCGTTTGCGAAGATAATTTGGTGGATATAAATCACCCCCATCGTATTCGACCCTATTTGATCATAAAAAAAGATAAAGACTATTTATATGGCTATGCCGGAAGCACAAAGAAAAAGAATCCAAAGATTCAATATACTTTACAAGATGGACATAAAGATAAGGAAACAGGTGCCTTTAGCGATTCCTATCTATATTTAAACAATGTGTATCGAATTCCCATCCAGAATATCAAAGGAATTTTAAAACAAGTCTCAAGCAAAGATTTGATTCAAATCCAAAGAAAGATTCAATTATTGAAAAATAGTGATGTACATCATATTGTTTTATTTGAAAACATTGAATTTACATTTGAAATAGGAGATATAGTGGAATATAATACTTCCCTTTACTTTTTATCAAAAATTCAAGGCGATAAAATATATGGATATGTGTGTTCAAATACAAATGGTGATATCGAGTTAAAAGGTTTAAATCTATTCATTAATACAGATATAGAAAGAAAAATCGAGCCGAATCCACATAGTTTAAAATATATTTTTAATACGAAAGTGAATCGTTATGTGAATAAACAGTTAAAGAAAGAAAACAAAGAAGTGTTGAAACTAAAAGAAGATGTTTACGTTTCTAGAAATGTACAATACTACAATTATTATCCACTAGGAACCATATTAAGGGATATCTACACAAATGAAGAAATTGTATATTTATTTAATTACCGCAAGCGCTCCTATTGTGCAAGGCTAGAAGAAATGTATAATGATAATTATTCAATTTGGCAATATTCTCCAAAATATTATTGTGTGGAGGATGAATTAACTGAAAATGGCATAAAAGAGATGTTGGAGGGTTTCTTAAGCAAGAAATCACGGAATAAAGAGATCAACAAACCTTTTATTCCAATTTTTGAAATCGAATATAAGAAAATAAAGAAGGTTTAGATAGTATGGCATTCACAATCGAAAGTGCAAAACAAGTTCTAGATGATTATTATGATTTGGTGCATTCCAAATATGAGGATGATATCCAGTTTATAAATGCCCTGGAATTTTTAATTCAAGAAACAAACAATCCAGAATATATGGTGGAACTGGGTGTCTGGTATTATGGACAAAAACAGTTTGATCTTGCGGAAGACTATTATTTAATGGCTGCTAAATTAAACTATGTAGATGCCTATGAATGTTTAGGCTACATTTACTATTATGGACGCGTGGGACAACCCGATTATGAGAAGGCCTTTCACTACTATAAACTTGCGAGTGATCAAGGAAATATTGTGGCAGCCTATAAATTGGCAGATATGTATAAGAATGGCTATTATGTACAAAAAGATTATCCAAAATATGTACAAATCATTAAGAGTTTATATCCTTTACTACAAGGAGCAACGAATACGTTTGATCCTGTTCCCGAAGTCTATTCTAGGCTAGCAAAGATCTATGTAGAAGAAGGTAATGAAGATCAAGCCATTCAATTGTTGTTGATTGCGAAGGAATTCCAGTCGCAAAGATTGATTTATTCGGACTTCTTTGGTGATCTTGCCATCATTAAACATATCGTACTCGATTTATATTCGCTTATTCAATTTGATTCAGACTGCATAGATCTATTTGATCTATACTATGTTCTACAAAAGCCATGTAAACTCGCCTTAGAAATCAATGGAGAAGATTATATTATCGAAGCCAAATACGAGGATGATTTATTCTATATTTCGATGGATGATAAAAACTATGAAGATGTCGATCAATTCTTTCAAAATGCAATTATTCATGATGAGCCATTATATAATCAATATGTAAATGTGAATTATCTAGAAATGTTAGACTAAAACAAAAGTGGTAATTACTCAAACAAAATGAGTTTTACCACTTTATTTTCTTGAGTAATTGAAGCAGTAATTGTTTTAATATCTCATAAATAATTAGCAGGTTTTCACCTCTAACTTGCATTTTGTGTTAGTACGCGACGTAATGCAACAACTTTAAAAGAGCTGTTACTTCAATTTAATCTCGAAGATAAATTTTTCTCCTTCAATCGTTTCATATTTCATTTTATAATTATCTAATAGATTACGAACAATATATAAACCTAGACCATTTCCTTTAGATTGGGTTGGATCTTGTTTATTTTGAATAAAGAAATAGCCTTGTTCGATTCCAATATGAATAGTATCCTTTTCATGCGTATAATTGATCGCATTACTAATAAGGTTAGACAAAATGATATTTAGAGCTGCCTTGCCAATATACATTGTTTCATTTTTTAAATCATTTTGAATTCTTAATTCCTTTTGGTGAATCAATACATCATATTTTTCAAGTACACTAGACAGGATATCTTTGATTTGAACCACTTCTTCATCGTCTTTTAGATTTTCTATGGAATATTCAGATAAGATTTGTTGGATATTCTTAGTTAAATGATCAACTAAATCAATACATTCATCAATATAAACATCTCTATTTTTATATTTTCCCACATTGTATTTCATTTTTTCTAAGATGATTTTAAGACTTGCATAGGCGTTTTTAATTCGTGGCTGGCCCTTTAAAGAAATTGTATTTTATTTTCTCTAATCTTAGAATCTCTTTATTTTTAAATTCAAGATTGGAAATCGAATCAAGAAGTGTGTTTCATACAAATCATTAATTTGTGCCTTCAACTGCCCAATTTCATAACTCGAATCAGTTTCTAGACGAGCCTTCTTATCTAATGCCATCATTTGATTGGTTACACTTTTGATTTCAACTACATGATTTTTAATGGATTTGGCATACACTAAAGAGACAATAGCTGAAAAGCATAGGGATATAATTAAGGAGTAAGGAAGAAGTTGTAGACTTAGATTTTTAGCTTGGCTTTTTGATCATGATCATAAGATTCGCCATTAGTACAGAAACGATAATAATACTCATCAACAAGCCATGACTTAATATGAAGCATAACGTATTATGTTTAATTACACTAAAAGCACATAGAATGATTCCTGATGGAAAGGATATAAATACAAGTTCTAACATAAATTGAACAATGATTTCCATCTTACTTTTTCCTATAGACAACAAGACACCCATTTCATGTATGCGATCTCTTAACCCTAAAACCAATACCAAAGATAAGACAACAAGTCCACACACAATGATAGAACAAGATAGAATCTGAATCATGTGCTTCATACTTTGTATAGATTCTAAAGACGATTTATAGGCATTCGTATCTTTAGACACAACATATTCACTTGATGGATTTAAGGATTAAACTTGTTTAAGCCTACTTTCTTTCTTCGAGAAAACTGTCATTTTATGGACCATTTTCATATCTAAAAAATGATAATCCAAAAATACGGTATTCTCACTTAAATCCGAAGATAAACCTTTATATGTTTCATGCTTCTTACCTTCAGAAATTCCTTTGATTGTAAAAGTATGAGAATTCAAACATATTGTGCCCCCTACTTTTAAATGATTCTTTTTAGCTAGATCCAAATGAATAAGAATAGAGTTTCTATCCTTAGAATTAATATTTTTTTCTGAAATTAAAGTAAATACTCCACTACGAAATAAAACATTTTTTGAAGTGTTATTTGTTCCAACTACTGAAATTACATTCTTATATTCTTCAGGTAAAGAATCCAGTGTTACACCCTGCTTAATAGAAACTGCCTTAGTATCTTCTAGCTTAGAAACAAAATCATATTCATATACAGAATTATTAAAATACTGGTTTTCAAATTCAGAACCATCCTTTTTTTGTACTACAATCGAACTCAGACTCACCTCATTTAAAGATTTTCCATTCGTAAATTGGATGAAAGTATACTCAAGCATCCATAAAGACTTAGAAGAATAATCATAAGTATCAAAAACAAGAAACTCGTCTTTACTTTCTTTCTCGTGATATATGCATAAGCATTATGTATCAAAAAAACCAACTCCTTATCCAAAAACATTCTTTCATCATTTATGAAATGTTTATGAAATAAAGTCACGAATTTAAAAAAATATATTCTTGCATAAAGCCAAATAGAAAAACCACTGGATACAGTGGTTTTTCTGTATTTTTCTAATGTAAAGACACTAGTTTAATCCTTTGCGTTTGGTGAACTAGTGTCTTTTACATTTTTCTATAATAATCAATGCGATTTTTAGCAATTCAACTAAAGCCATTAACACAAAAGAAACATCAATGTACAGATAAATATACATAAAACACGTCCTCCTACATAATCGGAATCATCGAAAACTCAAGATATCATCCTTTTCATTCCAAGGGTAGCCATTACTACATCCAGTCGCCAACCCCTATTATGAATCAATTTCAATTGTTTCTATTTCAGTGAATTAGACAAGATTAGTCTTGACTTTTATATATATCAATTGTTTAATAATCATACAGAAAGACTACTGGATACAGTGGATCCTCTGAATTATTTTATGTCGAAAGGCACTAGTTTAATCCTTTGGGGAAGGTGAACTAGTGTCTTTTACATTTTTCTATAATCAATAATGTAATTTTTAGTAATTCAACTAAAGCCAATATACTCATGGCAACATCAATGTACAGATAAATATACATAGAACACGTCCTCCTACAAAATCGGAATCTTTAAGAACTCAAGATATCATCCTTTTAATTCAGAGGGTTCACCATTACTACATCCAGTAGTCAATTCCTATTATAAAGACTCAATGTGAAAACATTATTAACTCCAAGCATTTTGTTGAGAATGATCCTATCTTGTCTAAATCGCCTTATTTTCATCAAATTAGATAGATTCGTCTTGACTTTTTCGAAGTACATTTTATAAAAAACGAAAACCATTCACATTATGATATAATATATACAACTAAGGGAGAAATAAGAATGAATGAAACGAGTCGCAGAATTCTTGATCACTTTCAAGTTCGAAAAACAAAAAAACAAAAAGAGGAATTTCGTAAATATATAATTCATGAACTTAATCAATATGGGTATTGCCCTAGTATTCAACATAAAGGGATAAATAATAATATAATTATCGGTAATATAGAGAAAGCTAAGATATTTTGTACAGCTCACTATGATACACAGGCGGTCTTACCATTTCCCAATTTAATTGTGCCTAATAATTTTTTTGGTCTGATTTTATCACAATTAGCCATTATTATTTGTGTATTAATTCTTATATTCTTTATGAACATCGTTCTTATTCAATTGTTTGTTTGGATAGGTCTATTTAAGAATATTGAGCTTAATATTGCTTCTTCTATTTCATGGTTAATTATAATGATTTGGATGTTGCTTGGAAAAGCAAATAAACATACTGCAAATGATAATACGAGTGGTATCATTACAATCATTGAATCAGCCATCAAATTACCAGAAGATTTAAGAGATGAAGTATGTTTTGTGTTATTTGACAACGAAGAACTAGGTTTATTAGGCTCTTCTGCTTTTGCGAAAGAATATAAAGAATATGTAAAGAATAAACTTATCATTAATTTTGATTGTGTATCCGATGGCAATGATATATTTTTCTTTCCAACGCAACAAATTAAAAATGATCAATCAAAACATGAAAATATTATAAATGCATTTGCATCAACAGATTATATAAGAGTTCACATCAACAAAGGATTTGGATTCTATCCATCCGACAACTTTAACTTTAAATATGCATATGGAGTTTGTGGCCTTAAGAAAGGTCTGTTCTATTATCTTGATCGAATACATACTTCTAGAGATATAATTTTCAATGAAGAAAATATCGAACTATTAAGCGATGGTGTATGCAAGCTTATCAAAACAACCCATACATCCAGATGATTATTACAACATAATCCATTCATTTGCATAAAATCAATTTAACAACTATAATACAAATACAGAAAGACTACTGGATACAGTGGTTCCTCTGAATTATTTTAGTATAAAGACACTAGTAATCCATTGGAGAGAGTGAACTAGTGTCTTTTACATTTTTCTATAATAATCAATGCGATTTTTAACAATTCAACTAAAGCCATTAACCACAAAAGCAACATCAATGTACAGATAAATATACATAAAACACGTCCTCCTATAAAATCGGAATCATCGAGAATTCAAGATGTTATCTTTTTTATTCCAAGGGTAGCCGTTACAACATACGGTTACAATTTCTATTGTTCCTATTTTATCTAAAACGACTAATTTTAGATAAAGTTAGCCTTGACTTTTATATATATCAATTGTTTAATAATCATACAGAAAGACCACTGGATACAGTGGTTCCTCTGAATTATTTTAGTATAAAGACACTAGTAATCCATTGGAGAGGGTGAACTAGTGTCTTTTACATTTTTCTATAATAATCAATGCGATTTTTAGCAATTCAACTAAAGCCATTAACACAAAAGAAACATCAATGTACAGATAAATATACATAAAACACGTCCTCCTACATAATCGGAATCATCGAGAACTCAAGAAATCATCCTTTTAATTCAGAGGGTTCACCGTTACTACATCCAGTAGCCAATTCCATCTTACCACTTTCAACACGAGCCATATCCAATACATTATTAATAATTGAAAGTAATAATTGACTGGATTGTTCAATCATTTCTTGATAATGAACGAGTTTAGGATTTGTTAATTCTTTCTTCATTAATTGTGAATATCCCAAAATCGCATTCATCGGTGTACGAATATCATGTGACATATTAAATAAGAATATGGACTTGGCCTCATTGGTCTTTTCAGCCTTGATTTTTTCTTGGCGTAAAGCCTCTTCCTGTTCTAACTCACGCTTCTTTTCTTCCGTAAAATCACGATTGGCAAGTAATACACTCACAACACGACCATTCTCATCATATTTTTGAGGTACAATCATCGAAAGAATCCAAGTTCCATCTGTCTTTTCACAAGTATGGAATAAGGAATTCTTTCCTTCAAGACGTTTTGCAATGGTCGTACTATCATAAAACTCAACACTACTCTGCCTAAATGGTTCGGTAATCAAACGATTTACTTGCTCTAATAATATATTATGATCTATCTGAGTATAGCGCCCGTTTAACCGGGAATATTATTTCCTTTAATCAATTCCACATCACCTGTCTCTAGATTAATCAAACAAATATAGGAATACCCAGCCGATAATGCCTCAACTTCATGTCGAGCCTGTTGCACCTGCTTACCTAAAGTAATTGGAAACTCTTCATCTTCTAATTGTTCTTTATCTGGAATCGAATGATGAATATGAAGCACCTTCCATTTTCCATCCCTTACACCATAAATAATAGTAAAGCGAGAATCCAATTGCATAATTGGAACTTCTTTATCATAAAGGCCATAAATTTGAACGGATCCATACACAAAGACACATTGATCATCCACAATATTTTCTTCTATTTTTAAATCTTTAAATTCAAAATGAATATCCTTACGTTTCTCCACATTAAATTTGAAAGAATTTAAAAAGTGCTCAATATTTTTAAAGAATTCTTGTTTTCCCGTACCAATAATACTCGCATTCGAATCCAGAAAATCTTGAATCGCAACATCACTCAACGTATCCGAACCTAAATATGTTTCTAACAATTGTCTAGTAAGTAACTTAAAATCCTGCATAACCCAACCCCACAAAATAAAAGGCATCATCTATTATTTAAAGAAAAATCATTTGCGTGTGCAATGAATTTTTTCAAATAATTCTAGAGATTTTTATTGCACGCATATACATAACACCCCTTAATGCCTCTTGCTAAGATTGTTGTATATGTATTTATTATCAATTTTTTTAACTCATCCTCATCCATTCCTGCTTTAACTTTTTTATCTCTATATTCATTTAAATCTATGACTATTGAATTACTTGATGGATCATAATCTATTTCTTTTCCAAAGATTACACCCACATAGTTCATATCATATCCTTGTGTAGTATGAATACATCCAATTGTATAGTGTGAATCTTCTCGAGTTATCCAATCTTCATTCCAAAGATTCCATATATAATGTTTGGTACTACGTCAAGAAAAAGGACTCATAAAATAGATAAATTTTAAATTCTAA
>OGDF01004270.1_pt1 | contig 16433 bp, 22 predicted proteins | sample 1570141 | NCBI WGS metagenome assembly OGDF01 (sample SAMEA4370581, study PRJEB24528) | human gut metagenome | reverse complement strand
ATAGACCGCTTTCTTTTCTCTCTAATAGCTCCTGCTCGGTCTTTGTAATAAGGTCAGGACTAACCCTGTATACCTCATTAAGCATCACATGGCAATCAATATCAGTTACGCAGTATTCCTCACCGGTAGCACTCTTGAGATCATAAGCTGTAGAGTACAAGCCATCGTAGTATTCGCGTTTTGCTGCTGTGACTATCGACCTTATAATCTTCTCAAGACTAACATCGTAGTAAAATACTTCTTCACCTAAACTGTATCGTGTGCTAAACCTCATGCTTATTATCCTCCAAAGACATTAAGAAAATCAATAGAGTCAACATTAAATGGTGAACCTTCAATCATACCGCGTCTGTACATATTCACTGGAGAATAATTACCAATCTTATGCCATTGATAGAGCTTATGATCCTCAGAAAGAAAGTTTATTGCATTCTTTTCTCTTTTAAGTACATTCATCAGATCTACATTTTGCGCTGTAAAACAAAGCTGCCCCTTCCCGTACTCCATTAGATACTCAACTAAACGCGTAAGGTACACCTCATGCAGACCTGCGTCTAATGCATCCACAAATACAATGTCACCATGTACTGCTCTGTCTATCATCGGATACAATTGTATCAGTCTACGGACACCAGCGCTCTCGTCTACTAAATCAACCTTGTAGGAATCGTATACCATGCGAAGGCCAGCATTTCCTCTTTCTATAGATTTCACATCAGGCTTAAAAACATGAATGAACTCATAAAGTCTATCAAGTTCTGAAGTGCCAGGTGTCCTTGTAATCAATTTTTGTGCAAGCTCTGCTACCTTCTCGCACTGGTTACCCTGCATCTCGTGGAATTTACCATCATGAGATTGCTGAATTTTCATCTCGTATGTGTATGCTGAACCAGAATCCTCAAACTCAACACTAACTGTCATCTCACGCGTTTTCTTGTTAATCACATTGTCCAGATATGCCTGGGTAAACTTATGACAAGTGTAATCTGGCGTAAGAATAGAATTCTTAAAAATATCTACTGATTCCATAATTGATGATTTCCCTGAGCCGGTTGGTCCATAAATTGCCTTGATACCACAATCGTTCTTACCAAACTCTAATGTCACAGGCTCCTCAAGAGCTCTTACCCCACTTACCGTGTATTTTAATAAACGCATACTAACCCCTCCTTAGAATAGACTCATACCACTAAGTTTACTTTCTGAACTTTTAATTTCAACAAGCTTATCCTTGGTAGATATGCCAAATCCATCTTGTCTTACACCATTTACTTCTACATTCTCTAAATGATTTAATCTTAAGAATACATTCTGGTATCCTTCACCATGAATCGTAATAGTGTATTTAACTGTGTAAATCTCGCCATTCTTGTCTAAATCGAAGTTGAGCCAAATGCGATTCTCATCATATGTAATTTCTGTGAGACGCATAGTCTTTTCTGTGTCGTCACCAAATCTAAATGTAAACTTGCTCCCAAGCTCTGGGAGCTCTACACAGTCTTCCTCACCGTAGGTGTCTAAATCAGTCTTCGTTGGCTCGTACTTGTAAATTTCTTTGAGAGACAGGTCATTAGGCGCTGCCTTGGCTGACCGAAGGTTTCTGTAAAGACCACCAGCTTTGCGCTGAAGCAACTCCTCTTTTGTGCTAGCAATAATGTCAGAACTTACATCAATTGCTACGCTTGAGCATGTAACTGTCATAGCATGAACATCACAATTATACCATCCTGATACATAACAATTACTGCCGTCTACACTATTTAAAGAATAGTATGTGAGCTTCGCTGCCTTAGTCACCCAATGTCTTCCAATAAATATGGCATCTGGCTGCTCCTTAAGTATTCTATCTGTGATCTCCTTATTGTACTCAAGAGTAGCGCTACGAGAAGTCATCTTAACTCCTGTGCTCTCACCAAAAACATACACCAGCTTATTCTGACGTTTTACATTGACTACTTTAGACTCAATAATCTGCTCGGTGTTTACATCATAATAAAAAACTCTATCGCCTACGTTGTATCTTGATTTAATTCTCTGCATAATGATCCTCCATGATAGTCTTTACTTTGTCTTTATTAGCTACTAAATAGTCCTCCAGTATACCCTGAGCTAAACACTTCTTAATCGTCGCGTCAGCCACATCCTCGGCTGTCCAAAGAATCTTGCTGTAGTATTTGAATGTATCAACTAATCTCCTGTACTCAAGAAGTGATTTGCATTCACGCAATTCAGGGATCTGCTCAATCTTGTTGGCATTGTAAACTGTAATCCCGAAGTAGAATCCATCACATTTCTTTCCAATAATCATCTCACTCTCTGGCTCTAAATCTTCATCGCCAAAATAGAAAACACAGTGTACAGGCATCTCAAGCTTAAGCGGTGTATTTCCATAGAAAATCTGAGCATGATGATCACGGTCAAGCACCTTTGTGTAATGAATAAACATCAATGCTGGCATATCGCCTCGGATCTCATCATTCTCAGCTAAAGTCAATACACTATGCCCTTTGACTTTAAAAGCAACTGCCTTAGCTGCTTCCTCCTCGTCAATAATCTGCAAGCTGTCAATATTAACATCCTTCTCTGTAATTGATTTGTCCCCTAATAATGCCATATTTAATTCTGCTGCGTATCTTTTATCCTGAAATAAATCTCTAAACAATGAATCCATCTTTCTCTATCCTTTCTACTCAAAAACAACTCTTGCTGCTCTAAACCCGTATGTCTCGCCCCTGCTATCTTCTGGAAGAATACTCAGGCTACAAATATCTCCTGCTTTACCACTCTCGAAACTTCCACCTCTCACCACGGAACATGCGCTGCCGTAATTCCCAGCTAGTACGTCTGCTAAACCTAATGTGACAACTCTACTGTCTCGTATGATCGTTCCATCTACAAACTCATGTACATTTCCGCACATGTCAGAGATCCCGTATCTACTTCTATCATGATTCCAGCTTGCTGGCCCAGATCCAGTGAGTGTCTTGCCTAAACCTCCAGTGTATAGCATCCCAAATTCTTCACAGTCATTGATATTCCTGCCATGGTCTGTGTTTCCACCAGGGTTCTTGCTTACTCTTACGATTGCATTCCACTCCTCGTTAGTTATCAGATGCCAGCCCTCACCTTTTGACATACAGTACTGTCTTGCATGCTTTTTATCCAGATTTACAGCAGGCCTCTGGTGAATACAAGAGTAAGGTATACCATTGATGATTGTATTCTGGTATTTACTAATCCAGTATTCTTTAACTCTTTTTCCGTTGATCTCTGCTGCTAAACCGAGCTCTTCTGGTGCAAAAATCACCATAGAGTCGATGTTACCTTTCAAATCAATGATTATCTCATTTCTCATTTGTCTAATCTCCTGTAACAAAATAAGAGGGCTGACCCAGCAACCCTCTTAATCACAGCGTTTATGAAATGGACGATTAACTGTGATTTATTTTGTATGAAATGAGATATATTTTAACCTAGCTTGCAGATTTCTCTAAATGTTGAAACATCTCAAACACTGTGTCCATTGCTAACTTGAATCTTCTTGACTCATCTGCTGTAAATATCTCCGGAAGCTCAATAATCTGGTCTTGCATTATGTAAAGGCAACAATTCTTGTGTTGAGCAAGTCTTGATGCTGACGCTATTATCTCCTGATTGCTTATTGTGTCTAAGCTAAAATGCAATTCTGATGTGTCAGCGTATAGCATAAGTTTCGGCCTACCAATCTGTTGTAATTTATTCTTCGTGCATACTGCAGCTAAACGGGCTTCTAGATCCTCAGCAAACAGAATCTTGCGGTATCTTTCACTGCAATCGCTCAAGAATAGAACTGCATAAGCATCAACGCTATTAGCCAGATAGTATACATTATTTCCGAGCCTGCATCTTGTGCCTGGCCTTGCTAAAACTCTGCAAATAACAAGCACATCTGCCTGGGCTTGAATCCCGTCTTTGTATGTCATGCTAAACCCTCCTTAGCGATCTCCACACAATCTGAAACTCTGTGGTATTTATACAAGGAGTATGACAAAATCTCATCCGGCGCTACTTGATTCGTATTCACTTCTTTAATCATTTTAAGAAATGCATCCTCATCATTAACATATCTTGCAGATATCAAAATGAGCTCATGCACTGAGCTCGGAATGATGTAAAAGTCGTCACCTATCGTATCGGCGAAAAGTTTCATCCAATCAGTGTATAATATCGCAGTTGCGCCTAATACCCTGTTATTAGTTGTTTTTACATACATAAGCGTAGCATCCGACAACATATCAATTTCATCATCAGAAAAGTGGCAAGCTTCATTTAATTGATCAAACATTGTACTAGCGTGTGCAATTAACTTAGCATTATTGATATAGGCTTGATAAAATAACTTTTCAGGATCGAGCTTGAACATTTCACATAAAGCTTCACTAACCATAAAACCTGAATTATCGTCAATTGATATTAGGAGTCCAACTTTTAAATCAAGAAAATCTTTTGTTATAAGATTGTTTTTATTTGGCATGAAAGTGTGCTCGCTAAACACCTTAAATCTGACTAATTGTGGTATGTCATCAATCTTAAGATCTTTAATCATTTTTAAGATCTTCTGAGTTATTTCTAGATGCCCTTCGTTCAACTCTACGGCTGTGTCATGGATGCTTCTTCCAGACCACCTATAATACTCGTATGCGCGTTCAAGGTCTAGAGCAACAGGCATATTACTGAGCCTAATTCCTCTTGTTGTAATCTGTTTTTCACCAGCGATCACTTCCAGCTTATATTCTTTCTCAGGTACAATCTTCTGCAACTCTTTCACCACTGCATCTAAATATTCGTCGTAACTCATCATCCTATTATTCCTCCATTCTCAATAACTACTGTGCCTTCTGCTAAACCACTGTCAATCTTTGGACACATATAACAAATCAGTACTGTAATAGCATCCACCTCGTATCCTCGCTCAGCGCATACTCAGAATATCTTCACTTACAGTAATCTTTGTACAATCATATCTTGCATTCTTTTTTTCCACCTTTCCGGCAATCACATCATAAAAATCAATCAGTGATTTGCATTTGATAAACTTTTTTGAATCGACTTTTACATTCATAGCTACCTTCTTAAATAGAAAATGGGGACTGCTGTATTAAACAACAATCCCCGTGCGTAAAGTTCGCTTCACTATTTAACTTATTTTCTTTTAATCAGGTTTGTATCGATCACATCCCATACCCAATAGCTGACCCCGTCGTCTGCAATCGCCTGATTTTCGTATTCCTGATAGCTAATTCTTGCGTAATTTCTACACTCTTTACGCATTTTTCTAAAGCACTCAGCTTCCGTTCCAGCGCTCATTAAGCTAAAATCTACACCTTCGTACGCCTTATGAAGAATACCAAGATGACAATCCTCTAATCCAATTTCTAAGATAACATTCACATAAAAGCTACCTTCTAGCTTGCATGAACACCTGATCTTGTCATGATCGTATTCTAGAAATAACTCCGGATCGTAGTCTAAGCCCAGGTATGACTTCACATTTTCTGCAGCCGCATCTACAGCATCCTCTATTGTATTGCAAATAGTGTAATCTGCATTAGAGTAACTCTCGTCGTCTAGGCCACATACAAGAAATCTACTCATCTGTCATTATCCTCGTACCATTCGTATGCTTCTTCATCATCTTCATCATAGGAATCTAAGTAATCGGCGTACTCATCAACATCTATCTTTACATGTCTTCCGAAAAAGCACAACGCAGAAAAAATCATCATGAATAAACCAGTTGTAAATAAGTCTGAATCCCAATTACTATTTGCAGATGCTACAATCAGTGCAAATCCTAAAAGAAACATAAATAAGCTTATGATAACAAGATTAGCTGCTCTTTCTCTAGCAAGAAGCTCTAACTTTCTTCTTCTTTTTTCATTCTCTGTTAAATATATATCTCCTCTCATCTTAATTCCTCCTTTTATTGCTTTTTCTTATTTATAAGCTTCATTTTGGGGAATTAAGGTATGTGAAAAGAAAAAAGGACGATACAGAGTGCTAAACTGTATCATCCCTTTAGATTACTTCTGTATTTTACAATACAAATCATTCAACGTGCTAAACTCACCATTTTTAACATCATTCCAGTTAATTTTAAACTCAGCAAGTTTATCTCTGTCTAACTTATAAAGCCATCCCTGGTCATCAGTAAATATGATTCCTTCTTTCATTATTGACTCTAATATCTGCTTTTTCTTCTTACTTGTGCCTATGATTTTATTGTCAATGTATTCTGACTTGCGAGCAGGTGTATCTTTACTGTGGCATCTGAGGGAATTAAAGATTCTTCTAATAACTGTAGCAAATACAGTAAAGTCATCAGCATTATCCTCAACATTTCTATCAGATTTGTGACTTAATAACTTATAATATGAATTTATGTTATTTGCTGATACTTTTAAATTACTGGGCTTATCAGCTTTTACATCAAACCGTGGCGTTACATTAGGCAATGATGCAAACTGATCAGCAAAAAGTGTGCAAGTTCCAGGTGAATAGGCTTCTATTAAGATCTGATTGCTCCCCCAATAAAGCCTACTACATGAGATGTAAGAATTATTTATTCTTGCAACGTCAGAAGTATTACCAACATAAACATCGCCATCAACATCTATGTAACAATTTGTAATCTGATTTATCCTAATACCGTCATCAACGTCACAAACAGTAAAATCCATTTCAATTGGATCGTACTCCATTCGATTAAGTCTAAAGCCTGCATAGCAATCATCTGCATCTCCGCTAATAGTCAAAGAAGTCTCTTCACCGACTCTCGCGTGCGCTTTAAATGAATTATACATAAGAGGAATATCCATCCCAGAAATCTTATTTTTTGACAATGCACCATAAAACTCAATCAACATTTGAGAAGGATAATACTTGCCGTCCGCTTCAAGCCATTCATCTATAAAAGACTTCATATCCTCAGCAGCTAAACCGCAAGCCACAACATAGTCTCTGAATGCTGGTCCGGAAAATACATATTCAACAGCATTATCTTTATTCTTTGCAAGAATAAAAGGATGCTGCGGAAGCTGGCTATTTACCACTTCCATATAATCATCTTTGTATTCATCAGGTATAGTATCGCTTATCTCGCTAAACAGGGTTGTATCATTGATTAGCTTCATACCGATGATACGACCAATTTGTTCTGATCTTGTATATACTTCATCGAAATTTATTTCAATATTATGCTTATCAAATTTATTTTTAAGAGCCTTTACAAATTTCATCTGCTCTCTGTCTAAAATTCGATCAAAAATATTGAACATTATTTTACAGTTATTCTCGCCGCTAGCTGTATCCTGGAGTATATTTATTGTGTTCTTGACTTCTATCAAGGACTTCTCTAAAGCGTCAAGTACGGGAGCATATCCAAGAAACTCCCTCGCTTCTTTTTCTGAAAAAATACGATGTATCTCAGCAAACTGGTTCTCAATACAACTATTTATAACTGGTGTTACTGCTGCATTGTCTCTGACAAGTCTGTTCTTAATGTACTTCTTCGCACTATCCTCTGAGAAGTATCCGATCTCATAATGTTCATATGGTACATTATTTTTCTCAAGAAATTCTCTTATGAAAATAGCGCTCTCTGTACGAGCCATGAGTATAGCGCACATATTACTGCTCATTCCTATAACATTCTCTAAATCCCTTAAGAAGAACTCGACACCAGATCTGCCTGAGCTTGCTTCAGCCTCATCAAATGCATCTATTACAAGAAATGTTTCCCCATTGACTAATTTGCCTATGAAGTTACTCATGGCCTGGAATCCAACAGCTTTCGCGATAGCACCCTGAAAGCTAAACTCTGCTATTTTATTATCAGGAAGATTCCAATAAATTCCATTATATTCATGACAAATATGCATAGCTAATGTTGACTTTCCAGTTGCTCCAGGCGCTGAGAATATAATAAATCTAGGTGTGCCGCATTCCGAACGGTGAAGCCTGCTAAACTGGGGTTCAACATATTTGCCTACTACATCTTCATAAGTATCTCCATCTATGTATCTTATAGTTTTGTAATCTTTGCTAAGTGCAAAAAGATTTTTCTTCTTTGCTGAAATAGTGCTTATTATATCATTAAGAGTCATGAAATCTCCCCTATCATAATCTACTTTGTTTAGATTATACTCCCAGCTTCCGAGCATGTCAAACACCTCCCATTCATTTTATTCACTATAATATCTGTACATGCTATGCCAAGTATCTAATTGATATTGACTATCTATCTCAGCATTGCCACTCTGAAAGAAAAAGGGTTGTTACAGTGTCTAAACTGTAACAACCCTTTTTTACTGCAAATCTTTAGCTCTACAAATGTATGTATGCACGTTTTCCTCATCAGTCCAATAGTGGCATCTTATTACACAGAAGTCTGTATCATTATCTCTCATCCAGTCTTTTACTAGTGCAGCTGGAATCCGAATCAGATTATTACATCTCTTGCTGTCTATCTTGATAGCTGCCTTGGACCAATTCAGACCATCTCTGATTACATAGTCAACCTTACATGCAGCGATATCAAAGTTACGATGTTGTAATGCTTCCAGGAATAATTTGCATTTACTAAACCTCTCCCGTAAATCATCAGCAAGCATAATCATCAGTAAAAATACTGCAAGAAGCAGTGTTAATCCTAGCGTTATCTTTCTCAGTCTTATCATCACCTGTATGCCTGCAAGGAAAAAGAGCCCAAATAGAAACTCACTTAGCATGAACAAATAAACACAAAACTTTGAAAATGTGTATGAAGAACTATTACATTGAAAAATACTTACAGCTTCCTTTTCTGTTGGTTCTCTAAACCCTTCCATCTTCTGCAATTCCATTACTCTTTGACCTCCTAAATTTAATTGCAATTATCCCAGTCACTAGAAGCACTACTGCATACATTGAGAATATTGCCAGCATCTTAACTGCTTTACCATTGAATCCTCCAATTGCACATCTGAAACCAAATGCTATACAGGTATCAATTAAGAATTCTAATCCCATAAGTATTCTACCAGGCACATATTGAGCATCGACATTTGATTTACGCATAATGCTAAGGATTACAAATGGAATAACTGTTGCACCACCTAAACCAACCAGAAATAACGCTGTTGCAAGCACCTCATGATTATATAACTCCTGCACGCATGCCATAATATTCGCAGGTATTCCTGTGCTATCTGCAGTAGCACAGTTTAAGAATAGCTCTAGTATAACAACAACATTTACTATTAAACCTAGCACAATTGCAAATATTTTCTTCACCCTAATCAACTTTCTTTCTCATCTGTTCTAATCCACCAGACAAACAAAAAATCCATGCAAACAATGCACTTATACAGACAAATCCTGCCATCTTCTGTGTTGCCTGAACATTATAGCCACCTACCAGGCATCTTGCAAATATAGCTACGACAGCATCTATGGCAATAGATATTGATGTTAAGAATTCCATTCCGTAGAATGCGGCATTCCTATTCTTATATTGCATCTTACAGATAGCGTATGCCAAAGAAATCGTTCCGAGTATACTAAACGACACAATTGCAGTTCCTACAAGCACGTTATTGTAAATGTCCTTAATATCCAACAGCATATTAATTGGAATTCCTGCAGTGTCTGTTGCTACTACGTTTATAAATATTTCTGCTGATATCAAAGCATTTATCAGAATAAAAGCAATAATCACCGTTATGCCTAAACATTTTCTCCTCATCTCGTCCACCTAGTAAAGAAGCTCACCAAAAATAGCCAGCTGAATAATATCGTCTGCAGCATCTCCGTCTAATTCCAGATCAAAGTCACCGGTCTGCTCCTGATACTGCATAATGCCTCTTTTTAATTTCTCTTTTGTCAGCTCATATTCCTCGCTATTGTCTGTGCAAACTAATGTAACCGGATTATCACCCATCATGCCATCAAAAGTACCGTCAATCGAGCTACACCAGCATGTAAGACCATCACGCATTGCCATGTTGAACACCTTTTCTAACATTTCATCTGTGATTCTAATCATAAATTACCTCCATAGATAAAAGAGGGGTGCATTTCTCGCACCCCTTGATTTATTGTTTAAGTTTATATAATTTTCTTACATATAACATCTAGTTAATCATCATTTAAGATATCTAATTTATCTATTATATTTTTACGACCCTCCTCAGTAGATTTTAGATAGTATTTTAATGTTGTTGTTGCACTTGCGTGCCCAAGCAAATCACGAACATCAAGAAGATCTGCTTTATTCTTAAATAACCTTGTTGCGACTGTTGCTCGTAAGTCATGCATAGAAAAATAATGAAATTTTGTAATAGGCCTATCCATTAGATAATCCATTCGAACGACTTCTCTATACTTTGAAACATATCTTCTATACAAAATGCTATCCACACCAGCGACAGAAAATAGCTTCTCTGATTGCGTTACAATAATAAAATCATCGATTTCTTCAAAGTGTAACTCACTGATTGTATCACCGACAAGTACGCTAAATCTGTGCCCTTTAAGATCCATAAGATATGGACGCAAATTCTTGTGTATTGGAATATCTCGTACAGAATTTTTAGTTTTTGGTGATGAGTATAATGTCTCATTTTCATCCGTGTTTTCATAATAATAATATGATGTTAATGTTGCAGTTACATGAATCACATTATTCTCTAAATCTATCGATGACTTACGCAATGCTATGATCTCTCCACAACGCATACCGGTATATAACGCTATCTGGATTACAAGCTCTATACTCGTGCCTTTTGTAATATCTATTAGCTCGTCTATCTGCTCTTGCGTCAGTATCACTAATCCTTCTTTCGAATCCCTATCTCCGATATCTTCTTGAACAGCGATACCAAGGCAAGGATTTGATTTTATTATGCCTGCTGAGCACGCATATTCAAGTGTAGCGCTTAATACATTATATAGCTTTATTCTTACATTGTATGACAATTGTTGATCATAATACGCATCGAAGAGAGCCTGCACTGTATCAAAGGTCAAATCAACAATATGTGTATTACCTATGTACGGACTTACATGTAATGTCCAATTCGATACATTCTTTGCATAGGTTACTGCCTTAATCTTACTTTTCTTTATGCGATTAAGTAGGACAACAAATGCTTCATCTATGGTAGAGTTATACATTAAAAGCATAGAACTTTTAGCATTTAACATTATTTTATATTGCTCAGCTATTTCTTCTATATTATGTCCATAGATATATTTTCTTGTATTTAATGCATCATAGTAGCTAAACTGTAACAGGCCATCTTTTCTTCTGACAACTTGATTATTCAATTCAATTAAATCTATTACATATTCACCACTTACTCTTTTATATACCTGTTTTCTTCTACTTTTCATATTAACGGCTCCTGCGTACTTTTGGTAGCACAAAAGTATTCTGTTCAATTTTAGCCGTTTCAGTGGAATCACACCATTGATCGAATAACACTCGATCAATTAGTACTTTATTATCAAACTTTTTTACAATCGACATGTGCGATTCAAGGAATCTTTTCGCGCAAGTCTCATTAATATCACCAGCATACGCTCTAAACTGATCTAGACTTAGTAGTCTACGCTGAGTTAAATCAATCTTATCGCTGTATTCTCTAAACTCTTTTAATGCCATCTGTACACCCCCTGTTCTTTTAATTTTTGCAACTTACCGCGGATTGCTATCTTGCTACGGTCTAGTAGCCCTGGTGGCACATCATTACCGTATTTCTTTAATATCTCAATTTCCTCATCTGTCCACCGTTTCTCCCTCTGTAATCCTAATTTGGAAACCTTATGCTGTATTGCACATTCACTACGATTCAGCAGACCAATTGGTGGACAACCATCATATTTTTTCAGTATATCGATCTCTTCTTTTGACCATCGTGATTTCTTTAGTAACCCTTCGCGCTCTAGCTTATGTGATATACTACTTAAGCTCCTCCATGGCAGCTGACGCTGTATTTCGAGTAAAGGTAAATGCTTAATCTTCTTTAATAAAGTAATCTCTTCATTGGACCATGGTGCATTCTCATATTCATTGGGAGAATATAATCCCAATGAAATTGCTGCCAATCTGATTGATTCTCTACTTCTCTTAGGTAGTCTTTTCTCAATTAAATACCCCTCTTTCCTATAGTATTTTATCATTATTTGTTTTTCTTTTTCAGTAAAGTAAGGTCCTTTATATTTTCTCGTCATACCAAATCCTCCATTATAACCTGTATAATCTAAACAGAAATGTCCCCTCTTCTTGCTGCTGCGAGCGATATCGCTTCAGCTCTGTCAGCTTCGGTCAGCTGAGGCCTTTTCAAATTATGGTTACATGCAAATTTTTCTATCTCATAGTATCTTAATCGTGGAATGTCATAAAGTAACCTGAATCCTTTAAACTGAAATTCCCTTAGTATAAGTTCCTTCTCCATGTTTGTTAAATGTCTACCTACTGCGTTCTCGCCTAAATGCTTAGACCTAAATTCTATCTGGCTCTGTGTCCTGTTCTTTAATTGTATATTTGTTCCGTATAAAGCTATTGCATTGTCTTCCTTAAACGTCCATTTATTCATATTCAAGTCAAGCTGCTTTGCAAGATTCATGTATAAGAAATAATCTTTTGTGCCAGTATATCTCCATGCATCTGGTCCATATTGATCATGTAATACAATAAAATCTCTGATTGTCTTACCATCGTAAAATTGCTCTGACCTTTCAATCATATTTCTTACAATATGTTTAATTGAACAGATGCTTCTATCTAGACGCAAACTTACATCTAAGTATTCTTCAGGATAATAGTTTTGTATAACCCGCAATTCATCTTCTTTGTAATATACGTTATTAGTAAAGCCAAGTTTCGATCTCATAGAATTTACAGAACTTCTGCTTCTTCCATCTATAGCATTACCTTTTCGTAAGAGATTTACTTCATCATCGGTCCACTTGTTCCTGTACCTACTTGCTAAACCTTGCACATCATATCCTTCCAATTCAAGCTGCACAAGTTTTGCTCTACAAATAGCAGCACTTCTTCCAGGAATAACCTCTCCATTTAATAATGCCGTAATCTCTGCATCGCTCCAGTATTTTACTGTTACTTCTTTAGCTGGTTTTATACCTAGCTTAAGTTGACGCTTTTTATATTTTATTGCTCCCTTACTTCTGGAAATAGTAGCCTCAGCACTCTCCAATTTTGATATTTCTTCATCAGTCCACTTTAATCTACTTGCTGTTATCTTGATACCATTTTTTCTAAGTGTGATCCTTTTGATCGCAATTGATTCCTTACTTCTCCCAGGAACATCTTTACCCATTAATAATAATTTTAATTCTTCATAACTCCAAAAAGGTGTTGAAACTATAGTACTGCGAACCAGATCCTTATCACTCATCGAGACCAACCTTTCGAAGGTGTATTCTTGACACCTTTGTATATTTATACATTAAATAGCAATAAAAAAGCATGCATCAATGTATAAAATGATGCATGCTCAAAAATCAATGAATATTTTATGTATTTGTGTAAAATCTACTCTTACATCAGTTTTTACACCAATACGAAGATTTCTGGATAATTTTTCTCTTCGGAAAATTATTGTCAGACTATTATTTTTATATAAACCTTACAAATAAGATGTTCCTATTTTGTTGAGTTTTAACAATAAAATAGCCTTACAGCTCTTCCACCGCAACGTCCTTACCGTCTCTCCAGATTCTGGCGAGGTCATAAAATCTGCGGTTTTCCTGGTCAAAGATGTGGATGACTACGTCTCTGTAATCCATGAGAATCCAGTTTGCCGTCGTGTAACCCTCTACCTGTTTGGCAGAGAGACTGAGTTTTTTGCCGAGAGTCTCTTCTACGTTGTCGGCCATGGCCTGAACTTGATTGCGGTTCATGCCGCCGGCGATGACAAAGTAGTCAGCTAGGCTGGAAACTTCGGAGATGTCGATGACTTTGATGTCGTCGGCTTTTTTGTCAGCAAGGGCTTCGCAGGCAAGTTTTGCGATTTCTTTGGATGTATATTCGCTCATGTGTTGGCTCCTTTTCGTTCATTGTGCAGTTTCTGGTAATATTCGTATGCCTCAGTTGTGGACGGGTCCATCGTGTTGGCACTGCCGCTCAGATAAAGGATCGTATCTCTGAGGATCCGGTACATGGTCTCATCGAGATTCTGGAAAGCCAGATGGCGGACTTCCGGAAGATTCTTGGCCTTGTAGCGGCCGGGCTCGATATAGTCGGCGATATAGACGATCTTTTCAAGGGGCGTCATATCCGCCTTGCCCGTGGTATGGTACCGAATGGCATTTAAGATCTCCGGATCGGTGATCCCGTACTTTTTCTTCGCGATATAGACACCTACTTTGGCATGGAGAAGAGCTTCATTTTCTTCTTCCCATTTTGTAAGGGCAATATCGTTCTTCTTACAGATCTTGAGCTTCTTCCCGGTGGGAATGCATTTGGCACAGTCGTGAAGAAGGCCGGCCACCTGGGCTTTGACAAGATCTTCTCCGTGACACATGGCAAGGGCTGTGGCTGTGTACATAACGCCCTGGGTATGGATGAAACGGTCTCGGGTGAGATATTCTTTCAGCCGGTCCTGCATGCGTAAGATGTTGTACTCTTCCATGTTTCTGCTCTTTTCTGTGAAAACTAATTTCGGCTGTAAATCCGCTGTTCTTCTATATAGGAAATGACAGGGTTCGGAACATAATAGCGCAGCGAATGACCGCTGGCAATCCAGGAACGCAAAGTCTCAGAGGAAATATCAATATTCGGTGTGTCCAGTTTCTCAATCCTGGCGCCTAAAATTTCTTTCAGGTGAAGAATCTGAGCATCCAGTTTTTCCTCGGAAACATGGTCCCGGACAGCCACCACCAGAGTGGCCAGGCGGCAGATTTCCTCCGGCCCTTTCCAGTGCTCGAACTGAAACAGGGAATCGGCTCCCATAATAAAATAATAATCCGTATCCGGATTTTCAGCCGTCAGCCGTCTGAGGGTCTCTTCTGTGTAAGTATAACCCTGATCATGGGTTTCCGCCAGTGAAAGTTCAAAATGCGGGTTGTCCTCAATCGCCAGTCGGACCATCTCCACTCGCTGCATTGTGGTGGCTCTGCCAGGCCGGTGAGGCTTGTGAGGCGGATTGCCGCTGGGCATGAAAAGAATAGAGTCCAGACCCAGCTGAAGGCAGGCGTTTTCACCGAGGATCAGATGACCGATATGGATCGGATCAAAGGTGCCACCCATGATTCCTTTTTTCTTGCACTTCCCTACCATTTCTCTGTCACTCCTTTTACGGGAGAATGATTTTCTTTTTCTCTTTTTTGCCTTCCCGGTACAGGACGATCTTTTTGCCGATGACCTGAACCACTTGGGAACGTGTGCGCTCTGCCACAACAGCCGCGATCTCTTTCGGATCGTCCAGGCAGTTCTGGAGAACACTGATCTTGATGAGCTCCCGGGCTTCCAGGGCCTCATCGATGGCTTTGGTGTTTTCCGGGGTCAGGCTGCTTTTTCCGATCTGGAAGATCGGATCCATAGTCATGGCCAGACCCTTTAAATAAGCACGCTGTTTGCTTGTCATATAAATTTTTCTCCTACTCTTTATAATAATCAAACTGGAGACCATACATGCGGACCGTATCGCCATCCTGGATACCGGCAGCCTCTAGATCTTTCAGAATACCGGTGTTTTTCAGGAAGTTCTGGAAGAACAGGAAGCCTTTCTCGGAATCCAGGTTTGTGTAACCCAGCATTTTCTCGATCTTGGGGCCTTCCACCACAAAGGTGTGCTCATCCAGCTGTTCCACAGTGTAGGAAAGATTGTCATTGCTGTTGTAGTCGCCGGGGAAATACTCCTGATCGAAGACAACGGGCTCCTGGGGAAGCTCTTTTAAAACCTCCCAGATGTAAGAGAGAAGCTCCTTTACACCTTTGCCGCTGACTGCGGAGATGGGAAATACTTTGATGCCCTGGGGCTCAAACTCAGCGCGGATCTTTTCTACGGGATCCTCGTCCTCGGAATAGATCACGTCTGTCTTGTTGGCAGCGATGATCTGCGGACGGGAAGCCAGCTCCTCGTTGTAATTTTTCAGTTCCTCGTTAATTTTATAAATATCATCAATGGGGTCGCGGCCTTCTGTAGAAGCGGCATCTACTACATGAAGAAGGATCTTGGTACGCTCTATATGGCGAAGAAATTCATGACCGAGTCCGATACCTTCAGAAGCACCTTCGATGAGACCGGGGATATCAGCCATGATAAAGCTGCTTCCGTCTCCCAGATCTACGACACCCTGCATGGGATTCAAAGTTGTAAAATGATAATTGGCGATCTTTGGTTTTGCATTGCTCACTCTGGAAAGCAGAGTGGATTTTCCTACGTTCG
>OGDF01004263.1_pt1 | contig 16460 bp, 13 predicted proteins | sample 1570141 | NCBI WGS metagenome assembly OGDF01 (sample SAMEA4370581, study PRJEB24528) | human gut metagenome | reverse complement strand
TGAGCGCCCCGGGGCGGCGGGAAGTGTTCTGTGTTTCTGTCATTCTGTTCCTCTTTTTGTTATAACACACTAAAACAGTAGATATATACTACCGCAGCTTCTTTCTCTTGTCAAGACGCAGAAAATCCGGCCGCGAAGGCCAGAAGCTCCGTCTTTTCGTTGGGCAGGCGGCCCGTGATGACCTCCTCCAGCAGGGCTTCCAGCACCCGCCGCAGGCCCGGCCCGGGTGCAGCGCCCGCCGCCATCAGGTCGCGGCCGTTCACGGCCAGCTGAGAGATGCGGCAGCAGACCCCCTGCGCCGTCAGCGCTTCGGCCTCGGCCCGCAGGGCATCGAACGACGCTTTTTCTTCCGGCGCAAGGGCCGTCCAGAGGGCCGTCAGCTGCTGCACGGTATGGAGGTCATATTTTCCCAGCAGACGCTTGGCTTGCAAGCACAAATCACACTTATCCAGCGTGTCGGGAGTTTTCTCTCCACACTCACGCACCAGAGCCGCCGCTCCATCTATCCTGGCGTTCGAGCACTTCAGGCGTTTGAGCGCTTTCCGCGCCCCCGTCTCGCCCAGCGGCAGCAGCAGCGCCGCCCAGCGGGCAGACACCTGCTCCGTCCCCGCCGGAAGGGCATCGATCCGCCTCCGGGCTTTTGTCAGTTCCTCCGGCGGCAGCTCGGGCAGGACGAAGGCCAGCACCTCCGGCTCAAGGTATGCCCCCGGCTGTGGTGCGGCCAGAAGCTTGTTCAGCTCCTCCTCGATGCGCTCTGCCGATACACAGTCGAGGTGGGAGGCCAGCTGCTTTGCCGCTGCCTCGGTGGCTTCGTCGATGGCAAAGCCGAACCGGGCCGCGAACCGGTAGAGCCGCAGGATGCGCAGGGCATCTTCCTCGAACCGGCGCTGCGGCTCCCCCACCGCCCGCACGATGCCGGCGGCAAGGTCGCTCTGCCCGCCGAACGGGTCAATGAGCCCTTCTTCGGCGCTATAGGCCATGGCGTTGATGGTGAAATCCCGCCGGGCCAGGTCTTCTTTTACGTCCGGCACAAAGGCGACATGGTCCGGGTGGCGGCCGTCGGAATATGCCCCCTCGGTGCGGAAGGTCGTGATCTCGTACAGCTCCCCGCCGTGTTTGACGGTCACGGTGCCGTGCTGCAATCCCGTCGGGATGCAGTGCGCTTCCCCGAACAATTCCAGCACCTGTTCGGGGGTCGCGCTGGTGCAGAGGTCCCAGTCGTGCGGGGTCTGGCCGAGCAGACTGTCCCGCACACAGCCGCCCACCGCATAGGCGGCATGGCCCGCCGCATGGAGGCGCGTCAGCAGGGCCGCTGCACCGGGGTCCAGCGGGAAGGAAATGGTCTCAGCTGTCATGAAGATTCCTCGTCGTATCGCAAAATGATCTGTTGTCCGTCCACGCCGCATTCCACCGCCGGGAAGGCCGCTTCCGCCGCCGGGCGGGCTGCTTCCGGGTCGGTGATGATGGGCGAATAGTGCATGAGCCAGAGCCGCCGAACCCCGGCCCGCGCCGCCAGTTCAGCGTCCTGTCGGAAGGTGCTGTGCCCATACTGCTTTGCCTGGGCCTGCTGCGCATCGTCCGGGTAGGTAGCATCGCAGAGGAGCAGGTCGGCATCCTGTGCGGCCTGTTCCAGCGCGGCGCAGGGGGCCGTATCGCCGGAGAACACGAACCGCAGCCCTCTGCGGGGTGCGCCCAGCACCTGTCCGGGTGCAATGGCCGTCCCATCTTCCAGAGTGACCGGCTCCCCGCGCTGCAACATGCTCCACTGCTGCACCGGCACCCCCAGCGCCCTGGCTCTGGCTGGGTCAAAGCGGCCTGCGCGGGGCAGGTCCAGCCGGTAGCCCCGGCTGGGGACCCGGTGCTTCGTCCGGAAGGGCAGCAGTTCGGCCCCCACCGGCCAGCCGGGGGCCAGCGTTTCCAGCCGGACGGGGTCGGTGCCCAGCGGCACAGCCCGGATGGCATAGGGCTGGGGGCCGGTCAGGGTGCGGATGGCACCCCAGACCGGCTCCATCCCCTCGGCCGGGCCAAAAATCGTCAGCGGCCGGGTGCGGCCCTGACAGCCCAGCGTTTGCAGCAGGCCGGGCAGGCCGAAGATATGGTCGCCGTGGTAGTGGGTCAGGCAGATGGCGTCCAGCTTCATCAGGTTGACCCCGGCGCGGCGGGCAGCGGTCTGGGTGCCCTCGCCGCAGTCGAACAGCAGGCTGTGCCCGCCGCATTCGGCCACTGCCGCCGTCAGGGCGCGGTCGGGCAGGGGCATGGTGGCCGCTGTGCCCAGCAGAGTAATGGTCAGCATAAAAAGTCCTCCGTATCGTTCCCCTTTAGTGTACCACACTTCGCCCCGGTGCACAATCGGCGCAGCGGGTGCATAGGCTGGGGCAGATGATGTTCCGGAAAGGAGGATGCGCCATGCAGCGCAAGCAAGGTTCCCGCAGGTCTTCCCACGCTCCCCGTCTGGTGCTGCTGTTGCTCTTCGCCCTGGTGCTGGCCGTGGCGGGCGGGCTGTTCAGCTGCGCGTTCCAGCCCATGATGGCCGCCCGCGGGACGATGCTGTTCCTGCCTGGGGTGTAAAAAATTTTTCGTGAAATTTCAGATCTTCTCTTGACTCCGGCAACAAGATCTGACCGCATGAAAATAAGCCGCACCTGCGAAGGCGCGGCTTATTTGTATGCTCAGGAAAGCCGGTTCAGCCGGACGGCCACATACGGGTCCGGGAGCTTGAGCTCGTCGGCCAGGTCCTCTTCGGTGTCGTATTTGTCCCCGGCCAGGCCGACGACCACACTGCACACCGCGTATCGGCCGCTGGGCGAAAGGGCGGTGATCTTTGCTTCGCCGTCGGCCACAGCCGTCACAACGCCGTTGGTGTCCACCGTGGCAACGCCCGGATTGCTGGTGACCCAGGTGATGGGCACACTGCCGCCGCTCTCCACGGCCACCGTGGCGCACAGGGCCTCCTGACTGCCCACCGTCTTGAGCAGCAGGTCTGCCTTGTTCAGTGTGACCTTGCCGACCTCAGATGTGACCGTGACGGCGCACCGCAGCGCCTGCCCATTGGAAGCAAAAGCCGTGATGGTGGCTCTGCCCGGCTTCTGGGCCGTCACGACGCCTTTGTCATCGACTGAGGCGATGTTGGGGTCGCTGCTGCGCCACTGGTACACATAAATAAAGGAATGGTCGCTGTTGGTCAGCGTGAGCTGCTTTGCGGGGTGCAGGACATCGTACTGCTGCACCAGTTCCAGACTGGTCTCGCTGAGGGTGGGTTTCTGCGCCTCGGCCTCCTCCCCCTTGCGGGTGACGGTGACTTCGCAGGCGGCGCGGTCGCCGTGGTCCGAGATGGCGGTGATGGTGGCCTTGCCCACACTGCGGGCCGTCACCTTGCCGTCGCCGTCCACGGTGGCCACACTGGGGTTGCTGCTCATCCAGACGATAAAGTAATAATCGCTCTGCCCGCCGGTGTAAAGGTAGGCTTTGGGGCGCGGGTCGTCCGCCGTGATCTCCAGCTCCATCTCGGTCACTTCCAGCGCGAGCTTTGCGGAACTGTTCTCCGCGCGGGGCGCTGCCTGCGCCGCCAGCGGCGAGAGAGTCATCACCGCCCCCAGCAGCAGGGCACAGAGCGCCCGTCCCATCGGGTGAAAAGAATGTCTCATAGGGTCGAACGTCCCTCCTTTTTCGCTTCAAAGAATTGGAGTGCCGCACACAGGTACTTTTTCCGCGTCATGATCGTTCTCACTTTCGTTTCATTGTACACAGGATGCAAATTCTTTTCAAGCCGTTCGCCCTAAGAGTTCACAATTCGAGCCGCTTTTTGTGGAAACGCATAGTTTTTTGCAGCAAAAACTGTGCAAAAAATCCCATCCGGACAGTGTCTTTATGCCGGTTCCTCCGTGTAATATTGGGCCTGCGCGTTCCACAGCTCATAGTATTTTCCGGCGGTGTCGGCCAGCAGGCGCTCGTGGGTGCCCTGCTGGATGACCTCGCCGTGGTCGAAGACGGCGATCTCATCGCAGAACTTGCAGGAGGACAGCCGGTGGCTGATGTAGATGGCCGTTTTGTCCCCCGCGATCTCGTTGAATTTGGCGTAGATCTCCGCCTCGGCCACGGGGTCGAGCGCGGCGGTGGGTTCATCCAGGATGATGAAGGGCGCATCCTTGTACAAAGCCCGCGCGATGGCGATCTTCTGCGCCTCGCCGCCGGAGACGGTCACGCCGTTCTCGTCCAGCTCCTGATACAGCGCCGTGTCCAGCCCCTGCGGCATCGCCGCCAGCCGGTCGCGGAAGCCCGCCTTTTGCAGGCAATCGGTCACGCGGGCGGCATCGTATCCGGTGCAGGCCGCGACATTCTGGCCCAGCGGGAGGGCCAGCAGCCGGAAATCCTGAAAGACGACCGAGAAGATGTCCATGTACTCGTCGTAGCGGTACTTCCGGATGTCGATTCCATTCAGCAGGATGACCCCCTCGGTGGGGTCGTACAGGCGGCAAAGCAGCTTGATGAAGGTCGTTTTGCCGCTGCCGTTCATCCCCACCACGGCCAGCCGCCCACCGACTTTGAACTTCATGTTCAGATGGCGCAGGGCGTACTGCGCGCTGCCGGGGTAGCGGAAGGAGACATCCCGGAACTCCACCGTATACTGGCGGTCGCTCCGCTTTTCAGTGGTCAGGCTGCCCTGATACATGTTGTTGGGCAGGTCGAGGTAATCGAAGATGTTTTTCATATAGACGCCGTTGATCTCCATCTCGGCCAGCATGTTTACAAGGGTGACAACGCCCTGGAACAGGTTGGCGGCCGCACCGAGGTACTGCGTCACGGCATCCAGACCGAACGCCCCGCCGCAGGCCTTGAGGCAGACGAAGAGATAGACCAGCCCCATCAGCAGCGCCGACACTGCCGAGGAGGCCGACCGGAAGATCCCCATCGCGCCCCGGCGCAGCCTCGCGAAGGCATCCCACAGACCCACCATATAGCCGCTGACGACATTCTGGTACTGGTCGTACATCCGCAGGTCGGGGGCGTTCTTCGGCTCTTCTGGCAGGGTGAGCTGGACGTGGAACATCCGGTTGCCCAGCTTCCCGGACTCCTGCAGCAGCGGCATATATTTGGCCTCCTGCCCCGCGAACACGGGCGACAGGCAGGCGGTGCAGACCATCACGGCCCAGAACGCCGCCAGAAACAGCGGGTGCCCCAGAAAGGCCAGCCGCCCGTCCGGCACCGCCGCGGTGAACAGCCCCCAGCAGAGCACCACGCCGCCCAGAATCTGGAACAGTGCCGTGGCGATCTTCTCCACCTGCAAAATGCAGACCGTGCCGCCCGCACCCGTGAGCCTGGCGTCCTGCTGGATCTGGCTGTACATGTCGTAGACCCGCTGGCTGTCCTCATCCACGTAGTCGAGGGACATCTGCTTGTCCATATACGTTCGGGTCTGCCGCCGCCAGAGGTCGTCCGTTTCCGCTTCCTTCCAGTGGAACGCCGCCGCGCGCAGAAGGGTCAGCACGGCGGTCGTGCCCAGGGTCCAGAGCACCCAGACCATCAGCCGGTGCGGGTCCCGCCCGCCGGACAGTTCGCCCACCAGCTGGGCCGACAGCCAGACCGTGGCATAAGGGCTCAGCGCCATGAGGGCGGCACTGGCAAAGGTGGCATAGAAAAACTTCGGCGACAGCTTCCAGAAGATGTTCCACTCCCGCCAGGCGTACCGGCACCCCTGCCGGATGGTGATCGTTTCGTTCGATGCGCTCATGCTTCGTTCTCCTCCCGGTAATACTGGCTCTGCACCTCAAACAGGTCGGCGTAGCCGCCGCCCAGTTTCAGCAGCTCTTCGTGGGTGCCCTCTTCGGCCACCCGGCCGTCCTTCAGATAGAGGATGCGGTCGCAGAAGCGGGTGGAGGCCAGCCGGTGCGAGATGAACAGGCTGGTCTTGCCTGCCGTCATCTCGTTGTATTTCTGGTAGATGTCGTTCTCGGCGATGGGGTCGAGCGCGGCGGTCGGTTCATCCAGCACCAGCACGGGCGCGTCCTTGTACAGCGCACGGGCCAGCATCAGCCGCTGGGTCTGCCCGCCGGACAGCTCGATGCCGTCTTCGTAGACCTCCCGGCCGATCTGTGTTTCCAGCTGTTTGGGCAGGCTCTGCACCTTTTCGGTCAGGCCCGCTTCGTCCAGGCAGTGCCAGACGCGGGCCTCGTCGATGCCGGTGCGGCACTGGGCCACATTCTCGGCCACAGTGGCCGACAGGACCGAGAAATCCTGGAACACCGCCGCGAACAGCTTGTAATAATCCCGGCGGTTATACGGGCGGATGTCCTGCCCATTGAGCAGGACGCGGCCCTCGGTGGGGTCGAGGAAGCCGCAGAGCAGCTTGACCAGCGTGGTCTTGCCCGCACCATTCAGGCCCACGATGGCGAGGTTCTCGCCGGGGCGGACGGTCAGGTCGAGCTTGTGGATGGTGTCCTTCTCCGCGCCGGGGTACCGGTAGCTGACCCCTTCGAGCCGCAGCTCATAGGGGGTATCCAGCCGCTTTTCCAGCGGGAGGCCGTCCTCAAAGCGGAACGGTTCCGGATATTCGAGAAATTCCCGCACGGTAGAGATGTCGAGACACTGCTTGTGCAGCTTTGCAAACTTTTCCAGAATGCCGCTGACCCACTGGGCAAAACCGGTGGCCGCACCGAAATAGAGCAGGAATTGCGAGACCGGCAGGCCCTGTTCCAGTGTCAGCCAAATCAGGTAGGCATAGGCCGCGCCGTTGCGCACCAGCAGCAGGGCCAGGTCGATGACATTGGCCCAGAGGTAGGCCGTCTCCCGCCGGAGCAGGAAGCCGTGGTAGAGCTGCATCGTGCTCTCCCAGAGTTCTTCCACCCACTCCCGCAGGCCGAAGATGCGGATATCCTTGCCGTACTGCCGGTCGGTGGCGACCTTCTGCACGTAGGCCAGCCGCTTCACATACCCGGCTTCCTCCTCGCGGTGGCGGTAGCCCCACTCGTTGATCCGCCGGGACGCCAGATAGCTGACGACCGATGTGGCGCAGACCAGCAGGCAGAGCCAGGCGTTCAGGCCGGACAACAGCAGCAGGTAGGCCCCGAAGCCGAAGAGGTTGGTCAGGATCTCGCCCCAACTCACCCAGAATGCTTCGACGGATTCATTGTTGGTGCTTCCGGCCCGGTCGGCCTTGGCGCTCAGATCCAGGAAGCGCTTGTCCAGCAGGTTCGGGTAGGAGGTGCCGGCCCGCTTGCGGGCCGAGAGGTCCAGGATATCGACCCGGACGTTCATTTTTCCAAAGAGATTCAGTTCGCTCAGATAACTTTGCAGGAAAGTCAGTGCGACCAGCAGCACGGAAAAACCGCCAATGACCGCCAGCAGACGGCCCAGCGCCATCCCCTGTTCCAGAACCCGGAGCACCGCCGGGGCAAACAGCAGCTCCGCGATGGTCCTGCCCGCCGTGACCAGCGCCAGCGAGAGGCCGACCGTGAACACCGTCCAATGTCTGCCCCGCCATGCCACGCCCAGCATATAGGCCGTGATCTGCCAGAGGTCGTATTTTGGTTTTTGCTTCGTTTTGTTCGTTCCCGTTTCCATGTGGGATTCCCCTTTCGTTCGTCTGGGCCTATCCTACCACAAAAAATCGTCCCCGGCACAGATCGGGGACGAATGGTTCATTTTGGGGGATGAAATGCAATGGTTTCCTTGGTACAACCTCTCCGTTGTACAACCTCTCAGTCTCGCTTGCGCTCGACAGCTCTCCTGGTAGGAGAGCCTCTGGCGAAACCGGAGACGTTGCGAGGACTGCCAAAGCCTCTCCTACAAGGAGAGGTGGCAATGCGAAGCATTGACGGAGAGGTTGTACGAAGTTCCATTTTTACATTTGCGGGATCAAGATCTCCGTCGTGAAGGCTCCATCCTCGCTGTTGCGGCTGAGGTAGCCGTCCAGTTTTTCGACGATGGCGTCGATGCGCACCAGCCCGAAGCCGTGGCCCTCGCCCTTGGTGGTGGCAAACCGCCCGGCAAGTTTTGTCTGCTTCTGGCTGGCCGTGAAGTTGGTGAACGAGATGTAGAGCTGGGTGCCCTTCATATCCAGATACACCCGGATGAGGCGCTCGGCTTCGGGCAGGGCGGCGCTGGCATCCATGGCGTTGTCGAACAGGTTGCCGAGGATGCAGCAGAGGTCCAGCTCGCTCATCTTCAGCCGGACCGGGATGTGGGCGTCGATCTGCACCGGGATATTCCGGCTCTTCGCGAGGGAGATCTTGCTGTTGAGGATGGCATCTGCCATGGCATTGCCCGTCTTGACCGCAAGGTCCACGGTGTTCAGGTCGGTGTCCAGCTGGTCAAGGTAGGCCCGGATGCCTTCCAGATCCCCCTGCGCCGCCAGGACCTTCATGGTCTGGATGTGGCCGCGGTAATCGTGCCGCCAGCCCCGCATCTGGCGGTACATGTTGTCCACCTCTTTGTAGTGGGTCTCGATGAGCTCCCGCTGGTAGGCTTCGATGCGGTGATCCAAAAGCCTTGAAAAAAGTTTCAGCATCTGTTTTCCCTTCCTCTGCCTCATGTCCTCTCGATGATGGCCCGGTTCAGCGGCTCATAGCTGCCGCGCGGCAGGGGCAGCACTGTGCCGTCCGCCAGAACGACCTCCTTTTTGGTCACGCGGCGGATCTGCCTCAGGTTCAGGATCATCCCCCGCCCCACCCGGAAGAACTGCTCGTCCAGCTCTGCCTCGAACTCAGCCAGCGTCCGCTTGAGGGTATAGTCCTGCCTGGCGTGGACGGTCACATAGTTCTGGTGCACGTCCAGATACCGCACCTCATACAGCGGCAGACGGATCATCTCGCCGGAACGTTCGAGGTTCAGGCAGCGCTCGTTCCGGCGGTGCTTCTCCCACGCGCGGTCGAGCACGGCACAGAGCTTTTCGGGGCGGACCGGCTTCATCAGGTAATGGAGCGCGGCCACATCGTAGCCCTCGGCGATGTAATCCGAGTAGCCGGTGATGAAGACGATCTGCACGGCTTCGTTCTCCTGCCGGACCGTTTTGGCCAGCGTGACACCATCTGCGCCGGGCATTTCCACATCCAGCAGTAATAAATCAAAGTTTTTATCCTCTGCGTAGCAGAACAGGAACTGTTCCGCCGAGGAAAATGCCCGGCATTCCAGCGCGACGCCCCGCTGCTCTGCCCAGTGCGCCACGATGCCGCGCACATAGTCCGCATCCGCTGCGCTGTCGTCGCACACCGCTGCCCGATAAGCCATTCTGTTCTCTCCCCTCTGTTATCTTTTTTCCGATTATGACACATTTCCGGTGGGATTGCAACAAAAAAAGAGGCTGCGATGCTCCCTTCGTCATCGCTTGCGCGATGACACCTCCCTCAAAGAGGGAGGCTTTTCCGGCCTACCGCCACGCCAAGGCCCCCTCTCTGAGGGGGCTGGCACGGCAGCGCCGTGACTGGGGGAGTATCGCAGCCTCTTGGGCTGGTTCTTAGTAGTTGTGCTTCTTCAGCTCAAAATAGCTCTGGGGATGTGCGCAGACGGGGCACTTGAGGGGTGCAGACTTGCCGATGTAAGTGTAACCGCAGTTCCTGCACTGCCAGACCTGCTGCTCTTCACGGGCAAAAACCTGATTGTTCTTCAGGTTCTCGGCCAGCTCGCGGTAGCGCTCCTCGTGCTCTTTTTCGATCTGAGCCACCATGGTGAAGAGCGCAGCCAACTGAGGGAATCCCTCTTCCTTGGCCTCTTTTGCCATGCGGGGATACATCTCAGTCCACTCATCGTGCTCGCCGCCCGCTGCCATTTCCAGGCAGGTCATAGTATCGGGGATGGAGCCGCCATGCAGGGCCTTGAACCACATCTTGGCGTGTTCCTTTTCATTGGCGGCAGTCTCCTCAAAGATCGCGGCCAGCTGCTCATAGCCTTCCTTCTTGGCTACGCTGGCGAAGAAGGTGTACTTGTTGCGGGCCTGGCTCTCGCCTGCAAATGCTTCCCACAGGTTTTTCTCGGTCTTGGTGCCCTTGAGTTCCATAATCCATGCTCTCCTTTATTGTTGTGTGTATGTGTTCACCTCCGGCTGCAGCCGGGGCGTTCCTTCTGAGAGTATTATAGCAGAATTTGAACTCAAAATAAAGAATAATTCCTATTTATTTTAAGAATTATTTTCAGTTAGTGCTGCTTCAGCGCACAGACAGCCAGGCTGAGGGCGCTCCACGCGGCCTGATACATCAGCACGGCGGCAACAGACAGGGTGCCGATGCTGCCCGCATAGGTCAGCAGCACACCGATGGCCACCGAGAACCAGACCGACACCAGCTGCACCGTGGTGGCAGCCGTCTCAGCATTCTGGGCCTGCTCGGCGGCGCGGAGACCGCCGATGAGGCTGACGAAGCCCTCATCGTGCAGCATACAGCAGCGGGCGGCGTTCTCCGGCTGCGCCGGGGCAGCGTTCAGGGCGTCGCACTGGTCCTGTTCCAGCAGGGTGATCATGCCCTCCGGCAGATGGTAGGCGTCGGTGATGTGCCTGGCGGTCAGGCTGGGGTCTTTGCAGGTGACCAGAAGGCGGATGTTCTCCTTCTGCAGCACTTCCAGCCCGCGGGCCGCATTCCGCCCGCCTGTGGAGCGCAGCACGAACATGGCGTGGAGATTGCCCGAAACCGCCAGATACAAGATCTGCAAGGTCCCATGCTGGGAGTGCTCTTCCTCGTACTCCGTTTCGGGCACGGGGACGCCCTCCTTTTCCATATAGGCGCGGTTGCCGATCAGGACACGGTTGTTATCGCACCAGGCCGCAAAGCCGAGACCGTAGTGGATCTCCAGATCCTTGACGGGGTAGAGGATGTCGGTGCGGTCCTCAATGATCTGGCGGAACAGGCCGCGCAGGGTCTCGCAGCTCTGGTTCAGGATGCTGGCCGCATAGAGGATGGCGCGGTCGATACGGCCCCCCTTGAAGATGCGGATGTCCTCCAGATTCACGCTGTCCGCGGTGAAAAGCTCGTCGGCGTCCACCTGCACAGTGTCCACGCCGCCCAGTTCTTCGATCGCGGCCCAGCCGGGAATGACCGCGCCGGCAGCGGCGGCACTCTTTTGCAGTCGCAGGGTGGCCAGACCGGCCACCAACGTGGAGGAGAGCGGAGCGCCCATGCAGAGCATGGCGGTCATGGCCGCAGCCATGCCGTTGAGCCCGCCGCCGAACAGCAGGAACACCAGACCGCTGAGCACCGTAGCCCCCAGCAGGATGTACGACGTCTTGCGGGCGCGGCGCTCACTGGCGCGCTCGCCAAAGCTCTGTTCCAGCAGGGCGTCGTCCCACTGGACCGGGCGGCTGAGCAGGACCCAGGGGTCCTTTTCGTCCAGACTGCGGGCAAGCATCCGGATCAGGTCTTTGTCCTTGACCCGGAACGCCCCCTGCAGCCCGGCCGGGTCTTTGGTGGCCAGGTCGTAGCCGTTTTTCACAGCGGCCAGCTGCACCCGGCTGCCCAGCAGGGCCATGAACAGCCCCAGCGCCGCGATGCCGGACAGCAGCGTCCAGCTGGACGTCTGGTAGCTCCTGGCGTTGAGCAGGGCGATGGCGGCTTCCAGCGCCGCACCGCAGGCGGCCAGCGCAGGCATGGTGTCCGCACTGGGGCGACGGTCTTTTTTCAGGCCGCTCAGACCGTCCCGCAGGACGGGGTAGGCCACGGCCAGTGCTGCGGCCAGCACCAGCAAGTTGGCGGCGTAGAATGCCGCCGGAGCGACGACCGGGTCCAGCGAGGCAATGGGTGCCAGCAGGCCCGCCGCCGTCAGCCCGAAGTGGAGCAGCACCACAGCCAGGATGCCGCTGAGCACACAGCGCAGCGTGAGTTCTGCGCTCATCTTATGCAGCTTCTCGCCCACGGTTTCGGGGGTGGACTCTTCGGGCTCTTCGGCAGCTTCCTCTGCCGGGGCCGCAGGCGTCTCGGCTGCGGATGCTTCGCCGGGCGCGGCTTTTGCAGCCGCTTCCGCAGGCTGGGCAGCTTCGGCGGGTGCAGCATCCGGTGCGGAGACCGGCGCTTCCGGCTCCTCCTCAAGGCCCACCAGCGGGATGCTCATGCTGTCGTCCATGCTGGGCGGCGTCTCCCGCGTGGGGGCCGCAGGCGCGGCTTCGTCGTCGCCTTCCCCAAAGAAGCGGAAGGGCTGGGTCGGCTCCGGCCTGCGGGTCCGATCCTCGGCGAAGACCATCTTCGGCAGGGCCGCGCAGGCCTTTTCCTCGGCCTCCAATGCGGCGGTCTCGACGCCCAGCACCTCCTGCGGGGCGGGCGTGTCCGCTTCGGGCCGGGCCGGTTTCGGAGCCGGGAAGAGCAGAGCCTTGAGCTCCTGCATCTCGGCATGTTCCTTCTGCTCCTGCGGGGTCAGCGGGCCGCGCACATAGTTCTTCTCATATTTCGGCTGCTGCGGCTGCGGAGCGGGCTGCTTTTCGGCAGCCGACTTCCGCTCGGCCGGGGCAGGCTGCACCGGCGATTCCGGCTCCTCTGCCACAAAGAAGTCTGCGGCCAGCTCCAGATCCGCCTTCGGCTCCGCGGCCTCGTCTTCCCCGCCCAGCCGGATCTCACCCGTCGGCGGAAGTTCCTGCGGCATGGCAGGCTTTTCGGGGGCAAGCTCTGCCTCCTCCTTGGCGCGGCCCAGGATACGGCCCAGGATACTGCTCTGGGTCTTCTGCTTTGCAGGCTCCTGCTTTTCGTCGTCCCGGTGCTTCATCTCATCGGGCACCTGCGCCACACTGGTGCTGAAAAAGGTGCGGAATTTTTCTTCCTTGGCTGCGAGGTCCTCCGGGTTCGTTTTTTCAAAGCCGTTTTTACGGGCATCATTCTTCGCCATTCGTTGTACCTCCCTGCTCAATCTCTGCGGAGCAGTCCGCATTTATTCGCCTGCGCGCTGGCACTGGATCTCATACAGAATGATGCCAGCCGCCACCGAGACGTTGAAGCTGTCCACGCCGGTGCCCTGTGCGGCCATATCCAGCCGCACCACGCCGTCGCAGAGCTTTTTCACCAGCTGCGAGACGCCGCTGCCCTCGCTGCCCAGCACCAGCGCGATGGGGCCGGTGAGGTTGTTCTTGCGCAGGGACACACCGTCCATATCGGCACAGTAGACGAAAACGCCCTGGTCCTTCAGGCGGCGGATGGTCTCGCCGATGTTGGCCACACGGGCCACGGGCAGGCGCTCCGCAGCACCGGCGCTGGATTTGATGACGGTGGGGGTCACGGAAGCGCCGCCCCGCTTGGGGATGACGATGCCGTGGGCACCGCAGAGCAGTGCGCTGCGCATCACCGCGCCCAGATTGTGGGGGTCTTCGATGCCGTCGCTCAGCACGAGGAAAGGCGGCTCCCCCTTCGCCTTGGCCGCTGCCAGCAGGTCTTCCACCGTGGCATACTCGATCTCGCTGGCAAACGCAGCCACGCCCTGGTGGCTCTCGGTGCCGGTCATCAGGCGGAGCTTGTTGGGGTGGACCCGCTTGACGGTGGCCCCGGCCTCCTTGGCCATGGCGGTGAAGTACGCCGCCACAGCGGGGGCCATGCCCTCGGCCAGCAGCACCGTGTCCACGCCGGAGCCGCTCTTGAGCAGCTCGGTCACAGGGTTCTTGCCATAGACCAGGCTCTCATTCTTCGGTGTGTCCTCCGCAGCGCGGCGGGGGCGGCGCGGCATTTTCTGTTCGTCCATTGTATTCTCCTTCCATTTATCGAAAAGGGACAGGCCCTTTTTGTTTCACTGTTTACGAAATTCGACAGATTGTCATAGTAAAGTATAACATAACCTCCCCGCCTTTGCCATAGGGTTCCCCTTTTTTCCCGCCTGAATTTTATCCCGGTCGGCAGAGCGCAGCCCCCTTGTCATTTTATCGGTATATTTTTTTCGGCAAAAGTTTTCCACATTCGAGTCCATATACACTTTGTAAAACGGGCCTTTCTTTTCCACATGTTGAAAACTCCGTTGAAAGTGTTCAAAAATCAAGCATCTGCGCCCACTTTCCGGGTGGAATTCCACACTTTCCACCGGGTTTTCAACTGTGAGGAAATTTTCCGTGCAGAAGCCGCCGTACTTTTTGTAAAATTCAAGTCGGAAATATGACTATTTTTTGAACGTCTCGTTCCCGCATTTTGCCACAATCTCCAACATCATTTTGACGAACGGGAAACCATGTTGAAAATTTGGATTGATTTTATAGTTTGTTTGGGGTATACTAACCTTACAGGTTCGTTAAGGGATACGCAAAGTCGCATTCTCAAACGACTTTTCACCCCAATAATATGAATTTGCGGAGGTAATGAATAATGTTGGTAAATGCAACCGAAATGCTCATCAAGGCACGCGACGGCCACTACGGTGTGCCCCAGTTCAACATCAACAACCTGGAGTGGACCAAGGCTGTTCTGACCGCCTGCGAGGAGATGAAGAGCCCCGTCATCCTGGGCGTCTCCGAGGGTGCTGGCAAGTACATGACCGGTTTTAAGACCGTTGCTGCGATGGTCAGCGCAATGGTCGATTCCATGGGGATCACCGTTCCCGTTGCTCTGCATCTGGACCACGGCACCTACGAAGGCTGCAAGGCCTGCGTGGAAGCCGGTTTCTCTTCCATCATGTTCGACGGCAGCCACTACTCCATTGAGGAGAACGTGGAGAAGACCAAGGAGCTGGTCGCTCTGGCACATTCCAAGGGCCTGAGCATCGAAGCTGAGGTCGGTTCCATCGGCGGCGTCGAGGACGGCGTCGTGGGCGCTGGCGAGATCGCAGATCCTGCGGAGTGCGCAAAGATCACCGATCTGGGCATCGACTTCCTGGCAGCCGGCATCGGCAACATCCACGGTGTCTACCCGGCCAACTGGAAGGGTTTGGACTTCGAGGCTCTGGACCGCATCCACAAGGCCACTCACAACATCCCTCTGGTCCTGCACGGCGGCACCGGCATCCCTGACGAGATGATCGCAAAGGCCATCAGCCTGGGCGTCTCCAAGATCAACATCAACACCGAGTGCCAGCTGGTGTTTGCTGAGGCCACCCGCAAGTATATCGAGGCTGGCAAGGATCAGCAGGGCAAGGGCTTCGACCCCCGCAAGCTGCTGGCTCCCGGCGCTCAGGCCATCATCGACAAGTGCAAGGAGAAGATCGAGCTGTTCGGCTGCGCCGGCAAGGGCTAAATCCTCTCGCTCCACCAAAGAACAACACAGCGGCCCCGCAACGTTGGAATCTCCAACGCGGCGGGGCCGCTTTTTCTGTATTTGTTTTGAGATTTGACCATATTCCACGATGTCCGCTCGTTTTTACACCCGTTCTTCCAACCGGGCATCTTTTCCATAACGGTCAAACCGGAGCCACAGAAAGGCCGCACCGATCAGCAGATTCGCGATGGTATAGGGCCAGACCGGAATGCGGATAAAAACGATCGACCCAAGCGCCAGACGCAGGAGTTTGCCGATCTCATAAAGCACCAGAATATAGAGTACCGTAAATGCCACTGCCTTCACCTGATGCTTTCTCGGCGGAAATCCGACCTTCTCCATTGCGCTCCGATAGAGGTAATAAGGTCCAAGCACACAAAGACACAGCTGCAACAGAGACGCCAGCGTAACGTCGATTTTGAAATCCGGTACGACCGCCAGAATCGAGGGTGTCATCACCAGTGAGGCGACACCGTATCCCCAAAAGCAAAGCACAGAGATCTCAAAAATCAGAAAATCGGGCCAGCGCAGCGGCTTCATGCTCGGCTTCACCTCATTCACAAAGGTTTCGGCGTCCGTAATAAACTGGAACAGCTCGCAGCCCTCTTCATTGGCTCGCATCGCGATGTCGATCAGATCGCTCTGGACGACTTCTACGCCACAGATGTCGAATGTGACACTGCGCAGATAGGCGATCACTTCTTTGAGCTGTTCCTGGCTTTTTTCAGTCAGCATTTTTGTACGCATCCGGTTTGCCTTTCGCAGTGCAAAATACTTATTCATCTGGCTCCTCCTTAAAAATTTTTTCTACCAGCTGGCAGAGCTGGCTCCAATCCTGCCGAAACTCAAAAAGCGCCTGCCGCCCTTCCTCCGTTACAACGTAATATTTCCGACTTGGCCCCTTGGGGGAAGGTCTGCGTTCTACTGTGACCTTTCCCTGTTGTTCCAACCGCAGCAGCAGCGGATACAGTGTGCTTTCGCTCAGGTCTGAAAAACCGACCTGTTTCAGATTCATCACGATCTCATAGCCATAGGTCGGCTCTCTGCTGATGAGTTTCAAAACACAGAACTCCAAAACACCCTTGAGAAGCTGTGTGTTGTTTTCCACCGGGGACTCCTCCTTTCTGCTATCTTGTATTACGTAGTAGCTTGTCTACATTGTATTACATAGTAGTGTTTCTGTCAAGCCCTGCTGCATTCGCATTTCTGCTAAAAATCATACCGCATTTTTGTGCAACAAAAAACGCCCTAAGATTTCTCTTAGAGCGTTTCAATCAAGTCGGCGACTACCTATTTTCACAAGCCGTTTCCAGCTAACTATCTTGGGCA
>OGDF01004260.1_pt1 | contig 16470 bp, 15 predicted proteins | sample 1570141 | NCBI WGS metagenome assembly OGDF01 (sample SAMEA4370581, study PRJEB24528) | human gut metagenome | reverse complement strand
AGAATTTAGTACCATTTTCAACTGCGATTGGAGCAATTAATTCAACTGTCATAGTAACGTTATCACCAGGCATAACCATTTCAGTTCCTTCTGGTAATGTAACTACACCAGTAACATCAGTAGTTCTGAAATAGAATTGAGGTCTGTAGTTTGTAAAGAATGGAGTATGTCTTCCACCTTCTTCTTTAGAAAGTACATAAACTTGTGCTTTAAATTTCTTATGTGGATGAACTGATCCAGGTTTAGCAAGAACTTGTCCTCTTTCAACTTCACTTCTATCAATACCTCTTAATAATACACCAGCATTATCTCCAGCGAAATCAAGTTGTTTTCTAAACATTTCAATACCAGTAACAACTGTCTTCTTAGTAGGTTTTAATCCAACGATTTCAACTTCATCATTAAGTTTTAATTGTCCTCTTTCAACTCTACCAGTAACAACTGTTCCTCTACCAGTAATAGTAAATACGTCTTCAATAGACATTAAGAATGGTTTGTCATTATCTCTTTCTGGAGTTGGAATCCATTCATCAACAGCATCCATTAAGTCTTCAATAGCCTTAACATACTTAGGATCTCCTTCAAGAGCTTTAAGAGCAGAACCTCTAATAATTGGAGTATTATCTCCATCAAATCCATATTCAGTAAGTAATTCTCTTACTTCCATTTCAACTAGGTCTAATAATTCCTCATCATCAACCATATCACATTTGTTTAAGAATACAACCATTCTAGGTACACCAACTTGTCTAGCAAGTAAGATGTGCTCTCTAGTTTGAGCCATAGGACCATCAGTTGCAGCAATAACAAGGATAGCACCATCCATTTGAGCAGCACCAGTGATCATGTTTTTAACATAGTCAGCATGTCCTGGACAGTCAACGTGAGCATAGTGTCTCTTTGCAGTTTGATATTCAACGTGTGCAGTGTTGATTGTGATTCCTCTTTCTCTTTCTTCTGGAGCCTTATCGATATTAGCATAATCCATAAATTCAGCTCCACCTTTAGCAGCTAATACTTTAGTAATAGCAGCTGTTAAAGTAGTTTTACCATGGTCAACATGTCCAATAGTACCAATGTTAACGTGTGGTTTTGAACGATCAAATTTTTCTTTTGCCATTATAATTTCCTCTCTTTCTTAATATTACATATTCTATTTTATCATATTATGATATTTTTTCAAGTATTTTTACTAATTTCCACCATTTTTTTTGATGATTTCATCAGCGATTGATTTAGGAACTTCTTCGTAATGATCAAGTTCCATTACATAGTTACCTCTACCTTGAGTAGAGCTTCTTAAACTAGTAGCATAACCAAACATTTCAGCAAGTGGTACCATCGCAGTAAATGCAATAGCATTACCTCTTGATTCTTGTCCTTGTGGTTTACCACGTCTAGCAGTTAAGTCACCAATTACCGCACCAGTATATTCATCAGGAGCAGTAACTACTACTTTCATTATTGGTTCAAGTAATACTGGTTTACATTTATTTTTAGCTTCTTTTAAAGCAAGGGAAGCCGCAATCTTAAATGCCATTTCAGATGAGTCTACATCATGGTAAGAACCATCAAATAATGTAGCCTTAACGTCTACCATAGGATATCCAGCTAGAATACCAGTTTGCATAGCATCTTGTAATCCTTTATCAATAACAGAGATGTATTCACGAGGAACAACACCACCAACAATATTATCAACAAATTCATAACCTTTTTCAGGATTTGGTTCAAATCTAATCCAAACATGACCATATTGACCACGTCCACCAGATTGTTTAATATGCTTACCTTCACACTCACCCATTTGAGTAATAGTTTCTCTATAAGCAACCATTGGAGCGCCAACAGTAGCTTCAACATTAAATTCTCTTCTCATTCTATCTACAATGATATCAAGGTGTAATTCACCCATACCAGAGATAGTAGTTTGACCAGTTTCTGGATCAGTATGCATTCTAAATGTAGGATCCTCTTCAGCAAGTTTTTGAAGAGCAATACCCATCTTTTCTTGGTCGGCCTTAGTCTTAGGTTCAACAGCCTGAGTAATAACAGGTTCAGGAAATTCCATACCTTTCATTATTACAGGTTTCTTTTCATCACATAAAGTATCAGCAGTAGTAGTATTCTTAAGACCTACAGCAGCACCAATTTCACCAGCATAAATCTCAGGAATCTCTTCTCTGTGATTAGCATGCATAAGTAGTATTCTACCAATTCTTTCCTTAACATTCTTAGTAGAGTTAAGTACATAAGAACCACTCTTTAAAGTACCAGAATATACTCTAAAGAAAGTAAGTCTTCCTACAAATGGATCAGTAGCAATCTTAAATGCTAAAGCAGTAAAAGGTTCAGAATCAGATGGATGTCTAAGAACAACATTACCCTTAGGATCAGTACATTCAATAGAAGCAACATCTGTAGGAGCAGGTAAATAATCAACAACAGCATCAAGTAATAACTTAACACCCATATTACCCAAAGCAGTTCCACACATAACAGGGAAGAATTCTGCTTTTAATACACCTTTTCTGATAGCTTTCTTAAGTTCATCTACGCCAATTTCCTCACCATCAAGATATTTCATCATTAATTCTTCATCAAAATCAGCAGCAGCTTCAATTAACATATTTCTATATTCCAAAGCCTTATCTTTCATATCCTCTGGAATATCAATTTCAGTATAATTTTCTTCTTGTTTACCATCAAAATGGTATGCTTTCATAGTAACAAGATCAATTACACCATTAAAATCAGATTCAGCACCAATAGGCAATTGTATAGCAGCACTATTAGCCCCTAATCTATCTTTAATAGTACCTAAACTAAAATAGAAGTCAGCTCCCATTTTATCCATCTTATTAGCAAAGATAATTCTAGGTACAGCATATTCATTTGCTTGTCTCCATACAGTTTCACTTTGAGGTTCAACACCAGCTTGAGCATCAATAAGTAAAACAGCACCATCAAGTACTCTTAAACTTCTTTGAACTTCAATAGTAAAGTCAACGTGTCCTGGAGTATCAATAATATTAAATCTATAACCCTTCCAAAATGCAGTAGTAGCGGCACTAGTAATAGTAATACCTCTCTCTTGCTCTTGAGCCATCCAGTCCATTTGCGATTCACCATCATGAGTTTCACCAATCTTATGAATCTTATGAGTATGGAACAAAATTCTCTCAGTACAAGTAGTCTTACCAGCATCAATATGAGCCATAATTCCGATATTTCTTGTATGATCTAAGCTTATTTCACGAGCCATAATTCTTTTTCCTTTCTTTTATTATTTAATTTATTAGTAATTATTTATCAGTATTTAAATTATCGATTTGCTTTTTTCTTAGTAGCATTATTTCCCATAACCAAATTACTATTTCATCAGTTAAATCACTATCAATATAACTAAGAAATTCAACATTCAACTCATCGACTTTATAGTATACAGATAACATTTCCTTATGATCAATATATATTAAGGTTCTCTTCTCTTCATATTCACTAGACCATCTAGAAACTATTTTTAAAATTCTAGTATAATCTTTTCTACTATCTCCAAATTTACTATAACAACTTGCAGTAGCAAGTGGACCAAGTAATTTATCAAAAGCAAACATAATATTACAATAACTCAAATCATTATTGTTATAAATAAATCCTATATCTTTAGAGTTATTATCATTCATTTATTAATCTCCTTAAATAATCACTAAATTATAGTAATAATTACCATCTATAATGAGCAAATGCCTTATTAGCTTCTGCCATCTTATGAGTATCTTCTTTCTTCTTAACAGATGCACCAGTTCCATTAGATGCATCAATAATTTCATTAGCAAGATTTTCAGCCATTGAATGACCTCCTCTTAATCTTGCATATTGAGCTAACCATCTAAAAGCTAAAGCTTGAGCTCTTTCAGGTTTAACTTCAACTGGTACTTGATAAGTAGCTCCACCAACTCTTCTAGACTTAACTTCAAGACCTGGTTTAATATTATCCATAGCTTTATTAAATACTACCATAGGATCTTCACCAGTTTTTTCTTTAACTATATCAAAAGCATTATATATAATCTTTTGAGCAGTACCTTTTTTACCATCTTTCATAATATGATTAACTAACTTAGTAACCACCTTAGAATTATAAATAGGATCTGCTAAAACATCTCTTTTAGTAGCCTGTCTTTTACGCATTTATAATCTCTCCTTTCTTTTCATTTTCCTCCATAACTTTTTCATGAATACAAACTCTTCTATTAGATTTTTTATAAATCAATGGGCATCCACCCCAACACATAGGTAAATATTTGCATTCACGACACTTTTTATCTTCAAAAAAACTATAATCATTCCAAATATGTATGTTATCATTAAATAAGATTTCACCATGAGGATTAATATCGCCGATATAAGATTTTTCATATGTCATATCATTAATGCATTTATACACCTTCAAGTTTGGCAAAATATGAATTTGTTCTTCTGCACCATCGCCTTCACAATGATAAAAAGAAAATTTTCTATTACCATTTATTGAAAAACCTTGTTTTTTTGCTAATTCATAAAATTCATTCAAGTTTATTTCATTTTCATTTTTTTCTTTAAACTCTTTTGTATTGTAAATATAGCGAAAGTATATTGAAAATCTTTGCTTTTCATCTTCAGTAAACTCTTCCAATAATTCATTTACTTCATCAATGGTATTATTAAATAAATTTACACGTAACACTATATTCAAATCGCCAATCGAATTATACTTTAATAATGTTCTAAAATTATTTAAAACCACATCATAAGTAGGTTTCACTCCTGCTAGACCACGTAACATATTATGTGTTCTTCTACAACCATCAATTGTAATTTGAAAAGTTTGACAATTACATATTTCAATTAACTCTGAAATGCATTTTTCATTTAAAAGATATGCATTAGTAGCTATGCTTGAACTATAAGTCTGACCATTTAATTCACACATCTTTTTTATATATTTATAAAAGTCCACATTTTTTTCATGACATAACAATGGTTCTCCGCCAAATAATGTTATATGAACATGTTTAAATTTATCAAAATTTAATTCTGCATATTTTTTCAAAGTCTCATAATCAATTATTTGATTGTTGCTTTTCGGTGTACTTCCTTCAAAACAATATTTACATCTAAAGTTACACATAAATGTTGGAACCAGTGTAATTAACAGTTTTTCTTTTTTCTTCCTATAATCAATATAACTATTTTTTATAATTTGGAATTCATCAACATAGCTAGGAACAATAAATCCCAAGTTCAATAATTCGGTTATAGTATCAGAATCAACATTTTCAAAGTTTCCATCATTTAAACAATCAAATAACCAATCATCAAAAATCACATCAGCTTTGGTAAACGTGTTAAAGACTTCATTAATACCATCTTTATTTTTATATATATTATAAAAACTACTTTTAAATTTTTCCTTCATAGTTACTCCTTAATTCAATATACATCATATATAATCAATTATGCACAACCGCAATAAGTATCTGTACATGTACATTGATTTTGTGAATTATTTGCTTTGCTTTCATTATATTGTGATATGTTGTTTATATTAACTACTGCTGTTGAAACTATTTTTTTCATAGTTTATCCTCCTTCCAATATTATTAATAATTATTATTTCTTATCTTTTTTAGCACCGTACTTACTTCTACCTTGCTTTCTGTTTTGAACTCCAGCAGTATCTAAAGTACCTCTAATAATATGGTATCTAACACCGATTAAGTCTTTAACTCTTCCTCCTCTTATAAGAACAACACTATGTTCTTGTAAGTTGTGTCCGATACCTGGAATATAACAAGTAACTTCCATACCATTAGATAATCTTACTCTCGCATATTTTCTTAAAGCTGAGTTAGGTTTCTTAGGTGTAGTAGTACCAACCCTAGTACAAACTCCTCTCTTTTGAGGTGAAACTTGTACAGTTTGTTTCTTTTGGATACTATTCTTTCCTACTAATAATACTGGAGATTTACTCTTTCTTACTTTCTTAGTTCTAGGTTTTCTAGTTAACTGATTAATTGTAGGCATTATATCACTCCTTTCTTACACATATCCTGGTGTTTCATTTTCAATCTTAAATATAAGTTTTACCCATAGTAAAACCTAAATTCACGAACGAATTAATAATAACATTTTTATATAAATTAGTCAAGTACTTTTTAAACATTTCTTTACATACAACCATAATATATGCAAATATAAAGAAAAAAGACTATTTACTAGTCTCTTCTCTAACCGTTAAGTTCAAAATATTTATTTACAACTTGTGCAGATATATTTCTGGTTACACCATAAGTAGTAGAATCCGGAACACTAATATCAGGAGATACCACTACTATACTCATTTTAGGATTATCACTAGGAGAATATCCAACAAACGAAGAAGTAATAGTTTCAGTATCTACTTTACCATCACCATCAGTATCAATAAAGCTTTGACTAGTACCAGTCTTACCAGCAGAATTAGTATAGTTACCCATATATCCATAACCAAGTCCCTTAGTAACAACCGCAGAAAATCCTTCTCTTACCCTATCTATATATTTCTTCTCTACAGATAATTTACCAAGTTCCGTAACATTAGCCTTATATATTAGAGAGCCAAAAGTATCACCACTATCACTAGGTTTATATACCTCTTTTAATAAATAAGGTTTAAGTCTAACACCATTATTTGCAATAGTATTAATATATTGCGATAACTGTATTGGTGTATAAGTATCATACTGTCCAATAGAGAAATCAAGTAAATGACCAGGAAGTCTACTCTTACCCATGAATCCCAAACTTTCTACCGGAAGATCAATTCCCGTTTTTTCTCCCAAACCAAACTCAGCATACATTTCTCTATATTTATCAAATGCACTCTCATCTAATACTAATCCTTGATTATATTCATAACTACCATTACCAACCTTAATAGCAATCTTATATTGATATACATTCGAAGAATTTTGCAATGCATAAACATCATCAATAGGTCCCATAGTCTGCCAAGAACACTTAAGAGGCGTATCCTTAATCTTAATACATTCATCATTAAGTACAGTACCAATATCAATTGCCCCATATTTATATCCAACCATCATCGAAGCACCCTTAACAACACTACCAGGAGTAACAGGAAGTGTAACAATACCCGGAGTATAATCAACAATTTGATAATAACCATCTTTCAAAACAGCTTGTTTACCTGCCATAGCTAATATCTCTCCAGTATTAGGATCAGATACAATAGCAAAAGAACGATTATAATACTGAGTACCAGGTTCACCCTTAGCATTTAATACCTCATTACTAAGAACCTCTTCTAAGTACTTTTGAAGTTCAATATCAATAGTAAGAACAATATCATTACCCCTTTTACCTTCACTAACAAGCTCATAACTATTATCCGATAGCAGCCTATACTTAGCCTTAGTTCCTCTCAAATAATCCTCATATTGATATTCAAGATAAGAAATACCAACCCTATCATCTAAAGTATATCCCCTCTTCAAATACTCCTCAGATAATTCCGAAGGAATACCCTGCGTATTAGAAGAAACATTTCCAAGAATAGATTTAAAAGTATCACCATACAAATAAACCCTTTCCCAATCAAGTTTAGTATTAAATCCCTTTAAATTATCAATATTCTCACTAATATAAGCGTACTCAGCATCAGTAACATCACTATTCTTAATAACCTTCTCTGCATAAGAATACCCCTTATTCATCAAATAATAAATATAAGCAGCCTTCTTATCACTATCAGTATATTCACTAATTTCATCATCAAGTCTCTCATATATAAGTTTATCAATATCCTTATCATTAAGTTTTCTCTTATTATATAAATCCCATTCCTCATCAGTAATCTTTTTTCTACATTCCTTATAATGAGACTTATAATAAAAATCTTTAAGTTTATTATCATCTATTTTAGAATAATCAATATCAATATTATTAGAAACCTCATAAGCAAGTTCAATCTCTTCCTTAGTAGTAATACCATTTTGTTTCTTATAATAAATAGTTTTAATACCCTCATTATCTACAAGTAACTTATGATTTCTATCATAAATTCTACCTCTTGGAGCACTAGTACTTTCAATCGTCTTTTCAGTGGCCATAGCAAGTTTATCATTATACTCACTATTCTTAAGTATCTGAAGATTAAAAAGTCTACATCCAATAACTAAATATATAGAAATAAGTAAAACAATAATCAAACCAAATCTCCTATTCATAATCTCATCAAGATGTTTATCATTACACTTATGTTTCTTATTAATAGGTCCTGTTTTTTTCTTAATTTCAAGTTTACTTTTCTTTCTTTTCTTACTAGTTTTATTAATTTTCTTACTTCTAAATGTAAATATATCACCTAAAGAAAACACCTTTTTTCCAAACTTTCTACCCATACAAAGCCTCCATTTATTATTATATCATAAAAAGTAAAAATATACATATAGTTAATTAGGTGAAATAATGAATATTTATATGATAACAGAATACATAAACAAATTAAAAAAAGAAGATATTAATAACTATGCCCAAAAACAAGGAATAAAATTAGATAAAGAAGAGTTAGACATAGTATATAATTATATCAAAACAAACTATAAAAATATTATCTATTACCCCATAGAGAAAACACTATCTGAAATAAAATACAAAGTAAAACCATTAACATATACCAAAATAGAAGAACTAATAACAAAATATAAAAACATAATAGATAATTTTACAAATAAGATAAGAGAAGATTAACCTTCTCTTATCTTATTTATCATTTCACTATCAAATTTCTTATTTCTTATCATTTCAATTTCATACTTATAAGGAGGATATATCTTCTCTTTAGAATTATCGTCCTTAGTAACATAAGGAGTCTCTAATATCATAGGTATATAACTAAGTCTCTTATTATAAATAACATTAAGTAAATTATCAAAACCAATAGTACCAAAACCTATATTAGCATGTCTATCCTTATGACTATTAATAACATTCATACTATCATTAATATGTACACAATATATTTTATCAATACCAACAATATTATCAAATAAATCAAGAACATTATCAAAATTACCAATATCATATCCCGCATCATTAAGATGACAAGTATCCAAACATACCCCTATTTTATCAGGAAAGTTAATTTTATCAATAATATCCCTAATCTCCTCAAAAGATCTACCAATTTCATTACCTTTACCAGCCATAGTCTCAAGTAATATTTTTACATCATAATCATTATCAAGTATCAAATTAAGACCCTTAGATATATTTTCAATAGCCTCTATTCTAGATACATTAACAGCTGATCCAGGATGAAGAACCATATATTTAATTCCCAAAGTACTACATCTTTTTACCTCTTCTTTTAAGAAAGAAACAGAAAAATTAAAATTATTCATATTAGCCAAATTAACAATATAAGGAGCATGAACAACAACATTATTAATATCAATCCCATTATCATCCATTAACTTCTTAGCCTCATCCGTAAATTCAGACCTAATATCTCCCCTATTAGTATTTTGTGGAGCACCAGTATAAAACATAAACGTATTAGCTCCATACCCAATAGCCTCACGAGCACTTCCCACTAACTGATTATTACTCTTATAAGAAACATGACTTCCAATTATCAAACTCATTCTTATCACCCTAAATATATTATACTATATTTTAATAAAAATAAAAAGAGGATTTCTCCTCTTAATTAATCGTTAACATCCTGAACCACTAACTTTGTTAGTACCACCACTAACAAAAAATGGACCAGATTCAGCTTCAAGTTTAACACATACTTTTCCAACAGCAGTTAAATTAACTGTAGAACCAGTATTTATTAAACCTTCTGTATCAGTAACACCAGCAGCTTTTAATACTTCAGCAGTTAAAGGTTTTGAAGTAGTTGTTACTCCATCAAAACTTGTATAAGCAGGATCTGGATCACCAGCAACAGTACCCAAAGTAGCTAATTCATATTGCTTAGTAAACCATTCTGTTGCAGTATCTGCAGCATTTTGAAGTTGACTTTCTTTTGCTTTATTCATTGAAGATATTACTGATGGTATAGTTACTACTAATACTACAGCAAGTATTACGATAACTGCTAGTAGTTCTATTAAAGTAAATCCTTTTCTATTTAATTTTTTCATATATATTAATCCTCCTCTATCCTATAAGATAATATTAACATAAAATAAAATATTAGTCAATTATATCAAGATAAATATTTATACTTTTTTTAAAGAAAATAAGAAGGCATCTCCCCTCCTAGCGGAATGGGAATGCCTTCTTAATGTAATTTAAATTACCAATAAATTATATCAATACTTTAATAATTTATTGGTTTCTTAAGATAAATATTTACATATTTATCACCATATTTCTTACTTTTTAGTAATCTAAGATTACTATAATTATCTTTTAATATATCAGTACTATATTCTAATACCAATATTCCATCATCTTCTAGTAGATTATATTTATTTACTAATTCTATAACCTCATTCATAGCTTCCATTTTATAAGGAGCATCCACTAAAATAATATTAAACTTAATATTATTATTTTTAAAATATAATAAAGCTTCTCTATAATCCCTATTAATAATAGTGGATTTCTCTTCAATATTAAGATTATTAATATTTTTCCTTAATATATTTAATATCTCCCTACCATTATCAACAAAATAACACTTCTTAGCTCCCATAGATATAGCTTCAATTCCAAGGCTGCCACTACCAGAAAATAAATCAAGTACTAAGCTATCATTTATATATTCTTGAATACTTGCAAACATAGATTCTTTTACCCTATTCATCGTAGGTCTAGTACCTATAGTATCATAACCATCAATATTTCTACCTTTTAAATAACCACTTATTACTCTCATTTAGTGCACCCTCTTACATCAGTATATTTTTTAAATCTATTATTTATATTCATAACATAGTAAAAAAGTTCATTATAATATTTCATATATTCCTTATATTCTGGATATGTATATATTTCCTTTTTAAGAGATATCTTTTCATAGTCATCAGTACTATTATTATACTTATCTATTAATTCTAACAGTTTCTTATTATTAACTACTAAAGTTTTATAATGATCTAAATTTCTTATAATATCACTATCTTCAAAAGCCTTAATAAGTAGTTTCGTTTTATCTATTACTCTATCCATTATCTATATTTCAAACTCTTTTCCATTTCTCTTTGAATATCTCTCTCTTTAATTGTCTCTTTTTTATTATAATTCTTCTTACCTTTAGCTACTCCAATTAAAACCTTAGCCTTATTCTTAACAAAATATATTTTAAGTGGTACTAATGTATATCCTTCTATTTCTAATTTATCTTTTAATTTAAGTATTTCTTTTTTATGTAATAGTAGTTTCCTAGTTCTATCTTCATCATGATTAAATCTATTTCCTTCTTCATATAAAGAAATATGAGTATTAAGTAAATAAATTTCATTATTTCTAATAATAGCATAACTATCTTTAATATTTACTTTACCTATTCTTATTGATTTAATCTCTGTACCAGTAAGAACAATACCAGCTTCATAAGTATCTTCTATTTCATAATCATATCTTGCTTTTCTATTTAATATTTCCATAGTAATCACCTTTTTCTATATATAATTATATATTATTTTCTATATTTTAACAATATTATATACTCAACTACTTATATATAATTTATACTATTATCACATTTTTAACTTAAACTATTAATATTAATACTACTATCTATACTCCTAACTATATTGGCATATTTATTATATACTCTTTCATAGTCATTAAGATAATCTTTAATATCAGGATTAGAAAAAGGAATAATTTTATATCCATCTTTATTAGTAGTATATATAAGTTCATTATTTAAATCACTTAACTTAATACTAGAATTATTATCCTTATCTATATTCTTAGTAATTTTAATACTACTTAATAATCCCACGGTAGTATTATAATCAATATTAGTATCTTGAGCAGATAAAAAGTTACCTAAAGAATATATTACTAAAGTATCATTAATATATGTTATAGGCATAATAACATGAGGATGAGTACCTATAATTATATCTACTCCTAAAGAAGATAAAAATTCTGCCATATCAATTTGATAATTAGTAGGAACATGTGTATATTCTACTCCAAAATGCATTGCCACAATAAGTAGATCTACTTTATCTCTAACTCTTAAAATATCTTTCTTAACTACTTCTTTATATTCTTGATACTTAGTATCATTATCTGGATTATTACCAGTACAAGGCCATATATTTACTAAATATTCTTTACCTTCAGGAACTTTAATACCATTAGTACCATAAGTATAATTAAGCATAGTATAAGTAATATTATTAACCTCTTTAATATTAACTTTATTTCTATCATTATTAGATAAATAACTACCAGAAGTTAATACATTACTCTTATTATTCCAATAATTAAGAGAATTAATAATAGCCTTCTCACCTCTATCAAGAGTATGATTAGTAGCTAAACTTACCAAATTAAAACCAGTATCTATTGTAGCATCACCAACTTCATAAGGAGAATTAAAAGCAGGATAACTAGATACACCTATTTCAGAACCACCTAAAATAGTTTCCTGATTATAATAAGCTAAATCATAGTTCTTAACAATATCTTTAATATAACTATACATAGACTTAAAATCATAACTACCATCATCCTTTTTAGCGGCATTATATAGTTTATCATTAATAAGATTATCTCCTGCCATAATAAGACTAATTGAAGTACTATGATTATTATCATCTACATTTACTTTACTATCACTACTTATATTATTATGATTATTCAATAATTTATTATATCCAAAATATATTCCTATAATTAATATTATTAGAACTACAAATATTCTTAATACCTTATCCTTTTTTCTTTTATTTCTCATATATTCTCCTTATATTAGTCAAAAAGAAAGTTTATCTTCTTCTAACTTTCTTTTTACTTCTTTCTTCATACATATTTTTTACTTCATTAGTTTTCTTAGAAAAAACTATTTCTCCATTAGCAGTATTAACCTTAGATAGTTTAGCGGTAAACATATCACCTATCAATATCTTTTCACCATTAACTCCTACTATTGAATATCCATCTTTACCAAGATGAAAATATCTTTCATTATAATATAATCTACCATATATCATATTATCTGGATATAATACTGTTAAATATTTATCTCCAATACTTGCTACAATTACTTCAAATTCCTCTTTCTCATATTGCTTCATAAATTCAGCTTTTCTAATATCATCTACACGTCTTTCAGCTTTAATAGCTCTAAGTTCACCATCAGTAGCTATTCTAGCAATATAAGGAGTAATCTTTTCCCATTTTCTTTTAGTATAGTTAATACCATAATGAATAGAATCTTTTAATATTCTTTGATTTATAGTATCAGATAATCTTCTTATAGGAGAAGTACCAGTAGAATAAGCATCTAATCCTAAAGCATAATGTCCAATATTAGTAGCGGAATACTTAGCTTTAGATTGACTCATAATAGCCATCTTATCATATATTATTTGTTCTCTAGAACCAGTATATGTTTTTTGTACTTCTCTAATATCGTTAGTAGTAAAATCTTTCTTCTTACCCAAATTAATTTTATATCCTCTCTTTTTAAGTAGACCAATCCAACTATTCAATTTATCAGTATCTGGACTATCATGGAATCTAGATATAAATGGTAATTTATTTTTTAAGAAATAATCAGTTAAACACATATTATGAAGAAGCATTAAAAATTCAATTAATTCTTCAGCCTTACCTTGTCTTCTTTCCTTAATATTAATAATTGTATTATTCTCAATTAAAAACTTAACCTCATCAGAAGAAAACTCTAAGAAACCATCTTCTAACATTCTCTTTTTTACCTTCATAGCGGACATATATAAATCATCTAATAAAGAAGTATATTCCTGATAACCAGAAACAACGATATTATCTTCTAGATACTTATTAACATCACCATAAGTCATTCTTTTCCTATTATTTATTACAGCTTCATTTATCTTATAATTTATTACTTTACCAGTATTATCTATTTTAATACCCATAGATAGAGCATATCTATCCTCTCCTGGTACTAAAGAACATATACCATTAGATAAACTCTCATGCATCATAGGATTACAGCATCCAGGAAAATACACCGAAATGGCTCTCTTTAAAGTCTCATCCCACATAGCACTCTTATCCTCAATATATCTATTAGGATCCGCTATTTGAACATAAATAGTATTATTATAATAGGAGACAGCATCATCAAAATCCTTAGTATCATCACCATCTATTGTAACAGATACAATATCTCTTTGATCCTTTAAACCATTTCTTTTTTCATACATTATATTATCTTCTGATAATACTTTCTCTTTCTCACTTACTTCTTCTAAATACTTATCACTAAAACTAGTAGGAAAACCATTAAGTGCTAGTATTTCTTTTTCTAACATACCAGTATCATCTTTATGACCTAATACCTCTTTAATAGTATTATCTTCACCACTTATAAGTAGTTTAGTTCCTAGTGGATATATATCATTTAAATATACATCTTCTTTATCTTCACATCTAGCTATATACTTCTTACCTTCTTTTACTACTTCAGCAATATAATCATAGTATTTCCTATCAATAATCTTAACCACTTTAGCAGCACCCCTATGACTACCATAATCTACTAAAACAGTATCATTATTCCTTAGTTTCCCTTTATCTTTATATACAACATCTAACTCTGTACCATCTTCTAATACAACAATTATACCCTTTTTAGAAGTAATCTTAATAATACCCTTTCTAAGTGAAGTATTAGATACTAACATATATCTATCATTATTCTTATATACAATACCTTCTTTTCCCAATATTCTTAAAGTATCTAATACATCATCCTTATCTTTTCCTAATATTTTAGCTATTTCCAAAGCCTTTAAATTATTATTTCTTTTATTACTTAGTAATTCTATAATGCTATTTTCCATTAATATCCCCCTACTTAGTTATTTTATCATCATATATTTCAAAGTCAATTTCTGATCTATCTTTATCAGCTCTTATAACTTTTACTTTAACCTTATCTCCAAAAGAGTATTTCTTCTTACTCTTTTTACCAATCAAAGCCATTAAATCATTATCAAAAACATAATAATCTCCCTTAATACTTTCAGCTTTAACTAATCCCTCTATAGTATTTTCAAGTTCAACAAAGAAACCAAACTCTACTACTCCTGATATAATACCATCATATACTTCACCAATATGATCCATCATATATTCAGCCTTCTTCATCTTGTCAACATCTCTTTCACAATTTTGAGCCTCTTGTTCCCTAATTGAACAATGTTCACATTCTATAGGTAACTCTTCTTTTCTTTCACTTATTATTCTATCACTATAATTATAATTATAATCCTTAAGTAACCTATGTAAAATCAAATCTGGATATCTCCTAATAGGAGAAGTAAAATGACTATAACACTTACTACCAAGACCAAAATGTCCAATATTAATATCAGAATATACAGCCTTAGCTTGACTACGAATAGCCATATCATGAAGTACTCTTACCTCTGGTACTTCTTCCAATTGACTAAGAATATGTTGCAAGTCTTTAGGATTATCTATTTTACTTTTACCATTAACAACATATCCATGTAAAGATAAGAACTTCATAAATTCTCCTAATCTCTTCTCATCAGGTTTATCATGAACACGATATATACCAGGTAAATTCTTATAATAAATAGATGATGCCACCGTTTCATTAGCGGCTATCATAAAGTTCTCAATAAGTTCCTCACCACTTCTTTGTACTCTAGATTCAATATGAGTAGGATGACAATTTTCATCAACTTTAATCTTAGCCTCAGTACTTTCAAATTCAATATACCCACGACGAATCATCTTTTTTCTTAATATCTTAGATAATTCATTCATTAAAAGTAAAGTCTTTTCAAATGGTTTATAATCCTCACTAGTAGTATTTTCCTCTAATATCTTATTAACCTCTTCATAAGTCATCTTTTTCCTACTACGAATAATAGACTTAAATATTTCATAGTGGCCAATATCTCCCTTATCATCAATAATCATCTCACAAGAAAACGCAAATCTATCTTCATTTTCATTTAAAGAACATATACCATTAGATAATTTATGTGGAAGCATAGGTAATACCCTATCAACTAAATATACACTAGTACCTCTAAAATAAGCTTCATCATCTAATTTAGTACCTTCCTTAACATAATAAGAAACATCCGCTATATGTACTCCCAACTTATATTTACCATCATCTAATTTAGATAATGATATAGCATCATCTATATCCTTAGTATCAGAACCATCAATAGTAAATATCTCTTCACTTCTTAA
>OGDF01004257.1_pt1 | contig 16475 bp, 22 predicted proteins | sample 1570141 | NCBI WGS metagenome assembly OGDF01 (sample SAMEA4370581, study PRJEB24528) | human gut metagenome | reverse complement strand
CAGATTCTGTGTAGCCAATCTTCCTTCCAATCGCTTGCATCCGGATTAGCTCCTCGATGGCTAAACTTTTATTCTCGCTGCCAAGCTTGCTATCTGTCAGAAACTCGTATCCCTTGAAGATTGAAGCTAAAGCATAGATTCCGTCCTCAATCACAGGTGATGCAAGCGTGACGTCACAATCCTTTATACCTGCCGTGGCTAAAACTGTCTCAATCATAGGATCAGTAACTGTGCTTAGATTGTAACTTGAGACAGAAATCCCGCTCATGCCCTCTATCGTTACCTTGCAAGTAGCCGTGACATTCTCTTCAAGCTTGCCACCTCTTGAGAATGTACTGTAATAGTCTTCAAGCTCTTTCTCCGAGATAAGCTGTGAGTATCCGCCTTCTCCGAAGTACTTATCAACAAAATCTTGCTGCGACCTGTCTAAATCAGGTGGCATAACCAAGATACTTGAACTACTCGCTGACGAGCTAAACCCAAGTGCAAGAGCAAGCGCTACTGCTAATTTTGCTCCCTTCACTATTATCACCCCTCATGTATTCTTGTCTCTAAGATCTGGCTGTATGGTGTCCAACCCTCGTTGTCAGTGCTTTTTCCAAGCAGTGCTTCAGCCACAAATACCTTAGCGTCTAAATTGTCTGCTGTGCTTAGAATTATAGCCTCGGTTAATGATGGGATCTTTGGTGATCCGTACTCAAGTTTGCCATGATGTGCCAGAATACAATGCTCCAACTTCACTAAACTCTCATGACTAATTTCCGGAATCATTCTGGCCTTGTCATGGATCATAAGCGTGCCTATCACTACATGTCCTAGCAATTCGCCCTCTGTGGTGTAGTTGCACTCTGGAGCAGGCGTAAGCTCTACCACCTTTCCAACATCATGTAACAGAGCAGCCGTAACAAGAAGGTCCCTGTTTACTCCATCATACTGGTGAGCTAAACTACCACACAGAGTAGCAACCCATAGTGTGTGCTCTAGCAAACCACCATTGAAGTTATGATGAATTGACTTGGCTGCTGTCCCATTGACAAACTTCTCAAGAAATTCTTTGTCATTTTGAAAGAATGCTTTCAGCAATAGCCAGTAACCTCTATCCTCCACAGAGTCAATAAGATTGTTTAACTCAGAAAGCATAATTTGCTTGTCCCACTTTGAACAAGCAACATAGTCTTCTTGACTAAACTCCTCTGACCTAGCAACCCTGATAGAATTGATCGTCATAGTCAAGGAGTCATTGTACTTACTAACAATTCCACGCACTTTAACATACTGTTTGTTAACCTTCGCTGCAAGCTCTCCGTCTGAATTCCATTTAAAAGCTCTAATCGTTCCGGTCTTATCAACCAGCTCTGTCTTCAGGTATGCATTCCCATTCTTAGCAATCCCAACCTCTGCATTTCTGCAATAGTAGACGTCGTCTACAGCATCATAATCATGCAGCTCATTTAGGAACTTCATCGTTACTGCTCCTCTCGTACTCGACATTATTGCAATCAAGCTTTATGAATTCAGTATCAACGGGACAACTAAGAATCGCACACAATGCCTTGTAACTCGTTTCATCTAAATCCTCACGTTTGATTTCCACCATCATAATTATCACCTCAAAATTGAACCAACTAAACCACTAATCTTCTCAACAGTCTCAGCGGCCCCACTTACCGTACTCACAGGATTATGCTGTGTAGCTGGCTTGTTACCCAGTTTCTTTGCATCAATACTCAGATCAATACCAGATGAACGCTCGTATGGCTGGATTACAACCTGCGCTCCTTTTTCTGGCCAATCAAATGAGTAACTTTCACCAGATGCCTGATTGATAACATTCTTCCACCCTACGTCTAATTTGCATGTTGGGTCGTAGCCAGTCCACGCGACCACAGCGTCTGGATCAGCCTTGCATGGACTCTGCATGGCTAAAGGATTGCCATTGGCTAGAACGGCCACCTGTGAATTAGCCGTAGTCCCAGTCAGAACACTGGTAAAAAAGCCACGTTGACTAATAATACCTTGTGCTAAAATTTTAGTGATGTACTTGCAGTCTGGAGTGAAAGCCAGAATACTCTCCGACTCAACCATTATCTGCCTGCCAGGTGGTAGGGGTACTACTACTACATGCTGGTTGTCAGATGCGTAGTATACAATTGTCCCTTTCGTAGCCTTCGTGGTCATCAACGGCAAGTTCTCACCAGTTGATCGCCGAACTACCTGCCCAACTGCTGCCTGCACAAAATGATTCCTTGCGTCTGGGCCAACTAACACCTTCTCAAATCTGCAGTTACCCTTGTAGCCAACCATTGCACCGGCTTTCGTGTAAATCTCCTCGTCCTGCGTACACGTCACCCTCAAGTACAGCTCATTAACTGTCTCAAAAACTGCCATCTAAAGGACCTCCATACATCCGAACATAGTCTGCCAATGAGTAATTATAACCTTTACCTATTGGGCTAAACCCTTTACCCTTCTTGTAGTCACCTAGCGCAATTGCAGTCGATCTCCTATGAATCTCTGCAATAGAAAAGCTCTCTTTGACTTTATAGCTATCACCATCAATTACCCTAACTTTAGGGGATTCTACGTCTAAGAACGTACCGCCGTACAGTCTCGATGAGCCAACTGCTGCAATAAACCTGATCGTCTCAACTCTACCGTCCAACTCTTTAGGCTCAACCTTAAAAAGGAAATCCATCTGGCCACCGCTCTTCACTAAAGAGCGAATACCAGGCATGCAATCATCATCTTTGACTAAACCGATCAGCGTTCTGTTGTTGTCTAGCAAAAGTGCTGCCACTACAGCGTTGAATTTCTTAGGATTGTAATTCCAGTCTACATGCAAAATAAAATTCTCCCCTGTATTGGTTCCCTTTTCAATCTCTATCTTGCGTACTATTGGCTTGTCTACTGCTGCTGGCTCCTCACTACTAAACAGGTCTAATGAAGCCCCAATTACCTCCTGAATCTCAAACATAGTCACCCCCTATTAAATAAAGAAGCCTCCACATTGGGAGGCTATAGAGAACGTGCTCTAAAAAATTCATTAGTCACTTCATTGCAAAATTCCGCGATCTCGTAACGATCGTCAGTGCCTTCGTAAAGCAGCTCGACCCCACACATAGCACAGAATCTATTCATCCGCTTGACAGCCATAATTGCTAAATCATGCTTTGTTCTGCGATCGCTGTCTAAAGCCTGAATCCTGTCACGAAGTTCCTGATCGTTGTACATCACTCGGTACAACGGTGTTAAGTATGTCTCGTTGTAGACCACATTTACATAGTCGTTCATACGTTTCATGTCACTCTTAATAATCTCGAGAGCATCCTCGTCACCTGCGTAAGCACTAATTAAATTATTGTATTTTTCCATTAACATTGCTAAACCTCCATCGCTTACTAGCTTTCTAATTAAGTATGAAGGCCGCCTTACTCACCAATGGCTTAATGAATTTTTTACAGGACTTTCTTCCCCAAAAGAAGCTGCCACCTTTTACAGTGGCAGCTTCTAAATTATTTCTTCTTAGAATTTTTCTTTTTACTAATGGTAACACCTGCGAAAACCGCGATGATTGCTAAACCTGCAACTGCGGTGATAACCCAGATTGCAATCGGAGTATCGTCTCCAGTCTTAGCATTTTTGGATGTAAGAGCAGTTGCGACTGCCTGTCCATTAGCGTCCGTCTCGGTACTTGTCTCACTCTGCTGCTGATTATCATTGCCAGTACCTGCGCCAGCAATCTGGTTTCCATTTATAATCTGACGGTCTCCTGCTTCTTCCACCTTAAAGGTTACTTCCTTATAATCCCAGTCACCAGAGGAGATCCAGGAACTGCCATCGTATGTCTGTTTCTGGAAATTAACTCTCAGCGTAAACTGTCCGGCAGCACTGATCCTAAACGTTGCTGTATACGGTGCAGAACTAAAGGAGTTCTGAGAAGAACCAATTGCCCAGTCAGTTGGAAGGTAGCGAGTGCTTCCGGTTGTAGGTGCGGAATTGTCCATGCCTAAACCAACTGCTGTGAATGAAATATTTGTATTCGTAGCGTATACAACAGAGCTGCTAATACCTGTAATAGCATTAGATCCAGTTGTTGTTCCGGTGTTAGTTCCAGGATTAGTTCCAGGATAAGTTCCGTTGTTACTGCCATTAGATCCACCATTGGTCAACATCGGGATTTCCTCAGAATCTGTCTGGCCACAGACAGAACAAATTCTCTGTCTTGTTCCGGTGGAGGTAAGAGTCGGCTGCGTGATAATAGTCCACGCACCCCACTGGTGACCTGCTGCTTCGCCTTCAGTTGCTCCACAAGTACTGCAGGTCTTCGGTGTTGTACATGTAGCTTCTTTCCACTGGTGACCTAAAGCAGAACCCTGCGTTGCACCACAAACAGTACATTTAGCCGGCTCAGTACAAGTAGCTGCAGTCCAGTTATGACCTAAAGCAGAACCTTCAGTCTCATTGCATCGCTCACAAGTCTTAGGATCAGTACATGTAGCATCTTTCCATTTATGACCTAAAGCAGAGCCCTCGGTCTCACCACAAACCTCACAGGTCTTTGGCTCTGTGCATGTGGCATCTTTCCATTTATGACCTAAAGCTGTACCTTCTGTCTCTCCACAAACACTACAAGTCTTGGGCTTTGTGCAAGTAGCATCTTCCCACTTGTGACCTAAAGCTTCACCTTCGGTTGCACCACAAACACTACAAGTCTTAGGTTTTGTGCAAGTAGCATCTTCCCATTTGTGACCTAAAGCTTCACCTTCGGTTGCACCGCATACCATACAAGTCTTAGGCTTCGTGCATGTGGCATCTTCCCATTTATGACCTAAAGCTACGCCTTCTGTTGCACCACAAGCAGTGCAAGTCCGCGGCTCAGTACAGGTAGCATCTTTCCACTGATGCTGATGATCTGTGCTCGGCTGCTCAGTACTCGGCTCAGTCGGGGTAGTCTGTGCAGGTAGTGTAGTTCTTACGATAGAACCAGTTGCGTATACGCCTAAATTTACTGTAATGTTAATCTGGCCAACTCCAGTAACTGTGAGAAGACCACTACCGTTAAGTGTTGCACAGTTATTGGTTACAGAGATTCTAAACTCAGGTGTAGTTCCTGCGGGAATAGTAACTCCTTCAACAGTGTAGCTCATCTGGTAGCTTTGGCCAACGTACAATTCATCTGGCAGGCTGATTTTAACTGTACCAATCTGCGCAGGCTCTGTTGTAGGCTCTGTTACAGGCTCAGTTGCTGGCTCTGTTGTAGGCTCTGTTGTTGGCTCATCAGCAGTAACAGAAATCTTATACTGTGGCAGCTCTAAACCTTCACCTAAAACAAATCCATCAGCGAGCGTCGGGCGCACAAACCAGTTATTAACTGGAACAGTGTCATCCTCAGCAAAGTCTACGAACATCAGATCATCCTTAGTGGTTGCTAAAGTTTCTGTACCAGGCTCGGTCTGATCTTCTTCAACATAGTCACCTGGAATAACAGCAAACTGCCATTTGTCAACAGTGAACTCGGCATCGACCTCAGCTTTGCTTTCATCGTCCTCGTCGTACCCTTTGACCTTTACTGTCTCAGGAAGACCGAGGTCTTTCACTGTAACAGCACCCTGAAACTCAGTTTTCTCCAATGTAGGAAGATCGTAAAAAGAAGTAATTATTGTATTGCATTTTTCTGTGGTTGGCTCTTCTAAACCACCAGCCTCCTCTGCATAACTGTACCCAGCAGAGGAGAATACCGTTGTAACGGTCATCATGATCGGTAGAAACCGTCTAAAACCTCTACGCATTATTATGCCTCCTTGAATTTTCTATTGTTGCATTTTTTTCTCTTAATTTTACTAAACCACTTTAATCTCCTTTCTTAGTTGTAATTTCAGCATTTAAAAACACCATCCCCGCTTTGGGGAAAAGTTTCTGCGGGCTGTTACACCTACAGAAACTGAGATGATTTGCTGAAATTACTAAGGGAGAAACAACAATTGGATATTCTCTTAAACATCCATTTATTTATAGCTTTGAAACGTAATAGCGGTGGTTCTTGTGTCTCTTGCTTACTGGTGACTTACTAATCAGGAAATCTTTGGAGGTCTGATACAACATTGTAGTTCTTACTGCGCTATCAGTTATACATAACCGGATCTTGTATGCGTATGCTCCAAACTCTTCCATCTTTCCGCAAAAAACTGCATCTGCTACATTAAACTCTTCTCCGTGGCAAATCACTTTGCCAGGCATACCATTATTATCAAATACTACACTCACATTCTCCATAGTAATCTCCTTCTCTAAAATGAATCCATGTTATTTAAGTCATTCTTATTTTTCCTTCCTTTACTGAAAATAGATTTCATTGTTGTCTTACCTTTCTTCCTGATCTTGCCGTATGCTCGAAGCAACATAAAAATCACAAGTAGAACAGCTGCAATAATTAGAACCCACTTGAGTATAGATAGCAGCTCACTTATCTTGCTAAAGATTCCAAACATTTACTCACCTCACTGCCTTGTATGTACGAACGAGCTTGCCCTGTATAACAAATCGTGTTGATTCATCTCCAGTGCATGTTGATAAAGTAGTAATCTTATCATTAGCGTCAACATCTACGGAATCACACTTTAATTCAGACTTCCCAACTACATCGTCTAAATAGCTCTTGAAATCATCCGGTGTAGCAAACTGTAACGTGTATGACTCACTGTCAACACTAACAGTACGAGCACTAAAGATATGAAACTTGTATACCTTTTCCTCTGTGTAAATCCAGAAGTAAGGATCTTTGCTGTAGACACCATCGTCAAGAATCTTCCGTAACTTGCCGAACATAGAACCATTCTTCATGTTGTGACCGTAAATTATCGTATTATTGTCTGAGAAGTCACTATGATTCTGGTATTCCATAAAGATACAGCCTGCAAAGTTATCCTGCTTCTCGAATGTCTTATGTAGATAATAATCGTTGTTGTCTGTCTGCACTATTGGATAGCTAATGTCTAAACTGTCGACTAAAAGCCATCCAACTAAGTCGCTGTTGATCTTCTTCAGGCTGTCGAAATCAACAATACTTTTCTTTGAGTACAACCTCTTCTTGATCGTGTGACCAGTAATCACATCATTCTCTGTCTCGTATACAAACTCTGATTCTGTCTCATCAATTGTCGCCTTATCTGTATCAGTCTCTCTAGTAACGTAAGTCTCTAAACCATCGTATTCCACGGATCCTTTCTTGTACTCCATGTATGCCTTCAGGAGGCTGATCCCGGAGAATAGAAACATGGCCAGAGCTATCACAAGAATTATCCATGTTAAAATCTTTTTCTTCATTATTTACCCCACAAAAGGAAAAGCTGCGTACCAATCAGTACGCAGCCTCATCTTTAAACTCAATCTCGTATGTACCCGTTATCACTTCACCATCATCGTCATGGATTTTTGCAGTAAGCTTTGTCGTTACAGGCTCGTCGCTCGTTACAGCAAATAAGCTGTCGTCGCATAGTTTGCTAATCTTAACGGACTCACTGTCAGCTGTCAGCTCTGTAGCGTATTTTCCACCGTACTCAGCCATAAACTCTACTTGTTCTCCTGTGTTGGCTAAACCCTGTGCGCGCACCCAATGTACTATTGCTTTGTGACTGCCACTGTATGCTGCAAACATGATCAACAGCATACACATCGCCCCAAATAAAAGACTCTTCCTTACTGAAATCACTCGTGCATCCCTCCAGTACTTCCGAAGCCACCAATCCGGACACCATCTTCCTCATCATCCACCGTTATACCGTATTCTGTGAAAACGCCCTGTATAATAGCATCTCCTGAATGAATCTTCACATCTTTTCCTTCTTTTGAATCATTAGTAAGTTTGACCCAGATATGCCCCTCATTTTCTGCGTAATAGTAATCACTGTCGATAATACCGACAGTATTATTAAGCTGCAGTCTGTACTTGAATCCTAAACCGCTTCTGGGATAACACATCAGCACCCAGCCTTTCTCCATCTTAACCCGTACACCAGTAGGAAATTTAACAGTCTCTCCCGGATGCAGCGTAAATCCAACCGGGCTAAAGAAATCGTATCCTGCTGATCCTATAGTCATGCGCTGTGGAAGCTTCAAATCATCTAATCCAATTACTGCATCAACCCCGGTTAAACCCTCAATTGCTTCCAGATACTGTTCTTTACTTACCTTCTCAAACTTTGCGATTCTTTTCATTGTTTTACTCCTCTCACTCTGTAATTATCGTTCATCTTTGCTAAACCAGCCTTAAGCCATTCCCATGCTCCCTTAGTTTCCTCATCGGCGTGCTCCTCAATAACAGCGCCAATCTTCATGACAGCTGTGCCAGCGAAACACTGATTGGCGAATGCTCTGTCTTCACACTCGATATCTGCCAGATGGTCAGCAAGCTTTCTGATCATCTGCTCATCTTCTTTAGTCATCTCAAATAAACTCCTTTATTGTATTTGCTACAGCAGACTTAATATTCTCCTGAAGCAGCACACTAAATCTTGCGTATTCATCATCGTTAAGAATCAAAACGATCTCGCCATTCTTTACAGTGGCAGTAATACGTTTCTGATTTCCACTTTCTGTTAACGTGTATGGCTGCTCCACATCAGCAGGCTTAATCTCTACTTCCTTCTCTAGTGGTTCATCTAAATCCTCTTGCGGATGCTCATGAATTACCTGTTTCTCCTGACTCTTGTGGAACAGATTGTAGGCTCTGACTCTTAAATCATTCTTTGAATCAATGATTGTATCAAACAGCTCAAGTCTCCCCAAAGCAATAGAATTAGCCCCGTTGCACCAATGTGCAATTGCTGCTTTTGTTACTCCAAGCTGCTTTGCAAATTCCATGTGTGTTATACCACTCAGTCTAATAAGCTCGCTAATCAATGCTGGCTGGTATGGATTGTGATATTCCTCAAAATCGACTGCAAAACAGTATACCTCATCTTGCTTAATGCCTAAATCCTTGCAAACAAATGCAGGGACATCATATTGCGTTGGCTTTCCTTTCTCACAACTTACAACTATGTTTGATTCAATTCCATGTGTAAGCGCGTATACTCTAAAATCTCCATTGCCTGACTCTTTACACTTTTCGCATAACTTCTTCCAGTTAACAAGCACGTCTAAGTCATGGTTATCTTTCTGCAAGCTTTCAAGCTTTCTCATTGCATTAAGCCCAGGCTTAGCCTTACCTGTCTCCCAACTGCTAAACGTTGCTTGATTAACGCCAATGTACTTGGAAAATTCTACGGATGACATCCCGAATTCTTTTCTTAGATTGTAGATACAATATCGGTACTTCATCTTACCCTCCTTTTCTATAATTAAGGATTTATAAGATGACTGCCACACTTATACAGTTTTATCTGCATCATACAGCTCTTCTGCTGCTATTCCTGCTGGCAATAGTAGTTGATTAGCGATCTCCTTTGCCTTGTTACATCCAAACAATAAATTATTAACCGACTTTGCTTTTCTAAAGTCTAGCTTTTCTGGTATAATTATCTCGCCATTAAACTGGGTCTGCTCAAACAGATGGCTTACATCTTTTGCATTTGCTAAACCTGAGACAAGAGTAAAATCCCCATGTATAGTGCAGCGTTCAAACATTCGTGTAGCGGTCTCTATTTTATTTGTATTAACTGATCCTTCCAGATTGTTCTGACATAGTGTGGAGCCTGAAAACATCCCAGATGTATCTAATGCTGATGAAAGATCACAAGGTACTTTTAACTCCTCTGGAAACTTGCAATGTGCATACATGTACCGGAGGTGCCTTGCGTTGGATGTGCTAAACCCTTCTGGAAATGTGAAGTCCTTGTTGAATTTGCACATGTAAAACATATGATCCATTGTATGAGCAGATTCCGTGCTGAAGCTGCTGCTTAAACTGAAACCTTCCGGAAACTTACACCCAAAAAACATGTAAGAAAGATCAACCATCTTACTTGTGTCAAAGTCAACGAGACTAAATCCCTCCTCGAATTTACCTCTGAAAAACACACGAACATTCTTCTCGCAATAAAGGCTTACTGGCTTGTCGCGTGGCCCAATGTAGACTAGACAATCTTCTCCGAAGTCACCATACTCTAGTTTCCACAGCGTTCTGTCGTATTCCATTACTATCTCCTTTCTGCCCTAAAAAGAAAAAGGGTTGCCGCGTAAACGACAACCCTTAAAGGTCTGTAAAGGCCTGCACAGTAGTTACACTGTACAAGCCTAAGGAGATGATTATTCTTTTATTTATGAGGAGGGATTTACATTGTTATGGTTCGGCTAGTACTACGCATTATTGACGATTTTACCTCTCTAATCTGTGACATAACTTCATCAACATCAAAATATAGATTTTGAAGAATCGGGGCTAGATCGATGTATTCCTCTTCTGGCTCTTTACTGTTTGAGTACTTTGCCATTACAATAAGATAACCTTTATTCCACTCTTTTATCTTAGTATAGTATTCTAATGAATACGGTGCGAGAAAACGAATTACATGATTCCCGAAACTGAACACTGTGTATTCTCCTTCATTACTAAGTGTTGCTACTTCCATTAAAATTACACTTCCTCAAAAACATTTGCATCGAATAATGTAGCATCGAAAGGCTCAAATGTCTCGTATTTCACTTCACTAAACCAGCGCTCGGCTAAACACAATGGGACAATCTCAACATCACCATTTACAGCATGATTATGATTACCCATGAAGTATACTACTTTATCAGCGACATGGTTTTTGATCAGATCTGTGGCTGTTTTTCCTGACTGATTACCATATTTAACTTCGAATGCATAATTACATTTATCAGCATTGCAATATGCAAAGAAATCTATCTCATCATCCTTATAGATCCCAAAGTGTGGTCTTGTTCCAGTAAATTTCTTGGCATAATCATTTGTTATCATTGCACGGTGCACAAATGTTTCTGCTATAAGACCATTTAGATCACTTCCTACTATTTGAGCCATTCTAGCAAACATACGTAGCATCCCTAAATCTAGAAAATAATCCTTTTCACCACTATAATCTCTAAACATATCTGGTAAAATGTATTTGCTTACCATACCAAGCACTCTACATTCTCTAAACCAAGAAATAACTTTGCTACAATCATCTTTACTGATTCTACTATTTGGCTTGCCTGATAGGTTCTTCACTATTGATTCATACAAATTTGTTGATCCGCGTTTGTTAGTTATCAATGTTGTTAATAGTCCCTCAGCAACATCATCTATTTTTAATCTATCTACAACAGACTCTATTTTACTTTTCGATTCTTCCAGTGTGAGATCGATTATATTTGACAGTATTGCAAGTATTTCCTCATAATTCATCTTATGTTTAATGAATCCATTTAACACTTCTGGATAACCACCTGTAAGCGTATAATAATTAAATAATTTCCTAAGTTTATCTAATGTCTCATTATCAATCTCATTTTCAGGCCAACACATCACTGTATTGTAGATTGAATCGTTAAATACATGTAAAAATTCACAAAATGACAATGTGTACAGTGTAATAGTAGTAACATCTCCGACGGACTGAAAGTACTCTGTATTTAATGCTCTGCTCAAATAACTACCAGAGGCGATAACATCACACTTCAAATCTCTATTTAGTGTTCGTAATTGATTATAAATTCTATAATCTTGTTGTATCTCATCGATAAAGATCACAGTATCTTTATCGTTCGTAAATCTTGCATAATCTTTTATTGCGTCTCTAAACCTGTCCACATCTATTCGTGCCCAATTGTTTGTTGAACCATTGATACAATTAAGAAACCATGAATAATCTAATCTTGCAAGATCAAGTTTGATAACATTTGTATAATGCTTAGCTATAAAGTGCTCTATCGTGGCAGTCTTACCAACCTGTCTAGCACCATCTACACGAAGCACCTTTTTATCACTTGAATTATACCATGCTAAAATATCATCCTCTATATCTCTTTTAAAGTACAAACTAAACCCTCCTCAATTACCTTATGGCAAAGTTCACCTGTTAAAAATCTCATGGGTAGTAAGATCTTTTAATTCAGATCGACTGATGCCCTGACCTTATATTTAACGTTGTTTGAACACCTCAACTGTACCAAATTATACGTTAAAACAAATCTAATTCTCTTAGTGGGCCTTTTCCATTGGTGTGTGCATGCAGATAATCATCAACTGCTCTTTTTGTTTCTTTTACACTCTCAAATGCTAATAATATGGTTTCTTTATTAGCTAATGCTAAATGTTTTCCAGGGTACCGTGAGGTAATATACAGTCCGTCTGCCTGCAACATAATTGCATAATCAATTTTAAAATCTGGTAAATTTTCCAATACATAATTAAGTAACGTTTTAAGAGAATGAGTACGCATCACGCGTGAATTTTCCTCTACTAGCGTAAAATCAGCAATAATGGATTTTAAATATCTTTCACAAGTATTCTGCGCTATACTCGCCATTGAACTTCTGAATATACCTGCGTTTATACAGTCTTCCAGATAATGATAGTCATCATTTGCATAAGTGTAGTAGTCTATGCCCTTTTCCAAATTAAAACACCATCCCTTTTGAAATTATCAACAAACAAATAATCAAATGATTGTGCATCTCTAGTCACAAACTTTAAATCAACTTCTGGTAAATTAAGCTCATTAACTGAGCTTCTCATTTCTCTCATCATCTCGAAATTAAGATTATCACTACAACATAACATTAAATCAATATCACTGTCGTAGTTATAGTCTCCTCTAGCAAAACTACCATAAGCATAAATCTTCTCAATACATTTACCATTCTCACATAAAAGCAAATTCTTTAATGCACTGGCTAAACCTTCTGCGAATCTTGTAGTTCGGATAGTACCTACCTCTTTTTCAATTGCATCAATTGTTTCTATGTCTGACATTTGCGCTTTTATTGGCAGCTGCAGTGTGTCCAAAGAAATAATTTCTGATGCATTATGTGTTTCTAGATATTCATTAACGGTACTCCTGACTTCCTCTACAGCTGTAAATGCCAATAAGATACTCTTTTTCCCAAACATAGAAGAATCTTTACTTGGGTACATTGCAATCTCATAATACCCATCAGCACACAGAACTAACCCGTCGTTAATAACGAAATCTGTAATATGATTTTTTATGTATACCACTAGATTCCTCAAAGAAGTGGATCCAAGTATATCCGCATTATCCTCATCTTTAAGGACAACTGATATAAGATGCTTCAGATATTTCTCGCATGCCCCTTGTGCAAGCACTACCATTGAGTTCCGGAATATCCCAGCATCAATACAATCTTTAAGATAGTTGTAATCATCTTCTGCATAATCATAATAACTTAATTTCTTTTCCATATTTCTCCCATTATACCTCCTTCATTCTCTAATCCCTCTTCTTATTGTAGCACACATTACTCTTCTTTCACAACATCAACTAGTGAGTTGCTGTCAACCGTGTAGGTGATTATATCCCCTTTGTTAAGTTTACTAAAGGTGTCTCTGTCGATGTTATATTCATCATCACCAATTCTCACATAGTAATGTGCTTCTTTGATGCCTTCACGCTCGTCATCTGCTAAACCTGGATCTGCCCATTTAAGTTCATGTCCTAAACCTTCTTCCATAGCAACACGTGAATGTACCCATTGCCATTGCTTGTAATAGTACTTCGGTGCATCTATCGGAAGCCATTTATACACAGAGATATCCTGGAGCTCTCTTGTAGTATGGCGATATGCACCATATCCACTGTAAACCTCAAAATACTCCTTCTTATAGTACTCAAGAACCTTTTTGTATTGCTTCGTTTCAATTTTTTGTGGTAATTAACTCGGCATCATCTGGTAATACCCATCCAGAGTCTTCAACCTCTTTGTATTTCTCGATGTCGATAACTGTCTGCCAAGCAACATCAGCAACCTCTTTAGTCTCTGATTTATTGCACTCAACAAGTGTTGTTGCTAAACCTAATGCAAGGATTGTAGTCATTATTTTCTTCATAACAAAAAAGTCTCCTTTATTTTACTTACTAATAAGGGAGGCTTTAATTATTTCTAAGTTACTGCATACTTTTATCTTTCGTCATAGTATGACTTCAGCATCTTTTAATCGTGATGATCCGGCTGCTATCCTAAGAACTGTATCAGCTCATCACTTGCACCCGTAGATTTAGGAAAATATGCTGCGTCTCATCTCCCATCACTAAACCTTTGTTGTCGTCACACCATCGATGAAAACTATACTTGTAGTATCCCAAACCGTAAACATCAAAATAATAACTGCCTTTGCTGATCTGTTGTATTTTATTTTCTTACCAGCATACAAGCTTGTCGTGTCTAGGATACCTTGATAGTATCTTGCTCTTTTTTGCATGCAATCTCTAAAACCTGTCTGTTAGTACACTAAACGCAAAAGGGCTGTCACCCGTTGCTAGGTGACAGCCCTGTGAGATGACATTGTCTAAACTATTTCGTCCAAATAGAACCGTAGAACTGTTTTGCCTGTGCGATCTGAGAATCAGTGATCTTACCTAAAGCGCTGACGATTGCTGCGTAAGTCTGCGGGCAAGTTTTCTTCAGTGTGGCAGGGTTCAGAGTGTATTCTCTATAGCACTCAGCAAAGAACTCAGAAGCATTCTGGATTGCGTATACCTTTCTGCTACCGGTGAAGGAATTTTTCTCCTTCTGGTAGATCGTCTGGAAAGCAGATTTCGTATCAACGTTACCTGCAATAAAAGCTACAAAGTGACCCAGCTCGTGGTATACTGTGTCACTTGCTTCTCTGAGCGTAATATTCTGCTTCTTTGCATCAAATAGACCAGCGTAGGAAGCTTTGCTGTTGATCGTAATGTCAAAATGCAGCTCGTTGTACGCCTTTTTTACTCTGGTGTCTAAAGCCGGAGCGATCTTCTCTAAAGCAATGTTACCATCGTTCGCAGAAGTAACTCCAGCATTAGTAGCAGCTCCAGCCTTCTTAGTAACAGTGGTTGTGGTCTTTGTGGTCACTGTAGTAACCTGCACAACCTTATTAGATCCTTTGGTATACCGCTTCTCCACTACAGTGGTTGTGGTCTTGTAGATCTTGGTGATCTCAGTGCTGGTGTTTTTTGTGACTGTCGGACTCTTAACTACAGTTGGCTTTCCTTTGTAGGTAATTGTCTTACTTGCTTTCTTGCTCTGTGTAATTGTCTTCTTTGTGACCTTAGTTTTTGTCTTTGTGGTAGTCTTCGGTGCTGCTGCAAGGGGTACCTCATCCTCATTAATAGAAATCTGGTCATCTAAATCAACAAAACTCACCAGCTCAGGCACATTGGAATTGTCTATGGTGTTAACTTCCCAGGCACCCATGCCTAAAGTGATTGCTGCTAAAAGGACAGCACCACTTTTTAATAAATTCTTCTTAAACATTTCTAAACCTCCTTGAATAGCTGTCATCTCACATTGAATTTATTGTGAGGATGCGCATTCTTAGAGGTTTGAGGCTTACTGGTGCTAAACCCTGTAAAATGAAAGAAGGCCTCCGGTTAGGGAGGCCTTCTCAATCGAGGTGATTAGGATAAAGTTTCAAGGTGTTTTTTTGGGGAGCACCTTGGATTAGATAGACCAGGTTGGGGCTTTTGGTTCTATTTCCTAATCTCTTAATTATAGTGCACTAAACCTTGCATTTAGGTTTCTTAATACTCAAATACTGCTGCATCAAACAACGATGTGTCAAATGATTCAAATACAGGATACTTTACTTCACTAAACCAGCGTTCTGCAAGACACAAGGGGACGATCTCAATGTTGCCAGTAAAGTCTACTACCTAGAAATGAGAAATAGCAGCACACCAATTTTTAGTGTGCTGCCATTTCTGTTTCAAGAATGTCATAGACACGCTCTGCCGTAATACCTAGTGTGTATGCAATGTCTTTCACTGATTGCTTGTCTTCTCTGTACATCTCCACCACAGTGGGTGCTAAACCTCTGCACAGCTTCCTGCTGATAACTTTCTTCTACTGCTTCTGCAGCTCTGGATTCCTTTGCAACTTCCTGCTTATGGATTCTCATGCCTCCATGTAAAATAAACAAACCGAGCCAAATACCCACCCCTATTGCTATAAGCCCACCGGCTAAATATAAACCACATACAGTATAATTACTCATTCCCATCCATTCTCCTTTGCTGATGAACGTATACTCCAAACAAGTTCAATTTTGATTCCAAGCCAATGCACAATCAAGTCATCAGGTATATTCTTCCTGTACATCCTTACTACCGTAACTTGTAAGCCATTCTTAGCAACTTTTCGCTGATACATCTTGCTAACTACCACGTCAGTGATAAAAAGTGAAAGCACAATAAGTATAACAGCGATTATCTTCAAAATAACCATCTTAGTTACTTCTCCTCTGCATCAAGAATGTCATAAACATCCTCTGTCTTGATATCTAAAATGTTTGCAATGCTTTTTGCAGAGTA
>OGDF01004241.1_pt1 | contig 16506 bp, 11 predicted proteins | sample 1570141 | NCBI WGS metagenome assembly OGDF01 (sample SAMEA4370581, study PRJEB24528) | human gut metagenome | reverse complement strand
GCATTGTGGCAGGCAAGGCAGGTTTGCCCGGAAATAATTTTTGTACCGCCTCGCAATGAAGCAAAAACAAATCGAAATTTTTACCGGACTTTTACGAAATCACACATTGAATAATATCCCTCTGCATGATATGATTAAACCTGCCAAGTCACATTCACAGACAAAGGAGAGGATCTATCATGCAGGTATCAGATAAATTAATCAGACCCTTAACAGAAGCAAAGTATTTAAATGCGGATAATGTCAGCCGGTATCGCTGCATTATGCGTATTTTTTTTGAGAATTATGAGAAATTGAGATACTGGATGTATCAGGAAGATATCTATGAAGAAATGATCAAAGATCCCTTTTTTGCGGATTACCGGACGGAGCAGTGTCAGCAGGATCTAGCGATGCTGGTGGAATGGAAGAATCTGAATACCATTCAGGATACAAGAAAAGTGGCTTCTATCGAAGAATTCAAGAACAAGAAGTATCGATACCAGATGTCTGAATACAGTGTGGAAATTGAACGTCTGGTGCTGCGCCTGGAGAATCTGTTTATTGAAGGAGCATCCCTGGAACCGACTTTGCTGGAGAGAATCAGAAGAGAGATTGAGCGTTTTCCAGAGATGGCAGAAGTGGATGGAAACGAAGTATATACCTGGTGGACAGATCTGAATAATGACTTTGTCCGCCTGAACCAGAACTATCAGGATTACATCCGTGATCTGAACAGTGTGAAAGCAGAGGAAATGATGCACACAAAAGAATTTCTGGTTTTTAAAGATCGGTTGATTGAATATCTGCGTAGTTTTATCAAGGGATTACAGCGAAATGTCGGAGTAATTGAAGAGAGTTTACGGAGCCAGAAAGAAGAAGTCAGAGAGACGGTCTTTGGGAAGATTATTGAATATGAATTACTGATACCAAGAATGGAAGTTGAAATATCCAGACCAATGATCGAGGAGAAAATACGAGGAAGATTTCAGAGCATTTACAACTGGTTTGTGGGAGCAGAAGGAGCGGAAAATGAAGCCGGAAAGCTGTTTGATGCAACCAACGAGATTATCAGAAGAATTACAAGATATGCAGCCCAGCTCAGCGAAAAAAATGCTCTTGGAGCGAATCGAAAAGAAGAGTATAAAAAAGCAGCCGAACTTTTTCTGCGATGCAATGATTTATCGGAAGCACATAAAATGTCAGCAATGGTATTTGGGATTGAGCATCCCTGGCATCTGGCAGGAGATCTGATCCGTGAAACGGACAGCATGAATCAGGGGGTATATGAAGAAGTCCCATTACAATTCACCTTAAAGCCAAGGGTGCGAACATATAGAGAAAAGTCAAAAAGAAGCGGCATCCGCGAATCAGCAGAACAGAAACAGGAGACAAGAAGAAAACTGCTTCAGAAGCAAAAAGAAGAAATGCAGAAGTTACAGCAGTTGGAGAAGAAGGGCAGAATTGATTTTGCAGAGCTGCCAGTGCTGGAACCAAGGATTCGTGAAATTCTTTTAAAATGGCTTTCAGATGCAATGGAGGATGCAGATTTCACTGCCAGAACAGACGATGGAAGACGTTATGTGCTGGACCGGACACATGCAGGAGAGAAATGTGTCGTTCATTGTGAAGACGGCAACTTTACAATGCCAAGAATGGCAATTGTATTTCAGGAGGAAACAGAATGACAGAACTGGAAATCCTTTTGAACCGGAGATGGATCTTAAAATCCGGGGAAAAAGAACTCTATTATAAACTCAGGGATTCACTGGGAGAACTTAGAAAATTTACAACAGAGAAACTGGGATGCCAGATCATTGATAATTCACTCCTGATCAAAATGGAAAAGATTCCTGTAATACCCGAAGATTTCATGGGAATCCAGACATTTTCATCAAAAGAAGAATACGCTTATCTTTGTATTCTGCTGATGTTTCTGGAAGACCGGGATGCAGACAGTCAGTTTATCCTGTCCCAGTTGACAGAATATATAAGCGCAAATCTTCCGGGAGATATTTCTGACTGGACATTATATGCCAACAGACGAAGACTGATCAGGGTTCTTCGGTATGCAGTAGACCAGGGACTGGTTGAGATTACAGATGGAAATGAAGATACGTTTATGGATAATGAGGCCGGAGAAGTTCTTTATGGAAATACCGGTGCATCCAGATATTTTATGAGAAATTTTTCCAAAGACATTCTGGAATATACAAAGCCGGAAGATTTTCAGGAAAGTGAATGGTTTCAGGTAGATGAGGACAGAGGATTTGCGAGACGACACCGCGTTTATAAGAGACTGCTGTTTGCACCTGCCATGTACAGGGAAGATGGTTCAGATGAGGATTTTGAATATCTGAAATATTATGGCAGAAGATTAGGTGAGGAATTGGAGCAGACGTTTGACTGTCATGTCCATATTCACAAAGGAAGTGCGTATCTTTTATCCGGTGAAAACTGCAGGATGGGAAATACTTTTCCGGGAAATAATTCACTGTCTGATATTTTACTTTTATGCTTCGGTGAAATAAGAGAAAAGATAGAGTCGAAACAATGGAAAACAGAAGCCGGAGAGATGTGTTCTGTAAACAAAATAGAATTTGAAGATTTACTGAAAAAAGTAAAGAAAGACTACGGCAGCGGATTTTCCAAAAACTACAGGGATATGCCGGAAGGTGAGTTTGTAAAAACAGTAACAGATGAGATGGAACGCTGGATGTTTTTGAAAAAAGAAGATGCCATGTAGCAGATAAGAATCTGTCCGGCAGTCGGAAAATTGCAGGGAAGTTATCCGGAAGACTACTCAGGAGGAGAAAAAGATGAACAGTAGATGGCAGGCAAACAAAATAGGACTGATCAATTTCTGGTATTATGATGAGCAGGAATTTCCGTTTGTAAAAGGCAGAATGCTTCTCCGTGGTTCCAATGGTTCCGGAAAATCCGTTACCATGCAGAGTGTTGTTCCACTCCTGCTGGATGGAAATATGAGTCCGGAAAGACTGGACCCGTTTGGCTCAAGAGACAGAAAAATGAGCAGTTATCTTCTGGAAGAGAATGACGGACGGGAAGAACGTACCGGCTATTTATACCTTGAATTTAAGAGACAGGACAGTGAAACATACCTTACGATCGGAATGGGAATCCGTGCGAGAAAGGGGAAACCTCTGGATAAATGGTATTTCAGCCTGACCGATGGAAGACGGATTGGAAAAGATTTCTTCCTTTATAAAGAGACGGGGGAGAAAATAACTCTGTCAAAAAAAGAGCTGGAAAATCGTATTGGCAGCGGTGGAAGAGTGATCGACAGACAGGCCGATTATATGGAATACGTGAACCGGCAGATTTTTGGCTTTGATACTCCGGAAGAATATAAAGAGATGATCGATCTGCTGATCCAGTTAAGAACACCGAAACTGTCAAAAGATTTCAAACCGTCAGTGATCAATGATATCCTGAGTGATTCCCTTCAGCCGCTTTCTGATGAGGATCTTCGTCCAATGTCAGAAGCGATTGAAAATATGGATGCAATGAATATGAATCTGAAGAGCAGACGTGAAGCACGTCAGGCAGCAGAGAAAATCAATGTAGTGTTAAAGAAATATAACAAGAAGATGCTGTATGATAAAGCAGTCAGATTTGAACAGGCGAAGTCGAAACTGGAAGAAGCAAAGAATGCAGAAACAGAGCATGAAGAGCGAAAAAATCTCTGCGGCCAGAAAATAGAGGAGCTGGAAACAGAACTTCAGCAGCTGGATGCCAGACATGAATCCATGGAAAAAGAAAAGGAGTCATTGAGTAAAAGTGATGCAGTTGCGTTGAAAAACAGAGAAGCAGCACTGACTCAGGAAATAAAAAAACAGGAGAAAGATTTAGCAGAGAAAGAGCAGTTTCTGCAGAAAAAGCAGGAACAATATCAGGATGTAGAAAACCAGATTAAGGAAGAAGAAGACCGAAGATACGAGAAAGAAAAAGAGATGAATGATCTTCTGGAAGAAATGGAATCAGAAGCTGAGACAATGGCTTTTGAAGAACATTCATTTATGCAGGAAGAACTTCTTAAAAATCAGGAAGAACCTTATAAATTTGATCTGCATCAGCAGCAGTTTGAGCATACCAGAGAACAGATTGGAAAAGGTCTGGAGATCCTGTCAGAGACCCGGAAACTGGAACAGAAAAAAGATGAACTTGTACAGCAGCGGGATCAGCAGACACGTAAAATGGATTCCGCACAGCGCAAAATATCTGAACTGGAAAGTGTACTTGTTCAGGTGGAAAATGAATGGAAAGAAGCATTATATCAGTGGAATGGAAACAATCAGGAGCTTACTTTGGACAAAGAATTGCTCCGGGATTTAAGCAATTTTGCAGATTCTTATGGAGAAAGTTCAGACTTTGCAGTTGTCCGTCAGAAGGTTGCTGATGTATGGATCCATATTAAGACAATGATAGAGACAGCTCTGGAAAAGAGCAGACTGGAAGCAGGAGCGTACCGGACAGAAATAGCAGAAGTTCAAAGCGAATTATCTGCGTGGGAAAATCAGAAAGAACCGGAACCGCCGCGGTCAGAAGCTGTGATCAGGAATCGCCGGAGACTGGATGCGATGAACATTCCATATCAGGAGTTCTACAAAGTAATCGAATTTGGAGCGGAACTGGATGAAACTGCCTGCAGCCGTCTGGAAGAAGCACTGCTTTGCATGGGAATCCTGGATGCGGTCGTAGTGGAGGAACAGTATAAAGAGCAGGTGCTGCAGTGGGAAAAAGGATGCGAAGACCGTTATCTTTTCGCAGGAAACAAACAGGCAGAGAAAAGTCTGCTGGATGTTCTGGAACTTAATGAGGACATGAATGATATTTTTTCCAGCCAGAGACTGACTAAAATACTGGGAAGTATTGCCTACGATACAGATGCTGATATGGCAGTTCTGCCGGATGGAACTTACCGTATGGGCGTTCTTACCGGAACCGTTACAGGGGAGCATGAAGCAGGATTTCTCGGACAGAAAGCAAGAGAAAGACAGAGACTTGCGAAGATAGAAGAATGCAGAAAACAGATATCTGAACTGGAAGAAAAGCTTCAGCAGTGTGAAAAAGAGCAGCAGAATCTGTCAGAGAGAAAGGAAACTCTGCAGAAAGAATATGAAAATCTGCCAACAGATATTGATCTGCGTGAAGCTCTTCATATGCTGCGGGAACAGGAAAATGAATTAAAACTGTTAAAGAATGAAAATGACAGACTGGAAGCCGCATTAAGAGATGTGATTGAAGTACTTAAGGAAAAAAAGAAAGAAGTACTGACAATTGCGGAAGCACTTTATCTGGACTGTTCCTATACTGTTTTCAAAGATGCAAAGACAGCAGCAGAAGAATATGGAAAACATCTTGTGGGATTAAAAGCAGCTCATGAGATGCTGCTTCGAAGTATAGGATATCTGTCTGCTTCAAGAGAAAGACTGGAGGATCTGGACGCAGATATGGATCAGATCCGCTATGATCTTGGATCACTTCAAAGAGAACTGGCAGGAAAGACAGAAGAAAAGCGTTCTATTGAGGAGCAGTTAAGACTGACAGATTATGAGGAAATCAAAGAGCGCCTGGATGCATGTATTTCCTGGCTTCGCGCATATCCTGATAAATTACAGGAAACAGTGAGCAGCAAGACTCAGAAACAGGAAGAAATGAAGCAGATGGCTGTGAAACTGGAAGATGACAGGAAGAAAATCCAGGTTTACGAAGAGAAGACAAAATATTATTCCAGATGTTATGAAGCGGAATATGCTTTAAATTATATAGAATTTCCGGATGAACTTCAAAAGGATGTCGGACACATCAGGGCTTATCTGGAAGCTGAAGGAAAGACTCTTAATAAGGATACGATCATCAACAATTTAAACAGCGTTTATTTTGAAAACAGAGGATTTCTGGTAGATTATCAGTTGATGCAGAATGAATTATTTGAGGATCTGGAGGAGGAAAAAGCAGATGAATTTACTCCTAAGAGACTGGATATTTCCGCCCGTTATCAGGGGGTAAAGATTTCATTTGCAAGTCTTCTGATTCATTTGGAGGAAGACATCAGAGAGCTGGAAAATCTGATCAAAGATGGAGACCGCGAGCTTTTTGAGGACATTCTTGCCAACACAGTAAGCCGCAAGATCCGTGGAAAAATTAACTCTTCCATTACCTGGGTACAGAAAATGAATTCACTGATGAATGGAATGAATACCTCAAGCGGTTTGAAACTCAGTTTAAGATGGAGAAGCAAAACAGCAGAGCAGGAAGACCAGCTGGATACCAAAGAACTGGTAGAATTATTGAAGAAAGATTACCGACTGATGAGCGAAGAGGAAGCTTCCCGTCTTTCAGCGCATTTCCGTTCCAAAGTAGATGAGGCACGCAGAAATGCAAGAGACAGTGCAGGGATGGTATCATTCTATCAGATTATGAAGGATACGCTGGATTACAGAAAGTGGTTTGAATTTCAGTTGTTCTGCCAGAAGAGTGGTGAGCGTCAGAAAGAACTGACAAACAGTGTGTTTGGCACATTCAGCGGTGGGGAAAAAGCGATGTCTATGTATGTGCCGCTGTTCTCAGCAGTCGTTGCAAAGTATCAGGGCGGCAGAGAAGATGCTCCGAGACTGATTTCGCTGGATGAGGCTTTTGCAGGAGTTGATAATAAAAATATCCGGGATATGTTCCGTCTTATGACAGAATTTCAATTTGATTTTATTATCAATTCTCAGGTGCTCTGGGGAGACTGCGATACACTGGATGCACTTGCCATCTATCAGTTGATCCGTCCGGAAAATGCGAAATTTGTTACTGTAATGCCATATCTCTGGAATGGTCATAAGAAAGAACTGATGGAAGATGAGGAAAATGTAGAAAAGAGAGGAATAGAGATTGAGCAGGCAGCAGGAATCTGAGCTGGCGAAAGAGTGTGTAGAATATTTTCGACAGAACTCAGTGTGGGAAAAAGTTCTGAAAGGATTTCGTGAGAAATATTTTTCCTACGGGAGATTTGCCGGAAGTATTGTCCTCAGGAATCCATCATTGGAAGAGATTGAAGAATTGGAAGGCTTCTTTGGAAAAAACTTTCACCGCCAGAAAAGTGTTTCCATATCTGCTGAAAAATTTCAGAAAGTATTAGAAAACAGCCGCTATAAAGAAATCACACCAGATATGCTGCTGGAGAGTTACTTTGGACAGCCATTGCGTGGAAAACAGGAAGAAAAACTGTTAAAAGAGCAGAAAAGGCAGGAGCTGCTACGGCGTGTCAGCGGTGATTATGAGGGAACACCGGCACAGGCAGAGATGGAATATATTTTGCAGATGCTGAAAGGAAATAACAGGGAAGATTTTGCGGAACTGGAACAGCAGTTGAGATTATCGGCAGAGATATTCAACAGGCTCCCATACAGGAAAGAGCAGAAGATATACCTGGCAGTTTTTGCAGCAATGCTGACTGGGAATCCGCATGCCTTTGACCAGGGAACTGAGGGAGGCAGAATACTTTATCAGATGGTTGAGAGAAATCTGGAACTGCGAAATTTAACAGTATCTGAAACAGAAATATTTGCGGCATATAAGAGGCAGAAAAGCTATCTTGCAGCAGGAATTCTTCTGGATGACGTGTCGAATTATGCAATGCTGTGTAATGTAGAGGCAGTCAAAAAAGATGGCAGTATTCATCGGGGAATGGATGGATTTCTGAAAGAAAACGATATGATCCAGGTTCCTCTTGCAGTGATCGCAGACTGGAAAGAAGTGAGATGTCGGCAGCAGAAAATCTATATTGTGGAAAATCCATCTGTTTTTGCGATGCTGTGTGGAAAGACAGAGCAGGGACAGATGGATACTCTGTGCTCCTGCATGTGTATGAACGGCCAGCCACGACTCGCAGGTCTGATGATCCTTGATCTTCTGGCAGAATCAGGAACGACCATTTATTATTCTGGTGATCTGGATCCCGAGGGCATTCTGATTGCACAAAAACTGGCGGATTATTATAAGGAAAAGTTTTATTTCTGGCATATGGATGTAGAAGACTATGAGAAATGCAGATCAGAGGAAACCATTTCCGACAGGAGAATGAAGATTTTGGATAAGATCACAGATGCCAGACTGATTCCGGTAGTGAATCAGATAAGAAAGTACAAAACTGCCGGGTATCAGGAAATGGTTTTTAGCGATAACATTTATTAGATGCGTTGAAATAGCAAGATTAGTAAATATAATTACAGAATGAAAAGTATAAGAAACCTTGTTTCAGAAATTTTTCTGAAACAGGTTTTTTTGCATCAATTTGGAATATATGTTATGGTAATATTAAAAGTGAGATAAAGTCATAGGATAATAAATTTTAAAATAAGAAGAATATTGGTGATTGAAAATATGCTGGAAAAAATTATAGAGCTTACAAATGAATATATAGAGAGTATGCCGAAAAAAGAACGCAAAAAATATGGACAGTTTTTTACCAGTATGGAAACTGCTCGTTTTATGGCTGGATTATATAATATTAACGAAAAAAAGAGCAAAGTAAGTGTACTTGATGCAGGAGCTGGTTCAGGTATATTATCGTGTGCTTTTATTGAACGACTGGAAACAATAGATTCCATTCAGGAGATTGAACTCACCTGTTATGAGAATGATGAAAATGTATTGCCATTGCTGAAATGTAATTTGGAATATTGCAAAGAAAAGACAAAGAAAAAGCTTACGGTTCATATAATTGAAGATAATTATATTCTGAGTCAATATCTGGATTTTAACCATATGTTTGGTGGCAGCGCAGAGCCTGAGAAATATGATTTTGTGATTGGAAATCCACCATATATGAAAATATCAAAAGATGCACCAGAGGCAGCTGCGATGCCGGGAGTATGTTACGGCGCGCCAAATTTATACTTCATTTTTGCATCTATGGGATTATTTAACTTATGCGAAAATGGGGAGATGGTGTACATTATTCCGAGATCATGGACATCAGGAGCGTATTTTAAACGGTTTCGGGAATATTTTCTGACAGAGGGAAAATTGGAACATATTCATCTTTTTGTCAGTAGAAATAAGGTTTTTGACAAGGAAAGTGTGTTACAGGAAACAATTATTATTAAAGTAAGAAAAACAACTGAAAAACCAGAAACAGTTACGATTACATCTTCGAAATCAAATAGTGATTTTGACGAGTTAACATCATTGACAGTTCCGTATGATCTGGTTGTAGCTGGTTCAGATTATTATGTTTACCTTGTGACAGATGAAAATGAAGTGGAAGTATTGAGAAAACTGCATAAATTTGATAAAACACTTCCGGAAATCGGTGTAAAAATGAAAACAGGATTAACTGTAGATTTCCGTAATCGTGAGATTTTGAGGGATGAAGAGGAAGAAGGGGCAATACCTTTATTCTATTCACAGCATATAAAACAAGGAAAAGTAGTATTTCCAATACAGAAAGAACATGAATATGTGGTGACCGATCAACGTGGATTGATGCAGGATAATAAAAATTATCTGTTTGTGAAACGCTTTACAGCAAAAGAAGAACCGAGAAGACTGCAGTGTGGGGTGTATCTGGCAAAAGAATTTCCACAATACAAAAAGATAAGCACTCAAAATAAGATTAATTTTGTGGATGGAGTTCTGACAGAAATGTCGGAATGCATGGTGTATGGATTGTATGTGTTGTTCAATTCTACATTGTATGATGAATATTATCGTATTTTAAATGGTTCCACACAGGTTAATTCTACAGAGATTAATGTAATGCCTGTACCGGATTTGGAGGCAATTCAGGAAATGGGCAGAAAAATGATCAAGAGCAGAGATTATTCAGAAGCAAATTGTGATTTGATATTGGAGGGATACTGTGACTGATAAGATAGAAGAGGCAAGAGAATTTTTGAAAGCTGTAGGTATGCCGAAAGCACAGCTGACTGATATATGTTGCTATGTGATTCTGGCAATGGCGGGAATGAAACCAGATATGTTCTGGAGTGAAGCAAGCAATGAATGGATTCGTATTCATGATATCATTCAATTTGTCAATACATTTTATGGTGTTACTTATGCTGAGAACAGCAGAGAAACATTTAGAAAACAGGCTCTGCACAGATTTCGTACAGCAGCCTTGATTGAGGATAATGGAAAAGCAACCAACAGTCCAAATTATCGATACAGACTGACAGAAGAAACTGTACAGGTTTTGAGGACTATGCAGACGCCAGACTGGGAGACATCTGTAAAAAGATTTACTCATTATCATGAAAAGCTAATTGATATATATGCTTCCAAAAAGAAAATGACAATGATGCCGGTAAATATAAATGGTAAAGATTTCAAGTTTTCTGCCGGTAAACATAATGAACTTCAGAAAGCTATTATTGAAGAATTTGCACCAAGATTTGCACCGCATTCTGAATGCTTATATGTTGGGGATACAATAGAAAAAGACCTGGTAAAGAATGTAGAAAAATTGCAAGAACTGGGATTTGAAATTACGCTTCATGATAAGATGCCAGATGTAGTGTTATATCGTGAGGACAAGAACTGGATCTATTTTGTTGAGTCGGTAACATCAGTAGGACCAATGGATCCGAAACGTATATTGGAAATTACAGAGATGACGAAAGACATTACGGCGGGAAAAATATTTGTAACAGCATTTCTGGATTTTAAGACATATAAGCGGTTTGCAGAGGAGCTTGCATGGGAAACCGAGGTTTGGATTGCTGAACTGCCGGAGCATATGATCCATTTGAATGGTGATCGGTTTATGGGACCGAGATAATAAGCGAAATGCTTAACGAGCAGTATGGAGATGGATTTGCAGAATTTTTGCTGTATTTGGTATTGCCTGATGAAAGATATAGTGGTAATAATATAAAAATAAAGAACACACTTACAAAAGTGGAGGTATCTCATTGATAAATACCAGAAGAAACATGATTATTGTAAAAGGCGTGATCAGAACATCTCAAATCAAGTTCTGCCAGTATAATCCTGATACACGGAAAATGGATATTGTTTTTTCAGATGATAAAAAATATTCGTATTCTTATTCAAACGTAGAATACCTGAAAGATCCTGAAATACTTACACCTGAATTATATCATATCAGAAAGGGAGAAAGAGACTTATTCAACATAGAAGCAATTTATCGTTTTTTTGGAGAAAATGATACTTACTATCATATCTGTTTTCAGAATAAAAGCGAAAGAGACTATCGGGAGAGTGAACTGGAGATTTTCAGATCCTGTCTCAGTGAGAAAAGTGCGGGAGATGTGTGGGAATATTTCAGACAGGTTGCGAATTTAAGTGAAATGAGAAATGAGGAATCCGGGGAGAAATTACTTGTCCGAAAATTTGAGAAACTGCCTTTTGTAGATGAGAAATCTGTACTTGCAAAATATTTAAATCCTGATAGGAAAGAAAATGAAGAAAGAAAAGAAGACTGGATACCGATTTTTCCTTTTGGTTGTAATAACAGCCAGTATAAAGCGGTCAAGAGAGCAATGGAGAATCAGATCAGTGTGATTCAGGGACCTCCGGGAACTGGAAAAACGCAGACAATCTTAAATATCATTGCAAATATACTGATGCAGGGAAAAAGCGTTCAGGTAGTTTCAAATAATAATTCAGCAACGGACAATGTATATGAAAAACTGGCATCACCGAAATATGGAATGGGTTTTCTTGTGGCAGCATTGGGAAATTCTAAAAATAAACAGACATTTATACAACAACAGAATGGTTGTTATCCAGATTTAAGTACATGGAGGTTGGAGACTGACCCAAATGATTTAAAAGAAGAAATTTTTAAAAAATCAAAAGAATTAAAAACAGTTTTTGATAAAAAAGAAAGATTATCTGACTTAAGACAGGAATATTCACAGATGATGACAGAGCTGGAGTATTTTAGACAGTATATAGAAGAGTCGGATGTAGATACGGATGTTTCCATATCCAGAAGAAAGCTGACCTCAAAACGTTGGATGGAAATCTGGCGGGAATGTCAGTTCCTTTCAGAAAGAAAAGGGAAAATAGGACTATTGTTTATATTGAGACATTTGATTGTATATGGAATTACAGGTCCGAAATTTTTCAGACAGGATATGGAAAAAATTATTACTTCATTGCAGGCGAAATATTATCAGGCCAGAGAGGAGGAACTTCTAAAAGAAATAGAAGAAACAGAGAGATTCCTGAATTCATCAAATGAAAATTTAATGAATGATTTATGTAAACAGTCAATGATTTTGCTGAAGGGAAAACTGGCGGAAAAGTATGGCAACAGAGAAAAGCGTAAAGTTTTTGAAAAAGATGATTTATTTCACGAACCATACCTGTTTCTGGATGAATACCCGATTACATTAAGTACAACTTTTTCTTCCCGCAACAGTCTGGGAAATGGAAACGTTATGTATGATTATCTGATTATGGATGAAGCGTCACAGGTAGACGTTGCCACCGGTGCGCTTGCACTTTCGGGAGCAAAAAATGCGATTATTGTAGGAGATACAAAGCAATTGCCAAATATAGTACCGGGAGAAGCAAGGGCAAAAGCAGAAGAAATTTTCGGGCAGTTTCATATTTCAGAAGGATACCAGTTTACGAGAAGTTTTTTGCAGTCAGTATTGGATGTGCTTCCGGATGTGACGCAGACTTTACTGCGTGAACATTACAGGTGCCATCCGAAGATTATCAATTTTTGTAATCAGAAATTTTATCGTGGCGAATTGCTGATCATGACAGAAGACAGAGGCGAATCAGATGTTTTGCATGCAATAAAAACGGTTCCGGGAAATCATGCCCGTGAACATTACAGTCAACGACAGATTGATGTGATAAAAAAAGAGATATTGTCACAATATGACTCAGATAAAAAAGAAACAGGGATTATAAGTCCGTATCGAGATCAGGTGAATGCAATTCAAAAAGAAATTCCGGATGTGGAAACTGCAACTGTGCATAAATTTCAGGGAAAAGAGAAAGACACGATTATTATTTCTACAGTGGATGATATGATTTCAGATTTTGCGGATGATCCATATCTGATCAATGTAGCAGTATCGAGGGCAAAAAAGAGACTGATACTGGTTATGACAGGAAATGAGCAGACACAGGAACGAAATATCACAGATCTTATGAAATATATTCAGTATAATAATTTTCAGGTTACAGACAGCAAAATTTATTCTATTTTTGATTATCTTTACGGTCAGTATACAAAGGAACGAACCGAATATATGAAGAAACATAAAAGGAAGTTTCCGATGCTTTCAGAGGATCTGGCATATTATACATTAATGGAAAAGATATTAAACCAGGATGAATATGCCAGTTTAAATGTTCTGAGTCATTTTCCTCTGAATATGCTGATCAGAAATCCGGATTTGTTAGAGGAAAGAGAGTGCCGGTATGCGATGAATCCTGCTACACATATTGATTTTCTTATCTATAACAGAATCAGTAAAAAACCTGTTATGGCACTGGAAATTGATGGATACCAGTATCACAGAAAAGGAACGCAACAGGCAGAACGAGATCAGCTAAAAAATCATATATTGGAAGTGTATGGGATTCCTCTGTTAAGGCTAAGTACGAATGGAAGTGGGGAAGAAGAGAGAATAAAAGAAACACTGGATAAACAGTTATTTGGCTCGTGACAGAATTAGAGGCAGAAGTAAGAGTATGATATATGAGGTGTAAAAATATCGAAGACAAAATCTGAAATGTGGGATATGAAATGCAGGGAAGGCGAATAGCGTTAACAATTGATCGAAAATCTGTGATACAATACAATAGAAAGTATGAAATATAAATGAAAAGAGAGAAACAAAAAATGACACAAAAACAAAACACATTAACAAAAACAGGTATTGTAGCACTTCTTGCATGCGTTTGCTGTATTTTATGGGGAAGCGCAATTCCGGTAATTAAGACGGGTTATCGCCTGATGCAGGTAGATTCCGCAGATACTGCGAGCCAGATTGTCTTTGCGGGAGTACGGTTTACTTTGGCGGGGATTTTGGTGCTGATTTTTGCATCTATCAGAGAAAAGAAAATGATGATTCCGGATCAAGAGATTCTGAAATATGCAGTTCCGGTATGTCTGGCGCAGACGGTGGGACAGTATTTCTTCTTTTACATAGGTGTTGCGAATACATCAGGAGTAAAAGGCGGCATTATCACTGGACTTGGAAATTTTATCGCAATTTTGCTGTCCTGTCTGGTATTTCGGAATGAACGGATGACAGGCAGAAAAATTGCAGGATGTGTTCTGGGCTTTGCCGGAGTTATTGTGATCAATCTGATGGGAAATTCCCTGGATATGGGATTTAAGCTGACGGGAGAGGGATTTATTCTGATCGCGCAGTTATCTTATGGAATTTCAACAGTATTGATTAATCTTTTTTCCAGAAAAGTATCGCCGGTAGTGCTGAATGGAACACAGTTTACGATGGGTGGAATCGTTCTGACTCTGATCGGAGTGGAAAAGGGAGGACATCTCGGAAATGTTACTGCCGGAGGCATAGCGATTATTTTTTATCTGTCGATGGTTTCTGCTGTGGCGTATACGCTATGGTCTGTATTGCTTGCATGGAATGATGTTTCGAAGGTCGCAATCTTCGGATTTGTCAATCCATTGTGTAGCGTGATTCTGTCTGCGTTGATACTTGGAGAGGTGAAACAGGCATTTAATATCGGAAGCCTGGCGGCACTGATTCTGGTTGGCGCAGGAATTTATATTGTTAACTGTAAAGAAGACTTTACTACAGTAAATAAGAGATAAGGGAAAAAATGTATGGATATATCTAAACATGACTGGAAATTATTCAGAGAGAAACTGCCTGTCTGGCAGGAAAATTATATGGATAAGCTAAATAAGGAGTATATTGCATTATTAAGTGCAGAAGATAAAAAGGCATCGGAAAAATTCTGGGAACTCGAGAAGCGAATAAAAGATGACAGACGACACCCGGGTGTTATTATGAGAATTACAAAGTCTGAAGCAATATGGAATATTATTGATCTTATCAGAGCAGATGTTATTACAACGGATGATCTGTGTGATTTCAGTGATGGCTTAAAGCAGGAGATAGAGATGATACTTGGCAGGTATAAAATAGAAAAATATTAATATTCGATTAGATACATTTCAAGTGCTTGTCAGAATTAAATAATTTTGATAGAATTAAACTGATTTTGATAAAAATGCAAATAGTATAGCTATTATGGTTTTGTCAGAGGTCAGATGGTGAGATCTATCTGTGAGTTGAAATACGTTAATATGTGAGTGTAAGAAAGTATTGTAGTTGAATCAATAAAATGATTCGACTATAATATTTTGAATATAAAATACTTTACGTTAATATTTGAGTTAAAGAAATGTATTGACATTATAAACAGGATGGAGTATAGTAAAAATGTAATGAAAAACCGCTTGATACTGGTAATATCAAGCGGTCATCATAGAAATAATGCAATCCAAATAATTTGAATAGCATCCAACAAATCTATTCTAAATTATTCTGTAATTTTTGTAAAGCCTTTCTATGATGTTTTTCATTGCAAAATCTAAATCTGCAGATTTTACGAAAAAATTTTATAAGGAGGGCTTTTGAATAACTGCGCGTCGCATTCTCGTTACTTCCAGTGATGAGTTAGACGCGCAAATTTTTTTACAAAACAACAGAACAAATGTTTACATAAACCAATACATATGGTATAATATTTATATGGAAAAAGATATATTTAATATAGATAAAAACAAACTTTCATATGGTAGGGGATATGTCTATTCCTTGCAGTATCATCTTGTCTGGTGTACAAAATACAGAAAAAAGGTTTTAAAAAACGGAATCGATACAGAATGCAAAGAAATGTTACAGAATCTTGCAGAAGAATATAAATTTCAGATCCTGGCAATGGAGGTGATGCCGGATCATATCCATCTGCTTGTGGACTGTAAACCTCAGTTTTATATTTCAGATATGATCAAGATCATGAAAGGAAATCTTGCACGCCAGATGTTTCTTGCGTATCCGGAGTTAAAAAAGGAACTGTGGGGTGGGCATCTGTGGAATCCGTCTTACTGTGCCATAACGGTCAGTGACAGGAGCAGAGACCAGGTGCTTGCCTACATCGAAGGACAAAAGGAAAAAGAAAAGAAAAAAGCCTGACAGAAGAAATGATTTGTTGGAGGAAAAGAGATGCAGACCGTATCCAGCTATGGCGTAGAATTACGAAAACAGAATATCCCAGTCCGCCAGACACTGGAAATCTACCGGTCTGCGGTCAGTTACCTGACAGAAATATATGAGCAGGTGTGGGAAGAACTGGCAGAGATACCGGATGCCAAAAGGCGGTTTAATGCTGCAGAGCATCTGGTGCATACTACAAAAAAGAATCCTGCACGCTTTGATTTTGATCTTCGCTTTCCGAAGATGCCGTCCTACCTGAGGCGAGCCGCAATCCAGCATGCATTGGGAAGTGTATCTTCTTACGAAACACGGATGG
>OGDF01004240.1_pt1 | contig 16510 bp, 9 predicted proteins | sample 1570141 | NCBI WGS metagenome assembly OGDF01 (sample SAMEA4370581, study PRJEB24528) | human gut metagenome | reverse complement strand
ATATTTTACAGACTCTTGTAGTAGCGATCGGAGCTGGTCTTGCAGTATGGGGTGTTATCAACCTGCTGGAAGGATATGGTAATGATAACCGTGCGACACGTTCGTAAGTGAAAAGCTTACGCACAAAGTCGAAGGGCTTTCAAGCCTGAAACTTTGGAGAACTGATATTCCGATGAGTGAAATGAGGGAGTAACGCCCCGAAGCGCTCACACTGATACTCCGACTGGCATCAGCGTGCAACCGCCAAAGTGTCAGAAGCTCGGTAAAGTCGGCAGAGAGTAGCCGTAAATATGGCTAACTACCATATACGAAAGCTATCCAGCGGTGGATGGTGCTACCTATATGCCGGGTGTCGGTTACCCATGGTCAGAATGTACGAAAGTACTGACGAACTTCCGAATGTACGAGTCTAAACGTTGATACTGTCGAAAGGCAGTAGCCCTTGTACGGGCGTGTCCGTGGATTAGTAAGAATGGTTGTTATGAACATCCATATATCGTTACAGGCGATATGATTATGCATGATTGGACACAGGCTTAGAGGAAGGACCTAAAGATAATCAACGATAGGAATATCGGAACGTGGAAAGCTGGGAACGTATGAAACAAGCCGTTGCAGGTCGTTGGACGGGAAAGCCGGGCAAAACCGGTACAACCGTACTTAATCCCAGTGAGAGTAGGGGCACAGTACCTGTGAAGCGATGCTAAACATCGTGGAGGGATAGCCCCAAGTCGAATTCAACAGAAAAAAAATGAATATACGATAAACGCAGCTTCGAGTATGACAAAGAAAATCCAAACCGAAGGGAGAGGATGCCTGTGTTGACTTCGAAACAGCAAGAACAGAAATCTAAACAGAGAAAAATCCGCAATTCTGAGTATTATGACATGATAAGTACTTTTGATGGATTGTATGCAGACAGTAAGAAAGACAAGATATTTAATCATCTTATGGAAATCATCGAGAGTGAAGAGAATATCAAGCTGGCATACAGAACGATAAAGACGAATACAGGAAGTGATACCGCAGGTGTGGACAAAAGGACAATTAATGACCTTGCTAAATTAAACGAGGAAGAATATGTCCGTCTCATAAGAAAGCAATTCAGTTGCTATCACCCACGCCCAGTAAAGCGTGTGGAGATACCAAAGCCCAATGGAAAGACCAGACCTCTGGGAATTTCAACTATCGTTGACCGAGTGGTACAGCAATGCATCTTACAGGTCATGGAGCCGATATGCGAGGCAAAATTCAGCGATAATTCTTACGGATTCCGTCCGAATAGATCCGCTGAACATGCCATCGCTCAGTGTATGCGATTGATACAGGTACAGCATATGTATCACGTAGTAGACCTTGATATTAAAGGATTTTTCGATAACATCAATCATACTAAACTGATAAGGCAGATATGGGCATTGGGAATAAGAGATAAGAAACTGTTATGCATCATTAAGGAAATGCTGAAAGCATCTGTTATTCTGCCAAATGGAGATAAAACTTTCCCCATCAAGGGAACTCCACAAGGCGGTATCCTGTCGCCATTGCTTGCAAACATTGTTTTGAACGAGTTGGATTGGTGGATTACTTCCCAATGGGAAGAAATGCCAACGAAAACAGATTTTACAACAAGAAGCAATAAGCAGGGAACAGTTATCAAAAGCCATGCTTACAGGGCTTTGCGCAGAAGCAGACTGAAAGAAGTGCATGCGGTGCGATATGCCGATGATTTCAAAATCTTCTGCCCTACACATGCAGAAGCCGTCAGAGCGTATAAAGCCACAGAAATGTGGTTAAAAGACCGCCTGGGTCTTGATATAAGCCCAGACAAATCTAAGGTTGTCAATCTAAAAAGACAGTATTCTGATTTTCTCGGATTCAAACTGAAAGTGCGGAAAAAGGGAAAGAAATATGTCGTCAGGTCACATATGTGTGACAAGGCATACAAAAAGGCTCATGAAAAGCTGACCAAGGAAGTAAAAACTTTGGCTCATTCGCCAGATGACACAGCTCAGTTTATACAGTTACAGAAATATAATTCTGTAGTCGCAGGACTGCATGAATACTACTGTATAGCAACAGAAACAATAGCGGACTTTGGAAAGCTTGCCTTCAGTATCAATAAACAGCTTAGAAATCGGCTGAAAGGCGATGTGTCCCGTAAGGGTTCTCTGAAAAATGGTTTTATCAAAGACAAGTATGGTAAAAGCAGGCAATTGAGATTTCTGCACGAACGTCCCATTGTTCCAGTGGGAGCCGTTCCGCAGAAAAATGCCCAAAACAAAAGGAAAAACATCAATAAGTACACTGTCAAGGGACGAGAGCTGATTCATAAGAATCTAACTATTAGTACCGACGCAATGTTATGGCTGATGCGTAATCCTGTCAAGGGCAGGTCAATCGAATATGCAGACAACAGAATATCACTATTTGCGGCTCAATATGGAAAGTGTGCAGTTACAGGACTTCCTATGGAAGTACACGACATTCACTGTCACCATAAAATGCCATTAAGCAAAGGTGGTACAGATGCATACGAAAATCTGATTTTAGTCTCAAAAGCCATCCATGTGATTATTCATGCATCGTCTGAAATCACTATCAGAGAATATCTGAACCCACTGCAATTAGATGATTCCAAACTTGCAAAGCTTAACAAACTTCGAACTATGGCAGAAATGCCTGTAATCATTCTTTGATAAATATGCTGTTACGAAGTGTGTAAATCGTATATGAAAAACCCTGGCTGTTGAATTCGATGGAACGCCGTGTGCGGTGAAAGCTGCATGCACGGTGTGGAGCGGGGGAAAATCCGGAGATTATATCAAAGGATTACCTATCGCTATCAGGTGCGAAATCCCAGGGGATTAAGCAGCTGATGGCGGGAGGCGGTGTTGTTTTGATCGGCACCCAGCTTGTACCGTTACTTTCCGGTTTGTTTAGCTGAGAAACTTAGGAGGGAGATGACTCATGGATCGGATATTTGAAGCGATTGAAGAATGGATGAGGAATCTTCTGACAGGCATGGTAAGTTCCAACCTGACAACAATGTATACCGATGTCAATGAAAAGACCGGTCAGATTGCTGCTCAGGTTGGGCAGACACCGCAGGGCTGGAATGGGAACATTTACAGCATGATACAGAATCTTTCCGAGTCGGTCATTGTACCGATTGCCGGTATGATTATCACATTTGTACTTTGTTATGAGCTGATCTCCATGTTGACGGAAAAGAACAACATGCACGACATCGACACCTGGATGTTCTTTAAATACTTTTTCAAGATGTGGGTGGCAGTCTGGATCGTCAGCCATACCTTTACGATCACGATGGCGGTATTTGATGTCGGGCAGTCCGTAGTCAGCCGGGCAGCTGGGGTTATCAGTTCTGATACAGCGATCAATATAGATACGATGATTACCACGATGGAAACGGCAATGGAATCTATGGAAATCGGTGAACTTGTCATACTGGCACTGGAAACGATGCTTGTAAGCCTGTGTATGAAGATTATCTCAGTCTTTATTACAGTGATTTTGTATGGACGTATGATTGAGATTTATCTCTATTCGTCCGTTGGAGCGATCCCGTTCGCAACCATGTCCAACCGGGAATGGGGGCAGATCGGGAACAACTATCTTCGTGGATTGTTTGCACTGGCATTCCAGGGATTTTTTATGATGGTCTGCGTGGGAATCTATGCGGTCCTGGTCGCAAACATCCAGATGTCAGATAACATACATTCTGCATTGTTCGGCGTGATGGCATACACGGTGATCCTGTGTTTCAGTCTGATGAAAACAGGAAACTTTGCCCGCAGTATCTTTAACGCCCATTAAGAAAGGAGGAACTGGCAATGGCATTTGTATCTGTGCCTAAAGACTTAACCAAGGTCAAGAATAAGATCATTTTCAACCTGACGAAACGGCAGCTGATCTGCTTTGGGATTGCGGCGGCAGTAGGGCTTCCGTTTTATTTCTTAAGCAGGGGAATCATTGGTTCCAGTAACGCAGCGACCGGGATGTGCCTTCTGATGCTTCCGGCATTTTTATTTGCCATGTATGAGAAAGATGGACTTCCGTTAGAAAAGGTCTTAAAAAATATGATCACCGTAAAATTTATCCGTCCTCCGGTACGCAAGTACCAGATGGAAAATATGTACGAGAAAAAGTATACCGTGGTCAGAAAGAAGAAAGGGGGAACGAAGGGTGTTAAAAAGAAAAAACGATAGACAGCCGCCACAGAGCTTAGACGAATTATATCCGGATGATTACTGGCTGGATGAGGAGGATGGAGAAGAAGAACTTCCAGACCCCGCAATGAAAAAGAAATCAGTAAGCGGCAGACTGCACGATGAGCCAATGGTGACAGGGTATGAAGCACTGGAACGCCAAAGAGGTGTCCGCAGACCGAACCGGAAACTGACACGCAGGGAAAAGAAAGCCCTCAAAAGGGCACAGAAATATGAAGAAAAACTGCATAAGGAACATGAAAAAGCGGATAAGAAAAATGCAAAAAGGGAAGCAAAGCTGGCAGCCAGAGCAGAAAAGCAGGCAGTGCGTGACGCAAAGAAAAACGCAAAAAAGAAAAAGAGCAGACCTGCCGCAGCACCGCCGGGGCAGCGTCCGGCAGGAAAAGCGGTTTCCGGAACGAGAAGCAGCGGGACAGGAAAGAAAACACCGGATAGTGCCAGAGATAAGAGGATCACTGCACAGCAGTCGATTCCATACCATGAGATGGGAAGGGACGGTATCTGCCGGGTGCAGGACAAGTTTTATTCCAAGACGATCCGTTTTTATGACATCAACTATCAGCTGGCACAGAATGAAGATAAGAACGCCATCTTTGAAAACTGGTGTGATTTCCTGAATTACTTTGACAGCACAATTCATTTTCAGCTGTCTTTTATCAACCAGCACAGCAACATGGCAGAGTATGAGAAGGTCATCCATATCAATCCGCAGGAGGATGAATTTGATGACCTGCGTATGGAGTTTGCCCAGATGCTTAATAATCAGTTGGCAAAAGGAAATAACGGGCTGATGCGTACCAAATATATCACATTTGGGATTGAAGCGGAGAATATCCGGGAAGCACGACCAAAACTGGAACGTATCGAGTCGGATATTCTGAATAACTTTAAGATTCTTGGGGTATCTGCCTATCCGCTGAATGGGGAGGAACGGTTACAGATCATGTATGAAACCTTTAACCAGGACAGCAAAGTTCCGTTCCATTTCTCTTATGACGATGTACTTCGGACAGGGCTTAGTACCAAGGATTATGTCGCACCGACCAGTTTTGTATTTAAGAATGGAAAAGATTTTGAGATGGGCGGCACGATGGGAGCTGTTTCCTATTTACAGATCCTTGCACCGGAACTTACCGACAAGATGCTGGCAGAGTTTCTGGAGATGGACAGCAACCTGATGGTGAATTTCCATATCCAGTCCATCGACCAGATGAAGGCGATCAAACTGGTAAAAAGCAAGGTGACGGATATTAACCGTATGAAGATCGAGGAACAGAAAAAAGCAGTCCGGGCAGGCTATGACATGGACATTATCCCTTCGGACTTAAATACATACGGTGGGGAGGCAAAAAGGCTTCTGGAAGATCTACAGTCCAGAAATGAGCGAATGTTCCTTGTAACAGCATTGTTCTTAAATACTGCACCGACCAGACAGGAACTGGAAAATGTGGTGTTCCAGACTGCCGGTATCGCACAGAAATATAACTGTGCATTGAAACGGCTGGATTACCAGCAGGAGACGGGACTGATGAGCTGCCTGCCGCTTGCGGTGAATTTTGTACCGATCAAACGGGCACTGACAACGACATCCACGGCAATTTTTGTCCCGTTTACCACACAGGAATTATTTATGGCTGGGGAATCTATTTATTATGGATTAAATGCCCTGTCCAATAACCTTATCATGGCAGACAGGAAGAAATTGAAGAACCCGAACGGGCTGATTCTTGGTACACCGGGTTCCGGTAAGTCGTTTGCGGCAAAACGAGAGATTGCAAATGCATTTATCGTGACGAAAGATGACATTATCGTCTGTGACCCGGAGGGGGAGTATTATCCGTTAGTCCGGGCATTTCATGGACAGGTGATCCGTATTTCCCCGACCAGCCACGATTATATCAATCCGATGGATATTAACCTGGATTACGCTGACGATGATGACCCGCTTTCCTTAAAATCGGACTTCATCCTGTCTCTTTGTGAGCTGGTAGTAGGCGGAAAGAACGGACTGGAGCCGGTTGAAAAGACCGTCATTGACCGATGCGTAAGGCTGGTCTATCAGGATTTCCTTTCTGACCCGGTACCGGAAAAAATGCCGATCTTAGAGGATTTATATAATCTTCTCCGTAATCAGAAAGAGCAGGAAGCACAGCGTCTGGCAACGGCACTGGAGATTTATGTCAATGGTTCCTTAAAAGTGTTTAACCATAGAACCAACGTGGAACTGAGTAACCGTATCGTATGTTTTGACATTAAGGATCTGGGAAAACAGCTGAAAAAACTGGGTATGCTGATCGTGCAGGACCAGGTGTGGAACAGGGTAACGATCAACCGTTCTGCGAATAAGAGTACCAGATATTATATTGATGAGTTCCATCTGCTCTTAAAAGAGGAGCAGACAGCAGCATACAGCGTGGAGATCTGGAAGCGATTCCGTAAATGGGGTGGTATCCCTACGGGTATCACACAGAACGTAAAAGACCTGTTAGCCAGCCGGGAGATTGAGAACATCTTTGAAAACTCTGACTTTATCCTGATGCTCAACCAGGCATCCGGTGACAGACAGATCCTTGCAAAACAGCTCAACATTTCCCCACACCAGCTTTCTTATGTAACGAACAGCGGGGAAGGTGAGGGACTGGTCTTTTATGGCAGCACCATTATCCCGTTCAAGGATAAGTTTGATAATTCCCTGATGCTGTATGCCCTGATGACTTCTAAGCCGGATGAGATGGAAAAGCGTAAGAAACTTGGTATCGGAGAACGGGACGATTAAAGAAATAAACGAAACAAAATAAAACAGAGTAGAGGATGAGCCGGAGGAATACTTCCGGCAATTTTTCTGCCCGGAAATCATGGAGGATTACAAGATGGAAGATTACAGAAACATGGAGAGATGCAGCGGCGAACCTTGCTGCATATTTGCAGAAAGAATCTGTGCAGACAATGAAAAGGAGATTTTGAAAATGGAAAAGGACACAAAGGAAAAAGTGACGGCTGATGAAATGATGGATGACCTTATCTATCTGGCGGAACTGATTGATTTCATGGGAATTACATCTTGTCTGGCTGTAAGGGGAACTTTAAGTGAGCGAATGACAGACAAGCTGACGGATTCCATTGCAGGGATGGCAGATGAAGTGTTGGAGAAATGGGAGGACTATCAGGATAAGACAGAATAACCGGGACAAAGCAGTAAAGGGGATGGTCAAAGTTGCAGGAGCATGAGTATAAGGCGAGAGATAAAACCGTCCAGAAAATGAGCCGGGATGGACTGCGGGAAGAAAACCTCCGGAACAAGGAAGAAAAAAGGATCACCGGGCGGGATACGGATACCGAGATTTCCCGCAGTGAGAAGAAAGAGGAACTGGATTTTAGTAAACGCAGACATGAACGGCTGAAAGAAGAACGGGAGATGGAACAGCCGGAGCAGAGTTCCAGAAAACCCAGATATAGTAGGGAACATGCAGATATATTGGATGATGAACAAGATATAGCAACTGATGCGGATGTAGAAGAGGGGCTTACAGACGATAGCAGCGAGAACCCCAAATCTGCCTTTCGTACAGAGAGTATCCGTGGACAGCCAAGAGGGGAACGGGCATATCTGGAGACAGTTGCAGACAGCCGGGATCTTCGGAAGAAAAAGATGGTCAGGGATTATGCTGCAAAGGAAAGAAGGAAGGAAAAGGAGACTTCCAGAGAAGAAAAAGCAGCCAAAAGAGAATCTGCCCGTTACCGGGAAACTTCCGAAGTGATGGAAGATTCCCTGGATAAGTTCCACGAGGAGATCAAAGGCAAGTCCAAAAGGGAACGGGTGCTGAAGGAACAGCGGAAAAAAGTTTCCCGTCTGTCTTTTGGTGATGAGGGTGACGGCATGGTACATGGTGCCGGGATCGGTATCCGGAATCCGGCATCGGCAGTCAAAGATGCGGCAGTCACAGCAGCACACTGGAAAACGCACGAAGAAGAGGATGAAAATGCGGCAGTGGAAGGGGCACACCGGGCAGAGCTTGTCGGGGAAAGCCTTGCAAGGAAATCCATCTACATGCGGGAACGGCTGAAAGGGCGAAGGGAAGAATCCCGGAGATTAAAAGAAAGCGTCCTGGATGAAGCAGAAAGGAGCAGGCTGATATTTGAGACTGCCTATGGAAATGAAGCGAAGGACGCAGTGAAAAGAGAAGCAGAGAAGAAAAAGAAATCTGCCCTGCAGAAACTCTTTCAGAAGAAGCGTTACCAGAAGCAGTATCAGGCAGCCAGACAGAGTAAAAAAGTAAAGGATGCAGCGATCACTTCCGCACAGAAGTTTACGGAAAAAGCGAAAGATGCCGTCAAGATGGTGGCGGCACAGAACCGGGGGATTTTTGCCACGGTAGCTGTCTTTGCTCTGATCTTTGTGCTGATCGCAGCCAGTTTTACCAGCTGTACGGCATCTTTGCAGGGAGCTTCTTCAGCAATCATCTCTACCAGCTATTCCAGTACGGATGAAGATATTTATGCCGCTGAAAATGCGTACCGTGCCTTGGAAGAAGCACTGAATACACAGATCAATCAGATGGAATCCACCCATCCGGATTATGACGAATACCGGTACCAGATTGATGAGATCGGTCATAACCCATATCAGTTGATCTCTTATCTTACGGTAAAATACGGCGGCTTCACTTACGATGAAGTGGCAGAGGAGATTAAGGAGATCTTCCGACAGCAGTATGGAATCACCACAGACTCTACCAGAGAAACAGTTACAGAAACCAAGACTGTCCGGGTAGGGGAGTCCTTGGGACTGGTTGTGACAAGTGGGTACTGTAACTGCCCGATCTGCTGTGGCCAGTGGAGTGGCGGACCGACAGCCAGTGGGGCAATGCCGACAGCAAACCATACGATTGCCGTGGATGCGGCGAATCCATTTGTGCCGATCGGGACCCATGTAGTCATGAACGGTGTGGAATATGTAGTAGAAGATACCGGAGCGTTCGCAAGATATGGGGTACAGTTCGATGTTTACTATGACAATCATGCGGCGGCATCCGCACATGGACACCAGACATGGGAAGCCTACATAGCAGACAGCAATGGAAACCAGGAAGTGCAGGTCACGACTACAAAAGAGGTGAACCGTCTGGATGTGACGATGACAAACCACAGCCTGGATGCCGTGTTAAGGAGCCGTATGACAGAGGAAGAACAGGAACGCTACGATGCGTATAACAAATATTATGGCAACCGTGATTATCTGTTTGATCTAAACAGCATACCCACCGGAAGCAGTGGATTTGGTTATGACATACCGGCAGATGCTTTATCTGATCCACAGTTTGCAAAAATGATACAGGAAGCAGAAAAATATCTGGGTGTTCCATATGTATGGGGCGGTTATTCCCCAAGTGGTTTTGACTGTTCCGGTTTTGTGAGCTGGGTGATCAATAACTGTGGAAATGGATGGAATGTCGGAAGATGTACTGCAGATGAGCTGCGGTCACACTGTTCGCAGGTATCTCTATCGGAGGCAAAGCCGGGAGATCTGATCTTCTTCCAGGGAACCTATGACACACCGGGAGCAAGCCATGTGGGAATCTATGTCGGCAATAACATGATGATCCACTGTGGCAAGCCTGTCCAGTATACCAGCATTGCAAGTGCTTACTGGCAGGAACATTTTATGGCGTTTGGTCGTCTGCATTAAAGGAGGTGACAGGGCAGATGAACATGAAATTAAAAAAACTTCTGAATGATATTCAGAAAACGGAGGATAAGATTGCTGAATTACAGGAACACCTGAAGCGGCAGAATACATTGAGACAGCAGATGGAAGATATAGAGATCGTTAAGTCGTTCCGTTCCATGAAGCTGGACAGCCGCAGCCTGCTTGTCCTGCTTGACGGGATTCAGAAAGGAACCGTTACGATCCAGATGGATGAGGACGGTGGTATCACGGTGGAGGATGCAAAAGCTCCGCAGAAAAAGGAAAACAACGCAGAAGTTCACAGACCACCTGTTGGTCAGATGACAGAAAGAGAGGTTTTAGACGATGAGGAATAAAGTGCTAAAGAAACTGCTTATGATTGCCATGGCAGTCACCATGATCTCCGGGACATCCATTGCTACGGTTTATGCAAATGCAAACCCACCGGCAGAGGAGACAACGACACAGGTAGTAGAAGAAACGGCAACAGAATCAACAGAAGATACGGAGAAGAAAGAGGATACCGGAAGGGTCACCGGGGAAGGGGATAATTCTGCTTTTTCTACTCCGGGAAATGCCCAGCTGGTGGATGATAAGGAAAATGATGATACGAAACAGTTCCTTACCATCCAGACCAAGAAGGGAAATACATTTTACATGGTCATTGACCGTTCCAGCAATACAGAAAATGTATATATGATGTCCCTGGTCGATGAGAATGACCTGGCAGAATTTCTGGATGAGACAGAAAAGAGCAAAGAAACCGAAGAATCAACCGTAGTGATTCCGGAAACCACACCGGAAACTACCCCGGCAGCAGAGGAGGAAACCGAAGTGAAGAAAGAAGAAAAGACAGGAATGAATGTAAAAGGACTTGGAGCAATCGTACTTGCAGCGATTCTTGGAGTGGCAGGTATCGCCGTTTATAAAAAGCATGGACGTGGCAAAGAGGATGACTATGTAAGCGAACAGCTGGAGTTCTCTGACGGACCGTATGTAAATGAAGAAGAGGATGAGGAAGAAGAATAAACTTCCATCTCCAAAGAAGCAACCAAAATAAGGACAGGGGCAGCCAGAGCAGTTTGGCTGCCCTTTTTTCAGAAAGGACAAAAAAAGCGTATGTCAAAATTTTTAGTGATCGCAGAGAAACCAAGTGTGGCACAGAGTTATGCCAAAAATCTGTCAGCTTATAAAAAAGAGGACGGATATTTAGAAGGGGAGAGCTGTATTATCAGCTGGTGCCTTGGGCATCTGGCAGAGTATGCACAGCCGGAGGAATATGACCCGAAATATGAAAAATGGCAGTTTGATGACCTTCCGATTCTCCCGCAGGTCTGGAAGTTGAAAGTTTCCAGAGATAAGAAGAAACAGTTTGATGTGTTAAAAAGCCTGATGAACCGGGCAGATGTGGACTATCTGGTAAATGGCTGTGATGCAGGAAGGGAAGGGGAACTGATCTTCCAGAGAGTGTATGACCTTGCCGGATGCAGGAAACCGGTGAAGCGTTTATGGATCAGTTCCATGGAAGATACGGCAATCCGGACAGGTTTTCAGACAATGAAAGGAGCAGAGGAATACCGGAATATTTGCATGGCTGCGGTATGCAGGGCACAGGCAGACTGGCTGATCGGAATGAACGGAACCAGGGCATATACGACCTGTTATTTTAAACGTCTGGTTGTGGGCAGGGTGCAGACGCCAACGCTTGCCATGCTTGCGGAACGTCAGGATAAGATTGAGCATTTTCAGAAAGAAGCCTTTTATAAAGTAGCACTGACAGACGGAAGGCTTACGGTAGTTTCTGAAAATATTGCAAATGAGGAAGCAGCCGATCTCCTTGCTTCCTTATGTATGGATTCGGAAGCAGTGATTACACAGGTAAAGAGGGAACAAAAGAAAGCGTTTCCTCCCAAACTTTATGATTTGACCAGTCTGCAAAGGGAAGCAAACCGTTACTTTGGCTATACGGCAAAGAAAACACTGGATATGCTGCAGGAATTATATGAAGAAAAGCTGGTCACTTATCCAAGAACGGACAGCCAGTTCGTGACGGAGGATATGAGGGATACCGTAGAGGAACTGGTAGGGAAAATGCCAGTCTTACTTCCGTTCCTGGATTATGGACAGCTGGGGCATAACATCACCAGGGTAATTAACAATGCAAAAGTATCCGACCATCATGCGATTCTTCCAACAAAAGAAGCCGTAGAAAAAGGAATCTCTGATCTGACAGCGGACAAAAAGAACCTGATGATGCTGGTCTGCCAGCAGCTGGTGCAGGCAACAGGGGAAGAGTATCAGTATGAGCAGACGGATATTACGGTCAAATGTCAGGGACATGATTTTACCGCCAGAGGAAAAGTGCCGGTGCAGATGGGATTTAAAGCGGCGGGGAATGCCTTTAAGAACCAGTGCGTGAAAGCCAAGCCGGAAGAAGAAACGGAAAAAGAAACTTCCATTCCATATGGATATGAGGAAGGAATGACGCTTTCTCCGGCAAAGGCAGAAAAGACAGTGCATTTTACTTCCCCGCCAAAACCATTCAATGAAGATACCCTCCTTGCCGCTATGGAAACCGCAGGGAATAAAGACTTTGATTCGGAGACAGAGAAGAAAGGACTGGGGACTCCGGCAACCAGGGCAGGTATCATTGAAAAACTGGTTTCTTCCGGCTATGCAGTCAGAAAAGGAAAGCAGATCTTGCCAAGCACAGAGGGCAGGGAACTGGTGAATGTCATGCCGGCTTATCTGAAATCTGCCGCAATGACTGCCGAATGGGAAAATCAGCTTTTAATGATGGAAAAAGGGCAGATCACCGATACACAGTTTATGGGTGAGATCACTTCTTTAGTCGGTAAGATTCTTTCTGTGTGCAGGGAAATACCGGAAACGGAAAGGAGAAGGTTCCAGAAAGCAAGGGAAGTGATTGGTAAGTGTCCGGTCTGCGGCTCTGATGTCTACGAAGGAAAGCAGAATTTTTACTGCTCCAACAGGCAGTGTGATTTTGCCCTTTGGAAAGAAAACCGTTTCTTAGGAAGCATGGAGAAAACACTGGATAAAAAGATGGCAGTGGAGCTTCTTGATAAAGCCTGCACCCATGTAAAAGGGCTGTATTCCAGAAAAAAAGATATAAAGTTTGACGCAGACCTTTTACTGACACTGGAGGACGGAAAGCCAAGGTTCCATCTGGAATTTCCAAAGAAGAAATAAGGCAAGGAGGTAGGCAGTATGTCGAAATTACAGGACATCCGGGAACTGGCACAGGAACATGCGACATCGGTGAGCAGTTCGCCAAGGGACTGGATGGGTTATATGGATACCGCAGCGAGACTATACCGGTATCCTTTTACAGACCAGTTACTGATCCACGCACAGCATCCACAGGCAACCGCCTGTGCGTCCCTGGAACTGTGGAATGAGAAGATGTTCCGCTGGGTAAACCGGGGAGCTAGGGGAATCGCCCTGCTTGACGAGAATGGTCATAATACCAGACTCCGGTATGTGTTTGATATTTCAGATACGCACATGGTGGCAGGCGGAAGAAGCCCTTACCTGTGGCAGATGCAGGAACATCAGCAGGAAGAGATTCTTACCCATCTGGCAGAAGCGTATGGTCTGGAAGAAAAAGATACAGGGACTTTATCGGATGCGTTGATGGCGGTTGCAAGGGAAATGGTCGCAGACAGTCTGGAAGAATATCTGGACGGCTTGGAATATGCAGCGGAAGGAACGTATCTGGAAGATCTGGATGAAGTTACGGTCCGCAGTGATTTCCGCCAGCTTGCAACGGACAGTGTATATTACATGCTTTGCAGACGGTGTGGTCTGGAACCGATGGAGCTTCTGGAAGAAGAGGATTTTATGCATATTACCGATTATAACCGGCTGTCTGTACTGACCTTTCTTGGAAATGCAGCAAGCCAGATCAGTGAGAGTGTTCTGATTGACATTGGAAGGACGGTACATAAAATTTCTCTGGAAGAAGCCAGAAAAGAGGTTGAAATTTCCAATGAAAGGAATTATAATAACTTTAACACGTTAATGCGTGAAAATAAGGGCGTAGAAAACAACAAAGAAGAAAATATCGAGAATGAAGGAGGAACCGACTATGGAACTGACATATCATCGCAAGGGGGATTACCTGTTTCCGAACCTGACCGTAGAGGAGGAAGAAGTGACAATAGGGAAATACGGGATGCTTCGGAGGACATTCCTGAAGGAACACAAGAACAGCCTGTATCAGAGCCTGTTCCTGACAGGAAAGCTGAACAGCCATCTGGCAGAGATCGAGAAGGCAGCACAGGAGAGGATGGACAGCCAGATGGAGAAACTGCTGAAGAACCATCCGGCACCGGACAAGGAAGCAGACCCGATGGCCTGGACAGCACATATGAACGCACTGATGGCAACAGCGGAAGAGAGCATCTTGACGGAATTGGTATACAGCTAGTTGAAGATACAAGAGAAGATGGACTGAGCAAAGCAGAGGAAGAAATTGCCTCTGCTTTATCTTTGCCCGAATATCCTACAGCAAATGAACAGAAAAGGCAGATTGGTGAAAGAGTAGCTGCTTTTTATGCCGGGGAGATTCCTATTCCGGAAAGTGTTGTGGATGATATTTTACGGACGGGAGGAAACCGGACAGGAAGCCAGCTGCGTATCATCTATAACTTTATGAGTGAACAGTCACCGGGAGAATACACGGAGTTTGTAAAGCGTGAGTATAGAAAAGGCGGCAAAGGTTTTCAGATGGATGGAAGGGAGTATTCCGTCTGGTTTGATGAAACTGGGATGCAGATCGCAGTCGGGCATACGGTGGCAGACCAGATTCTGGATAAAGCCTTTTTATCCTGGAAAGATGTCAGCAGACGTATCCATCAGCTTTTAAATCAGGGAGAATATGCCCCGCAGTCGGTATTGGATGTGGCAAGGGACAACGCATTGAAGGAACACGCACAGGCACTTGCTTATATGAAAGGGGATATGGCAGAAGGTGTGGCAGAGATTGTCTTTGATGAAGCAGATCTGCCGCATCTTCGTAGTATTTATCCGGAAATCACGGATTATCTTACTGAAAAACTGCAAGATCCAGGGTGGCTTTCGGATTTGAATGAAAGACTGGAAGCACTGGCAGAAGCCTATGAGACGGACAACTCTCTTATGCGTTTCCATCATTATAATCCGGTCAATATCTCCAGACAGTTCCAGAAGTTTGCAGATGAAGTGATCCCATACCAGGCAAGAGAGGGATTTGCATGGAAAGAACAGCAGATGTTCATTACACAAGACGAGATCGACGCATTTCTTGTCAGAGGTGGGGCGTATTCCGAAGGCAGACTCAGGACATATTCCTTTTATCTGCTGCATGAGGATGAAAGATCGAGGACAGGTTTTATCAAGGAACAGTATGGGATCGGTGGAAGCAGTCATGCACTGTCTGGTGCCGATGATTCACACGCAAACTATGATGGAAAAGGATTGTTTCTTGCAAGAGGTGCTTATGGGAATCCATATACGTCAATTTTATTATCCTGGAATAAAGTTGCAAATAGAGTAGCTTATCTGATAAAGAATGACCAGTTCCTGCAGGCAGAAGATTATGCTCGTATGCCGGAATATGAACGGGAGCAGATGGCGAATAAGGTACTCCGCTTTTATGACCGTCTTCCGGAAGAGATAGACAGACCATTTACGGATGATTTCTTCTGGGAAAAACCAGGAAAAGAAATGGTGGCAGTTTTAGAGAATCCAGAGCAGGCAGAAGAACTGTTACAGAAGATGGATGCAGCATTGGCAGTTCTGCCATTAGATTTTGAGGCATATGGGACAAACTACCAGCAGAAAACAGAACTTCTTTCAGAACTTCACCAGTATGCAGAAGGAACCTATACGATTTTCCCGACACTGGAAGCAGAACCGTCTTTTGCGGAACCATCCGGGCACCAGATGACCATGTTTGATTTCTTGGATACGAAGGCGGTGACAGAACCGACCGTAGTAGATATGTCAGATGTGGAGGAAATAGAAGAGGAAGAGGTTACTGCCAAAGAATATATTCCGGAAAATCAGGAACAGGAAATAACAGAAACTTCTGAGGGACAGGAACAAAAGGAATCAGAAGAAGAGATAACGGAGTCCTGGGATGAAGGTGTTTTTGAGTATCAGGGGTATCATTTTGAAGCAGTAGGGGTATTGCCGGAAGGAATAGAAGGAAAAGATCTGGTTGCACAGACCCGTTCCAATACAGAACTGCATTTATCGACCTATCATACAGAAGATTTCCCTAAATATTCGTATGATGATTTTTATGCAGTCAGCAATGCACCAACTGCCGATGTGTTCCGGTGTCTGGAAACCGGACGCAATTATATTCCCGGAGAAAATGAACTGTTTGGATATGAAGGAGAATTCCAGCCATATTTGAAACCGGAAGCAGAAAAGATTGTAACAGAACCGCATAACTTTCGGATTCAGGATAATGACCTTGGAGCAGGCGGTCCGAAAGCAAAGTATAAAGCAAATATGGAAGCCATCCATTTGTTACAGACTTTGGAGAAAGAAGAACGTCTGG
>OGDF01004236.1_pt1 | contig 16534 bp, 19 predicted proteins | sample 1570141 | NCBI WGS metagenome assembly OGDF01 (sample SAMEA4370581, study PRJEB24528) | human gut metagenome | reverse complement strand
GTCACTTCGTGACATTTCCCCATTCCATGGGGAATCACCCCTTTCAGGGGAGCCTAATTTTTCATATCTTTTTGTCATGTAAAATTACAGCACCTCACACATGCATAAACCTCCGCCCCCGTGGCACACTACCAGCGAGGTGATTCTATGATTCATGCAAGAGCACGTGCGGTATTTCAATTCCCCCATCCGCCCCGCATCATCAGCTACGCTTCCGTCGTCGGGCAGAAAGAGGGCGAGGGACCGTTCGGCAGCTGTTTCGACCACGTGGAGGAGGACGCACACTTCGGGCAAAAGACCTGGGAACAGGCGGAGAGCGCCCTCCAGCAGCAGACCGTCCGTCTGGCGCTGAAAAAGTGCGCCCTCACCGATGGGGACATCACCTGCATCTGTGCCGGCGATCTCATCAACCAGTGTACCGGTTCTACCTACGGGCTGCGGCCGCTGGAGATTCCCTTTCTGGGCATCTACGGCGCATGTTCCACCATGGCGGAGGGACTGCTGACGGCTTCCCTGCTGGCATCCGCCGGCATCGGCGAATACACGGCAGCTGTGACCTCCTCCCATTTCTCCACCGCAGAACGGCAGTTCCGCTTTCCTCTCGCCTACGGCGGACAGCGTCAACCCACGGCACAGTGGACATGCACCGCATCGGGTGCCGTGATCTTACAGCAGCCGGACGGCGTGCCCGACGGAATCTGCGTCACAGGCGGATGCATTGGGAAAATCGTCGATCTTGGCGTGACCGATGCCAGCAATATGGGCGCTGCCATGGCGCCGGCTGCCGCAGACACCATTGTCCGCTATTTACAGGGCACGGGAACACAGCCCTCCGCCTATGACGCCATCGTCACCGGCGATCTGGGACTGATCGGCAGCGAGCTGCTGTGCGATCTGGTGATGAAACAGGGCTATGACATCACCAGGGTGCACCGGGACTGCGGTGCCATGATGTTTGACCCCAGGACGCAGGACACCCATGCCGGCGGTTCCGGCTGCGGCTGCAGCGCAAGCCTGCTGTGCGGCCACTTCCTGCCGGCGCTGCAAACCGGCGCGATGCGTCAGATCCTGTTCGCTGCCACGGGGGCGCTGATGTCCCCCACGGCATCTCAGCAGGGCGAGAGCATTCCGGGCATCTCCCATTTGGTGGAGCTGAGGAAACGCTGAATAAAGCCCGCCTGACGGCTTTGCACGCAATCTGCTGGCGCATCTTACGCACAAGCTTTGTTCAGCGTTTCCTAAAACTATTGCAACGATAGAGGATCGATAAGGAGAGAAAGACATGGGAATGGATTTGCTGTGGGCATTTCTGGTGGGCGGTGCGCTGTGCGCCGTGGGACAGGTGCTCATCGATTATACGAAGCTGACGCCGGCACGCATCCTAACAGCATATGTAGTGGCAGGCGTGGCGCTCTCGGCGGTGGGGCTTTATCCCAGGCTGGTGGAGTTTGCCGGCGGGGGTGCAAGCGTACCCCTGACCGGATTCGGGAATCTGCTGGCGGAGGGCGTGCGGGAGTCCGTGGACGAAAAGGGGCTGCTGGGCGTGTTCATGGGCGGTCTGACCGCCTCTTCTGCCGGTATCACGGCTGCAATGGTGTTCGGCGTGGTCTGCGCCGCCATTTTTCCGCCAAAACAAAAATAGCGCCCGGATTTGTGCAAGTTTTCTTGAAAACAGCAAAAAAGCAGCGCTCTGCCTGTGCACATCTACAAATTTCGCAAAAGCGCTTGACTTTTGGTTTTATTTGTAGTATACTATCATAGTCGCAGGAATTGTAGAAATCGCCGGAAATGGCGGTTTTGAAGCTGCTTTTCATGTGGCGGCATAGCTCAGTTGGCTAGAGTACTCGGTTCATACCCGATTGGTCGCTGGTTCGAATCCTGCTGCCGCTACCATTTCGGCCCGTTGGTCAAGAGGTTAAGACACCGCCCTTTCACGGCGGAATCATGGGTTCAATTCCCGTACGGGTCACCAGATTCAAATGCTCGGAAGCATAAGCTTTCGGGCATTTTTTCGTTTTGCGGGGTTCGATGCGGAGAAGGGACACGGTGCGCCGTGTCCGTCAATTTTTGCAACAAAGAGAAAGAAAATTAGCCTCCCCTGAAAGGGGAGGTGGGCGGCGAAGCCGCTCGGAGGGGTCTTACTGCAAAATCGAAGTATTAGAACCCCTCCGTCACTTCGTGACACCTCCCCTTTCAGGGGAGGCATGTCTTTTCAAACGCTTTGTAGGGACACGGCGTGCCGTGTCCGATGTTTTTGCTGCAAAGAAAAAATCGTTGCAAACGTTCCACCGGAACGTTTGCAAAATCACAGCACAGCAGCCGGCACACAGGGCGGAGCGGTCTTGTTCGCTCCGCCCTCGAAAAGCTGTCGCTTTTCTCACCCACCTGCTCCGTGCGCCAAAAGCATGGCGCAGGGGATTTCGCCGTCTGCGGACGGCGACTCAGAGGGCTGCTCGCCCTCTAAGAACACCTCGCCAACTGCGCTCAGTTGGATCAGCCTTATGGGGAAACAGTTCTGAAACTTTTTCGTTGCTGCACGATACTTTTCGCAATTTGCCCTTATTTTCCCTTGCGATTTATGCATTTCATATAATTTTAAAGGCGAATTCTGCTTTTCCGTTTGTACATTCCTACAAACTACTACCTAACCTATTGACAAACTAGGTATTTCGGCGTATAATGGGAATCAATCCGATAGGAACTTATCAAATTTCCCGTTTGCAGCAGGCGGGCGGGAATGTTCATACCTGTTTTTTACACGCAGAAAGGAAGGCTTCTCATGGCAAAGATTTTTCAGAAGATCACAGATCTCATTGGCGGGACACCGCTGCTCGAACTGACTCACATTGAACAGGAAGAAAAGCTGGAGGCATCGATTCTCGCAAAGGTTGAGTTTTTCAATCCGGCCGGCAGCGTCAAGGATCGTATTGCAAAGGCAATGCTGGACGAAGCTGAGGCAAAGGGACTCATCACCCCGGGAAAAAGCGTGCTGATCGAACCGACCTCCGGAAACACCGGCATTGGTCTGGCTGCTGTTGCAGCTGCAAGAGGCTACCGCCTGATTATTGCCATGCCGGAGACGATGTCCATCGAACGCCGGAATCTCATGAAGGCATTTGGCGCAGAGCTGGTGTTGACCGAGGGCGCAAAGGGAATGAAAGGAGCCATCGAAAAGGCTGACGAGCTGGCAAAGGAGATTCCGGACAGCTTCATTCCGTCTCAGTTCACCAATCCGTCCAATCCCAAGGCACACTACCAGACCACAGGTCCGGAGATCTGGAACGACACCGACGGCAACGTGGATATCTTTGTGGCTGGCGTTGGTACCGGCGGAACGGTTTCCGGCACAGGCGCATACCTGAAAGAAAAGAACCCCAACGTGAAAGTGGTAGCAGTGGAGCCGAAAAGCTCTCCGGTGCTGTCAGAGGGTCATGCGGGCGCACATAAGATTCAGGGCATAGGCGCCGGTTTCGTGCCGGAAACACTAGATACCAAGGTCTATGATGAAGTCATCGCCGTGGAGAACGAGGACGCATTCCTGACCGGACGTAGAATCGCTCGCAGCGAGGGCGCTCTGGTGGGCATCTCCTCCGGCGCAGCTGTCTGGGCAGCCATCCAGCTGGCAAAGCGTCCGGAAAACAAGGGCAAGACCATTGTGGCGCTGCTGCCGGATACTGGTGAGCGCTACCTGTCCACCCCGATGTTCGCTGACTAATCATTTGAATCCTTGTTTCACGTGAAACATTACTTCCAATTGAGAGAAGGGAAAACACACATGCAGTCGATTCTTTGCTTTGGCGATTCCAATACGTGGGGTCTGAACCCACGGGACAACAGCCGTTTTGACGACCAGACACGCTGGACGGGGCTTCTGGACAATCTGCTCCGCCCGTTTGGAAAGCGGGTCATCGAAGAGGGACTCTGCGGGAGAACCACCCAGTTCCACGACTGGTACCGGAAAAACCGCTGCGGTCTGGACGCTTTTCCGCTACTGCTGGAGAGCCACAGTCCGCTGGCGGGCGTGGTCATCATGCTGGGCACCAACGACTGCAAGACGTGCTTCCACGCCTCTGCGGAGCAGATCGCCGGGGGCGTGCGCCAGCTGGTACGGCAGGCAAAGCATGCCGGCGTGCCGGAAATTCTGGTGGTGTCCCCTATCGTGCTGGGACATGGCGTGGCGCAGTTTGATGGCGAGTTCAACGAAGACTCCGTCGCACTCTCCCACCGTCTGAAAGCGACCTATGCCAGCGTGGCTGCGGAGGAGGGCTGCCGGTTTCTGGCGGCATCGGACGTGGCGTTTCCCTCGCTGGAGGATCGGGAGCACATGAACGAGGACGGTCACCGTGCCCTGTCGGAAGCCGTATTCCGGCAGCTTCTCGCCTGTACCCAGCGGGTGGCGGTGTAACGGCTGACTGAGGGGTTCGAACCCCCAAACATGTTTCACGTGAAACATTCCATCTGAAAAAACACACGGGCGGATGCCCTCCCAGAACTTCTGGAGAGGCACCCACCCGTTTTGTTTTATTTGACATTCTGGTAAAAGGGAATGGCGTCATCCGCCTCCGTGGTGGACTCCGCATTGGCAGCGTCCGGCTCGGCGTAGTAGTAGCTGTAGCTGCCCTTGTCCGCCGGCTGCTTGGCGCTGTCGCTGCTGTGCTTCTGCATGAGAAGCAGCAGCATTCCCAGGAGTGCAATTGCAATGCAGATCAAAATGCCTGCCAGTTTCTTTTTGGTCATGGTAAAGTTCTCCTTTCTCTTATAAAATCCCCGCTGCGGAAGCCACTTGCAGCAGCTTCTCGATCATGACATTGTTGTAGACGCTGTCCTTCGGAGCGCTGCACACGATCATACAGCAGCTCGCCAGCACCTGTGTCCGGTCCTCGCTGAGGATGGTCATCATCATGGTGCGGTTCTCGCGGCCGTTTTCGTCGTCCAGCTCTGCCGTTCCGGATTTGCACAGGATCCTGCCGGAGCCGGACAGCGCCGTGTATTTGCCGTTGGTGTAAGCATCAAAGCAGTCCGCCAGACCGCCCGCCAGAATGTCATCCTCCGGCGTGATGTCCATGCGGTACGCTTCCTTTGGCTGGGGGTCGGCTGTGTAGATCTTCTCTCCGTCCGGTTGAATGACGCTGGCAATATAGAACGGAACGTAGAACTCTCCGGAGAATGCGTAGTTGTAGAGCTGGCAGAGCCGGATGCTGGACAAATACGCATCCTGTCCGAAGTACAGATAGGGCTGGCGCTCGTCTGCGGTTTCGATGCCGTCTAATGAGTTGATCTCCGTGGTGAGGGACTTGTCCAGCCCGAACAGCGAGCGGAGCTTGTTGTAGCAGTCCGGCAGCTGGAGGGCATGGCGGACGAAGTAGGTGTTGGAGCTGAATTGCAGCGCCTCGGACAGGCTTACCAGCCGGCTGTACTGTCCGTTCTCCAGATCGTTGCCGTAGTCCCTTGCTATGTTGTAATCCCAGTTCTGAATGGTCTTGCCGTTGTTCAGGGTGATGGCGGACAGATCCTCGAAGCTGTCGTTGTACAGGGAGTAGTCCTCGGGCAGGTCGCCGTCATACTCCAGCAGTGTTCTTGCGGTGATGGCTTTGAAAACGCTGCCCTTTGCCATGGCGCTGGCGTTGTAGTTCACGAAGCTGTCCGTCTGCTCGGTGATGCCCAGGTAGACATCTGCCGGCGAGCTGAGGATATTGTTACCGGCATCCACCAGCACCGCACCATCCCGCAGGACGACGCAGATGCCCGCCTGTACATCGTCGCCGTACTCCGCAAGCGCCTCGTTTGCCGCTGCCATGGCATTGTTGTGCAGCGTGGTGACGATGCTGTCCCCTGTCCGGGCGAGCCGGTTCGCCTTGGCAACGCTGGACAGCAGGATGTTCCCCATCCCCTGCACCAGTCCGCCGCCGGTGTCCGAACCCAGCACCTGATAGCCCTCCGCACCGCCATAGACGGTGAAGCCGCTCTCCTCGTTGACGTACTTCTGGGCGATGTCTGTGCCGTCGTTCAGGGTGTACACACTGCCCCAGTCGTAGGCGGTATTTGGTAGGATGTCGTTTCCCAGCACTGCCTCCAGCGCCGAACCGTTCTGCTCCTCCGCCTGAATGACCGGGCGGAGGCTCTTGATATGGCTGGACAGCGATATCACTGCGGCGGAAAGGAGAACGGCGGTTCCGATTCCCACAATGCGGAGGTTTCTCTTGGCATATCTCATGGTATCTTATCTCCTTCCGAATTTGAAATGGGTGCAGAGGCTCTCCATGCAGTTCCCGTCATAGGTCAGGAAGCCCAGCAGAATGCCGGAGGCTCCCAGATACGAAAGACTGATACTGCTGGTGAAAAATGGCTGTACTCCAAGAATGGGCAGAATGCCGGTGATTGCCAGCAGGTTATAGAGCATGGTCACGCCCACGAAACAGAGCGCCATGCTGCGGAAGTAGTTGTGCAGCTCCGAGGAGGCGTTCATCAGCTCCCTGCTGCTAAAGATGACAAACAGCAGCGTCACCAGCAGCATCAAAAAGAGGAATCCCCAGCCAAGATAATGGGTGTCGGACACGAGAATCATGTCCGTCTGCCATTCAGGGATGTGGCTTGCCCGGTAGCTGCCGAACAGCCCTGCCTTTGTCAGCGACTTCAGACCGCTCTCAATTTGATAGGTCATGCCGGCACGGATGGAAAATTTGCCCGCCAGGTCTGCCAGAAAGCTGATGCCGCTCTTCTCAAAGCGCGGATTCGCCAGCCACAGAATGCCGATACCGCCTGCCGGAACTGCCGCCAGGAGCAGGGCGATCCACTTCTTATGGCGATTCCTGCGGGGATAGAAAAGGGTGTACCACACAAAGAAAGCGGCATACAGCAGTGCCGGAATGCCGGTCTCGTGTTTGACCACCAGGGTCAGGCAGATCAGTGCGCACAGGGAGATGCTGACGATTTTCCGTGTGCCGTCCTCCTGAAAGCCTATGCCCATGGTGAGAATCGCTAGAATTGCCATAGGCAGACCGATGAGGATGCCAAAAACGGAGGCGGTGTTGCCACGGGAGAGGAACATTGCCATCAGACAGGATACGATGTCTGCCGCCCAGAGCAGCAGCAGCGGAAGCCGTTTTCCGTCCTCCTGCCAGCGCTCCAGAAGAGAGATTCCAACCCATGTGACCGCTGCCAGAAGCAGCATTCCGCAGGATCTGATGCCCATCCAAAGCCCCAGATTGCCCACCTCGCTGCCGATGTTGTACGTGGAGATCAGAACGGTAGCATTGCTGCCCAGAAGCAGCACAGCCGTAAAGACGGCACTATGAAGTGCCATGGTGGTTCGTTTTTTCGCTGCGAATACCACAGTCAGAACGACTGCCAAGGTATTCAGCAGAAAGCCAAGCATCGCAGAGGGGACGTGAGACAGGGTCGATGTCACAAATGTGTGAAGCGACAGCAGCACCGTCACGCCAATGGCGGAGAGTCCATAGAGGAGGGCTCTCTGCTCTGCGACGTTTTGAAGTTTGCCGTGAAGCATGTTGGTTGATTCTCCTTTCGTTCTGTTGCGGCAGCCCAGTGTGCGGGCTGCCGTTGCTGTTGTGCCGGACCTTTGGTCTGGCTGTGAGAGCCAGCCGGCTCGTTGTTTTGGTGTGACCTCCTTTCCTCTCTATTGTACTACGCTGCAATGCCGCCAAAATCCGGCGGGTTCAAAAAAACGGGCAGCGCCCTCCGTACATGGAGGACACCGTCCGTCTGTGGGAATCTGTGGCAGGTGGATTACTTGCCGTATTTTTCCTTATGCTTCTTTTCCAGAGCCTCGTACCAGGCTCTTCCCTCCGCACCGGAATTGCGGATGTAGAGCTTCAACGTGTGGGTGTTGTTCCAGACGCTGATTCGCAGCTTAGCGATCATGGACTGGCACTGCCCGACGGACTTGATCAGCGCACTTTCACCGCTGCTGCTGCGCTGAAGCGCTGCCACTGCCTGCTGGCACTCCTTCTCGGCGGCGTGGAGCCGTGCGCCGGCCTCCACACTGCGGTAGTAGAGGCTCTTCAAGTACCGGTAGTTACGGCTTTTGGCGTTTGCAGCGTTGCCGTTCATGTACAGGATGTAAGCCTGTGCGTAGGTGTTCTTCAACTTGTTGAAGAACGCCTGATTGATGCGGATGACCGCCTTTGCCCGGCTTTAGGCGTGCTCCACAGCGTAACGGGTCACTTCGATCTGCTGTACTTCCTGCGTGGGGACGGTGTATTTGGTGTCGCTCTGTTCCACCAGGTTTTCCCGCTGTCTGTAGTCATACTCCCGGCTTGTGGGATTGTATGCGGTTACCGGATGCAGCTCCGTGTCCGTTTTGGTCTTTTTCTTGCAAAACGCCAGAATCAGCAGCGTGATGACCAGCAGACCGATGACAATGAGAACGATTGTTTTCATAAAAATTTTCCTTTCTTTTTGGCGGGAGATCCGCTTGTGCGGATTTCCGGTTTAGTCCATTGCCTGAATGATTTCCGTGACCAGCTCCACAGCGGAAGCGGTCTTTTCCTGTACGAATACACGGTATTCGTGGGGCGTGGGAATCGCATCAGCGTGGATTCCCTCCTTTTCGTAGTAGCACCAGCCGTATCCGGCAAGGACAACGGCGCTGACGAAACAAAGCAGTCTTTTCATATGGTCTGCACCTCCTTTCGTATGTCCCTTTGTTTCTGAGATTAGTATACCACGGCGAGGTGCGGGAAAATGCGGGAGGTTCAAAAAAACGGGCAGCGCCCTCCGTGTAAGGAGGATACCGCCCGTCTGAGGGTATGGAAAATTATTCGCCGTGCATCTCTTCGCTCTCCTCTTCCATGGATTTCAGCGCCTCGTACCAGGCTCTTCCCTCCGCACCGGAATCCCGAATATAGCGTTCGAGGTTATCAGCGTTTTCCAGAATACGCATTTCCAGCTTGGCGATCATGAGCCGGCACAGTACAATGGATTCGATCAGCGTCTTTCCGCCGCTGCTGTTTCGGAGCGCATCTTCTGTTTCCTCGCAGGCCTTCATAGCAGTGCGAAGCCGATTGGCAGCCTCCGTACTCCGGAAGTACAGTTTCTTGAGATACTCGCATTCACGGTGCTTGACCTTCTTGTCGATGCCGTTCATGTACAGGATATATGCCTGCGTATAGATGTCTTTCAGCTTGTCGAAGAATGCCGGATCCAGGCTGATGACGGCTTTTTCCTGGCTGGTGGCGTGTTCCATAGCATAACTGGTGAATTCGATCCGCTGGATTTTCTCGATAGGAACCGCATAGCTGTTGTCTGTCTGTTCTACCAGATTTTCCTGCTGTCTGTAGTGGTAGAAGCCGTTGGCGAGTTCGATCAATTGCATATCCTGCGGGGAATGCATGCACCGCAATATGCTATCATAAATGCATTGAAATTCGATCAATTGCTTATCCTGCGGGGAAAGCACGTGCTCGCTGTCCGTCTCCTGAGTTGCAGGAGTGTACCCGGTGTCCTTTTGCAGATTTGTGATGTTTTTCATAAAAAGTTCCTTTCTTTTGGCGGGGAAATCCGCTTGGGGCGGATTTCCGGGTAGTCCATTGTTTCTGTTATTATTATACCACGGTTAGGTGCAGGGAAATACAGAGGGTTCAAAAAACGGAACAGGCGCTGACCCCAAAAGAAACAGGGACACCGTGCATGGTGTCCCTGAGTGGTCTGGGTTCTGTTTTTTCTTTTTACCGTCTGCTTCTGAAATCATAACCGGCCGGGACAGCAGCCGGACGGGGCTTTGCCGGACGGGGTGCTGACAGGAGAATTTTGTACAGCGTCCGCACCACTTCCTCCATGGACAGTGCCCTGTGGGGATCTGGCTCCATCATCTCCAGTACCAGCTTCGACAGTTCCCTGCTGGGGCTGTACTGCGGCTCTTTCAGTCTGCCGTTCAAGTCGACAGAGAGCTTTTGATTGTTGAGGATGGTGTAGCAGATGACGCCGAGGGAGTAGGTGTCCAGCCGCAGGGCAATCTCCCGTGGGAGATCTGCCACGTTGTGTGTTTTCAGATACGGCGACGCATAGGCTGCCGTTCCACTGTAGGAGATCTGGGTGAGCCCCCGCATTCCCTTTTGAATCTGTACTGCCCGGGAGACATTGAAGTCCGCAAGGCATGCCCGCAGAGCGTTCTGATCGGGATAGAGATAAATGTTGTCCGGCTTCAGATCCCGGTGGAGGATTCCATTCTTGTGGAGCTGGAGAATTGCCTCGGCAATATCGAGAAACATGGCGCACGCCTGCTGTACGGTGAGCCGGCGGATCTTTCCGTTGTCCACCAGACTTGCCAGGTACGTCTGATAGGACAATCCCACCGGCGTGAGCATCATGAGTCTGATATTGGTGGTATGGCGGGGATTTTTGCGGGCCTCCCGAATGGCACGCTGAATCTCAGGGATGGGCGTGTGCGCTTTCAGAGGCAGCACGCCGGCCACCCGGCTGCGCTTCATGGCATAGTAAAGTTCGATCTCCCGCAGGAAGTTTTCCGCTGCGGTCACCGGATTCCCTCCGTTGATGCTTGCGTGAGAAAGGTCTGCGATCTTGCAGGCGTAGTGCGGGCGACTCCGGTAGATAAGCGCTTCCAGACCGTGCGGTCTTTCGGTGACATCGTAGACCGTGGCGAATCCCCCGAATCCCAGCAGACCGTGGCAGCGGTAGCCGCTGATGCTGGCACGGCCGGGGATATGGATGTTGCCGTAATTGTCGCCGGCGGGGTCGCCGGCGGGCAGCATTTTCTGGTACTCAGACTTGCCGGGGTACACCTCCCGCAGATATTGGACATAGCTGATCTTGCTCATGGTTCCGCCTCCTTTACGACTGACCGCTGAGGTCGCAGAACTGGAACGCACTGGTTTTGGCGCTGTAGGTCATCAGACCGTTTTGCAGGAACGGACTGATCTGGACGAAGAACTCGCTGGGGCGCTGGATGATGCCGTTTTTCAGCAGCTCCTCGGCGGTGAACTCCTGTGCCGGTTCCGCAGCGGGCATGGCGGGTTTTTCCGGCTTGTCCGGAGCAGGCATCTCCTCCGTTTTCTCTGTCTCCGTGGGCATGGGGGCAGGCGTGATTGTCGGGAAGTCCGGCGTAGGCTCGCTTTCGGGCGCTTTCTCCTGCTTCGGCTGATACAGCGTCGACGCAATGCGCACGGTGTTGGGATTTTCCAGCCCTACAGCGATGATGGATACGTCATCGTGTCCCCCCTGCTGGAACGTATTGACGAGCACGTCCGCCTCGGTCTGTGCCGCTTCTCCGGCGTTGATGGCGGTGAGCCCCACCAGCTTCTTGACCTCCTCTTCGTAGGTATCCTCCAGCAGCGCCTTTGCGCCGTCTGTGAACAGCACAAAGCCCGCCTTGTCCTGCACTCTGCCACGCACAATGGCCATGAGTGCATCCGCATCTTTATTATTGGCAAATACGGTTCTCGTGGCCTGCATGAATGGATTGTACGGCTTCAGCAGCACCTCCGGCTTGTTCAGGTTTTCATCGAGAACGAGGGCGCTGCAATCCCCGATGGAGATGCCCACGTAGTCGCCGGTGATCTTGCTCACCACCAGCAGGAGCAGGGTTGCCTTCAGCAGGTTATAGGGCAGCTTGGTGTCCATGTATACATCATCGATCACGCTCAGGAACGCCGACTTCAGGGTGTTGTCGTCGGTGCTCCAGACATCTCTGGTCTTGGCGAACTTCACGGAAGCTTCGCAGCTTGCCTGAGAAGCCGCCTTTGCTCCGGCGCTTTCGGAGCAGCCGTCGCTGACGGCCACTACCATGATGCTGTCGTTTTCGAATTTGATGATCGAATCCTCATTCTCCTGAGAACGGACTGCGTGATACTGTCCCGCCATGGACTGTGCGGTTACGTGGATGGTAGGAATATGGCTGCTGGTTACGGCAGATGTGCTGTGTGTCAATTTCATAAGAAAACTCCTTTCAAACGCACGGATAGATGCATGCCAGACGCTCCAGTGTGCGTCGGGTCAGCATTGCGGAATCGACGTGTTCCAGTCCTGTGCCGGTGTTGGGATACAGGACGCTGTGATAGACGATGGCAGCGTCCTCCAGCAGGCTGGAGGGTACTTTGCCGGCATCGTCTGCGATGGCCTCCACGGGGTCCTGAACGTGATCCAGGGAGGTGCCGGTGAAGGCTGCCCATGGGATGATAAAATCGCTGGAGATGGCCGTGTCGCCCTTGGCGGCGGCAAAGGTCACCTCCGGCGTGCCGTTTCCATGGAACAGCAGCACCCGGTCGGGGTCGAGGTATTCGTGTCCATCCCAGTCCAGCAGGCGCAGCGCCAGCTGTACCTGCTGTGCTGTGGTCAGCTTGTGCTGGACAGATGCCAGTGTGCCCAGCAGGTTCTGGGCGTGGAAGACTTCCGGCAGGAGTGTGCCGCACGGCTCGCCGTCCTGTTCCAGCTTCCGGTAGAGGGGTTCGCCCGTTACGGAGCAGCTGGTGGTATCCACGCACAGAATGCGTCCGTTCTCCGCTGCGTACATGTGTTCGCACAGGAACTGGTCCAGCAGATAGGTGGTGCCGTCTGCGGTGACAAAGGTATTCTCCGCCAGCGCAATGCTCTCGGAGATCGCCTCCGCCTCCAGCTTGCCGCCGCAGAACACGCCCACCTTGTGGTCGGCCTCCGACTGGGTCTGGTTCATTGCCAGCAGAAATTCCGCCACCGGGCGGTTTTCTGTGACCACGATGCAGTGGCTGCTGGCGAGGATTTGGAATACCGTTTCCAGAAACGGCTGCAGCTTGCTGGAGCTTGCCTCCAGAATGCGCTCCGCCGGCACATCGGCGAAGGGGAACTTCTGCGGGACAGAACTGCTGTCGGACAGAATGGTGGCGTATCTGAGGATTTTTTCAATGTTCATGTTAAGACTCCTTTCTTTGCTGAGGAACACGGCAATCACTGTCTTTTCCGCCGTCAGTTAGAATTTTTTTCTGGATCCGGCTCGGTTCCCGGTGTGTTCCGTAGGAAGTGCTGCTGTTTTTTCCGCCGAGGTGAAAGAGATCTTTCACCTTGTCAGACACGAGGAATGCAATTGCTGCAATCAGTGCCAGGACGATGAGAATGACAATAACAGTTACCATCAGTAACTTCTCCTTTCCGGCTTTGCGCCGTGACGGAGCGTTTGTTCCGCATCTGTGTTCCGTGCGAAACAGACGCTTGCGGTTTTGCCTGAAACGATGTTTCAGGGCTCTGCGTGGTTCCCTCGATTGGGAACAAGTATATTGTACCAAAGAATACCGGCGGGAAAATGGGGAGGTTCAAAAAAATGCGTCGTAGGATAGCGGTGCATCTTGTGGAAATGGAGCGTGGCGGGATGCATCAAAGCAGAAACAATTACAAAACGCATCGTGTAGGAACAAAACAATTTCAGAACTGTTGCCCCATAAGGCTGATCCAACTGAGCGCAGTTGGCGAGGTGTTCTGTGCGCTTTGGCTTTGTAGGGACACGGCGTGCCGTGTCCGCTAATCTCATATCACAAAAATGGAAAAAAATCAGCCTCCCCTGAAAGGGGTGACTCCCCACGGGGTGGGGAGATGCCCGAAGGGCAGAGGGGACCGCTCAGTACGAGGTGGGCGGCGAAGCCGCTCGGAGGGGTCTCCACAAATATCAAATACACATTCTAAAACATTGCATAAAAGATTACACGAAAATACCTCTCCACCGCCTATCGGCGGTCCCCCTCCCCTTTCAGGGGAGGCATAAAACAGGAACAGGTTATACCGTGTCCTAAGATTTTGTATCAACGGGATTTCCCCTTTCTAAAACTGGCGGACACGGCACGCCGTGTCCCTACGAACATATCCCCCAAACACCTCGCCAGCTGCGCTCAGCTGGAGCAGCCTGACGAGTCCAACGGCTCCAGTTCTTTTTGTTCCTGCACGATGCTTTTTGTATTCTGTAGGGACACGGCGTGCCGTGTCCGTCGCAGCCACCCCTCCGCCATTTTCACACACAAAAAGCCCCGCCGAATCGGCAGGAGGCTTCCGATTCGGCGGGGCAATGGATGATTTTATGGGATTAGTGGCGGTTAGAACGTATAGCTGTGCGTTGCCTCGTTATGTGCGGCGATGCCGTTCCGTTTCAGCTCTGCCAGAACGCTCTGCACCTGATGCTGCCACTTTGTATAGCTGGTGTTTCTGGTCTCCGTATACGGTTCCCAGTCTGCCGGAGACAGCGGATAGGAGTTCTTGACAAGATCCTGAATCTGCTGGACGGTCAGCGTTGTTCCTGCCGGAATCTGTGCGAAAATCGCTTTGATGTCCTGTGCCTGTATCATGAAAAAACTTCCTTTCGTTACGGCGCACCTGCCTGCATCCGGACGTGTGTTCGGACACAGGACAGACGCATAGGGTGAATGTCGTATCAATAGTATAGTATGTTTTTCCATGCGATGCAAGTTTTCTCATAAAAAAACAAAATTTCAGCAAAACCGTACAAAGCGGGGCGGCGGGCTTTGTGCGGTTTTGTTTTTTCTATTTCTTGGGGAATCCGCCGAAAAAGTTTGGGCGGACTCCCGCAAACGGCTCTTACTTGCAGAGCATGCCCAGCTTATCGTAGGGCACGACGGTCACTGCGCTGGCCTTGTCGCCGGTCAGCCGGTTCAGCAGCATACGCACCATACCGCCGTTGACGCTGGGCGAAACTACCACAGAATAGTTGGAGCGGATGCGGTCGGCGTTGGTGGTGAGACGCTCCATCATGTTAGGCATATTTACCAGATTCTGGTTCATCGCCGTGTTGATGAAGTAGACGTGTCCGCCAATGCGGTAGATGACATCGAGGACGTACTTCTTGCCGGTGTTCTTGTCCGTCAGATGGCAGTCGTAGTAGATCTCGTCGATGCTGTTGCCGTAGCGGCTGTTCAGGTAGCTGACCACGTGCAGAACGTGCATGGTTTTCTGGAGGAAGGTGTCAGCGCCGGGGTTCAGGGTGACGTACATGCCCACCACATAGGCGTTGGCGGAGCAGAGCAGCCCCTGATTCCGCATTTCGTTCAGCATGGTGGTCAGGCTGCTGGGGGTCATGCCGGCATTTCTGCGGACGTCGTCAAAGTCGATGATGCCGGCGTGGTTGGTGGTGCTGGCAATCTTCCGCAGCAGCTGGAAGACATATTCCCGTGTGCCGTAGTTGTAGGACAGGGTGTTTGCCAGCGGGGTGTTCTTGTCGGGACGCTTGCCGTTTTTCGAGAGCTTGTACCCCTGAGCGCTGATGTCAAACGCCAGTCCCTTCATGGAGAGGACGCTGCCGATGTTGACAGTCTGCCGCTGGGGTGCCGGTGCGTAGTTGGTTCCGTTGTGATAAAAAGTAGCCATTTTGATTACTCCTTTGTTGATTTTCCGAAATTCCTAATAGGAATCGGGCGGTTTGGATTTTTTGTGTGTTCCCATCATTTTGGAACAATCTTATGATACCAGATCGGTCAGAGCGGAAAACGGTGCAGTTCAAAAATGTTCCCGCTTCGAGCTTGTTCGGTGTTTTTTTGTGTGCGGATTTTCGACACAGTCACCGGCAAAATCTGCCGAAAAGACGTGCGAAAAAAGATGCGAAACAAGCGCTTAGTTTTTAGTTTGGGTAGAAATGTACATCATTGCACTTGGGATAGGGGGTGCAGGAGAATCCGCTCTCCCGCCGGGGCCATTTCAAGTCCGGCGGTGCTGCTGCCGGAATGGGCGCACGCCGGGGCTGCGGGGACTTCTGCGGTGCCTGTGCAGCTGCGCCGCTGTCCTGTACCTCCTCCAGTGCGCCACGGTTCAGGCGGCAGGAGAAGATCTGATACTCGGTCTGGATGCAGGGGCGGAGAAAGTCACGGAGCCGTGCGGCAGTCGTGCCCAGTCCGTTGTCCTGCGAGATCAGCAGCACGTTGGAAGTCAGCATGTCCTGCACAAAATCGCTGATGAAGTTGGGATCGGAGAAGCCTGCGTTGCGCCCGATGCACACCCGCACCACGCCGGCACGCTCCAGCGACTGAAGCCTTGCCAGAACCCGCTGGCAGTTCTGCCGCTGCGCCGGCGTTTTCTGTCCCACGCTTTCCAGCTCTGCCAGAACGGACTGAAAAATCAGCAGCTGCGCCTGATACTGCGGCAGCACCCGTTCCGCTGCCGTCAGAAACGCCTCGCCGTCTGCACACAGCAGGCTGCATGTGTCGGCGTAAATGCGCAGGGGCTGTCTGCGGCTGCAAAACTGCATGAGCCTGTTTTCCAGAGCAGAGATGCCCTCCGGCTGACCGCTCCCGTGCATCCGCCCGCAGGCAGTGGTGAAAAAGGTGCGTGCACTGTCAAAGGCATCCGCCATTTTTTTCTGAAACATCATGTCACCTCCTTTCGGGTACATCCCTATCATACATCATGGGATACGGCAGGAAATGAGCGTGGTTCAAAAATCGGCGTTGCGTCGGGAACATGTTTCACGTGAAACATTCTACAAAAAGTATCGTGCAGAAACGAAAAGAAACGGAATCGTTGCCCCATAAGGCTGATCCAACTGAGCGCAGTTGGCGAGGTGTTCTTAGAGGGCACGTGCCCTCTAAGTCGC